>Ga0114966_10000632_pt1 | contig 33773 bp, 25 predicted proteins | sample M_130207_XF_Meta_FD_87029 | JGI IMG/M metagenome (GOLD analysis project Ga0114966, IMG submission 87029) | Freshwater microbial communities from Lake Montjoie, Canada to study carbon cycling - M_130207_XF_MetaG | ecosystem: Environmental > Aquatic > Freshwater > Lake | place: Lake Montjoie... | reverse complement strand
GCTAACGGCAAAAACGGCGAACGCGGGTGCCTCGGAAAAGCCCTCTTCTAATGAGACGCCATCATGGACCGCACTCTGTTCCTGTGGGCCGAATGAGGAACCGGGTGTGCTCGTCGATCACAGCCCGAAGCTGGTCGCAGAACGCCGCGTCTGGAGTTTCTTCACTCGCGCGGATGATTTGTTCGGCGAGTTGATCGTGACGGCGATCGGCCTCCGCGCCGAACCGACCGTTCCCCCACCCGAGTTCTCCCTCCTCGGTTGATGATGGGCTGAGAGTCTGGGCATCGAGTAGAGATGTTCGGCTCCGCCAACTTTGAATTCTGCGTTGCCTGATCCCCGATTGAACTGGGCCTTGTGCCGAGTCAACTCGCGCGGTCCGACGCATGGGCCTTGCTGCGTTCTGGTTGAACGTGGCGGCAATCTGCTTTCAATAATTCCATCCTGAGGGGGATGTCATGACTGTTTCCAATTTCACCTGTTCCCATCGCACCCGCCGAACTCGCGGGTTTACTTTGATCGAACTGCTCGTCGTGATCGCGATCATCGCGATCCTGATCGCGCTGCTGTTGCCCGCCGTCCAGCAGGCTCGTGAGTCCGCGCGGCGGACTCAGTGCAAGAACAATCTCAAGCAACTTGGGCTGGCACTGCACAACTACGAAAGCACGTTTACCCGCTTTCCAATGACAAACGCACAGAACTATCAGCCCAACGTGCAAGGTTTTTCGCCACAAGCTCGACTACTGCCGTATATGGATCAAGCGAGTCTGCAAGGGTTGCTCGACTTTGATCAACCGGCCTTCACCGGCCCCTTTAACAACCTCATTCCGAACCCGCTGTTTCTACAGGTGTTCGCCAAACCACTACAGATGATGCTCTGCCCGAGCGATCCCGCGCCCAGTCAGACAGCGGGTGCAGGCGGGGCCGTCTACGGTGGAAACAACTACATGGTGAGCTATGGGAGCGGAACGGGTGCCAATTACGACCTGCGTTGGAGGACGGACGGGATCGTGTACGAGAACTCCAACGCTACGTTCGGCGACATCACGGACGGAACTTCCAACACGGTCTTTATGAGCGAGTCGGTTCGCAGTGTCGGAGCGGATGTCACAATTCCCGCCGGGACGCTCCCCAAGTTTCCGTATCAGCTCACCCTGAACGGCTCGTCGGGTATGAACGCCACTTTGCAAGCCGTTCAGGGATTGGCACCCAGCGGCGGTGCCTGGTCAGCGTTCAGTGTTGGCGGAGTGATTCAGAACCCGGACCTGAACACCGTGTGGCCCACGATGTCGAGTTGGCGTGGAGCATCGGGCGCTGCATTGCGCGGCCGTGGAGTCTCGTGGGCCGCATCCGGGGCGATTAGTACGCTCACGAACGGTTACACGACTCCCAACAGTCGCATTCCCGATATTGTGACTCACTTCACCGGCTTCTTCGGCCCGCGCAGTTATCACGTCGGTGGTGCTCACGCACTCCTCGGTGACGGCACCGTGCGGTTCTTGAGCGACAACATCGACGCCACCACACACCGCAACCTCCACAGCCGCGCCGGTGGTGAGCGAGTGGGTGAGTTCTAAGAGCCTATTCCGAATAGCACTTCCCTCGCCCCGGCATTGCGGGGAGAAGGACCGGGGAAGAAGGGGGCTGGGTTCGTTACAAAGTGGCTGTGCATGGACTACATCCGAGAGTTCACAAGGACATCCTCGTCCTCATCTTTCTGCCGCTCTTTTTTTGTCTCCTGCTTCCAGGCAGACCGAAGCAGGAAGACAGAAAGAGAGCGGCAGAAAGATGGCAGAGCCGAACCTGCAAATCGCGGTGTCGTTCTGAAACCATGCCACGTACCCGGTAGCCATTCTCGGGCGAAGTCATTGCACCGCCCCCAAACATCACACGTCAGGAGGATTTATGTCGAACAGCTCTCACGGTCCGTCAGCCGAACGCAATGAATCCCCACGCAAACTCGGACGGCAACTGTTTCTGATATTTCTTGGGTTCATCACGGTCTTCTACGGAGTGATTCTCGCGTATCACACGCTCGTGCCGAAGCGCGAGGTCACAGAACTGAATGGCCCGAAAGCGAATCTGCTCGAACGCTGCCGTGAGCTGTGTCTGGCGTATGGCCTCGTTCCGACCGGGCACATCGCCAACGATGCCAAAGCCTATTTGAGGTCCGAGAAACCAAGACCGCTCGTCGAACCGCTGCACGAAGTTCTGGCGGACACGAAGTTCGTTCCTAAGGAATCGCAGCCGCATGAGCTACTCGGCAAAGTGGCTCCTGATTTCGCGTTGCCTGATGACGGCGGCAACGTTGTCTCGCTCAAAGCCCTGCTGGACGATGGCCCCGTGGTCCTCGTCTTCTACTACGGCTACCACTGCAATCATTGCGTCGGGCAGTTGTTCGGCTTGAACGAAGACCTGCCGCGTTTCGTCGAGATGGGAACGCGCGTCGTGGCGATCAGTGGCGATCCCGTCGATCTGACCGCCAAGCGGTTCGCCGAATACGGTCGGTTCTTTTTCCCCGTCCTGTCCGACAAGGACAACAGCGTGGCTCAGCAATACGGCACGTTCCGCCCCGAGTCCGCAGGCCAGCCGGAACTGCTGCTGCACGGCACCTTCGTCATCGACACCGACGGCACCGTTCTCTGGGCCAATACGGGCAACAAGCCATTCCTCGACAATCAAACGTTGCTGACGGTGATCGCTCGCCAGCACGGACTGATCTCCGAGAAGGATGCAGTAAAGTGAAGACGCTTCTTTTCATACCGTGCGATTCCAAGAGGTCGTGAACACGGGACTCGGCCAATCTCAAACTCACTCAGGAACAAACACTCATGAGGCTGACTGCAATTGCGATTCTGGCGGGCCTGCTGTTTTCAGGTTCGTCGAGTTCCGCTCACGATACGTGGGTGCAGACGAACACGAACGTGATTCGGGCGGGAGACTCCGTTCACGTCGATCTGATGCTTGGCAATCACGGCAACGATCACCGGGACTTCAAGCTGGCGAGCAAGACTTCGTTGACGAACGCCTCGCTGAAGATTCATGGTCCCGACAAGAAGACGTTCGATGTGAGGGATCGGCTGGTGGATGTCGGCTACACGCCGAAGGAGGGTTTCTGGACGACGAAGTTTGCCGCGACAGAACCCGGCCTGTACTTGGTCGATCACACGGTCGATGCCATCGTGAATCACGGCACTCCGACGCGCAGCGTGAAGAGCGGGAAGACGTTCTTCGTCGTCACGAAGTCGATGGACAAGATTCCGCACGAGCACCCCGGCTACGACAAGGTGCTGGGACATCAGTTGGAAATCGTGGCCGACGCGAACACCGTCACGCCGATGGGACCGGATGCGCCGATTCGCGTGAAGGTGCTGTTTAAGGGGCAGCCGCTGAAGGAGGCTCGTGTCAGTTTCATCCCACGCGGCGAGACGCTGGCCGAGGGCTTTGACTCGACCTACGAACGGAAGACCAACGAAAACGGCCGCTGTTTCTTCACGCCTAAGGAGGGCAACTACTATCTTGTCGTGGTTCATCACGCGACGGACGAGAAGGGCGAGGGGTACGACTCGACCAAGTATTCGGCGACACTGACGGTCTTCGTGCCGGATGTCTGCCCGTGCTGCGGCGAGTGACCACGGCCGATCGATGATGAAGAACTAGCCCAAGCACAACACCAACCGGCAGCGTGAGCGAGGACGAGAGTCGAGCGACATTCGTCCTCGCTCACGCTGCCGGTTGGTGTTGTTCATAACACCGCGAAATCAACCGGAGAGTACACGACGATGAGAGACCTCAAGGGACGAGTGGCTTTGATTACGGGGGCTTCGGCCGGAATCGGCGTGCATGTGGCGCGGGCCTTGGCAAAGCAGGGGATGAATCTCGCGCTGGCCGCTCGACGACCGGTCGAATTGGAACAGGTCGCGGCAGAGATGCGCGGTCTCGGTGTGAAGGCGGTGGCGATTCCGACCGATGTCGCCGACGAAGGACAGCTTCAAAATCTGGTCGAGCGGACGATGAGTGAACTCGGTGCGATTGATGTCCTCGTCAACAACGCGGGTGTCGAAGCGTTCCGAAAGTTTGAAGAGCTTCCTCCCGCCGACATCCGTCGCACGATCGATGTGAATCTCATCGCGACGTTGCTGCTGACGCGCTACGTGATCCCGCACATGAAGGCGGCAGGGCGAGGCCACATCGTGAACATGGCCTCGATCGCGGGGAAGCAGGGGCCAGCGTTTGCCGCCATCTACGGGGCGAGTAAGGCGGGACAGATCGCGTTCACGCAGTCGCTCCGTTCGGAATACCACGGCACCGGCATCAGTGCGTCGGCGATCTGCCCCGGCTTCGCGACCGACGGCGGCATCTACGAAGAGCTGCGCGAGCGAACAGGCAAGAGCGTCCCGTGGTATGTCGGCAGCACATCTTCGGAAGCGGTGGCCCGCGCCGTCGTGAAGGCGATCAAGTCCGATCGAGCCGACCTAATCGTGAACGTCCCGTCACTGAGGGGGCTGTTCACGCTCTGCTCACTCTTCCCACGCATTGGCGAAACGATCTTCCGCACTGCCTCACGAAAGTATCTGGAACGAGTCGCCTCGGCGCACAAGTGAGGCATGTCCGCCATTGATACCTCACGCAGCCAAGAATGAGGCGTTTGTCCGTTTAACCGCGACCCTCTGGGAAGCGCGTTGTGCGGGCGACTCGCAACTCGCCGCGCTCCCCAGAGGGTCGCGGTTAAACATCTCGCACTTGCTCACGCGGTGAAACGAGTCGATCGTGATCGGGCAGGGCTGGAGGGAGTCATGCGGCTCGACGTGACTCTTCTGGAACGCCGTTGGTTGTTGCGGTAGTGACCGGCGACCGCTTCTTCTTTCCCCGCGAGAAGTGATTGAGGAAGTCGATCACTCCCGGTGCGAGCCAGTTCAACCACGACAGCAAGTGCGCCAGCGGGCCGATCAGGAGTTGGCGTTTGTTGCGGCGGATGGCTTTGATCGCTCCGGCGGCGACGGTGTCGATCGAGCTGCACAGCCAGCGCGGTGGTTCGGGGATCGGCTTGTCCGGGCGAGACGAATCGGCGTTGCGATAGAGGTTCGTGAGGACCGGGCCGGGGCAGAGGGCCGAGACGCCGAGGCCCTGTCGGCCGTATTCCGCCCGTAGCGCGGCGGTGTAGCCGATGAGTCCGAACTTGCTCGTGTGATACGCCGCGAAGCGACCTCCGGCGACGAGACCGCTGATGCTGCACACATTCAGAATGTGAGCCTCGGGGCGGCTCTTCAGTGTGGGGAGCAACTCCTGCGTGAGTTGGATCGGGGCGAGCAGGTTCACGCTCATCAAGCGGTCCCAGTGCGCGGCGGTCATTAAATGCGTCGGCCCGTAGTACGCCAACCCCGCGTTGTTGACGAGGATGTCGGGCGTGAAGCCGCGTCCCAGCATCGCGCTCGTCGCGCGCGTGATTTCGGAGGGCTGTGACAAGTCGCACCGATCGGTATGGACTAAGACGCCCAGTGCGGTGACTTCGACCGCGACGGCCGCGAGTCCCGCCTCGTCGATATCGAGCAGATAGAGATCGGCTCCCTCGCGCGCAAGAGCCAGCGCGATCCCGCGTCCGATCCCCGCTGCCGCTCCCGTGATGAGGGCACACTTTCCGCGAATAGTTTTCATGGGTGTGATCCTGGGTGTGATCCATTACTCGGGGCAGTTTGAAGCCCCACCCGGCTCACCTGCGCAGTTTTCTATGTGAGTCTATTTGCTCACCTCGATCCGGCCAGCCGCACGATCGCCTTCTTGACGAAGTCTTCGAGTTGATTCCATTGAGCGATCACTTTGGCCAGTTCGGGGTCGGTTGTGATCGGGGTGGGGGGTTGAGTGGGAGTTGTACCTGGCCCGTTGTTGGGTTGAGGCTGCGGAGTCGGCGGTTGCGGGGTCGGATTAGGAAGCGGCTGAGTACCCGGCGGTGGTTCCATGCCGTGAGGGTAGGGGATCGGGCCTTCCGGTCCATGAACGGCGTTCGAGTATTGAAGCTGCACGGGAACCATGCCGCTGCCGTCGGCGAGCGGGACTTCGACGAAGACTTGCTTCAACTGACGGGCGGCCGCGATGGGGTAGTCTCCCACTTCGAGGCCGCTATCGGATGTCCAGCCAAGATAGCGGGTGCCCGCCGAGGTGCCGTCGCGGATCGCGTCATCGACATCGGGGTCCGTGCGGAACTCTTGCAACTCGTGATACATCGTGGCGACGACATTTTTCCAGTTCTGATCGAAGACGGGGATGCCGTTCGATCCACCGTTCGGCAACCGCTCGGAGTAAGCGGCGGTCGAGTAATAGAGCGTCGTCGCACCGAGATGGAGCGAGCCGTGATATCCGCCCAGACCGCCGGTCGAATCTTCGGCCTCTTCCATGGGAATGGCTTTGCTTTGGAGGGCGAGTTGCTCGCCGCCATTCGGATCGCCCAGAACGGTTCCGCGTGGCAATAGAAAATTGATGCAGGTGTTGGGAAGGTCGTAGCCGCTGAAAGCTCCGCCCGTATGCAGACTCTTCAGTTGCCGTTCGAGGTCGCCTTTCGCGACGAACTGCGGCCGCCAGCCCGAGAGAAAGAACGACTTCTTGAAGGTCGAACTGATCGGTGTATTTCCGAAATACTGCACGAGGACGTTGTTTAAATGTGCGTCCGCCATCGCGGCGGCGAGGTATTTATCGATGCTCTTCCAGTCCGTCGGATCCCAAGCGTCCTGCCCGCCGACATAAAGGTTGATATAGCTCAGATCGCGGATGATCCTGCCGCCGCGATATTTCAAATCTTCCTGCGGCGTGGCCGGAAGATCGGGCACGCGGGCGCTGGACGAAGGGAGGCCGGTACTCGCTGCGCCGACGGCTTCTCGGCGTGGCCGGGCACCTCCATTCCGAGGCATTTGCGCCGCGCTGTCGATCACGGGCATCGGTCGGCCGTCGATCATTTGGCCGTTCGACGCGAGCATCGCCAGCGGCCGAAGGCCTGTTTGCAGTGCGGCTTGGCTACCAAATTGAAGGCCCTGCTGCACCTGAACCATCGCGTGACGGGGCAGGGCGGCACCGGGAATGACTCGCACCGAAGACGCGGACCCTGAACCAATCAAGCCCGTCGGAGTAATCACCGGCTGGGTGGCAATTGGCGGATGGCTGACCGGCTGTCCGGTTCGACTGGGCGGAACCGGTGTGTAGGCGGTTCGAGGCCCAAGCGGCCCGCTGGTGCATCCCGCCAGCAGAACCAGCGACAAACCGATTGCGCCGGAGAGCAACGTCCGTGTCATGGCAACCTTCCTGCGCGATCCATCGCGCGACGAAACGAACCGCCGCTCGACTCTCGACCGGCGATTTCGGCCGGTTGATAACAGAAGCCTAAAATTGCGGATAGGCGGGACTGGTTGCGAGATGGCCCCGAAAACGCTGCTCGCCGCAACTTATTTCTGTCGAAGCTGATACGTCGATAAAGCCCGCAAACGTGCCGCAAACGGCTCTCGTTCGCCGGGCAAATACGCCACGGCGGCCCAAACGAGTCTCGTTTGGAACAAATCGGCGCGAATGTCGGACAAACGACGTTCGTTTGGCACGCAAACGCTCCAATGAGCCGCAAACGACTCTCGTTTGCAGCTTAGAGACGCCGCAGAGAGACAAACAGCTCTCGTTTAGATGACAAAGCTTCTGTTGAGCCACAAACGAGAGCCGTGTGATGCAGAACTCTTCCAGAGCGAGACAAACAACACTCGTTTGAGACCGAAGAAATCGTCGCACGCACCGAAAACTCGTCCGTCCGTCAGACGACCGGCCGGAGTTTTCGCGTGAGACTACTTGGCCTTTTGTTTTCGCAACGCTTCGACGACGGCTTCGTCGAGTTGCTTCAGACCTTCGTCGGGGCGGATTTCGTAGAAGCCGATGTGGTAGTGAGCGACTTTGCCGTCGTGACCGATCACAACCCAGAGGGGCAGGGGGGAGCCGAGGCTGCGCGGGTCGCCGAAGCTCGTCAACAGGGCACCGTCGTCGATCGCCACGTCGTAGCCGAGGTTCATGAATTCTTGAAGCTTCTTGAGGGACCGATTTGCTGCGCCCACTTTGTCCGTCTCGGCGAAACGGGAATCGACGTTGATGCCGATCACTTTCGCTCCCAACTTCTTGCGCTTGTTGTTGAGAAAATCGAGGTAGCCGACCTGGCCATACGGTTCGGTTAGCGGGTCGCCTCGATATTCCCAGAAGTGCAGGACGACGACGTTGCCTTTGAGATCGGCCTCGGGAATCGCTTTGCCGTTTGCCTGCTTGAGCTTCAACTGTGGAGCGGCTTGCCCCACGAACTTCTGTTCCAGGCCGGCGACTCCTTCGAGCCGTCGCTGTTGCTGGACCAAGTCCTTCGAAACGACCGCAGACAGTTTCGACCACGCAGTCCCTTCGGACTGTTTCTCGATTTTGCCGATCGCGGCTTGAGTGGCCTTCAACTGTGAGGCCGTCAGTTCCACGAGCTTCTGTTCACCGGTGCGACTGAGCGACAGTTGCAGGTCGCGCAGGGAATCGAATACTGCTCGCGACTTGCTCTGTTCGGCGGACGCCAGCGGCTTTTGCGATTGAAGCTCGAACTTCAGTTGGAACTCATCGCCCATGCCCATGAAGACCCGTTCATCGAGCGAGACCAGGATTCCGCTGCCCGCTTCGACGACGAGCGTCTGAGCACGGCCGATGTTCGACGTGACTTCGATCTGCCAGCAATCGCGGTCCTTCACTTTGCGTTTGCGAGTCACTCGATATTCGTAACGACCGTCGGCCCACGAAGCATCGGCGGCGAGCTTGCCGTGAAACTCAAACACCGGCGAGCGGAGGGGCAGGGGATATTGAGTGGCCTCGTGCGTGTGAAGCAATCGAATCGGGAGCGACTTCGCTTTGTCGGTCGATCCCGGCGCGAGCAGTCCGAACCGCTCGGGCCACGCCCAACCGCCACCGCCGCGTTCGTCGAGACTCCACGCGATCTGAGCGGCTCCGTCCTCATTCGCGATCGTCACGGCATAGACCGAGAACGACTTGGCTTCAGTGAAGCCCGCCTTCGTCTTCTGACTGAGCGACCCGGCGTATTGCAACTCGGTCCCCAACGGAACTTCCGTCGCGGAAACCTGAGTCACAACAAGCATCAATCCAACGAGCAGAGAACTCACGGAGACATCCTTTCTGATGATGGGCAATCTGGAGGCAGGTCATGGAGGGTATTTCAAAACTAGCCCGACGCGCAAGCGAGGGCTTCACCGTCATCGAATGCCCAGCCCTCGCTTGCGCGTCGGGCTAGTTTTTCGAGGCACAAACAGGAGTCATGCGGCTCATTCAAGACCAGTGGTTTGAGTGGGCGGCGCTTCGAGGCGGGACGATCTTTTCAGGTGGGGTCGTCTTGGGCGGCGGGCATCTTGATCGAAGAGACATCGAGCGACAAGGCGTGCCGTAAAAGTCGGACTTTGATGCATGATCGACAGGATGTGCGCATCGCGCGGCTCGTTGACAGTCCGGGAGGTCAGACGTAGCTTACCCGGCCATCAGATTCCCTTCATTCGGAGAGGGGATCAAAGTCATCTCGCGTCGAAGGATGGAAGCACAATGTCTCGTCAACGATTGGTTTTCGCGGGGCTGTTGGCCGCGGCTTGCGGATGGGGGCAACACGCGGAACTGTCGCTCGGTCAGGACAAAAAAAGCGATCCGAAAGGACCGTTGCCCGTCGCGTCGGCGGGCGATCAAGTGATTGTCAAAGCTCAGGCTTCGCGCATCCTTGACCCTCACAAATATCGGGTCTCACTGGCCGTTGAACCGCTGCAAACGATCACCCTGTCCGCTCCGTTTGATGGCGTTGTCAAACAGGCTCAGGGGAAGTCGAATTCGAAAATCCAGCCGCAGGGGGAGATCGTCCGACTCGATACGACCGTTCCAAAACTGAACGTGGCTCGGGCGGAAGGGGCGTTGAAAGTCGCGACCTTCGATCAGAAGCAGGCGGGTGACAAAGACGAAAATCTGAAGGCAGTGCTTCAGGCGAAAGTCGATATCGCGAAGGCCGAGGTCGATCTGGCTAAGCACTACTTGGATTCGTGCAGTGTTCGTTCGCCATTCGCGGGCGAGTTGCAGCGGCTGCTCGTCGGTGAGGGGCAGTTTGTCAGAGCGGGCGATCCCGTGGCGATCGTGGTCGATGTCTCCAAAGTCAAAGTGGAAGTCCCCGTCGAACGATCCGTCGCAGAGCAGGGGAAGAGCTTCTCGGTCAAGATTGAGGCGAACGAGGTTGAGGGAAAGATCGATGCGGTGTTGCCACTGCACACGAGGTTCGATGCGCTACGCGAGTTGTTTGAATCGGTCGCTTCGGCGGTCATCGTGATCGACAACGGTGACGGTCGTTTGAGGCCAGGGCAGACCGTTTATGTTCCGCTCGTTCCACGTCAGCCCGTGACCGAAGTTCCGACCAGTGCGATTGGCAACCTGTCCGATGGCCAACGCAAGGTTCAGGTCATCCGGCAGTCCATCGTGCGAGATGTCCCCGTGACCTTGATGGGTTCCGTGGGATCGACTCGTCTCTTCGTCAGCGGGCCGTTCGCGGAAGGTGATGAAGTGATCTACGAAGCGTCACATCAATTGGGTGACGCGTTCCAGCTCAAACATGCGGCGGCGGCAGCCGGGACGACGGCCGGGGCCACGACTCCAGGCGGCGAACCAGCCAAACCGAAGCCTGCGGTGGGGTTTTAGTGGTCCGACAACTCGAACACTTTTCAAACTAGCCCGACGCGCAAGCGAGGGCTTCGCCGCCATCGAATGTCCGGCAAGTGAATTAAAAGGTCGTTCGGTGGCGGTTGTGTCGCGTGACTCATTGAGGATGTAACAGTGTCTGACGAAGAACTGATTGACGGCACGTACAAGCTTGTCATGTGCATCGCCACCGGCGGTAGCAGCCAAGTCTGGGAAGTGATCGAGCAAGCGTCGGGGCGACATCTCGCCATGAAGCTGCTCAAGACGGATACGCCCGATTTCAAAGAGAACAAGGCATCATTGAAGTACGAATCCGAAGTTCTCAAGACGCTCGACCATCCGCTCATCATCAAGTTCGAGAAGTTTTCGTCGAGCCGCGATAACACATATCTGACGATGGAGCACTTCCGCGCGGCGAACGTCAAGTTGCAGATCAAAGCCAACATTTCGTCGGTCCATGTGCGGGCACGCCGATTGTTTGAAGGCATTTGCCAAGCGATGTCCCACGTCCACTCGAAGGGCTGGATTCATCGCGACGTGAAGCCCGACAACGTGCTGATGAACAAGGTCGGTGAGATTCGACTCGTCGATTTTTCGCTCTCCAGCAAAGAGGTCACAGGCTTTTCCAAGATGATCGGTGGCGGCAGGCTCAAAACCATTCAAGGGACGCGGACCTACATCGCGCCCGAGACGATTCGTAAGCAAGCCCCCACTTTTCAAACGGACCTCTACAGCTTGGGCATCCTGTTCTACGAAGTCCTCACCGGTAAGACGCCCTTTCAAGCGCCGACCCCCGAAGAGCTACTCCGAAAGCATCTCTCGACTCCGCCACCGAATGCCTCCGAATTCAATCCGAACGTCACGCCCGAAATGGACCGATTGATTGCGCGGCTGCTCAAGAAGAAGCCCGCCGAGCGACATGCCAGCATTGATGAAGTTTTGAGCGAACTCAAACGAATCAAGATTTTCAAAGAGGACGTGACCGACGAGTCGCTCGCGCAGCTAGCCGCCGATAAAGAGGGGAGTGCGATGAGCCAGCTCACCGACATCCGGTTGGATAGTCGTGCGGATGCAAAGCTCAAGGAAATGCTGGCTGCCGATCCGGCCTTGGCCCGGCAGTACGCCCAAGACTTGCGCGATAAAAAAGAGAAGAAGCAGGCGGTTGAAGACGAACGCAAAGCGAAGATTCTTAAATCGGCGAAGCCAACGGCTGCACCCGCTGCTCCACCACAGCAACCTCAGCAAATGTCTTTTCAGCCGATGCCACAGATGCCGCCCGGTTATCCCCCTGGCTACGCGCCCTACCCTCAAATGCAGATGCCCGGAATGCCTCCCATGGGTGGCCCTCAAGGTGCGATGCCTGGCTATCCAAACCAGCCGATGCCACAGCAGCCGATGCCGCCGCAGCCGTTGCCGTTTCAACCGCTGCCCGGCGCACCGATGATCTCCGGGCAGCCACCGTTGGGAACGCCGCAGATGGCACCGGCAATGCCGATACCATCGATGCCGGTTGCGGCGGCGAATCCGCTGGCGGGAAAAGTTCCCACTGGCGCGATCCCATCGAATTCGGGAGCGGCGTCCCCTTCACCGAATCCCGCGATGATTGCGACTGCGGGAACATTGCCCGTCGCCGGACGTGTATCGGTTCCAACAACCGCGACGGCCACGACTAATGTTGCCGCGCCGCGTTCCGTTGCGGCTCCCGTCGCCAAGTCGCCACCCGTCGCATCCGCCCCACCAGCAAACAAACCCGCTCCCATCAAAACGCCACCCGCAGCGGTCGCTCCCCCAAAACCAACAGCTGCGCCAGCTCCCGTTGAGGAACTGGAGTTCATGACCGAATTGCCCGACATCTTGTGATCTGATATAGCCGCGTCGCTCGCTGTCGTGACCATCCGCCGTTCAACAATGAATGGTGGTCGTGACCGCCGAGTCTGACTTTCACGTTTCCAAATCTCATTCGCCGCGATGCACCGCACGCCGCCAACTGTCTCTTCGGGATCGGTTGTCCGCGAGCGAATCGCCTCGCGGTGGCCAGCGTGGTTCTGCCGATGAAGCCTCAATTTGTTCTGCCATTCGAGAAGCCGATTGTCGATCTCGAAGATCAACTCGCCAAACTCGAAGCCCAGCCCAGCCCGACTCCCGTGACACTCGACTTGATTCGGACGCGGCGGGTTGAGATTGCGAAGATGAAGCGCGAAGTTTTCGAGAATCTCGATGCTTGGCAGACGGTGCAGGTCTCCCGCCACCAGGAACGGCCGCAGGCGAAAGATTACATCGAGCTGATCTGCGACGAATTCGTAGAGCTTCACGGTGACCGGGCCTTCGGCGATGATCGCGCGATTCTGACCGGCTTCGCCAAACTCGACGATCACAAAGTCCTGCTGATCGGTCAGCACAAAGGGCGGACTCTCAAAGAGCGAACGGAGTGCTACTACGGCTGCGCGCATCCCGAGGGCTATCGCAAAGCGCTCTTGAAGATGCAGCTCGCGGCCAAGTTCGGGGTGCCGATCGTCTGCCTGATCGACACGCCCGGCGCGTATCCGGGAATCGGTGCCGAAGAACGCGGTCAGGCGTACACGATCGCCGTCAACCTGCGTGAGATGTCTCGACTACCGGTTCCGATCGTGTGCGTCGTCATCGGAGAAGGGGGGTCCGGCGGGGCGCTCGGTCTCGGGATCGGCGACCACATCGCGATGCTGCAGTTCGCTTACTATTCGGTCATCAGTCCCGAAGGTTGCGCGGGCATCCTGTGGAAGGGAGCCAGCCATGCACCGAAGGCGGCGCAGGCCCTCAAGTTCACGGGCCGCGATCTGCTGAAGTTTGGTGTCGTGGATGAAGTCATTCCCGAACCGCTCGGTGCGGCCCATCGCGATCACCGCGCGATGGCCTCGACACTCAAGTCGGTCATCGTCCGGAACCTCAAATCGCTGGCCGCGATCCCGACGAATGAATTGCTCGAACGGCGCTATCAAAAGTTTCGCCGCATCGGCGAGTTTGAAGAGCAGGTCGCCACCGAGCCCTCCGCTCCCGCTGCGACTCTCGTCTGACAAACTCGTCAGCCATGCGTGGTCATCGCGAGATGCTATCCAACAGCGCGGTGATACGTGATGACACTCCCAGCGGAGCCGAAGTCCTGTCTCCAAGATTGTGGATGACAAACACTCTTTGCGTGGTCTCAACGCCGCGAACCGTTGGCGTGAGCAGAGCCGAAATTCCGCCGTGTACGGATACGTCGCGCTTGGCGGTGCTACGTTCCAGTCGATCTGGGGCGAGACATTTTCACAGGCAAGCGTCCGCCCGCTGAGTGCTTGTTCCGGTTCGTTCGCGGCCCAATCTTCCCGACAACCAACGTCCGATAATGTCCGTTATGTTGCTTTCAGATCAAGGAATTGGCTAGACATCCGCGCAAACACGGAATCACAGCCGATCTCCAATGTGGCACAAACTGATCTTCGCTGATTCAGATGAGTGAAGATCCGTGTTCCAAATTCTTACGCCTGACTCCGTTCATTTGGCTTGCGGCTGAACGAAGTGAGGCCGCGCCGGGTCATCCGTGATTGGCCTTTAAGTTCACCACCGCACGCTATCGGGTTGGCAGAGAAGAAATCATCCGAACAGCATCAGCGAACTCGCCGAGTGAAGTCCGCGTTGGGCTGAGTCCGCGATGAAGATGCTCACCTTCCGAGTCAGAACAGTTTGCGACTGTCGATCAGCAGCGTGACCGGGCCGTCGTTCACCAGTTCGACTTCCATGTGTTCTTGAAAGCGGCCGGTCGCCACGGTGATGCCACGGCCGCGCACTTCGGCAACGAGGGCACGATACAACTCGACGGCCTGCTCGGGACGCGCGGCCTTGATGAAGCCCGGCCTCTTCCCTTTCCGGCAGTCACCGAACAGTGTGAATTGGCTGACGATCAAGATCGCACCGTCGGTCTCCGCGATCGAACGGTTCATCTTGCCCTCGTCGTCGGGAAAGATGCGGAGACCGACGAGTTTCTCAGCGACGTATGCGGCGTCTTCCTGTCCGTCGTCATCGGCGACACCGAGCAGCACCATCAGGCCGGGGCCGATCTCCCCCGACACCTCTCCGGAGATCGTCACCTTCGCGCGGGAGACTCGCTGGACGACGGCTCGCATCGAATCAATCTCCGAGGGCAGGCTGGTTGAAGTTGGTGCGTTGAGGGAAGACGTGTTCACACCAACTCGCAGCGTGAGCGAGGGCGCATGTCGCTCGATTCGCGTCCTTGCTTACGCTGCGGGTTGGTGTGGGGTTCACGTCTACCGAGTCTCGCGTCCGAGGATCGCGTTGGCCACTTTCACCGCCGTGATGGGCGAGAGCTGTAAGCCAGCCCGGAAGTGCCCGGCGGCGACGGACAGATTCGCGGTCCCCGGCAAGCGGCCGATGTGCGGAAGGCCGTTCGTGGCGTGAGGCCTCAGGCCGGACCAGCACCGCTCAAACCGAGCCGCTCCGAGTGCGGGGACGATTCCTCGCGCGAAGTCGATCAGATCAGAAACGGCTTCGGCCGTGTTCCGTTTGTCGAAGCCCACATGCTCTTCAGTGGAGCCGATCAGAATCCGACCGTCCGCGCGCGGGACGAGGTAGCGGAGTCCGGATTGAATCACGCAGCGAAACGGCAATGGTCGGGCTTCGAGCAACACGATCTGACCGCGCACGGGTTCGATGGAGATGTCGTGCCCTGCTTGGCGGAGTAGTTCTCGCGACCAAGCTCCGCCTGCGACGACGAACTCGGCCGCGCGATGCTCTTCTGCGGGAGTTCGCGCGGCTGCGATGCGATTAGCCGAGTGATCGAAGCCGACCACCGGACATCCTGCGCGCAGGTCCACACCGCGCGCGGCACAGGCTGATACGAGCGCCTTCAAATGACGCGGGTTTCGGACCTGCCCCAATTCTGGCAACACGTAGCCACTCGAAACGTGCGGGTGGAGAGCCGGGAATCGCTGACCGAACTCGTCGAGATTCGGCGTCTCCACTAGCACGCCTTCAGAACGCCAAGCAGCGACCTCAGCATTCAGTTCTGTACTGGAACCGTTTAGTCGAACTTCGATCCCACCGCAGCGCGCGTATCCGTTGTCGATCCCCGTTTCGGCGCGGAGTCGTTCCGTCCAATCGGGCCAGAGAGCGTGACTCTCAGCTCGCAAACGAGCTTCGGGCGAACGAGCCAATTCGGGATTGCCCGGTGGTAGCATCCCGGCTCCCGCCCAACTCGCCTCCTGGCCGAACTGCCCCTGCTCCAGCAACCGAACGGACGCCCCCTGCCCGGCCAATTCCCACGCGATCGACAATCCGATCACGCCACCGCCGATGACGATCACATCGGGAGAGGCGGTGCTGGCGAGAATGGGCTTGGACATGAAAGTGACTCGGAACCAAAGCACCCCGGCTGCCATCGGCAACAGTGGCGCGGGTGATTGAAAACGGTTGACTGTCGTAGGGCAGGCGGCTCGCCTGCCGTCGTTCTCCGCAACAACCTAGGCAGGCGGGCCGCCTACACTGCGACAATGGCAGAACGCCGCTACTTCTTGGCCTTCTTGACACCACCGGCGGGGAGCGAGTTGGCGTAGGCGAGTGCCAGTGTTTTGCCGTCCGTTCCATAGACCTTCTTCAGCGCCGCTTCCGGGTTGTCGCCCGTTTGCAAGTTCCTCACGAACTGACCGAAGTTGTTGGGACCGCCGCGGGACATCATGAAGTTCACCAGTGTGAAACCAATCGGCCCGACTTCGCCGGGCGCGAACGTGCCGTTCGAAAAGACCTCTTCTGGCTTCGCAATGCGGACCTCTTTCAGAATGGCACCGGCTTGAGCGGGCAGGGCTGCGAGATACGGGTTGCCCGCTGAACCACGACTGGCCAGCGACAGCCCCGCACCGCGAATCACCCAGTCGGGCAGAGTTCCACCGCCGCGCTTCAAGAACGCGCCGGTCACATGTTCGATCAGACTGACCTGCATTCCAGGCGAGGTTTCACTGGCGGCGTCTCCAATGTCTTGCAACGCAATGAACGCCTCGTCCATCGTCGCCGTGACCTGCGAATGGCCGAGGACTTCGCGAGGGACTTCCCGCTTGTGAACGGAGTTGTTGAACTCTTCGTACCCGAAGCGTTCCTTCATGACGAAGATCGTCAGCTTGCCCTTCCACAGCAGATCGTCCTTCACGTTGAACGACGTGCGTAGCGACTTCGCATGTTCGATGGCCCAGCCTTCGACTTCCTTCAGCCGCGCCTCAGACGCATCTCCCATCACGATAAATTCTTTGCTGCTGATTTGGCGCGGTTCGCCATTCGGGAAGGTCAGCTTCCACTGAGCTTCCGAGTCTTTGATACGTTTGGCGGCAAATTCTTCCGGGCTGAGTTTCGCGAGTTTCTCGGCCTCGAGCTGCTCCTCGGTGGGGACAATTTGACGGAGCGGTCGCTTGGCATCGGGGCCGTCAAACTTTGCACCTTCTTCGATCCACTTCTTCAGATCGCCGTGCCATTTCTTCGTGATGCGTGCCTGACCGGCTGGCATCACGGGCGTTTCATCCGCGTTCACGAGTCGCCACAAACGACTTCCTTCGAGACTCCCCGCGACCACGACGCGGCCACTGTCGCCCCCCTGCATCAGCTTTTCGAACGTCGCCATCGACAGACCGCCACGCTTTTGGGCATCACTGTGACAGCCTCCACAAATGTTGACGATTGTGGGAGCCACGTCCTTGATGAACGAAACCGTTTCATTGCCGGTCGCCTTCACCACTTCGGCCTTTGGCGCGGGACCATTCGCGGGCTTCTTGCTGAGCGCCGCCAACTCGGTCGTCTTGTCGGCTCCGTCGAACTTGGCTCCTTCGACAACCCAAGTTCCGATCGCTTTGATCTCATTCTCGGTCAGCGCGGCCGCCATCTTTGGCATCCGTTGCTGAGGGTTCGGCACGACGAGCTTTTGCATGAGGCGGCTGTTTTGAGCATTGCCCGGCACGAGCAACGCGCCGCTCCCGCCACCCTTTTCAAAACCGACGAACGTGTCGAGACGCAGTCCACCGCGGGCATTGTCGTCATGACAACTGATGCACTTCGCCGCGATGATCGGAGCCACGTCCTTCGAGAAGCTGACGGTCCCCTTCCCGCTCGACTTGCCAAGTTGAGCCTTGGCCTTTTCTAACTGAACATGGATCGGCTTCAGAGCCGGATCCGTTTCGGGAATGGAGGCCTCCTTGACGAATTTCTCCAGCTTGTCTTCCACTTCTTTCAGTGCCGCTTCGGCCTCGTCGAACTTCTTCTTGGACGTGAACGACGTGACTTTGCCAATGTCGGCCCCGATGTCCTTCAGTTCCTTCTTCTGTTCGGGCGTTACCGCCGCGAGCGAGATTCCGACGACAGCAAAAGCCAGCAGCGCGACGCAGCACAGGCGAACTAGCGAGTTGAATCGTGTCATGGCAAAGTTCTCAAAAGGACGGCGAGGATCAACGACCGGCGTCTCGCAGACACCGGCAACGGAGTGAATTCAAACGAGGCGGAAACAGTCTAACCGGTCGCTTTCAGCGGCGACAGACTCGACCCCGTTTCACCACACGCGACACGTCCGATGACCGGCTGATTGAGACCAGCCCGCCAAACCGATAGTGTCCAACCCACGGCCCACTCGAAATGTTCGTTTTGCTTCCCCCTGCCCCGAAATACTCGAATCACAACCATGACTACGGACCTCTCGGATATCGAACGGAAACGGGACCGGCTGCTGGAAATCGTGGCGGGTTACGGTCGAGTAGCGGTGGCATTCTCTGCCGGTGTTGACAGTACGGTGGTCGCGATGGCCGCGCAGTTGGCGTGTGGCGAACGGGCGGTGGCCGTAACGGCGGTCAGTGCGAGTTTGGCGGCGGGAGAGCGGGAGCAGGCGGACGAGTTGGCGGCGTTCATTGGCATCCGGCATCTGGTGATCCAGACGCGCGAGTTTGCCGACGCGAACTATCTCAAAAATCCCATCAACCGCTGCTACTTCTGCAAGACCGAACTATATTCGCGGTTGGTCGAAGTCGCGCCGTCGCTCGGTGTGGATGTATTGGCGAACGGTGCCAATCTCGACGATCGCGGCGACTACCGGCCGGGGTTGCAAGCGGCGAACGAGTTCCAAGTTCGCTCACCGTTGATCGAGGCGGAATGCACAAAGGCCGATGTGCGCGAGTTGGCTCGGTTGTGGAACCTCTCGGTGTGGGACAAGCCTGCCACGCCATGCTTGTCGAGCCGGATCGCTTACGGGGTGGACGTGACCGTCGAACGCGTCCGTCGGATCGACGCCTCCGAGCGGTTTCTCAAGCAGGCACTGAACATCGACGAGCTGCGAGTCCGTTGTGAGGCGAATGATCTCGCACGGATCGAACTGCCCGTGGAAGCGATCTCCCGCGCGCTGGCCCCTGCCCTGCTCGACACCATCCGGGTGGAACTCCATCGCCTCGGCTTCCGCTACGTCACGCTCGATCTCGACGGCTTCCGCTCGGGAAGCATGAACGACGCGATTGTCGGCAGCGGGCTGAAGGTCTTGCAGGATTATGCCTGACGCAGCACAAAGTGAGACGTTTCCGAGCGGGCCGGCGTAAGCCCCCCGGTTCTTCCGAAGAGGGCTTACGCCCAAGAACCAGGGGGCTTACGCCGCCCCGCTCAGATGCCCCATCACTGATCGCGTTCGTCAACCAGTTCTCAGGTGTGCAGCAGCGTCGGGTCGATCTCCATCGCCCGTTCCTTCCACCATGCGGTGCCGTGTTCGTAGTTCCAGTGACCGGCGTCGTGGCACTTGGCCAGTGCTTCGGCCATTTCTTTGGGTGAACCGTAGCGCTGGTCCGTCTCTTTTGAGAGGCAGCGAACGAGGACTTGTTCGAGGTCTTTGGGGATCGCCTTGTTCCAGCGTGACGGCGGCGTGAGGGGATCCCGAGCGTGTGCTTGCATCACGCGCCACGCCGACTTCCCTTCAAATGGTGGACGACCGGTGAGCAGGTAGTAGCCAACCGCCCCCAACGAGTAGATGTCGGTTCTTCCATCGAGCTTCAGTCCGGCGGCTTGTTCGGGCGACATGTAGAGCGGCGAACCGGCGAACGGCGTCGTCGCGTTGGGGTCGTGGCGGCCCTTCGCGCAGCCGTACTCGCTGCTTTGCACGACGAGGCCAAAGTCGAACAGCTTCGTCACGTCGAAAACACCGCCTCGTTTTGCGGCGAAGATGTTCGCTGGCTTGAGATCGCGGTGAATCAGCCCGAGGTTGTGAGCCTCTTGCAACGCCCAACAGGTCTGGCTGAGGAAGTGGATCGCTCGTGCGGGCGGCAACGGTCCATAGCGTTGGACCAGATCGGACAAGTTCAATCCCCGCATGTACTCCATCACGTAATAGAACGTGCCGTCGTCGGTGTGGCCGTAGTCGAAGATTTCGATCGTGTTCCAGTGAGACAACTGCGCGGTGCTGCGGACTTCCCGCTCGAACCGCTTCAGTGCCGAAGGATCGCCGACCTGTTCTGGCTGAATGACTTTGATCGCGCACGGTCGCTTCAGCAGTTGATGTTCGCCCAGAAAGACCTGGCCCATCCCCCCCTGCCCCAACTCCACCGTCAGCTTGTATTGGCCGAGTTGCTTCTTGGCCTTGCGAACTTCCTGCCGCAAGTTCGAGAGCGCGTGAGTCCCATAGGTCGCGATGCCACCCGTGATGAGCAGTGCCACGCCGATCTCAATGCCTCGCATCAAGTCGATCGTTTCAGACATTGTGGGAAGCAGCACACGAGCGATCAGCAGCGCAACCGTGGGCGACAATACCGGCGGCACCATCATCAGGGCCGTACGTTTCCAACCGTTGGGCATCAACATGCCATACGCCAGCATCAACACCGCCAGTCCAAGCGTCCCCGAATAGACCACGGCCACCTGCTGCGGAGTGTCTCCGGCTTCAGCGGCCTTGATCAGGAAGATGATCTGTAACAACACGACCAACGCACAGAGTGGCCCGAACAGCAGCATCTCGATCCGTCGCAGTTGACGCGGCGAAAGCACTTCGGGTGAAACGAGCATCCCCAAGCAACCGATGGGGATAATCAGACTGATGCTGCGCATCAACACGATCAGCGGCTCATCAATGCAAAGTGCCCGCAGGAAGAACGTGAGGAGGCAAATCAAGCAGACGATCGACGCCGCCTGTAAACGCGATTGCAACAGTTCGCTGGCGGTACCGGGACAGATCACTTTGTGGGGACCGCCCACTGCGGCACCCGGCGTGTGCGTCGCCGCTAGCGCATCGGGGAGCGAGGGGATACTCTGCGAGACCCGTGATTGGCCGAGTCGAGACTGGCCTATCATGGAAGACTGCCCGGCCCGCGACGAACCGACCATCGACTCCGAGGGCGTTCGTCCGGGCGGAGCACCGCCGATCTCGCCATCTCGCCCGATCAGCGTGATGTCGATCGATTCCCACTCGTGCGGTGTCGCACTGGCGAGTGACATGACAACCCCTTAGTTCTAGTTCGTTCGATCGAAGTCTCTCAGCTCGCGGCGACGCTGTTGTCACGCCGTACTACGCTGCCGCTTCGCGCCGTCAACCGGCACTCTGGCGACAAGAAACTTCGATCCGAGTTGGCCCCTCACGAACCACCTTCCGCCCCGCACCGTGACTGATGTGAGCGTCCGGCAACCCGTCCGTTGCGAACCTAGCATCGGTCGCAAATGAGTGCTGCGATTTTGTTGCGGCAATGCCACTGACTGACGAACTCGCCTCACGGACACCGGGGCTGTCGCACCATCGGTACAACCGGCATCGCCCGCGCGATCAAGACGACGTGACCGTTCGCAACGCGCAAGCTCCGACATTCAAAAAAAACACCCCGACAGCGTGCCATCACGCAAGTCGGGGCGTTTGTCTTCGACGAGAGTTCGCGATCAGCCGATGCCCGGAACCGGGAAGGCGGTGCAGAACGACTGGATCTCGCCGCGAACGCGTTCGATGACGGCGGCGTCCTCCGGTGCTCGCAGGACGGACAGAATCCAGGCACCGACTTTTTTCATCTCCTCCTGCTTCATCCCGCGCGTGGTGAGGGCGGCGGTGCCGATGCGGATGCCGCTCGGATCGAGTGCCTTGCGCTGGTCGAACGGGATCATGTTTTTGTTGACGGTGATGCCCGCGTGGTCGAGAGCCTTCTCGGCAATCTTGCCGGTCAGGCCGATGGCCGTCACGTCGCAGAGCATCAGGTGATTGTCGGTCCCGCCGCTGGCGAGTTTGATTCCGCCGCTCATCAGGGTCTCGGCCAGAGTCTTCGCGTTGGCGACGATCTGTTGTGCGTAGAGCTTGAACGACGGCTGAGACGCCTCGTCAAAGCAGACCGCTTTCGCCGCGATGACGTGCATCAGCGGGCCGCCCTGCATTCCGGGGAAGACCGACTTGTCGAGGTCTTTCGCGTACTCTGCCTTGCACAGGACGAAGCCCGATCGCGGGCCGCGCAGTGTCTTGTGCGAGGTGCTCGACACGAAGTCGGCGACCGGGACGGGGCTGTTGTGAACGCCACCGGCTACGAGTCCCGCGTAGTGAGCCATATCGACCCACAGCTTGGCACCGACCTCTTGCGCGATCTCAGCGAACTTCGCGTGATCGATCTCGCGCGGATAGGCACTCGCTCCGGCGACGATCATCTTCGGCTTGTGCTCTCGCGCTAGACGGGCCACCTCGTCGAAGTCGATCCGATGATCGGACTCGCGCACGCCGTAAGGGATCGGCGTGTAGAGCTGTCCCGAAAAATTGAGCTGATGCCCGTGCGTGAGGTGTCCGCCATGAGCCAGATTCATCGCGAGGTACGTGTCGCCCGGCTTCATCAGCGTCAGATAGACAGCCATGTTGGCCTGAGATCCGGCGTGAGGCTGCACGTTCACATGTTCCGCCCCGAACAGCTTCTTCGCTCGCTCAATGGCCAGCATTTCGATCGTGTCCACATGTTCGCAGCCGCCGTAGTAGCGTCGACCGGGATAGCCCTCGGCATACTTGTTCGTAAGGATCGTTCCCGCCGCCTCCAACACGGCGGCCGACGTGTAATTCTCAGACGCAATCAACTCGAGACCATCACGCTGACGGACTCGCTCGGCCTGAAGGGCTTCCCACAACGCGGGATCGTTGGTTTGCAGTGCGGTCATGCGGGTCATCTTTCTGTTCTTGGTGTTTTGTTCTTGTCCCCTCGCCCCGGCTCTGCGGGGAGAGGGTTATAGGGTGAGGGGCTTCTCTTCGTATCTGTTCTCTGGCATACCCGCAGAATCTGAGCGCGGATGCCGTCCAGAATTCACGGTTCCGATGGAACTTTCGTCACAGTGAGTCGCTCACGGCTGCGACGGGCAAGGTTTATACTCTGCCCGCCAAATCACCTGCCACTCAACACGCGAGCTGTCATGACCGAACCGGCCGATTCTGATGCGATGTCGCCGCCCGATGCGAAGCCGATCCAAAGTTCACCCGTCCTTCAAGGTGAGCGAGTCGCGTTTACGGGGACGCTCGCGTCGATGACCCATCGGCAGGCGATGGACCTCGCCGAGCAACACGGCGGTTCATCGGGGCAGCACGTTAGCCATCAGACCACGCTGCTCGTGGTCGGTGAGGAAGGCTGGCCGCTCGAAGCGGATGGACGAGTCTCGGTAAAACTCGAACAGGCGCAGCAGCTTCACGACAATGGTGAGCCGCTCCGCATCCTGTCCGAATCGGAATGGCTCAATCTGCTGGGAGTTGAGCCGGGCGAGCGAAAGCAACAGCAGCTCTACACCCCCGCGATGCTCAGCCAGCTTCTGGCCATCTCGGTCCACGAGATCCGGCGGTGGGAGCGAGACGGACTGATCCGCGCGGTCAAGAAAGTCTTCCGGCTCCCCTACTTCGACTTCCAGGAAGTGACCGGCGCGAGACGCCTCAATGAACTCGCCCGCTCCGGCGTGAGTCTCGACGAACTCGCATCAGGCTTGGAGCGGCTGCGAGCCATCCTGCCGAACGTCGATCGGCCGCTCGCTCAGTTGGAAGTCCTCTCGCGCGGGAAGCACTTCCTCTATCGCGACGCGACCGGACTCGTCGAGCCATCCAGCGGTCAGCGAGTCTTCGACTTCGAGCCACTCCCCTGCCCTGCTGAACTTGTCGCACACGATTCGAATGACCGTGCGGACACCATTCCGATGCGGCCCGATGTTGCCGCTGCGTCATCTAGCGACGCGATCAACCGCCGCGACTGGACCGCCGACGAATGGTTTCGCGAAGGCTGCCGTCTCGCGGAAGAACATGAGATCGACGCGGCCATCGAAGCGTTTCGGCTGGCTCTCATTGAGGAACCGCTTAACCCGGCGCATCACTTTCATCTCGCCGACGCCCTCTACCGCGAAGGCCGACCGGACGCCGCGATCGAACGCTATCACATGGCCGTCGAACTGGATCACGACTTCCTCGAAGCGTGGACTCAACTCGGCTGCCTCTTCGCCGAGACGGGCAAGACCAAGTCGGCCCAAGAAGCGTTTCGAGTCGCCCTCGACCTGCATCCCGATTACCCGGACGCCCACTTCCACCTCGCCGAGCTACTCGAACAGAGCGGGCACCGCGATGAAGCGGCCACCCACTGGCGGCGCTATCTCGAGTTCGACCAACGCGGCCCGTGGGCCGACATCGCCCGGCAGCGGCTGGAGTCGGGGCAGGCTTTGTAGGGTGCGTGAAGCCTTCGGGACGCACCACAAAGTGAGAGGTTTCCGAACGGGGCGGCGTCAGCCCCCCCGGTTCCTCCGAAGAGGTCTGACGCCGCCCCGCTCAGATGTCTCATTACTGACCGGGCCAGTCCCAACTTGCTGGGGCGTAGCAACTAAAGAAGCCTGAAACGCGAGCGAACGCTCGCGTTTCAGGCTTCCATGGGACAACTCCACCAAGATCTCTCAGTGATGTTCGTCGTTCGCTCCGGCGATGGCGTGAGGGTCGTGGCCTTCGGACTGGTTGGACATCATCCAAGTGTCGACGCCGACAAACAGCACTAGCGAGACGCAGAAGATGATGGCCAGCATGATTCCGACGTGTTCTCCCGCAGTTCGATCCGCAGCACTGAACTCGGACAGTTCGGACTTCTCAAACCGCAGGCCGTCCAACACGGCGACCGGAACAGCGGCGGCATGATCTTGAGCGGAATGGGCGGTATCGGCGTGCGCGGTCATGGGTCAAGGCTCTCTACTCGGCCACCGTCACTTCGCACGTTGACACGTTGAAGTGCAGAGGCCGTTCCAAACGATTTACCCCGCGACAGCCAGCCCGGCGCGAGCGGACACATTCTGATTGCGACTCCACTTTCTGTCGAGCCTGATTGACGAGATTGCCACGTTCGGGAATGCCAGCTGGCTCCTTGTCGTGAGTGTGGTTGAGATCGGGGCTGCATTGGGCGAGCGGCAGGTGAAAGTAGGCCCGACACTCCGTGGCGGGAACGGTTCGTGTCACGGAGTGACACGTTTACTTGGGGCAATCACCTCTGGTCGTTCGCATCACGCTGCATTAGCCCGTCCGGCTGCGATGAGCGACTCCAGCTCGTCAGCGATCTCACCATTTAACATCGCTTCCAATTCGATCAAGCAGTCGGCGGCATACGACCCGTCCATCAAGCGGTGATCGTAAGAGAGCGTCACGCGGCAGCAGCCCGCTTCGTCCAGCGGCCCGAACGTCAGGTTGCTGGTGAGAAACGCGGGCGGGTCTTGAATCTCGACCCCTTTCGACGCCAGCGTCGTCAGAAAAAACGTGCCGACTCGCTTGGCTCGCTTGCCGCCCGCGATGTTCAGCGTCCACCACCAGATGCACCGACGCAGGAACTGCGGCAGTCCGCTGAGCTGCCACTGAAACGGAAAGATCGCTTCGACCGGCTCGGTCTGGTACTTGTCCAAGCTCAGTTGCATCTCGACCAACGCGCGAGACTCCGGCCGCAAGAACCGCGACCAAAGCACCCACGGCTCGCCCCGATGATCACGATGCGTGGCGAGCATCCCGACGCTGTGAGGATGTTCGAGCACATGCGGCCACGGCCACGCGACATAGGCCTGACGCAACACGTTCCGCCGCAAGGCCACGATCGCAAACGCCTTGATGAACAGCAGCGACCACGACACCCGCACCGGCAACCGCGACCGTATCTCGGCCACGCGAGACAGGTCGCACCGCCGGTCATGAGCACACGTCGGCACCTGCCGGTTGTAATGCAGCACATCAATCGTCAGCCGCCGACTGCGCGACAGCTTCAATCGTCGAGTCCGTTCCAATTTCGACATCCGTGCCCCACTGAGAAGACCACCCCGCGAAAACCGCTTGGCGCGCTTCGGTTTCTATCAGGGAGCCGGAATCGCCGGAAGACCGCTGATTGACCATGACTAGTCATCAAACAAGCGACCCCACTGGGCTTGCCCCGGTGGCTTGCGGGTTTCTGCACTACTCGCTTTGCAGATTCGGGTGAACACAGAAGTAGTGCAAAGACCTAAATCCACCGGGACAAGCCCGGTGGGGTTCGCTTGTTTGTGGACTAGGCTCTGTCGGTGATTCCAAGCTGGCGGGGCGTTCATTCAGAAATCACGAACCTCTTCCCCGCCATCCTTCGTGGCCAGCTTCTTCAGGATGGCCGGATCAGTCCTCTGACTGAGGAACTTCACCGAACCATCTCCCATCAACACCTGAGTCCCGTGCGAGTGATATGACGATAGCCACCCGGCGGACTGTTGCGGCTTGGCCCCTTTCAGATTGATCCCCGTCGGTTGTGCGGCGACATCCACATCGCGCGGCTCCGTCCAGACGATTTGTGCCCCGCACGCTTCGACGACGAGCAACGTGTTGCTCGTTCCATCCGTCATGGACTGAATCATCGTCCCCGTTGAGGACTCACCGACGGTGCGCGGTCCCGTCGGCATTGAGTACGCCGAATACCAGCGGCCTTGATTGTCTTGCGGGTACGCCGCCGACGGGCAGACGAACGGAGGGACTTCCTGCCGCGAAAGCTTGGCGTTCGGAGCCACGTCCCAAGCCAAACCACGGTCGTAGCTGTCGAACGCTTCCTGCTGATGGAGAAACGGCAGAATGGCCACTCGCCACGAGTGAGCCGGTTGCCCCGAGGCCGCTGCGGGGAACATTCGATGGTCATCATGATAATTGTGCAGCGCGAGGCCGATCTGCTTGAGATTGTTCTTGCACTGAACCCGATGAGACGCTTCGACTGGATGCCCAAGAGTCGGCGCCAGTAACCACATGAGGCTCAATCCATGCAGCAGCGCAATCCCGACGATCTCACCCCGCTTTTGCTCCTCATAGAGCTTGATGAGGCTGAGCGTCGTTCCGGCGATGGCCAACGAGAGGGTGGCCGCTCCGAGTGGCTCCAACCATTCGTTGCCAATCCAAGGACGCCGCGAAAATCCCGCTCCAATCAGGATCAACCCGACCACGGCGGCTCCATACCACCAGAACGCATCCGACGCGCGAACGTCTTTCCGCCGACGGACTCTCCGCACCAATCAAATGAGACCAAGCAGATTCCAGCCCACACAAAGCCAACGCGCGGCCATCAGCCTGACATACTCGGGCGGCAACGGGGGGAATGGGGACTCCATCGAAATCTCCTCGAAAACGTGGCTGTCATGCCCGACAAGGTACTGCCGGTCCCCAACGACAACAATGGGCCTCAAGCCCAACAACGAGCACGCGGCACGTTGTTCAACTACTTGCAACCACGTACTCTGGGCACGCCAATTTACGTTGTTGTTGGCGATATCCCGTTCATCGAGAGAGTCCCTGCATGAGTTGCATTCAACGATTCCCCATCGCATGGCTCGCGGCAGTGATCGCGACGTTCACCGTCTCGCTGCAAGCTGTCGCGCAGACACCGCCGTCGTTTGAGAAAGCTGTCGCGCCGATCCTCATCAAGCGGTGCCTCGAATGTCACGGCGAGACCGATCCGGCGGGGAAGCTCAACCTCACGACACGGGAATCGCTGCTGAAGGGTGGTGAAAGTGGCCCCGCCGTCACACCGTTTGAAGCGAATAAGAGTCTGCTCTACACGCGAGTCCGCTCCGGCGAGATGCCGCCTCCCAAACGAGGCCACTCTCAAAAACTCCCCGAGAATGAAGCCGCAACTCTCGGATCGTGGATCGTCTTTGAATGCCAATGGCCTGAAGGACGGAAGCTCGACCTGTTTGAATCGACCACCGATGTCCGAGCCGGTCGCGACTGGTGGTCGCTGCAACCGGTGACGAGGAGTCGAGTGCCGAGTGTCGAGAATCGAGAGCCAGAAGAGGGGCGAGGGGCAAGGGCTGAGGGGCGAGCGACAGATCAAGTTGAAAAAACGAGGGATTCCTCTACTTCCCTTGTCCCTCAGCACTCGCCCCTCAGCCCCATTGACGCGTTCATCGTCTCCAAACTCCACGCCAATCAAATGATACCAGCCCCGGAGGCCAATCGCGCGACGCTCATCAAGCGGCTGTCGTTCGATCTGCTCGGACTGCCGCCGTCGTTTGAGGACATTGAGGCGTTCGACAGCGATCCGGCTCCCGACGCTTACGAACGGCTGGTTGATCGGTTGCTGGCGTCGCCTCACTTCGGTGAGCGATGGGCACGACACTGGCTCGATCTCGTCCGGTATGCCGACTCGTCTGGATACGAACGCGATCAGGAGAAGCCTGGCGCGTGGAAGTACCGCGACTGGGTTGTGCGAGCGATCAACGAGGACCTGCCGTACTCGCAGTTCATCATCGAGCAACTGGCCGGAGACGAGTTGCCCGACCGGAATGAGCAGTCTCTGATCGCGACCGGCTTCCTGCGGCTTGGTACCTGGAACGACGAGCCGAACGATGCCGAAGAGTACAAATACGACCGGCTGGAAGACCTGGTCGGAGCGACTTCCACCGCGTTTCTCGGTTACACGATCAAGTGTGCCCGCTGTCACGATCACAAGTTCGACCCGATCCAGCAGACCGATTACTACCGCATGGCGGCCGCCTTCTGGCCCGGCCCGATCGAACAGCGAGGCCGCGAGTTGCTCGGCGGCCCATCGCGCGAAGAACTCGATGGCACGCTCGGGCTTCCCCCGTCGGCGGCGTCTCCGTCTAACAAGCCGCTGATGCCAGACATCCTCGCCTGGACCGACATCCGCCCTGCCCCGCCGATCCATCTCCTCAAGAAAGGCGAACCCAAGCATCCCGGCGAAGTCATCGAACCGGGGGCGATGTCTTTTCTTCGAGTAACGAGTAACGAGCGGAAAGTAACGAGTGAAGACAGGAACGCTTCTTCTCACTCGTTACTCGCCTCCCATCGCCGCACCCAACTCGCGTACTGGATCGCTCACCCCGACAACCCGCTCACGCCGCGAGTCCTCGTCAATCGTCTTTGGACGCACCACTTCGGCAACGGCATCGTCAGGTCTCCCGACAACTTCGGCTTCACCGGCGATAAGCCGACGCATCCGGAGTTGCTCGATTGGCTGAGTGAGGAAATGCAGATAGGGAGAGGGGGAGACAAGGTGAGGGGGAGAAATACTCTAGGCCCCGTTTCTTCGTCTCCCCTTCTGCCTCTCTCCCCCTCTCCCACTCCCTCCCTCAAACGCCTTCACCGCCAACTCATCACCAGCGCCACCTATCGCCAGTCCTCGATCCACCCGCAGCAGGGCGAATACATGTCGCGCGACGCGGCCAACCATCTCTGGTGGCATGCCGAACGCCGCCGCCTCGATGCCGAGTCGCTTCGCGATCGGATGCTGTTCGTCGGAGACAGCCTTGATCCGCGACTCGCCGGACCGGGTTTCAAGGTCACGATTCAGGCGGAGGCTCTCGAAGGGCTGTCTCGCAAGGGAGACGCTTGGAAGCCGTCGCCAGCCCATGAACAACTGCGGCGGTCGCTCTACTCCTTCAGTGCCCGCAGCCTGCTCCCTCCCCTGATGACGACCTTCGATTTTGGAGACACCACCCTCCCCTGCGGCCAGCGCCCGGTCTCAACCGTCGCGCCGCAGGCCCTCGCGATGCTGAACAACGCCTTCTCGCATGAACGCAGTACGGCGCTGGCCGCGCGCATCGTCGAGACGCTCGCACCGGGAGGGCGAGGCTCCCGCCGAGCCGGTGCGAGCGATCGACCCTCCTCATCAGACGGCTCGGCAGGAGCCTTGCCCTCCCACGCAAATCAACTCGACGAACAAGTCCGTCTCGCGTGGCGATTCGCCTTGGGGCGCGAGCCTTCACCGAGCGAGTTGGCTGCGGGATGCGAGCACCGCGCGGCGCAGCGGCGACGATTCTCGAATGAACAACTTGCTGGGGGCCGCGAAACCACCGACCCCAGCCACACGCTCAGCGTTCGTGACGGACTCGTCCTGCATTTGCGAGCCGACTCGGGCGTGAAGACCGATGCCGATGGCCGAGTCTTCGCCTGGACCGATGCATCGGGAAAGAATCACTCGGCGTCGCAGAACGACCCCGCGCGGAAACCCATCTTGGTGAAGGACGCCGCTCACGGCCGCCCTGCCCTGCGGTTTGATGGCCAACGGCGATTCCTGCAACTCAATGGGCAGGTGCTCACGTCGCAGTCGTTCGCGCTCTTCGCGGTCGTCACCGATCGAGCGACCACCAACGCGCATCGCGAAGTCTTCTCGAACTGGAACGGCGCGGCGGGCAATTCAGGGTCGAGCCTGTTCCTCGGCATGACGGGCAAGGACGCGGTCAGGCTCTGCGACGACTTCTCGGGCGTGGGTCATGTGGCTCGCCGCGCCGAGCCGTTTCTGCTGTCCGGCTTCAACGGCCCGAGTGGAGCGACCGTCCACCAGAACGATCTCGCGCTGGCGTCGAAGGGCGGACCACTCAGTCCGCGCAATCTGACCACGGCCTACGTCATCGGCCAACAGGGAAACATCGACAGCGAATACTGGCACGGCGACCTGTTTGAACTGCTCGTCTACAACCGCGACCTCTCCGAACGAGACCGCCTCGCCGTCCAGCGGCATCTGTCCGAGAAGTACCACCTGCCCCGCAGCAACACGTCGCACGATCCCGACTTCCTGGCATTGGCCTCACTCTGCCACGTGCTGCTGAACACGAACGAGTTCGCGTATGTCGATTGAAGCGAAGAGGTTTGACTACGGATTTCATAGTGCGGCCTTTGGCCGCAACCAAAGTAGCCTTCATCGCTCCGCGTGAAGTGAGCCGTGTGCGCGTTCGCTGCCGATTGTTGAAAATGCGGGCGACTCGCGATCGGCTTTCTTCACGCGGAGCGATGAAGGCTCCTTTGAAGCAGAAGAATCACTCAATACCACCAATTGCCTCTGACAATTGAGAACCAACATGACCCACCAATTCCCCTGCCGTCAGACCCGTCGTGAGTTCGTGTGGGAAATGGGAGCCGGATTCACCGGCCTCGCGCTGACTTCGCTGTTGTCTCGCGAGGGCTTCTTTGAGCGAATCGGCTTTGGAGCTGAGCGGCAAGCGGCGGCGAACCCGCTCGCGGCGAAGGCGGCGCATGCGTTTGGGCGGGCGAAGAGTGTGATCTTCCTGATGATGAATGGCGCGCCGAGTCAGGTCGATACGTTTGACTACAAGCCCGAACTCGAACGGCTCGCCGGCCAGCCGTTGCCCGAGGGAAAGAAATTCACCAACTCGGGAGGCCGCAAGGTGGGCTTTCTCACTCCCTCGTTCCGACCGTTCCGACCGGGTGGCAACAGCGGGCTGATGATCTCGGACTTTTTCGAGAACGTGCGCGGGCATGCCGACAAGCTGGCGGTGATTCGGTCGTGTCACACGGACAGCCATGCTCACGGTTCGGCGCTGGTGGCGATGAACACGGGGAAGACGATCATCGGACGGCCGTCGCTCGGCAGTTGGGCCGTGTACGGATTGGGGACCGAGAACCAGAACCTGCCCGGCTATGTCGTCATCCTCGACAAGCGCGGCGGGCCGATTAGCGGGCAGCCGAACTGGTCGAATGGGTTCATGCCGTCGTCTTATCAGGGGACGCTCTTTCGTCCTGTCGGCGATCCGATCCTCGACCTGCGCGGGCCCGAGTACATCGGCCGCGCGGCCCAACGCTCGCAACTCGATCTGCTCGCCAAGTTGAACGATGAGCATCTGGCGGCCCGGCCCGGCGGCAGCGATCTCGCCGGACGAATCAACTCCTACGAACTCGCCTTCCGGATGCAGGCCGAAGCTCCCGAGGCGGTCGATCTGTCGCAGGAGACCAAGGCCACACAGGACATGTACGGCGTGGGCCGTCAGTCGACGGATGAGTTCGGCCGCAACTGCCTCGTCGCGCGGCGGCTGGTCGAGCGGGGCGTGCGGTTCGTGCAGCTTTACTCGGGCGGCGGGCATCTCGAAGAGACGTGGGACGCTCACAAGAGCATCGAGACCAACCACGGCCAGCACGCGGGCGAGGTCGATCTACCGATCGCGGGTTTGCTCACGGACCTCGACCAGCGCGGCCTCCTCGATGAAACGCTGGTTGTCTGGGGCGGCGAGTTCGGCCGCATGCCGTTCAGCGAGGGCAAGGGCGAGCCGGGCCGCAACCACAATCCCTACGGCTTCAGCATGTGGCTGGCCGGAGGCGGCGCAAAGGGCGGCACCTCGTATGGCGAAACCGACGACTTCGGCTTCGAGGCGGTGAAGGACAAAGTCCACCTCCACGACCTTCACGCCACAATCCTCCACCTGCTGGGCCTCGACCACGAACGCCTGACGTACTTTCATCAGGGCCGCAACGAACGCCTGACGGACGTGTTCGGAAACGTGGTGGAAGGCGTGCTTTCGTAGGGTGGGACCAGCGGCGCTTCGCCGCGCCGGCCCACCATCTTCGTTGGCATTGATCGTGCTGTGTGATTGGTCTGGTGGGCCGGCGCGGTCAAAGCACCGCTGGTCCCACCCTACATTGAGAGGCGGATCATGTCCGACTATCGACGTTACTACGTGCCGGGAGGAACATACTTCTTCACCTGTGTGACGCACGAACGGGCACCGATTTTGACCGGCGATCTTGCTCGACGCTGTTTGCGGGAAGCGATCCACAAAGTCCAAAACGATCATCCGTTTGAGATCGTGGCCGTCGTCTTGTTGCCCGACCATTGGCATACGGTGTGGACGCTCCCTCGTGGCGACGATCGCTATCCACTCCGCTGGATGCGGATCAAGGAAGAGTTCACCGAAGCCTGGCTCGCCGAGGGTGGAGCCGAGCGGCCTCAATCGGAGTCTCGCGTGAAGCACCGCCAACGCGGGGTCTGGCAGCGACGGTATTGGGAACACACGGTGCAGGACGAGGACGACCTGAAACGCTGCGTCGATTACGTCCATTGGAACCCGCGCAAGCACAACGTCGCCGCCCGAGTCCGCGATTGGGAATGGTCTTCATTTCACCGGTTCGTCCGTGAAGGAGAGTACGATCTCGACTGGGGCGGCATCGATCCCACCCCCGGTTGGAACGAACCCGAATGGGGTGAGTAACAAAAGTAGGGTGGGACCAGCGGCGCTTCGCCGCGCCGGCCCACCACAGCCAAGACGCCATCCCCAACCAACAAGAGACGATGGTGGGCCGGCGCTCGAAGCGAGCTTGTCCCACCCTACATGACTTGCAAGAGGCTGCCTCATGCCCGCGATCTTGGAATGGACACCCACGGTGGTTGAGGACGATCTCGACGGGCTGGGGCATGCGAACAACATTTCGTACCTGAAGTGGATGCATTCGGCGGCGCTGGCTCATTCGGCGGCACCGATTCATTGAGAGAGTCAGGGGTGGCCGGTCGAGGCGTATGCCGCGCTGGGCTGCGGCTGGGTTGTGCAGTCTCATTTCATCGAGCACTTCGTCCCCGCCCTGCTCGGCGACACGATCTTGATCCGCACCTGGGTGGCCGACATGAGCACGGTCACGTCGCGCCGGCAGTTTCTCATCCTGCGAGGCGAAGATGAATCGCGACGCGGAGCGGCGGAGCGGCGTTCTCATGCGGAGCGTGGGAACGAGGTGGAGGCGGCTGAGACAGTCCTCGCCAAGTCGGAGACGAACTGGGCGTTCGTCGATTACCGCACTGGGTCTCCGAAGCGCATCCCGCCCGAGGTCTCGCGGGCGT
>Ga0114966_10000631_pt1 | contig 33784 bp, 32 predicted proteins | sample M_130207_XF_Meta_FD_87029 | JGI IMG/M metagenome (GOLD analysis project Ga0114966, IMG submission 87029) | Freshwater microbial communities from Lake Montjoie, Canada to study carbon cycling - M_130207_XF_MetaG | ecosystem: Environmental > Aquatic > Freshwater > Lake | place: Lake Montjoie... | reverse complement strand
TCTCCGCGCCACCATCGCGTCCACCCGGGCGACGGTCCGCTCGGTGACCGGCTCGTCGAGGGACGTTGCCCACTCGAAGCCGTCGAGGCCCCCGGCCTCCTGGCAGATCCAGCGCGCCGCATTGGCATCACCAACCGCTTCCGAGGTCTCCACCCACAGCTGTCGCCAGGTGAGGTGCTCGTCCGTGCCGCTCGATCCGGACACGGCTCAGTCCTCGTCACCCGCGAGCAGACGGGTGCGCTCATCGGTCTGGAGTGCATCCACCAGTTCATCGAGGTCACCGGCGAGCACGTCCTGCAGGCGGTACACGGTGTACCCGATGCGGTGATCGGTGAGCCGGTTCTCCTTGAAGTTGTAGGTCCGGATCTTCTCGCTGCGGTTGCCACCCTGGACCTGAGCGCGTCGGGCGTCGCCGACCAGTGCGGCCTGCTCCTCCTGACGCACCTTGAGCAACCGGGAACGCAGCACCTGCATGGCGCGCGCCCGGTTCTGCAACTGGCTGCGCTCGTCCTGCATGGCAACGACGATCCCCGTGGGCCTGTGTGTGATGCGCACGGCGGAGTCGGTGGTGTTGACGCCCTGCCCGCCGGGGCCCGAGGCCCGGTACACGTCGATCTGCAGGTCGTTCGGGTCGATATCGACATCGAGCTCCTCCGCCTCGGGGAGCACACTCACGGTCGCTGCGGAGGTGTGAATACGCCCCTGGCTCTCGGTGACGGGCACGCGCTGCACGCGGTGCGGGCCACCCTCGAACTTGAGGTGGGCCCACGCATCGTCGCCCTTCAGCACGAACGTGACCTGGTTGATCCCCCCGAGGTCCGACAGGTAGGTGCCGAGCACCTCCACGGCCCATCCCTTGCGAGCGGCATAAGCCTGATACATGTCGAACAGGTCGCGGGCGAACAGGTTCGCCTCCTCGCCACCCTCGGCGCCACGCACTTCCATGATCAGGTTCTTGCCGTCGTTCGGGTCACGCGGCAGCAGGAGCAGTTTCAGCTCGGCCTCGAGCGCCTCGAGATCCGCCTCGGCCGCGGTCAGTTCCTCGCGCAACTGATCCCGCTCGTCGCCCGATGTCTCCGCCATCAGTTCCTTGGCGGCAGTGGCATCGTCGGCCCGCATCCGGTAGCGGCGGTAGCACGCAACGATCGGCGTGATCTCCTTGTAACGACGGGAGACATCGCGGAGGCGATGCTGATCGCTGAGGACCGAGGGGTCCGCCAGTTGCTGTTCCAGCCCTGAGAACTCGGACTCTAGGCCAGCGAGACGATCGATCACATTCTGCAGGCTACGGCCGCTGCGGCCTGCCCCGGGAGGTGGCGCTAGTGGGCCGGCAGACCGACGACGGTTGCCGGGTGGCGAAGCGCGGCGGCGAGCGCGATCGTGATCGACGAAGCGTCACGCTCGGGAACAACGATCACCAAACGCGCCGCCTGACCCGTGAGTGCTGCACGGGCGTCGGCTGCCCACGGAACCACGTCGAGGTCGATACCGGTCGAGCAGACGACCACCACCGGTTCGCCGTCGGGGTCCTCGCCGAGCGCAACGCACGGCACGGCATCCTTGAGGTTCGCGCGGGCGACGGGCGGGTTCGCAACGTCGAGCGAGCGGGCGCCAACGAGTGTCGGCTCGCGAAGGAGCCGGGAACGGATCGCTCGCTCCGCGCCGAGACGATTGAGCGGGTGCAGTTCTGCGCCGGGAGCACGGTGGCCGGCAACCGTGCTCACCACCTTCCGGAGGGCGTCGACCGTCGGCACCCCACCGTGCATAAGCAGGAACGCCTCCCGGTCGTGCTTGCCAACGCCGACCTCGAGGCGGCACTCATCGGTGTAGGCGTCACGAACTGCCCGACAGACCTCGAGACCCTGCACCTCGCCGGTGAGCACACCGTGCTCGACAACTACGTCGGCGCCGCCACGTTCGATCAGTTCGGCGAGGTGGACGAGAGCCGGGTCCACGTACGCCGCTCGGGGGAACGACTCCGCGAGGGCGACCTCGAGACGACGACCATCCACACTCCAAACCGTCGGCGGGACCGTGAAGTGTGTTGCCCGTCGTGCCAGCAGCCCACCGGACTGCTCGGCAATCACGTTCAGCGCAACCGAACCGTGCTGACGTGCCCAGGCAAGTGCCCGACCGAGCGCCCGTTGAGGGTTTTCCTCGGCGAGGACCCACGAAGCATCGCCGCTCACGAGTGCGGCCCCGCCCGGCCAGGTGCCGGGCTGCATGGGAGCGCCGGAGCCGAGGTGCTCTCGAACGAGCGCAGCCAGTTTCAGACCGAGGAGTTGGCTGCGCCGCGCCGGATCGGCGCCGGTCATCAGTCCTTCTTGGTACGCGAGCCGTAGCGCTTGTTGAAGCGCTCGACGCGACCACCGGTGTCAACGAGCTTCTGCTTGCCCGTGAAGTACGGGTGGCACTCGTTGCAGAGGTCGAGGCTCAGGTCCCCGCCACGGGTGGATCGAGTGACGATGTTGTTGCCGCAGGAGCAACGCGCAACCATCTCGGTGTACTTGGGGTGTCCGTCGGTCTTCATGTTCATCGATCTCCAGCGCAACCGGCCAGCAAGGCGACTAGTGATAGTACCGGCACCGAACCCCGGAACATCAGCCGAAAACCGAGGTGAGCACGGCGAGGGCCTCGTCGAGGAGGGCGCCGGCCGCCGCAGCCAGCGGTTCGGCGGCTGCGGAACGCGGCTCGGGAGCGAGCGGAACGATGCCCGGGAACGGGTCGTCGTCATCCTCCCAACCAGCCCAGATTGATGTCCGGGAGCCGAAAAAGGGCTCCAACAGGCTCGGTTCGGGCGGGAGAGCCGCCGCAGCGGCGTCCCGCAGGCGCCGCGCGGGGGCGTCGGCGGCCGGAGGCACGACGCTGAGCAACGGGCGCACCGGGAGGTGTTCCCACACCGAATCGGGGCCGCGCCAGCGATCGAGCACCGCAGGATCCCGCCCCACGTCGTCGGCAACCTTCAACAGGACCGCGACAGCGTGCTTGCACACCGGTGCGAGGTCCAGGCAGGCGCACGAGATCGACAGTTCCTCGCGGACGGGGACCGGGCCGGGCCGCAAGACGGGCTGCCACCGGAGCCGGACCGAGTATGGCTCGCGGTCGCTGCCCTGCACGCTCGCCGACACCGTGCCCTGGGTGATCTCGACCGACAGGACGGCGTCCTCTTTGAAGTAGCGCCGTCCGCGACCGAAGCGCTCTGAGTCCGCGCACTCGGCGGCAAGGATCGACAGCCGTGCCGCGACGAACGCGCCGGGCTTCTGGTTGCCGCTCACTCGACCGCCCCCCGGTCGAGCATGACGAGGTCACGGAGCTGATCCGTGCTCAGTTCGGAGAGCCAGGCCTCACCGGTGGTCCCCACTACTGCGCTCGCCAGTGCCCGCTTCTCGTCGATGAGCTGACCGATGCGTTCCTCGAGCGTGCCCGTGCACACGAGCTTGTGCACGAACACCGTGCGCTCCTGACCGATCCGCCACGCCCGATCGGTTGCCTGGTCCTCCACTGCGGGGTTCCACCAACGGTCGTAATGGATGACTCTTGAGGCTGCGGTGAGGTTGAGCCCCGTGCCACCGGCCTTCAGCGACACGAGGAGCAGCGGCGCACCGAAGCCGTCCTGGAACCGCTCCACCATCGCGTCGCGCTGGCGGCGCGCCACACCGCCGTGCAGGAAAGGGGCCTCGATCCCCGGCTTGTCCGCGAGATGGCGCTGCAGGAGATAGCCCATCTCCCGGTACTGGGTGAACACGAGTGCACGCTCCCCCGAGTCGATCAGTTCCTCGACGAGTTCGTCGAAGCGTGCAAGCTTGCCCGAGCGTCCGGTGAGCCTGGAACCGTCGCCCAACGCGTGCGCAGGGTGGTTACAGATCTGCTTGAGCCTCGTGAGAGAGGCCAGCACGAGACCGCGCCTGCGCATTCCGCTCTGCTGCTCCGCGTTCTTGAGCAGTTCGTTGACCACCGACTGGTACATCGTTGCCTGCTCACGCGTGAGCGTTGCCCACGCGATCTGCTCGACCTTGTCCGGTAGGTCCGGCAGCAGTGTTTTGTCTGCCTTGGTTCGCCGCAGCAGGAACGGTGCGGTGAGCCGGCGAAGCCGCTCGGCGGCCTCCGTCGACCGGTCTTTCTCGATGGGCGTGGCGAACTCCCCCTGGAACCGCGAGAGCGAGCCGAGCAGGCCGGGGTTCACCGCGTCGAGGATCGACCAGAGTTCGCTGAGACGGTTCTCCATGGGCGTACCCGTGAGCGCAAGCCGTTGTGCTGCGGGCAGGCGCCGCACGGCCCTGGCCGCCTTGGTGTGAGGGTTCTTCACCGCCTGGGCCTCGTCGAGCACGACGGTGGTCCAGGGAACCTGTTCGAGGACCTCGGTGGAGCGCGAGAGCAACCCGTACGTGGTGATCACGATGTCGAACGAGCCGAGCAGTACAGCAGCGTCGTCGCCCTGCACGCGGTCGCCGCCGTGGTGCACGCGGACCGACAACGAAGGGGTGAACCGTGCGGACTCCGTCTCCCAGTTGCGGACGACGCTGAGCGGGCACACGACTAGGTGCGGGCCCGGACGATCGAGCAGGTGAGCCAGGGTGGTGGCTGTCTTGCCGAGACCCATATCGTCGGCGAGCACACCGCCGAGCCCGAGCCTGGCGTGGAAGCCCAACCATGCGAGACCGCGACGCTGGTAGTGCCTCAGCGTTCCGACGAACCCGTCGGACTCGACCACTTCCTGCAGGTGCTCGTCGGGCAGGCCCGCGAGGAGGTCCGCTGCCCATCCCTCGCTCTCCACGGCGAACTCAACATCGTTGTCACCCTGCTCTGCGGCAAGGCGCATCAACGTCGCTGCATCCACCTCCTCGTGCTGGCGACGGTGGCGGTCGAGGGCATCGAGCACCCGGCGAACCTGCGGACGATCGAGGCGGACCCACCGCCCGCCGACCTGCACCAGTGCGGCCCCGGCCGCCGAGGCGCGGGCCAGTTCCTCGGGATCCACGTCCTGGTCCTCGATGGAGGCCCCCCAGGCGACAAGCGCCTTCGCGTTCAGGCCGCCGCGCACGCCGCCCTCGGGGGACGGTGTAGCGCGCGCCGTCAGCCGAACCGACGATCGCAGCAGTTGCTCGGGGCCGAGCAACTCGATACCGGCCTCGTGGATCCGTTCGGCAAGCCCGAGCACCACCCCGACCTCATCAAGCGCGAGCGAGGCACCCTCCCCCGGCGCGTCCTCGAGCCTTCCCAACGGCGGCACCCGCGTCGCCAGCGTCGTCGCTGCGGTTCGCAGCACACCGTCCACGAGTTGCCGAGCCCGAGCACCCTCGGCCACTGCAGCCGCGCCCGGGAGGTCCTCAACGAGTTCCTGTGCCGTGCACCAACGCAGCGAGTCGTTCGCATCCACGAGCTCGAGCTCGAATCGCCAGTCGCCGTCTGCATCGACAGGCGGGGTCATCCGCAGACGCGGTCGGATCACCCGTTCGCCGAGCAGGCGTGCCCGCTCGAAACAGAACCACCGCCCGAGGTCGTCCACGACCCCGACGGGATCCATCTGGGACATCGGCACATTGGGGTCGTCCGACAGGTGCCTGAAGACCGTCCGCACGGTGCGCTGGACGGCATCGCGCGGCACCGCGCCCGATGGCTTCCAGCGGGAGAGGCGCAGGCCGCCGCGCGCCGCAGCAGCGGCACACTCCTCCACGAGCGCAACAACATCCACCGGTCCGGCCGCGGCGACCACGGGGGGCATCGAACGGGCAAGACGCTCGATCGCCGCGTCGGTTGCCTCGTCCCGGACCACCGTCCAGACGGCGTCAGCGGCCGCACCCGAGACCGAGGGGACAACGTGCCGGGTGCCGGCCAGGAGGCCCGCAAGATGAACGACGCGGTGGAACCAGGCCAGCGAAGCGCTCCACGAGGGCGAGCAGGGACGGCCGACCAGGCTCTCCACGGCGGCGCGTACCGGCCAGTGCATGCACGGCACCTTCGTGGGACCACGTCCGGGTACGTCGACCGTCACGAACCCGACGCGGCCGGACGGCCTGCCGGCGTACACGTCGGAATACAACGCGTTGAGCGGAGCCGTCTGCGCCGGGCCGTTTGCCCACGCCCAGAGACAGATCTCGTCGCCGTGCCACGTTGCGTGCACATCCGCACGTGACCACCTGTTCATGGGACCAACCTACTGACCGGGTGTCACACCCCGGTTTCGGCGTGCCAAGAACGTCCTGGACCGGCGCACCGACCAAGGACGCATGCTCGCGGTTCAGTCGACGGCGATGTCGGTGAACTGCTCGCGCAGCACCCGCTTGAGGATCTTGCCGCTCGGGTTGCGCGGGATCTCCTCGACGAACCGGACGGCCTTGGGCATCTTGAACGCCGCGAGGCGCCCCTTGCACCCGGCGATCACTTCCTCGGGCGTCAGCGACGCGTCCCTGCGGACCACGACGGCGAGCGGCGACTCGCCCCATTTCGACGACGAGATGCCGAGCACCGCCACGTCACCGACTTTCGGGTTGGACAGGATGACATTCTCGATCTCGGCCGGATACACGTTCTCCCCACCCGAGATGAGCATGTCCTTCACCCGATCCATGATTGTGACGAACCCGTCTGCGTCCATCGTGGCGATGTCACCCGTGTGCAGCCACCCGTCCCGGACGGTCTCGGCGGTTGCCTTGGGCTGGTTCCAGTAGCCGAGCATGATGTGGGCACCGGACACCAGCACCTCCCCGGGCTCGCCCGGAGCGCAGTCACGACCCTCGCCGTCAACCACACGGATCCCGGTGTGGAAGAAGGCCTTGCCGGTGCTGCCAGCGCGCTCCACGGCGTCGTCCGACGTGAGCAGGCACGCTGGCCCGCAGGACTCGGTGAGCCCGTACACCTGATGGATCTCGATGCCGAGTGCGATGTACTCATGAATGAGCGACACGGGTACGGGTGCCGCCCCGCTCATGATCCAGCGGAGCGTTGAGATTGAGCGCCCGCCCTGACCGGCCTGCAGCATGAAGTTGAGCATCGCCGGGACGGCGAGCATGCTCGTTACCCGCTCCGCCTCGATCAGTTCCCACGCCTGGACCGGGTCGAAGGCCCGCATGATGATCCCCGTCCCGCCGCGGTGCACGATGCACAGCGCCGGGTTGAGCGCTCCCACGTGGAAGAACGGGAGCGCAAGGATGTAGCGATCCTTGTACCGCAGGTCCGCAGTTGCGTTCACGGTGATGATTCCCCAGGCGACCGTCCGGTGCGAGTGCATCACACCCTTCGGCAGACCCGTCGTACCGGAGGTGTACATGATGAAGAGCAGGTCATCGTCGGCGCCGGCGGTCGGCGGCTCGGCAGTACCTGCCGCAGAGGCGAGTTCGTCGTAGTCGAGCGAGAACGTGGGCGCGGGCGACGCTGATGCCCCGCTCACCCGGATCCAGCGGTGCACCGATGTCGAGCGGCTGTGGAGGTCGGTAACCCCCGCCTCGAACTCGGCCCCGAACACCAAGGTGGTGGTGCCCGAATCGTTGAGGATGAACTCCAACTCGGCGGGAACCAGTCGCCAGTTCAGGGGCACGCAGACCGCGCCGATCTTTCCGCAGGCGAAGAACGTCTCGAGGAACTCGACGCCGTTCATGAGCAGGACACCAACGCGCTCACCGAACCCCACACCGAGATCGAGCAACGTGTTGGCGATCCGGTTCGAACGCTCGTTGAACTCGCGATACGTGAATCGCCGGTCCGACGCAGGCTCAAAAATCGCTTCGAGGTTTGGGTCCCGGAATGCCCGCTTGGTGAGGAAGAGTCCGATGTTGTTGCGCATTCAGGCAGTCTCTCGCCTTCGCTACCGCTTCGGGCAGAGCCACTGACCTGCCCCGGAGCGCCCGGACGTACCGGTGTCCCGAACTTCGCCCCCTGCCATCACTTTGAGGGATGGAGCGATTACCGTACGCGACTGATGCTGTGGACACCGCTCGCCCGGACGCGCCCGCGGGGACTGTTCCCGCTCGTGCTCGCCGTGGGCGGGCTGATGCTGACAACAACGTCGTGTCTCGGGCTCTCGAAATCATCGGGCGCTGATGCACGACCGGCGGCCGACGTCGAGGTGCTCGATACCCAGACCCCCGACACCGTTGTGCCCACCGTGGCCAAGACCACCGAGCCGACCACAACCACCAGCACGACGACAACGTCCACCGCAACGACCACCACCACCACAACGACGACGACGACCCTGCCGCCTACCACCACCACCGAGGTACCGGTCCTGGACCGCGCCATCCGTGCCGTCGGGGGCCGTAGCGGCAGCGAGACCAAGCGCCTCCAGCAGCGACTGTTGGACCTGGGGTTCTGGGTGCTCAAGGCATCGGGTCGATACGACCTCACCACCAAGCAAGCGGTGATGGCGTTCCAGAAGTACAGCCTGCTGCGACCCACGGGACGAGTCGACCTCCCCACTGCTCAGGCGCTCACCGAAGCGACCGCCAAGGCGCAGGCCCGCTCCACGTCGGGCAACATCGTTGAGGTGGACAAGGACCGTCAGGTGCTGTTCTTCGTGAAGGACGGCGTGACCCAGTTCGTCCTCAACACCTCCACCGGCAACGGGCAGTACTTCCTCGAGCTCAATCAGAAGGTCGACGGCAAGTACGAGGCCGGTAGGGCGGTCACCCCCTCCGGCAAGTTCAAGATCAGCCGTCAGCGCGAAGACGGGTGGTGGGAAGGTGATCTGGGGAAGATCTACCGTCCTAAATACTTCAACGGCGGCAGGGCAATCCACGGCAGCTCGAGAATCCCGGCGCGTCCTGCTTCTCACGGATGTGTGCGGGTGAGTATTCCCGCCATGGACATGCTGTGGACGCTCGACTGGGTGGGCCGTGGGCTGCGGGTGTGGGTCTACGGCGAGGATGTGGAGGCCAAGAACAAGCCGATCCCGATCCCGCCGCCCACGACGGCCCCGCGAAGCACCTCGTCGACAACAACCTCGTCAACGACCACCACGAGCACGACAACCACCACGACGCTCGCCCCGTCGCCGAACTAACGGCAGCGACCTGTTGGTCGCTGGTCAGTCGCCGCCGCCGAACATCATGACCCACTGCTCCTTGGTGCGGGGCTTGAACGCGTAGTTGGTCTGCACCACCGAGCCGATGGCGGCACTCGACATCGGGTGGTACTTGTGGCCCGGGTACACGATCGTGTCCTCGGGCAGGGCGGCGAGGCGCTGCAACGAGTCGTACATCTGCCCACGATCGCTGCCTGGCAGGTCCGTGCGGCCGCACCCGTCGAGGAACAGCGTGTCCCCCGACACCAGGCACCCGTCAACCAAGAAGCACTGGGACCCGGGCGTGTGGCCGGGCGTGTGCAGCAACTCAATCTTGATGTCGCCGACCATGAGCGAATCCCCGCCCTCGTGAGCGACGAGGTCGGAATCGGACAGCTCGGTCACCTTCTTTACCCACGGGATCTCGGCCTCGTTGCAGTGCACCTTCACGCCGACCTCGGCGAGCAGTTCGCGGACGCCCTCGAGCTTGAAGCCCATCATGCTCCCGCCCACGTGATCGGGGTGATAGTGGGTTGCGAGCGCACCCGTTACCCGCATGCCGTCGGCACCGACGATCTCGACCAATTCCTTCGCGCTGTAGGCGGGGTCCACCAAGACGCACTCACCGGTGTCCCGGTCGCCGATTGCGTAGACGAAGTTGACCATCTGCTGGGCAATCGGGTCGTCCACGGCGAAGTCCCGGCCCGAGAGCAGCTGACGGAAGTAGATGCGTTGGTCCACGACCAGATCGTACGCGCCCCGCCGGGTGGCCTGCGCAGCATGCCGACAACCGGGTCGGGTGAACCCACTTGGCCGGGCCCCGGTTTGGCCGGAGCAACCCATACGGAGTGACATAGTCCCCATGGCGCACGACATCCTCCCGGCCGATCCGGACCTCCCGCTACTCCACACGCGGAATTACGAGGTGAAGTCGTTCCTCAAGGACGAGAACACGGTCCTCATCCGGGGCGCGGTCATGGACCAAAAGCCGGGCGGCCTGTATGTGCCCGACGATGACGAGCCCCTCGTGATGCATCACATGATCGTGGACCTCACCGTTGCCTATCCCCAGATGGAGATCATCGACGCGGCAGTGGTCTTCGAGGCACACCCGCACACCACGTGCACGAACATCGTCGACCACTACCAGAAGCTGATTGGGCTGAACATCGCCAGAGGTTTCACCCATCGCATCCGGGAACTGTTCGGTGGGCCGCGGGCCTGCACCCACACCACTGCGCTCATCCAGGCGATGGCACCGGTAGCCGTGCAGACGATCTGGTCGATGCAGGCAGTCCGGGCCAAGATGACCGGGACCTCGTTCAGCGAGTCGGTGACACCCGAGGAGCGCAAGCGCAGCCTTGCCATGAACCTCAACACGTGTCACGTGTGGGCCGAGGACGGCCCGAACATGTCGCTCATCAACGCCGGTGAGGTACTGCCCCCGCCGCTGCAGATCGTCCGCCGTTACCGCGAGTTGGGCCTCGATGCGAGCGGCTGGTCCGAGACAATGCGCCCGAAGGGGTGATCCCTCAGAGCCGATCCCGGCGGATGCGCTCGCTTGCTTCCTTGAGCCGCCGCTTCTCGTCGGCGCTCAGGGCATCGATTCCCTGCGAGGAGATCTTGTCGAGCAGGCGGTCCACGTCGACCTGGTCAGATGCCGCGGGCGGGTTCGGTGGCGCCCACGGACCGCTGACAACCTTCTGTGCGGGCGTGGATTTGCCCTTCTTCTGCCGCGGCTGGCGCGCCGGACGCTTGGCACGGGCGCGCTTGACGCTCGATGACCGGCTGAGGTTGGGGATCCAGGCCTGATCCGCGGCGAGGCCGTAGGAGCGACCCACCAGCAACGCGATCGCGAGCGAGACCAGCGTCACCCAGAGTTCCTCGAACTGACGGTTACCGAGACGCTGAAGGATCTCCGCCCCGACGAAGACCGCAGCGATTATCCACCCGGGGATGCCGAAGAAGAAGGGGACACGAGGGTGTTCTGCGATGAAGAGCACGAAGATGGCTAGTTCCACGTAGCGCAGACCGACGAGCCCCACATCGAGGCCCGCCGCTACTAGTCCGGAACCGATGGTGATTGCCGCGAGGAGCACGGCGAAGCGCACCCTGCCGACCTGCGCTTCGAGGTCACGGCCGAACCACCAGAAGATCGCGATGGTGACGATGCCCCAGAGCACCTCGCCGTCGGTGACCACGGGCCACGTGACGAGTCTCCACACCTGCCCGGACCAGACCTTGTCCGGGAACATCACGAAGTGGGTGAGCACAGACCGCTCGACGGCATACACGAAGATCGTGAGCGCACTGAGCAGAGCGACGAGGACTGTCGTGGTGACGTCGAGGGCTCCGATGCGGAACCACGGATCGTCCTGTTGACGTCGCTGGGGGATCGAGAACCGGAAACGGCCAGCCATTGCGGTTCCCACCTTACTGGCAGGTGGGCGCGCTCTGAGTGCCGCCGGTTACTTGCTGAGAGCAACTATTATCAGTCCTCGTGAACAGCACAGCGGCGGGCAACCTGAACCTCGGCAACGAGCGCGTTCGGGTCGCTCCGGTACGGTGGCCTGCGCCGTGAGTTCCAACCCAATCGTCACCCTTCGTCGACACAAGGACTTCCGTCGACTGTGGACTTCGGCCATGGTGTCGGACCTCGGCACCTGGATGCAGGCCGTGACCGTAACGGTGCTCGTGGCCACCAATAGCAAGAGTTCCGGGGCCACCGCGCTCGTCTTCTCGAGCCTGTTCATCCCACAGGGGCTGATGTCGCCGTTCGGTGGGCTTGTCGCCGACCGCTTCGACCGTCGGCGGGTCGCCATGACCATGCAGTGGGTGCAAGCGGTCCTGGCGGGTGTGCTTGCTCTGACCGTTCACAGCGGTGTCACCTCGGCGTACACGCTGTCGGCGATCGTGTTCCTCCAGGGCTGCGCTAGCTCGCTCGGCAACCCGGCGTTCCAGGCGATGATCCCACTACTCGTGCCACGTGAGGAACTACTCGGGGCGCTGTCGCTGTCGGGTATGACGTGGAACAGCGGCAGGGCTGTCGGCCCGATGCTCGCGGCGATCACCACGAGCATCTGGGGCCCTGCCGCGAGCATTACCGGCAACGCAGTCAGCTTCGTTGCGATGGCCTTCGTGATGATGACAATCCGCAGGCCCCTGCACGGCGGCGGAACGGTGAAGATGACCCAGGCATTCGGCGAGATCGGCCGTGCCATCAAGCTGGCCGGGCGTACACCGGGCACGCGAACGATGATCATCAGCACCGTCTTTGTGCAGTTGTGCTGCGCCATGACGTTCAGCACGATCCCCACGTACGCGGCCTCCGTCACCGACTGGGAGCGCTTCTGGATGGTGCTCTACGTCTCGATGGGCATCGGTGCGCTCGCCGCCGGGTTCTGTGTGGCGGGGATGACCGCGCTCATCGGGCGGTCACGCGTGCTCACCCTCGTGCCACTCATCTCGTGCCTTGCGATCCTCCTTGCATCACAGGCACACTCGTCGTACCTCGCCGTGATCGCCACGATGTTGTTCGGCATGTCCGCACCAATCTCCTTCATCACGATGGGTGCGGTTGTCCAGCGTGACGCACCCGAGCAGTTCCGCGGTCGAGTGCTGTCCATCTACTCGGCCCTCGTTGGGCTCGCGTTCGGCGGCTTCTCGATCATCAACGGCTACCTCGCGGACAAGGTGCTCGGGCTGCGCACCACGCTGTGGCTGTCGTCACTCGTCCTTGCGATGTACGTGATCACCGTGCAGTTCCTATGGCCCTCGTGGAAACAGATCGTCAACGGTTCCGACTCGCCGCCGCGCTGGCGCCCCGAAGCTCTCGAGGGACTCCGCGACGAGTCCGCCCGGGTGGGCTGACTACAGGCCAAGCTGGTTCTTCAGCTCCGGCACCAAGCGGTCGATCGGGAGGGCGCCGAGTGCCCGGAACCTGACGACTCCATCGGTTCCCACGATGAGGAATGCCGGGGTGGCGAGGAACCCGAGCGCGCGGGAGGCGCTCGATACCGCATCGTCGACAAGTACCGGGAACGGCCATTCCTCGCGGACCAACCAACTCGAAACCGGGTCCGCCGCACCGTCCCGATCGGGGCCCGTCACGAGGGTGATGACGTTGAGCGCCTCAGGGGTGAGTTCGGCGTGATGCCACTGCACGAGCGCCTCCACCGCTGCCTGGACGTCAGCATCCGCACGGTTAATCGCGACCACGAGGGTTGGCTTGCCCGGCTTGAGAGCGATCGATCGGCTGCCGAACGTCTTGCCGTCGATCCGCGGGACTGATCTGCCCAACGAGTTGTCGGACGCACCGGCCTCCGGGGTGGGGAGTGGTTCGCCCGTGATGCGAACCGGCTGCACCTGCAGGAGCGTGATGAACTTCGGCTTACTCGACCCACCCGTGGAGGCAACGACAACGACAGCGATCACTGCGGCGATGACGGTGCCGAGGGCCACGAAGAGGATCCGGCGCTGATTGCCGCGCGAGGAGGATTCGAGCACACCCGACGGCGGGGAGTTGGGGCTGGTTGTCATCTGGGCTCCTGACGAACGTGGCCATGCAAGTATGCCCCACGGTCCGTCGACCAGACTGGGCGCGTGCCGCGCATGACCGCTCCCGACATCGAGGGGTTCCTCGCACAACCACACGTAGGAGTGCTGGCCACGCTGCGCCGGAGCGGCCTGCCGTACACGGTCCCGGTGTGGTTCGACTGGGACGGCACCGCTGCCTGGATCACTGGGACCTACGAGCGTGTCTGGTGCAGACAGCTGTTCGCTGACCCGCGAGCCTCGCTCTGCGTCGAAGCGATGTCGCCCGCTGCCGGGCACGTGGGGATGGACGGCACGGTAACCGTGCACGAACTACCGGACTTCGACATCTGGCCCATCTCTGCGCGCCTCGTCGACAAGTACGTCCGGCAGTCTGCTGGGGATGCCGCGGCCGATGCGTTCCTCGCGAACATGCGCACCGAGCACCGCCTCCTGTTCCGCCTCGAGCCCGCGGTGTTCCGCGCGATCGACATGCGGGTTTACCGTGGCAAACGGGCAGACCGCGAGTACCAGGCCGGGGCCTGACCCGCGGACGGCCCATCGGTCAGTCCTCGCGTGAGCCCATCTGGACATTGAGGTCGATCGACGTACCGTCGCGGAGCACCCGTACCGTGCTGGTGGTGCCGGGCATGATGGTCCGCAACACCTCGCCCAACTGCTCGATTGTCGAGATGTCAGTGTTGCCGACCTTCTTGATCATGTCGCCAACCTTGATGCCCGCCTTGCCGGCACCGCTGCCGTCGGTGACCGAGACGATGGTCACGCCGCTCGGGGTCTGGCTCACGCTCACACCGAGGAACGCCGTCGGCGTTGCCGTCGGGGTCCTGCCGGCCTCGAGGTCCACCAACAGTGGCTTGATGCTGTCGATGGCGATGGCGAACCCGATGTTCTGGGCGTCGGGGACGCCGGCGGAGTTGATCCCGATGAGGTGGCCCCGCGCATCGACGAGCGCGCCGCCCGAGTTGCCGTGATTGATCGGTGCATCGGTCTGGATCAGGCCGTGGAGCGTGACGGCGTCGGACTCCCGGAGGGAACGGTCGAGCGCCGACACAATGCCACGCGTGATCGTCGGGCTGTCGCCGAGGTCCAGTGCATTGCCTATCGCGACGACATCGTCGCCGACCCGGAGCCCGGAGGAGTCCCCGAGCGTGATCGGGGTGAGGTTCGTCGTGTCGGTAAGACGCATGAGCGCAACGTCGAAGTCGGGGGCCTTGCCAAGAACCTTCGCCTCCCGCACGGTGCCGTCGCTCATCTTCAGCGTGAAGACCGCGCCGTCCACCTCGCGCCCGGACTCGTCCTGCACGGTGACCACGTGAGCGTTGGTGAGGACGAGACCGTCACTCGAGATGATGACACCCGAGCCGGCAGCGACCGGCTGGATCGCACCGGAGCTGTCGGTCCTGCTGACCTCAACAGCCACCACGGACGGCCCAACCATGGTGATCAGGTCGTGCAGTTCCAGGCTGGCCGCCGGATCCTTCGAGAGCGTTGACCCTGCCGGCAGCGTGGTGGCTGTTGCTGTGCTCACGGGCTTGTCGATGCTCGCCAGCGGCACCATCACCGTGCGCGAAGAGGTGTTGTCGGTGAGCTTGACGGTGCCGAAGGCAACGCCTGCAGAGACGACCGCACCCACCAACCCGCCAACGACGGCGGCCCGGAGGGTGCGGTTCGGGGATCGCTGCGCCTTCGGGGCGGGCGTCGGGCGATTCCCGTATGGATTGCCGGGGGTCACACCGGAGGGTGGGGGCAACGGCGAGCCCTGGGCCATCCACGGATTGGGACGATCTGGAGTCATGTTTGTCATCCTGTCAGCGGGCACGACGGTTCACTCGTGCAGCAGGTCGTTCCCCGAGATCATGCCGGAGCGAACCTGTGGACATGCTGAACCTCCCTGAAGGGCTCTTCAGGTTCGATCAGTCACAATGCGCGACACAATGACGGGCATGCGCATCCTGGTCGTGGAGGACGACAAGCGTCTCGCCGCCGCCCTCCGTCGCGGCCTCGAGGCCGAGGGGTTTGCCGTGGACGTGGCCGCCACCGGCACGGATGGCCACTGGATGGCCACCACAACGGATCACGACCTCATCCTCCTCGACATCATGCTTCCGGGGATCAACGGGCTCCGCCTGTGCGCGGACCTGCGCGCCCGCGGCATCGCCACCCCCATCCTCATGCTGACCGCCAAGGACGGAGAACTCGACGAGGCTGAGGCGCTCGATACGGGGGCGGACGACTTCTTGTCGAAGCCCTTCTCGTACACCGTGCTCCTCGCGCGCGTCCGGGCCCTGCTGCGTCGCTCCACGTCGCCGACCGCAACTGTGCTCCGCTCCGGCGACATCGAACTCGACCCGGTTTCCCGAACGTGCACCCGTCTCGGCGAGCCAGTTTCGCTCACCACGAAAGAACTTTCCGTACTGGAATACCTCCTCCGGCGCGCCGGCGAGGTGGTACCGAAGACCGACATCCTCGAGCACGTCTGGGACTTCGCCTACGAGGGTGGGCCGAACGTTGTCGAGGTGCACGTGTCCGCACTGCGGCGCAAGCTTGGCGACGGCTCGATCGAGACGATCCGCGGCGGCGGCTACCGAATGGTTTCCCGTGCCCAGTAACCGCACCGGCTGGTTCCGGCGGCGGTCGATCCGCTTCCGCGTAACCGTCGCTGCGTCTGCTGCCCTGCTCGTTGCGCTCGTGGTGGGCGCGTTCGCCCTCATTGCCCTACAGCGCAGGTCGATGGTCGACGAGATCGATCGAAGCCTCCGTGACCGGATCGTCGGTCTGATCGACAGCGCCCGGCTGGGCCAACTGACGTCAGCGGTGCCGGTGACGGGCCGCGAGACCGGCATCGTGCAGATCATTGCCGTGGACGGCACGGTGCTCGCCTCGACGCCAGGTCTCTCGACTGTCGCCGTGCTCGACCGGGTCCGCCCGAGCACCGACTCGCCAGCGTATGCGTCGGTGAAGGACCTCAATGTCTTCGGCGACGTGAAGGACGACTGGAGGATCGCTGCACTGGAAGTGGATTCGCGCATCGGCCCCGTCGGCATCTACGCCGCGACGACGCTCGACGGCGTGAACCACCTGAGCAACCGGCTGACGCTGCTCTTCGCTACCGGCATCCCGCTCCTCGAGGCACTGCTCATCCTCGTGGTGTGGTTCGCGGTCGCCCGCGCTCTGCGCCCGGTGGAGCTACTGACGACACAGGTGGACCGCGTGGACCCCGAACACCTGGAGTTCCGGCTCACGCAGGAGCCCACCGGCGACGAGATCGAGCACCTGACATCCACGATGAACAACCTGCTCGAGCGCCTGCACCTTGCCCGGGAGCGGGAGCGTCGCTTCGCCGCTGATGCAAGCCACGAACTGCGCAGTCCACTTGCCGCAGCTCGCCTCGGCCTCGAGGTGGCCGTCGCCCACCCCGATCGAACGGACTGGCAGGAGGTCGCTGCGGACACCCTCGAGGAACTGGGCCGGCTGGAAGCACTGGCGCGTGACCTGTTGGACCTCACCCGGCTCGACACAGCCCGGACCGAGGCGGCCGCCGGACCCGTCGATCTGCAACCCCTGGTGCACACCGAGCTCGAGCTCCGCCGCCTCCGCAGGCCCGAGTTCGGCTACGCATGCGAGTTCTCGGCGCTGGCGGTGAACGGCGTTCCGGAGTTGCTGCTCCGGGCGCTGCGCAATGCGTTGGACAATGCCGAGCGTCATGCTCGGTCCGGCATCGCCGTGTCGCTCGTTCGCGACGGCTCCGACGCCGTGCTCACGGTGACCAACGACGGTCTGTCGATCGATCCGCAGGACCGCGAACGTGTCTTCCAGCCGTTCGTGCGCCTCGACGAGAGCAGGTCTTCCGACAGCGGGGGAACCGGCCTCGGGCTCGCGATCGTGGCCGACATCCTCCGCGCCCACCGTGGTACGGCCACGTTCGTTGACCCACCGAATGGCGGGGGGACAGCGCTCGCACTCCGGATTCCGGTGCTGATGCCCAGCGACTGGCTCCCGCCCGCAACGTCGGCGGTTCCCGGACCCGCCTGACGACGGATCAGGCCTCTGTGGCCAGACGTGCGAGCGCCAGCGGGGGTCGCTCGGCGAGGTTGAGGGTCTCGTGCGCACCGTTCGGGCGCAGGAGCTCGAGCCGGTCGCTCGCAAAAGCTGCCGCGGCCGGCGTGCGCGCCAGCACTGTGGCCATCACCTCGGCTGCCTGACGGGACAGGCTGTGGAGATCTTGGTGACGGTGCAAGCGCGTACCGAGGTCCACCTGTCCGATTGCGGCGGCACCGAGGCTCGCTGCCACGTCGATGAGCATGGCGATCTCCGCGCCCCACCCCTCGACGATCGGGAACCGTTCGATGTGCTCACGGCGCACTGCGTATTCCCCCGAGAGCGGTTGCTGGAGACCGGCGAGCTCCGGGAAGAACAGCGAGATGAGCGGACGGGCGACGAGCTCGGTGGTTCGCCCGCCCCCACCGTTGTCGGTGGGACGCGCGTAGTTGCCCTTCACGAGCGTCATGGTGTTCTCCAGCAGCAGCGGCATCACCAGCCGGGTTACCCACGAGGCCTCGAAGCTCGTGACATCCCCGTCGCACCACACCACGAAATCCCCTGAACTCGCGGCGAGCGTGGCCCAGAGCGCATTGCCCTTGCCGCTACCCCGCCCGTAGAGGGCGTGCACCTCGTCGATGTGGACCACCCTCGCCCCGGCCTGACGGGCCACGTGACCCGTGCCGTCCTGCGAGCGGTCGTCGAGCACCACCAGTTCATCTACCAGCGGGTTCGGGCCGGCGAGGAGCGGAAGTACCTTGCCGACCAGGTCGCCGATCGTGCCGGCCTCGTTGCGGCAGGGAATGCAAACCGAGACCGTACGGTTGCCCTTGGCCGCCACAGCACTGCCGAGATCCCAGGCCGAGGTGTCGAACGTGCGAACACCGTCCGCCGTCATGGCTGCGCCCGCCTGTACGTTGCGGAACCGTGCTGATCTACGGAGTGGTGAACGCGTCGCCGGACTCGCTGAACGCGGACTCGATTGTGACGGGGCCGGACACTGCGCTGGCCCGAGCCCAGATGTTGCTCTCCCAGGGGGCCGACGCCATCGATCTCGGGGGCCAGGGCTCCACCGACAACGCGACCGTGGTGCCGTGGCAGGCCGAGTGGGAACGCCTTGAACATGTGGTTCCCGCCCTGGCAGCGCTCGGCGTGGGGCTCAGCGTGGACACCTGGCGACCCGAGGTGGCCCGCAGGGCGCTCGGGGCGGGCGCCACCGTGATCAATGCTGCGGACGGGATGCAGACCGACGAGATGTGGCAGGTGGCGGCCGACTTCGACTGCCCGATCGTGGTGCCGTTCCTGTCGGGCCCGAATCCGCGCGAGATGGAGCACGTCCGCACGGACCCCGTCGGCACGATTGTCGACTTCTTCGAGGCACGTCTCGCCGACGCCGATCGCTACGGCCTGCGACACCGTTGCATCATCGACCCCGGCACCGGCTTCGCCCCCAGCAACTGGCCGTGGGAGGAGCGCTACCTCTACCAGAAGCGTGTGTACAGCAATCTGGACGCGCTCCGCCGATGGGGACTGCCGCTCTACATCGCGCTGCCGTGGAAGGACACCCCACAGCACTGGGAACTCATGGAGATCGTGCTGCGCCAACAGCCCGAGTACGGACGGGTGCATTACCCCGACCGCGTACGCGCGATGGAGCAGCGTCTCGGCGTGGGCTGAGCCCGCCCGGATCATCCCGACCACGTGATCAGCCCTCGGTGCCGACGAGCGCAGAAAGCTCACCGATCGGCCACACGCCGCCCTTGGGCAGCAGGTCGTCCCACGCCTCGGGGCAGCGCTCCGGTGCGACGTCGGAGAGCGGGTGCAGCACGAAGCGACGCTGGGCGATGCGCGGGTGCGGCACGAGGAGTTCCTCGGTGCTGATGGTGGCGTCGTCGTAGAACAGCAGGTCGATATCGAGCGTGCGGGGCCCCCAGTGCACGATTCGCTGCCGGCCCGCCATCGCCTCGATGCGCTGGCAGCGGCGGATGAGGGCAAACGGGTCGAGCGGCGTCTCCACCACGGCGACCATGTTCAGGTAGGCGCCCTGCTGGTCCGGGCCACCGACGGGCTCGGTCTCGTAGACGCGGGACACGCGGACAACGGAGCCGAGCTGTTCGACACCGAAGCGGAGGAACCCGACACGGTCGCCGAGGTTGCTCCCGAGCGCCACGATGGCGAGGTGCTGCTGACTCGCCGGCACATTGAGTTGCTTGCGATCGCGACGGATGCTCACCGCAGTCGACTGCAGGTCCTCGGGAATCGGCGGGCGCAGCTTGGTGAGCGTGACCTCCACCGCCTCGACACGATCGACCAGCAGCGCCTCCGCAGCGATGCGGTGCGCAAGCCGCTCAAGCAAGAGGTCCTTGGACTCACGCATCACGGCTGCGGCCCGCTCGGCAACCAAGCCGTAGTGGGCGGTGTCGGCGAGCTCGTCGGAGAATCCCGCGTCCGACAGATCTACCTCGAGCACGAGATTCACCTCGAGGGGCTGTGGCGACTCGCGTTCGTGCGGCAGGACCCCCACGAGTGTCATCACACGAAGTCCGTTGATTTCGATCCGGTCCATGGCGACCCCCTCTCTCGCGGCACGTTATCTACGGCTGGTGTCGAACCCCCGTGGCCCGACCGGCTCGAACAGGTCAGCCGTTGGCTGCGCGCCGTTCCTGCAGAAGAGCAGTGACAACCTTGCCGTCCGCTTGCCCCTTCGTGGCTTTCATCACACGGCCGACGAGCGCACCGGCGGCCTTCTCCTCACCCGCGCAATACTTGCCCCAAGCAGCGGGGTCCCCCGCAATGGCCTCGTCGACTGCCACAGCAATCGCACTCGTGTCCATCGCTTCGTAGCCCTTCGACCTCGCGATGGTCTCTGGGTCCGCACTGCCGGTCTCCAGCATCGTTGCCAGCACGTCCTTGGCCTGCGTGGCGGTGAGTTCACCGTTGCGCTCCATCACCGTGAGCCTCGCAAGGCCGTCCGCCGGCACGGCAGGGTTCGGGCCTGCCTCCGCGAAGGCCTGCTGCACATACACGAGCACACGCTCTCCGACCCCGCCCGCGTCCACCGACGCGAGTACGTACTCGTCCTGACCCCGATCGACGACCGTCCATACCGCGGCGCTGCCGGCGGGAACCCCGAGGAAGGCGCCGAGCGATGCCCGCCGGGCCGCAGGGAGCACCGGCATCGCGCTGCGCACCCGCTCGATCCACTCACGGTCGGGCACGAGCGGCACGAGATCCGGCTCGAGGAAATAGCGGTAGTCGTCCGCATCCTCCTTCACGCGCAGGGTGTGGGTGCGCCCGTCGCTCTCGTTCCAGTGCCGGGTCTCCTGACGGATCCGGTCTCCCGCCTCGAGAAGGTCAACCTGACGCCGTGCCTCGTACTCGATGGCCCGACCGAGGGACCGGACCGAGTTCACGTTCTTGATCTCGCAGCGGGTGCCGAGCGGTTCCCCCGGCCGGCGCACCGACACGTTCGCGTCGACTCGCATCGAGCCCTCTTCCATCTTGGCGTCCGAGGCATCAATGGCAACGAGGATCGCCCGCAGTTCGTTGACGTAGTCCTTGGCCTGGTCGACCGTGCGGATGTCGGGCCGGGACACGATCTCCACGAGCGGCACACCGGCACGGTTGAAATCGATGAGACTGCCCTCGCTGCCGTGGATCCGCCCGTCGCCGCCGACGTGGGTGGACTTACCGGTGTCCTCCTCGAGGTGCGCACGCTCCACGCCGATCCGCGTGCCGTCGGGAAGGTCCAAGAAGCCGTCAAGGTTGAGCGGCTGGTCGTATTGACTGATCTGGTACGCCTTGGGCATGTCCGGGTAAAAGTAGTTCTTCCGGTGGAACGTGCACGGTTCGATCCGGCAGTTGAGCGCCAGGCCCACCCGCATCGCAAGCTCGACAGCATGCTCGTTGAGCACCGGGAGCGCACCGGGGAGCCCGAGGGTGACGGGGTCGATGTGTACGTTTGCGTCGTCGCCGAAGCGGTTCGGGCTCCCGCTGAACAGTTTCGTGCGCGTGGCGAGCTCCACATGCACCTCGAGGCCCACGACTAACTCCCATCCGGGGACGATCTGCTCGCTCACTTTGCGGCCTCCTCGAGCGCGGCGGCGACACGGAACATCACCGGTTCGCCGAGTGTCGGCGCCATGATCTGCACGCCCGCCGGGAGCCCGAGCTCGGCCGTGCCGAACGGCACGCTCATCGCCGGGTGCCCAACGAGGTTGGTCGGGATGGTGTACGTGTCGCAGAGGTACATGGCGAGCGGGTTGTCCCCCTTGGACCCGAACTCGAACGCAACCGTCGGCGACGTGGGTGTGAGCAGCACGTCCGCCTTTGCGTACGCGGCAGCGAAGTCGTTGGCGATGAGACGCCGGATCTTGAGGGCCTTGCCGTAGTAGGCGTCGAAGTAGCCCGCAGACAGCGCATAAGTGCCGATCATGATGCGGCGCTTCACCTCGTCGCCGAAGCCAGCGGCGCGGGTGGCGCTGTACATCGCGTTCGTATCCGGCGCCTCGACCCGCATGCCGAAGCGCACGCCGTCGTAGCGTGCGAGGTTGCTCGACGCCTCTGCCGGGGCCACCAGGTAATAAGCGGTGAGGCCGTAGGTGAACGCAGGCACCTGAACGTCGACGACGCTCGCACCCTGCGCCTCGAGCGCCGCGAAGGCTGCATCGAGGCAGGCCATGATGCCGGGATCCGCTCCGGCGGGCAGGTCGGTGATCCGCCCGATGCGAAGGCCCTCGACACCCTTGCCGAGCTCCTGGCGCAGTTGCATCGCCGGCTGGGGGATGCTCGTCGAGTCCCGGGCGTCGTGACCGCTGATGACCTCCATGAGCAACGCAGCGTCCTCGACGGTGTGCGTGAACGGGCCGATCTGGTCGAGGCTGCTCGCGAACGCAATCAGCCCGTACCGGGACACCGCCCCGTAGGTGGGCTTCACGCCCACCACTCCGCACAGCGCTGCGGGCTGGCGGATGGACCCTCCCGTGTCGGAGCCGATGGCGACGGTTGCGAAGTCGGCGGCCACGGCGGCTGCTGAGCCGCCGGACGACCCGCCGGGCACGCGGGACGTGTCGAGCGGGTTCCGTGTGGGGCCGAACGCCGAGTTCTCCGTGGAGGAACCCATGGCGAACTCGTCGAGGTTGGTCTTGCCGACGAACACGGCGCCGGCGGCCGCGAGGCGCTCCACGACCGACGCGTCGTACGGCGGCTTCCAGCCCTCGAGTATCCGGGAGGAGCACGTGGTGGGGACCCCACGGGTGCACAGGTTGTCCTTCAGCGCGATCGTGACACCGGCGAGCGGGCCCGGATCCTCGCCGGCAGCAACCCGCCGGTCGATGTCTGCTGCGCGGGCTCGCGCCGCATCCTGCGTCACCAGGTTGAACGCGTGGATCTCCGCCTCACGGGCGGCGACGCGCGCAAGGTGCTCCTCGAGCACGTCGGCTGCCCGGAGCGAACCGGAACGAACCCCGGCCGCCGTATCGACCGCTGTGCGCGGCGTCACAGGTCGATCCCGAGGATCGACGGGACGCGGAAGCGGTGCTGCTCGGCGGCCGGAGCCATGGCGAGCACCTCGTCACGATCCAGGGTCGGCTGCTCGACGTCGGGGCGCATGACGTTCACCAGCGGGAACGGTTGGCTCATCGGCTCGACACCCGAGAGATCGAGAGCATCGATGTCCTCGAAGTGGTCGAGCATTTTCGCGAGTTGCTCGGTGTAGCGGTCGAGGTCTGCCTCGGACATGTCCAGGCGGGCCAGTTTGGCCACCTTCGCAACGTCGACCTTGGTGATGTGAACGGACACAAGGGGCGAGGATACGGCCCGCGGGCCTCGGTCAGCCTGCTGCGCCCTGATCCGGCTCGTCCGGGGGCGAATCCTCACCAGTGACGACACCGGCCGGCACGTCCCCGGGGACGTCGTCGTTCTCGACGGTCTCTTCAGCCTCGAGCGTCTCGGGCCGACGGGAATCCCAGACGAGCCACGCCACAGCACCGACGAAGACGATCATCGAGACCCAGGTATTCACCCGGAGTCCGGCGATCTCGTTAGCGCGATCGATCCTCAGGCTCTCCACACCGAAGCGCAACGCCGAGTACCCGACGAGATACATCGCGAGCAGGCGACCGGGCCGGGGCTTCAGGTACCGGTCGATGAGGATGAGGCCGACGCAGATCAGCACGTTGCCGATCGACTCGTACAGGAAGGTCGGGTGGAACAGCGTGCCCGAGTCGTACCCGAGCGGCAGGTGATCGTCATCAACCCGGAGGCCCCACGGCAGCGTGGTGGGACGGCCGAACAGTTCCTGGTTCCAGTAGTTGCCCCACCGGCCGATCGCCTGCGCGAGCGGAATGCTCGGTGCCGTGATTGTCGCGATGCGGCGAGCGCTGATTCCCTGCCGCTTCGCGGCGGCGATCCCGACGATGATCCCGGCGATGAGGCCGCCCGGGATGCCGAGACCGCCTTGCCAGATCTTCGGGATGTCGGCAAGGTCGTTCTGGTAGCGGCTCCAGTCGGTGATGACGTGGTAGATCCGCGATCCGATCATCCCGGCGATCACGCTCCAGATGATCACGGTCGACATCTGGTCCTTGTTGCCCCACTGCTTCTTCTCGGCGCGGTGCGAGGCCAACCAACCTGCGGCGAGCACGCCCAGACCGATCATCAGGCCATACGCGCTGAGGCGCAGCGGGCCGAGCTTGATCGACCCGGTGCCGGGGCTCGAGATCGCAGCAACAAGGGTGTGGGGGATGGGGAGCATCAAGGCGTTCAGCGCCCGGCAACCCGGAGACCGAACGCCACAGACCGCTCGAACACGAGGTCCTTGTCGTAGTCCATCGTTGCAACGTGGTAACTGCGCTCGAGAGCAACGCGCTCGACCGGACCCGCAAAGCCGACGGCGAGAAAATCCGCCTGCGACGGGTCCACCACGTGATCCTGCGGCGAGTTGAGCAGGAGCAGCGGCATCGTCATTGACGAGTACCTCGGTGCGAGGTCCTCAAGGCCTGCCATGAGCGAGAGCAGCGGGTTGATGGGCGTGCCCTCGTACGCCGTTTCCCTCACGTCCGGGTCCGCGATGTCCGAACCGATCCCCGGGATCACCGACATCCCCTGCTCGAGGAAGTCCTCGAGCATCTCGATGACCTCTGGCGGCTGGGGCTGGGTGGCCGGGTTGATGCAGACGAGCCCGAGCACCTCGGGGTGCATCGATCCGACCCACAGCGTGAGGGCCCCGCCCATGCTCAGGCCGGCGACCACGACACCCGACGAACGGGACGCAAGCCGCTGGTAGGCGTCCTCCGCCGCCGCCGTCCAGTCCGCCCACGTGGTTGGCACCATGTCCTCCACGTGGGTTCCGTGCCCGGGGAGGCGCGGGAGTTCGACATGGAAGCCGGCCGCTGCGAATGCCTCGGCAACTCCGCGCATTGATCCCGGGTTACCGGTGAACCCGTGGATGCAGAGCACACCGGGGGCGCCCTGCTCGGCGACGTGCGACCACGGATCAGCGCCGGGGAGAATCGGATGGCTCATGAACAAGTGTCTAGCAGCAAGTGCCCGGCACCCCGAGCAGTTCCCGGGGCACCCGCGTTCCGCGACGGTCCGGACGCGTAGCCTGTCCGGGAATGCCCCAGAGCCCCGCCAAACGGCCTCCCTACGGAGCGCGACGCGTCTCACCGTCGCGCCCCCGCGGCCGACGCCGAGCGGACATGAGTACGTGGGCAGCGGTCGTCCCGGTGCTCACGCTTGTTCCCGGTTGGCTGCTCGCCATGGCACTGTTCTGGCTGCCGCTGCGGCTTGCCCTGCACACGAGGTTCTGGGTGTTCTGCCTGATCTACCTCGCAATCGGCACGCTGCTCTTCCTCCGGCCGGTGCAGCGTGTAGCACTCGTACGGCTCGTCGGTGCGCGCCGCCTCACCCGTGACGAGCGGGCGATCGTGGACCCGGTGTGGGGACAGCTGACGCAGTCGATGAGGTCATCGCCGCGGCGTTACGTCCTCGCCGTTCTCGACGCCGACGACCTCAACGCGTTCGCGTGCGGGGGTCACCTCGTGGTCGTCACCTCCTACGCCATCAACGTCCTGCCGGACTTCGAGCTCAGTGGGGTGCTCGCCCACGAACTCTGCCACCACCTCGGTCTCCACACGATCGCCCTCACCGTCCGGCACTGGTTGGGCATACCGGTCACCGTGCTCGCGCGCATCGGCTTCTTCCTCGAACACGTCGCCCAGGCGGCGACGGCCTCCTTCGCCCGTCGGTCGGGTGGGCTCACAATCGTCGGCACCGCGATCGCCACCGTGCTCCGGATCGGCGCCTGGCTGATGCTCGTCACCGTCTTGCTGTCGAACGCCCTGTCGAACCTCGTCGGTCGCACGGCCGAGTTCGAGGCAGACAAGCGGGCCGTTCAGCTCGGCTACGGTCCGGCGCTGTCGGCGGCCCTCCGTCGCTTCGTGAGCACCGGACATGCTCCCCCGCCGAACTCGTGGAGGGCGCGGGCGTTCGCCTCGCACCCATCAGCGCGCCTGCGGATCGCCCGGATCGACGCGCAACTGCGCGAGCGGCAGCGGCACCCCGACCGGGCCCGCCGTCCGCTGCAGGCCTGAACCCCCACGACCCTGCGGTCAGACGGCCCGGGCGTACACCGCGTACAACGGGTCGCCGGGCGTGCCGGGCGGGGTGCGCAGTTCGATAACCGGCTCGTCCCACCCGAGTCCGGGTTGGGCACTCCGCCGGTAGTACAGGGCGACGAGCAGGCCATGCTGCTCCTCGCTGGTCTTCGTCCAGCCCTGGATGACCTTCGTCGGGAAGTAGCGGTTCGAGAACGTATTGACGAACAGACCCCCGGGTCTGAGCACACGACGGACCTCGCTGAACACATCGATCGGGTGGATCAGGTAGTCCACGGACACGCAGCACGTCACGGCGTCGAAGGAGGCGTCCTCGAACGGGAGCGTCGGGTCGTCGTTCAGGTCGTAGACGACGGCCTCGCTCGCCTGTTGGTTGGCAGTGAGCTCCGCAGCATTGAGCCCGAGTACCACGAGCTCCGCCGGGGCAGTCCGGAAGTGCGAGATCCACGACGACATGAGGTCCAGCACCCGGCCCCCGAGCCCGAGTTCCTCGTACAGCGCGCCAACCGCTGCGATCGCACGGTCGTCGATGTGGGTGACAAAACGGTCGTGCTCGTAGAACATGGTGTCAGGGAGTGGGTCCACCCGGGAGAAGAACCCGGGAGGGAACGGCAGTTCCTGCGGGGGGCCCAGATCCGGCCGCCCGGCAGCCCCGTCGCCCGGCGTTGGCGTCGTTTCGTCGCTCACCAACCCCACGATGGCACGCCCGGCGCCGTTCGGGGGTGTCGCAGGGGCCACAGGGCTTCTAGCCTCGGCAGTGATGTACCGCTATCTGTGGACCCCACTGACGCTCGGACCGGTGACGGTGCGAAACCGGATCGTGTTCTCGGCGCACCTCACGAACTACGCGAGGGACGGCAAGCCGACCGAACAGCACGCCGCCTATTACGGCGCGCGGGCGGCCGGTGGGGCGGGGCTCATCATCACCGAGGAGCACTCGACCCATCCGACGGACTGGCCGTACGAGAAACTCATCCACGGCTTCCACCGCGATGTCATCCCCGGGTACCGCCGCATCACCGACGAGGTGCACCGTCACGGTGTGCCGATCTTTGCCCAGATCAACCACAACGGTGGCCAGGCATCTTCGATGTACTCGCGGCTGCCCGTGTGGGCACCGTCACCGGTGGCCGACCCGCTGTTCCGCGAGGTGCCCAAGGCCGTGTCGCATGCCGAGATCGCCGACATCGTCGCCGGGTACGCACTCGTGGCCGAGCACTGCGCCGAGGGTGGCTTCGACGGCATCGAACTGCAGTGCTCCCACTCGTCGATCGTGCGCGGGTTCCTCTCGCCGGCTACTAACAAGCGCACCGACGAGTACGGCGGCAGCCTCGTGAACCGGGTGCGAATCCTCGCCGAGATCGTTGCAGCCGTTCGCAAAGTGGTCGGGAACCGCCTGGCGCTCGGTGTGCGCATCTGCGGCGACGAGTTCATCGACGGGGGAACCACGATCGACGAGGCCGTCGAGGTAGCGAAACTGGTGGAGGCAACCGGCCAGGTGGACTACATCAACACCTCGATCGGGGTCGCCACCGCGAGCCTGTTCATGATCGAGGCGTCGATGCACATCCCGCCCGGATACGCGATGTTCATCCCCTCGGCGATCCGCAAGGCCGTCGACCTCCCGGTGGTGGGCGTGGGCAGGTTCAAGGACCCGCTGCAGGCCGAGCGCGCGCTCGAGGAGGGCCACTGCGACCTCGTCGGCGTGGTGCGCGGCCAGATTGCGGACCCGGACTTCGCGTCGAAGTCGCGGTCCCGGGCCACCGAGGACATCCGTCTCTGTCTGTCGTGCAACCAGGAGTGCGTGGGGCGCATGGGCCTGAACCGCTGGCTCGGCTGCATCGAGAACCCGCGCACCGGCCGCGAGTCCCAGGGGGTTGGTCTGTCCCGCCCGACATCGAAGCGCCGCAACGTCATGGTGGTAGGCGCCGGGCCGGCCGGGCTGCAGGCCGCCATCGCAGCCGCGCGCAACGGCCACACCGTGACCGTCTACGAGAAGGAACCGGTTGCCGGGGGGCAGGTCCGTCTCGCAGCGTCGGTGCCCAACCGCGCCGAGTTCGGCGACATGATCCGCAACCAGATCATCGAGTGCCAGCGGCTCGGGGTCACCATCGAGTACGGCGTGGGTGTGTGGCCCGGCCTCGTGGAGGAAAAGAAGCCCGATCACGTAGTCATTGCCATGGGTGCCGAGCCACAGCGGCCCTGGTGGGTGCCCGGCGATGCGCAGCGCGTGTGCGACGTGCGGGACGTGCTGACCGGCGCGGCCTCCCCCACCGGCGCCGTGGTGGTCATCGACGAGATCGGCTTCCACCACGCCACCTCGGTGGGTGAGTTGCTCGCCGACCGCGGGTGCAGCGTGGAGATCGTCACGCCGGGCATGGTGGTCGGCCAGGACCTCGGCATCACGCTCGACATGGAGAACTGGTGGATGCGGGCCACCAAGAAGGGCATCGTGCAGACGACGGACCTCGTCCCGATGGGCCTCGAGGCCGGCGGCACCGTGAACACGCTCAACCTGTTGCACCACCCCACAGGCTCAACTGTCCTGCGGACACCCGACTGGGTGGTTCTCGCCGTGCCCGCCGGCCCCGTGGAGTGGCTGTACAGCGACCTCAAGGCCGCCGGATGGAGTGTCGACCGGGTGGGCGACTGCCTGGCGCCCCGTCGGGCCCATGCTGCCGTTATCGAGGGCGAGCGGGCCGGCGCCGCCGTCTAGCTGATGCGAACCGTGCACCCCCGGGTGACGGTACGAGCCCAACCCGCGCCGGTTAGCGTCTCCGGGAACATGTACGCAGGGATCATCAGCCGGCTTTTCGACAATCTCGACGTGTGGTCGAGCAACTATTGGTATCTCGGCGTCATTTTCGGGCTTGCCTACCTCGACTCCGTGCTTCCGATCGTGCCCAGCGAGCTCTGCGTAATCATCGGCGGCGTGGCCGTGTCGACGGGCGGTGCCCGCTACAGCCTCTGGCTCGTCATTGCATGTGGCGCCGCAGGGGCGTTCCTCGGGGACAACAGCGCCTACGGCCTCGGCAAGCTGTTCGCCGATCGCTTCGAGCGGCGAGCGGCTCGCAAAGCGGGATTCCGCAAGCGGCTCCAGTGGGCCCACGACCAACTCGAGAGCCGAGGCGGCCCGCTGCTCATCACGGCTAGGTTCATCCCCGGCGGCAGGACAGCGCTCACCCTTGCCAGTGGTATCACCCGCCAGCCCCATCGTTGGTTCGCTGGCTGGGCGGCAATCGCAGCCGTTATCTGGGCGGGCTATGCGGCCGGCCTCGCCTATGTAATCGGCAAGCCCTTCGCCGACAACCACACCGCGGCCCTGCTCGTCGCGTTCGGCGCCGCCTTAGTGGTCAACGTGGCCATCGAGGTTGTCCGCAAGGTCCGTGGGCACGCCAAGCCCGCAGCAGTCCCCGCCGTCGAGGTGACCGGGGCGGCGATCACGGATCCCCAAACGTGACCGGCAGCGCTCCCGGCCTCTAGCCTCAGGTCATGCTCGCTGTTGTCTTCGCCCGCGATGGGGCCGTTCCGGCCGGCGGCGACGAGGTAGTCGCCGAGTGTGGCGGGAGGGTGCTCGTGTGCGGCTCCGGAGCACGCGAGGCTGCCGACGCCCTGCAGGTTCAGGGGGCACGGGCAGTGGAGACCGGGCAGTTCGAGCCAGGGACCCTCGCCCAGCAGATCGCAGCGCTCGTCGACGACGACATCGTGGTGCTCCCCGGAAGCCCTGATGGTCGCGATCTCGCACCCCGGCTTGCTCATGTGCTCCGCCGCCGCTTACTCGCCGGCGCCATCCGGGTCACCGAGCACGAGGTGTTTCTCGCCCGCGGAGGCGGCAGGGAGATCCACGAGGTCACGGTGGACGGTCCGTTCGTTGCCACCATGGTGCCCGGCGTTCGAGGCACCGTGCCCTCTCCCGAGGCGGACCACGGTGTCCCTTCGGTGGCGGAGACAGTGGTTGTGGGCACTGCCAGTGGGACCGACTGTGCTGTGCTCGAGGTGCTCGGGCCGGATGTGGCCACCATGGATCTCGCCGAGGCACCGCGCATTCTCGGTGGCGGTGCCGGTCTCGATTCCTCCGACCGCTTCGACCAGCTCACCCGTGTTGCCACAGCACTCGGCGCCTCCGTGGGTGCCACCCGCGTGGTTACGGACCGGGGCTGGCTGCCGCACGCCCGCCAGATCGGCACGACGGGGTGCGTGATCGACCCCGAGCTGTATCTGGCCTTCGGGATCAGCGGGGCGGTCCAGCACACTGCTGGGCTCGGGCAGCCGCAACACATCCTCAGCGTGAACACCGATCCCCACTGCCCGATGATGCAGCTCGCCGATCTCGCGATCGTTTGCGACGCGAACGCTGCGCTCGACGCACTCGAGGCGCGGATGGCAGAACGGATGGCTGGCCAGCGTGGCTGAGGGCAACGTGGACTTCGACGCGATCGTTGTCGGCGCGGGCCCCGCGGGGTCGTGCGCAGCGCTGGAACTGGCGCGCGCCGGCAAGAGCGTCCTGCTGATCGAGCGCGGCCCGTTCCCCGGAAGCAAGAACATGTACGGCGGCGTCGTGTACCCGCGCATCCTTGATGAGCTCGTGCCCCAGTGGTGGGAGGAGGCGCCCATCCAGCGGTGGGTCACCCGGCGCTCAACCATGATCATGACGCCCACCCAGGCGCTCACGATCGACTTCCGGTCCCAGAACTGGGCCGCACCGCCCTACAACGGCGCCACTGCGTACCGCCCGGACTTCGATCACTGGCTCGCTGGCAAGGCAACTGATGCCGGTGCGCAACTGCTGTGCTCCACGGTGGTTACCGGTGTCCTGCGCGATGCGGCGGGGGCCGTCATCGGCGTGCGGACGGATCGACCGGACGGGGACCTCACGGCAAAGGTGGTCATCGCCTGCGACGGGGTCAACAGCTTCATCGCCAAGGAGGCAGGCCTCTACGGCAAGGTGGACGCGGCCAACTACACGCTCGGCGTGAAAGAGACGCTCGCACTCCCCAAGGAAGTAATCGACGAACGATTCGGTGTCCGCGGCCGCGAAGGCGTGGACTTCGAGGTGGTTGGTTGCACAGAGGGCGTGAATGGCGGCGGGTTCCTCTACACGAACCTCGACACCGTGTCGCTCGGTGTCGTGCTGAAGCTGCCGAGACTCGCAGCCCAGAAGAAGCGCCCCGAGGAGATCATCGCGTCGTTCAAGAAGCACCCGGCGATCGCCCCACTCATCGAGGGTGCGGACCTCAAGGAGTACTCGGCGCACGTCATCCCCGAGGCCGGGTACAAGATGCTCCCGAAACTGGTCGGCCCCGGGCTACTGGTGGCCGGCGACGCCGCTGCCCTCTGCCTCGCTGCCGGTATCTGGCTGGAGGGGATGAACTTCGCGATGGCATCGGGGATGTACGCCGGGCGTGCTGCTGCACAGGCGGTAACCCGCGGTAACACCGGGCCGGACGGCCTGAAGCCGTACCTCGAGATGCTCAATTCCAGCTTCGTGCTCAAGGACCACCGCAAGCTGCAGCACATCCCGCACCTCGTGCTGTCCGACCGCGTGCAGAACCAGTACCCGGCGTTCGTCGCCAACATCGTGGAGCGCATGTTCCGGGTGGACAATCCCGCCCCCAAGCCGGGCCTGCGCCGCATCGTCCGCGAGGAGCGCAAGCGTGCCGGAATCCGTTGGCGCGATCTGTTGAGCGATGGTTGGACCGGCATGAAAGGGTTTGGCTGACATGACTGCATTCCGTACCGACTGGGGTTCGATCAGTTTCGACGACCGCATGTCGACCTCCGAGTTCCGCATCCACGAGCGGGCGCACATCGTGGTGGACGGCGATGCGTGCCGTGGCTGCAGCACACAGGAATGCGTAGTGGCCTGCCCGGCGCGCCTTTTTGTGCCGACCTCCGACGGTGGCGTGCTCTTCAACTACGAGCAGTGCTTCGAGTGCGGCACGTGCTATCTCGTCTGCAACACCGAGGGCGCGATCTCCTGGAACTACCCCGAGGGCGGTCACGGCATCGTCTTCCACCAGACGTGACGGCGGACCGATGACCGTTGTTGCCTGCCTCAAGTGGCTCACACCCCATGATGCCGACGACCGCTTCGGCGGGTTCTCGCCGGCCGATTCGTCCGCCCTCGAGTGGGCACTCCGCCTCGGGGCGGCGCGCGGCGAGCAGGTTCTTGCCGTGACGGTCGGCTCCGCCGCGGCAGATACTGCCCTGCGCGATGCACTCGCGTGCGGGGTGCACCGGGCCATCCGGGTGGACGCAGCCGACGAACTGGCGAGCAACGATGTCGCCGCCGCTATCGCAGGTGCAGTCGACGGGCTCGACGTGTCGTTCGTGTGCTGCGGCGACTATTCACTCGACCGCGGCACGGGTTCAGTACCCGCGTTCCTCGCAGCACAGATCGGGGCACGTCAGGCACTTGGGCTCATCGAGATCGTCCTCGGCAACGAGGTGATTGCGCTGCGGCGCCTCGACGGAGGGCGGCGGGAGCGTCTTCGCGTGGACGCGCCGGCGGTGCTCTCGGTGGAGGGGGCCACGGCAACCCTGCGACGTGCATCGCTCTCGGGCGCGCTCGCGGCGCGCACGGCCCCGATCGATGTGCTTGCCGGTCCGGTGGGTTCGCACCTGCCGACCGCGCGCCGACCGTACCGGCCACGCGCGCGGGTGTTGCCGCCCCCGCAGGGCGAGACACTTGACCGGGTGAGGTCGCTGCTGAGCGGCGGTACCGCCACCAAGTCTCACGGTGTCCCGGTGGAGCTCGGGCCGGAGGAAGCCGCAGACCGCATCCTTGCAGCACTGGACGAATGGGGGTACTCATGAAACTTGGCGTATTCGGACTGAACAGCGGCACCGTGTATGGCCCCGACGCGGTCAGCCAGTTGGCCCCGCTCGCCGAACAGCTTGGCTACGACTCGTGGTGGGTCGGCGAGCACGTGGTGCTCCCGTCGCCCCAGGTGCCGCCCTCCCCCGTCCGGCCGGAGACCCCGATGGTGGATCCGCTCGTGCACCTGCCGTTCGTGGCTGCGCTAACGAAGAAGATCGCACTCGCCACCGGGATCATCATCATCCCGCAGCGAAACCCGGTGGTGCTCGCGAAGCAGGTTGCGTCGCTCGATGTGATGTCTGGCGGGCGCTTCTGGTTCGGCATCGGGGTGGGCTACCTCGAACCGGAGTTCCGCGCGATCGGCGCCCCGTTCGACGACCGTGGCCCCCGAACCGACGAATACCTCGATGCGATGCACGCGCTGTGGACCCAGCCCGCGCCAATCTCGTTCAGCGGGCCCCGTGTGCAGTTCTCCGGGGTGGACGCGAACCCGCGGCCGCTCCAGCACGGCGGGCCCCAGATTGTGGTGGGCGGTCACGCTGCCCCTGCCTTCCGTCGGGCAGTGGCGCGAGGCCACCAGTGGTACGGCTTCTACCGGTCGCCGGAGCAGGTGGGCCAAGACATCGCCGCGCTGAGCACCGCTGCCGGGCAGGTTGAGCGCCCTGCCCATCTCGGGCGCCTGGAGATCACCGTGACACCGTCCGGCCCGCTCACGGCCGAGATGGTGGACGCGTACGCCGCTGTGGGCGTTGACCG
>Ga0114966_10000630_pt1 | contig 33790 bp, 34 predicted proteins | sample M_130207_XF_Meta_FD_87029 | JGI IMG/M metagenome (GOLD analysis project Ga0114966, IMG submission 87029) | Freshwater microbial communities from Lake Montjoie, Canada to study carbon cycling - M_130207_XF_MetaG | ecosystem: Environmental > Aquatic > Freshwater > Lake | place: Lake Montjoie... | reverse complement strand
CGAGAGCCTGGCGCATCCGCTGGCCGAGTCGCTGGCGGATCTGCTGCTCGAGTCGAGCGCGCGGCGCTTGGTTCTGTCCACCTGGTCGCTGCATGTCTCCAGCACCGCCCCGCCCAGCCCGCCCAGCCGGCCCCGGCCAAACCGGCTGCGGTGGCTGCGGCTGCGGCGGCTGTCCACCCCCCTGCGCAACGGCGCCCGCCGACCGCAACGGTTGCGCGAGTGTCAACCCAATCATCGCCCCAATCGCCAACAGGCTTCGCGTCCTCATTATCCACCCCCTGTGCGGCCAGCAGCTCTCGCTGGCACAATGATCGGCGCCGTCCGCGCCGCAGGCTCCACACTTGGCACCGGATCGGCACCATCGATCGAATTCAACAGCTGCTGCAACTGATCGTACGACAAGTCAGACCATCCACGCTCAGCCGCCGCAGCCGGTACGCCGCTGTCGCTCACACTGACCACGGGGCCGCGCTCGACAGTCGCGGCGTCACGTGTCCGACGCATGTGCACCGACGCGCCCCCAACCAGCAGGAACGACACGCCAGCCGCGATCAGCCACCGCGCCACTCGCGACGGCCGCAGAGCCGTCGTGGGAATCCGTTTGGTGGCGAGCTGCGTCGGCAGAGACGACACGACCGCCCGCACTATCACCGGGAGATCCACAATAGGCGCGGTAAACGACTCCCGCGCCACGCGCAGAAATGCCAGCTCCTCGGCGCAAATCGCGCACTGTGCAAGATGCGCCTCCACACGAGCACGCGTCACGGCGTCGTGCAGCCCGTGCACATACTCGGGCAACACATCGCGGATCTCGCCGGTATCGCATTCATGCATCATCGAGGAACCCCCTGACTGACCGTACTGCGTTGTGATAATGGACCCGACACGCCCCCTCCGTACTTCCGAGCACCTGCGCGATGTCGCTGTACGCCATCGCTTCCGTCACCCGCAGCGTGAACACCTCGCGCTGCATTGGCGAGAGTCTCGCCACGCCTTCGCGCACACGCAGCGCTGTTTCCTCCGCCACCAACGTGTCGAGCGCGTTGTACTCCTGAACGGCGTGCCGTTCATCCAGATCCGTATCGTCGCGCCGTCGTTGCTCCGCGCGCTGGCGATCCAACACTAATCGCCGCAGAATCGTGAAGAGCCAGGTGCGCAATGTGCTATCGGCACGAAAACCTGCCAGCGAACCAAACGCCCGCACAAACGTGTCCTGCACTACTTCTTCTACCTGATCGCGCACCCCGCAACTGGCCGCGAAACGCGCAAGCGCAGGTGCATGACGCGCAACCAGCGCGGCAGCCGCACGCTGGTCCCCAAGTTGCCATCGCGCGATCAGCGAGGCGTCGGATAACTCCGACAGATCGCCCGCACTATTCTCAGTCCCATCAGGCGGCTGCATCAAGTCACGAATAAGACGTACGGATCGTCTGAAGTGTTAAGAAGGGGACTTCTGGAGCCACACCTCCATCCACACGCGAATGCCGACGCCAGAAATCATCGCTCATCGTGGCGCCTCAGGGGAATGCCCAGAAAATAGCCTTGCGGCTTTTGCGCGGGCTCTCGAACTCGGCGCCGATGGTATCGAGCTGGACGTTCACCTCACGTCCGATGGGTACCTAATGGTGCACCACGACGCTGTCCCCCGCGAGGCTCCTCTAGCTGCCCTCCAAGGCGTTCCGATCCAGCAGCTGACACGCGACGCCCTCCGCCCCTTCCGCGCCTTTGGCGAGCCAATCCCGGCCCTTGGCGACGTACTTGCCCTCGTCAGCGACCAGCTCGTGGTTTATTGCGAGCTCAAAGGCCTTGGGACGGCCCCACAGGCCTGCGCGCTGCTCTCGCAGGGCGGCTCGCGCGCCGCCGTGCACTCCTTTGACCACCGCATGGTTGGGGAGGCCCGTCGCATTGCCCCGACACTCCCACGGGGGGTTCTCGAGGCCAGCTACCACATCGACCCTACGAGTTCCCTGGCGGCCGTGGACGGCAGAGATTTGTGGCAACATCTCGACCTCATTGACCAGCCGTTGGTCGACGCGGTCCACGCCCGCAGCGGGCGCGTCATAGCCTGGACAGTCAACACGGCCGCTGACATGCTCCGCCTTGCCGCGCTCGGCGTGGATGGGATCTGCACCAACTACGTCGCGCTCGCTCGGACGACCCTCGGCCGCTAGCGCCCAAAGCAAAACGGCCCCCGGAGGAATCCGAGGGCCGTGCGCGTACAAAGAACTCAGAAGCTTACGCGGCCGACGTCTCAGCGGGCGGAACGTACGCCGGCGCCGGATACACGGAGACCTTGAAGCGGGTCTTGCTCTTGTGCTCGAATTTCACGACGCCCTCGATCAACGAGTAGATCGTGTAGTCGGTGCCGAGTCCAACATTGTTGCCCGGGTGCCAGCGCGTGCCGCACTGACGGACAATGATGTTGCCGGCAATAACTTTCTCGCCGCCGAACTTCTTGATCCCGCGGTACTGCGGATTGGAATCGCGACCGTTACGGGATGAGCCTACGCCTTTCTTATGAGCCATGGGATACTCTCTCTGAGCAGACCGGCGTTAGCCGAGCGTGATGTCGTGGATGCGGACTTCGGTGAAGCCCTGACGATGTCCCTGCTTCTTCGCGTAGTTCTTACGGCGACGGAACTTGAAGACGACGATCTTGTCGCCGAGTCCGTGCTTGACGATTTCACCGGTGACCTTGGCGCCAGCAAGCATCGGGACGCCGGCCTTGACCGTCGTGCCGTCGCTGCCAAGCAGGACGTCGTTGAACTCGACCTTCGTGCCCGCGTCACCCAACATCGTGGGGAGGCGGAGCGACTTGCCCGGCTCGGCGCGGAACTGCTTGCCGCCGGTCTTGATGATTGCGTAGGACATAGGTACCGCTCAGTTACGGATGGTATTTGGCAGAGCCTAAGAATATATCTACCTTAGGCTTGGGGGTCAAGTGGCGAGGACTACGGCAATCGGGAACTGTTCGGGGATTCCCCCGACGTGACTGGCCAAGGACGGCTAAGCCACCGCGTATTGCTGCGTGACATCCCGTCCAGCACCCTTTACCACCAGTTTGAACTCGTCCGGCCGCAAAAGCGGATCATCCCGCATTTCCAGCGTAAAGCCGAGCCCCTTCTCAAGCTTCTTGAGCAGGTCCCGCTCGTGCTCCAACAGGTAGATCGCGGTGTCCGGGTGAAGCTTGACCACCAGGCTGTCCTTCCGCCCCTCCACCGCAATGCGCCGCACCGAACGCTCCATGCGCCGAATAATCGTTTCGGCGGTGAAGACGCGCCCAGTACCGGCGCAGGTCGGGCAGGCCTCCGTCATCTGCTGCAAATGACTCTGGCGCACGCGCTGCCGGGTCATCTCAATCAAGCCAAGGTCACTGACGGCAAAGGCCTTGGTGCGGGCCCGATCACGACCAAGGTTCGAGCGCAGTTCCTGGAGCACCTTGTCGCGGTTCGACTTGGTCTCCATGTCGATAAAGTCGCAGACGATAATGCCGCCCACGTCGCGCAACCGCAGCTGACGGGCCACTTCACGCGCCGCCTCGGTATTTGTCTTAAGGCTTGTCTTCTCGGGATCCTTCTTGCCGACAAAACGCCCTGAGTTCACGTCGATCGAGACCAACGCTTCAGTCGGCTCAATGATCAGGTACCCACCGCTGGGCAGGTCGCAGCGGCGCTTGAAGAGGTCACGGATTTCGGTCTCGATGTCCGCCTTGTCGAACAGCGGCACCTGCTCCTCATACAGCACCACGCGATCGATCAGCTCAGGCGCGATCGAGGTGAGATATTCGACGATCTCGTTGTAGACCTGCTTGGAATCCACCGTGAGCTTGTCCACCTTGGCGCTGAACAAGTCGCGGATGATACCACGCGTGAGCGAGGTCTCCCGGTGCAACAGCTTGGGCGCCGCGCCGACGAACTTCTTTTTCTTCTCAATCTTCTGCCAGGTCGAGACAAGCGCATTGATCTCGCGCTCGAACGTCTCCGAGGTCACGTCTTCACCGACAGTGCGCACGATCACGCCCCCAACGTCCTTGGGGAGCACGTTTTGTACGAGCTCGCGCAGGCGCTGCCGTTCCGCGCGTTCGCCGATCTTGCGGCTCACCCCGACGCGCGAGGCGTGCGGCATGAACACCAAGAAACGGCCCGCGAGCGATACCTGAGCCGTGCACCGGGGGCCCTTGGTGCTGATGGGTTCCTTAGAAACCTGCACGACGAGGCTCTGGCCGCGCTTGAGCACGTCCTGAATCTGGGGCGGGTCCTTCCGCTTGCGCCGTCCACCGCCACGCCGCTTCTGCGGCTGCGGGCTCGCCTCGCTGGCGGCTCCATCCTCGCCTTCGGGAATCTCGGCGGTGTCGTCGGCGCCATCCGAATCGTCGTCATCGTCGTCGTCATCGTCGCCGTCCTCGTCATAGACGAGATCGGACGAATGCAGGAAGGCGCTTTTTTCTGTGCCGATGTCAATAAAAGCGGCCTGAATACCAGGCAGCACCGCATCTACTTTCCCGAGATAAATATCGCCGACCATCCGTCGTGCTTCCGGACGCTCGACGGCAAGCTCAACGAGCTGGTCGTCCTCGAGAATAGCCACGCGAACTTCGCGTTGCGTGGCGCTGATCAGAATCTCTCGCTTCATCATAAACCGCAGCGGAACCCGTGGGCGGCGACCCTGCTAGATCGCCCGCGGACGCGCGGAAGGGAAAAGGTGTATGAGCGAGCGGCTGGCCGGCGCGGGGGCGTGCTGTGCCCCAACGACTGGTCCGCCGCACTTCACGGATGGTCTGGCTCTTCGTGTCGCGGTTGATCGAACAAGCTCCAGACGCCTGACAATCCCCATCCCGGAAGTCCGGGGTGGGCAGGGTCAGCAAAGTGCGGCTGAGCGAGCGATCGAAAGCTGGGAGCAAACGGGTCCCATGAGGTACACGCAACAGAAAAGCGGGTGGACGGAAATCATCCAATCGAACTGCACCGACCGGGTGCCCACCCTCTCAGGTGATTCCTCGCCAAACCGGGTCGCGGGCGGCAAGGAATCGCGATGTCGTACTATATAGGTAACGACTGGACCCGCAGGTCGGCAACTACCGCCGCCGCCGGCGCTGCCGAAGCCGGAGTCCCCAGACTCCAACCTTGGGGCTAAAGAGCCGCGAGATCCTTGAGCAGGTGGCGGGCAATCACGATCCGCTGGATCTCGGACGTCCCCTCGCCAATCTCGCCGATCTTGGCGTCACGGAACATGCGTTCCACGGGATAGTCCTTGGTGTAGCCGTAGCCACCATGCACCTGAATGGCCTTGGTAGTGTTACGCATGGCCAGTTCGGAGCAAAACAGCTTGGCCATCGCGGCTTCCTTGCCGTAGGGAAGCCCGTTCTGCGCAAGCCACGCTGCGTGGTACACCAAATGCCGGCCGGCCTCGAGCTCCGTCGCCATGTCGCTCAGCTGGAACTGAATGCCTTGGAACTCGGCAATGGCCTGACCGAACTGTTTGCGGGTGGCTGAGTACTGCAGCGCCTGCTCAAACGAGCCCTGCGCCACGCCCAACGACAGTGCCGCGATTCCAATGCGCCCCGCGTCGAGAGTCCGCATGAAATTTACAAAGCCCTGCCCTTCCTGGCCGATTAAGTTCTCGGCGGGGACCTCAACGTCCTCAAACAACAGCTCGCGGGTGTCGCTGGCGCGCCAACCGAGCTTGTTCTCTTTCTTTCCGGCACGGAACCCCTTCATCGGGGTGAGCTCCGTGCTGTGCCCCATACCAAGATCCTTCACCCGCTCGAGATCGCAGGTCTCCTTGGTGAGCAGAAAGGAGCTAATGCCCTTGGTGCCCTTGGAGGGATCCGTGACCGCCGTAACGATAAAAATCTCGCCAACGCCCGCATGCGTGATGAAACGCTTGGAGCCGTTCAGCAGGTAGTGATTCCCCTTCTTCACCGCCGTCGTGCGCGTGCCGCCAGCATCGGAACCGGCGCTGGGCTCCGTGAGCCCGAATCCACCGAGCACCGAACCACCGGCCAATAGCGGGACGTACCTTTTACGCTGCGCGTCGTTGCCGAAGTTCACAATCGGCGACGTGCCAAGCGTGGTGTGCGCGGAGACGACGATGGAATGCGACGCGCAGACGCGAGCCAACTCCTCAATCGCGATCATGAAGCTGATCGTATCGAGACCGGCGCCTCCAAGTTCTTCACTCCAGGGAATGCCGAGGAGGCCAAGGTCGGCCATCTTCTTGACGTTGTCCCAGGGAAACTCCTGCGACTCGTCAAACGCAGCGGCTACAGGGGCGACTTCGTCGCGGGCAAACGAGCGCACCATTTCGCGGACGGCGAGGTGCTGCTCAGAAAAATAAAGAGAATCATGCATGGGTCAGAATATATGCGGGGTGCCACACACAATGGTTAGCTATTTCGTAACAAGTCGAGGAATTGCTCGCCGTAACGTTCCATTTTCGTAGGACCGACGCCATGGATGTCGCCCAGAGCCCCGGGCGTCCGCGGGCGGGCACGCGCCATCTCGCGGAGCGTCCGGTCTGGAAACACCACGTAGGCCGGAACACCATCCGCCTTGCTGAGCGTTCCTCGTAGTTCGCGGAGGCGCGCCAAGAGAGACTCCTGCGCTGCGGTGAGGTCGGGAAGCTCAGCGCTCTTCGCGCCGGCGGCGGTGGCCTTGCCGCGCCCCGCAGTAGAAGCAACACGCGAGGCCCCGCTCCCTTTGCGCGTCCCTCGGGCCGCGCTCGGTACCGCGCTCACCGCCGCATGTCCGAGGTGCAGGCAGTTGTCGCACTGTTGGCAGCTCGCCGTTGCGGCCGCGTCGCCGAAATAGCGGAGGACGAATCCACGTCGGCAGCGGTCGGTATACGCGTACTTCTGCACCATTTCGAGCTGGGAGAGTTCGGAGACACGCCGCCGCTCCAACGTCTCCCAGTCGATCGGCCAGCGATCGATGAGCGCCTTGCGATCTACCATCGACGTTCCCTCGCCCACGCGCGACCACACGAGCATCTGTTTGGACTGAAGGTCGTCGAGCATGCCCGGGACCATCATGGAGCCGCCGAATCCTGGCGGCAGGCGGTCGAGTTCGAGCGCCACACCGTCCGCGACGGCGCCCTTGGTCATTTTCCAGAGCGCGCGCAGCAGATCGAGCTCCATGGAGGGACCATCTCCGAGTTCCTCTGTAATGCGTTCCGGGGTCGCCAAGAGGCGGACGCGCACGTACCCGATGTCACCAGCGGACTCCACCACCGCACCTGCGTGACGGAGGATTCGCATCGCTGACTCAACTTCACGATCGGAGATCTTTCCCTTGGCGGCCGACGCGAGCTCGGTGCTGTCGAGCGAGAGTGAGCCATCGGCGGCCGACTTGCGACAGGCGGTCGCGTAGACGTCCGCCACAACCGCCTTCTCCGGACTCGCACCCTTTATGAAGAACTCGTGCGTAAAGCGATCTTGGAACGCGTGCAAAAGGAAACAGTCCGCGGTCAGCCCATCACGACCAGCGCGCCCCGCCTCTTGGTAGTACGCCTCAAGAGATCCTGGCATCGCGTGATGCACCACGAGCCGTACGTTCGCCTTGTCGATGCCCATACCAAAGGCATTCGTTGCGACGATCACGCGCGCGCGCTCCTGCATAAAATCATCTTGCACAGTCCGTCGGCGCTCGTCGTCCAAGCCCGCGTGGTACGCCACGGCGGAGATTTTGTGCTTCTGGAGCATGCTCGCCACGCGCTCTACCGTCTTACGCGTGCTCGCATATACCACAGCGAGTCCAGGCCGGTCGTTGAGAATCGAGACCAGCGTTCCGTCCTTCTCGGCGTCATTCTTGGTGCGCACCACGTGCCACCGAAGATTCGGACGATCGAATCCGGTGAGCACGACTTCGGGATCTCGAAGGCCGAGCACCCGCGCAATGTCTTTGCGCACTTCCGGGGTCGCCGTCGCGGTGAGAGCCACCGTAGGCGGCGCACCGAGTCGAGCCCGAATGTCACGGACCTTACGATAACTCGGACGGAAGTCGTGTCCCCACTCGCTGATGCAATGCGCTTCGTCGATCGCCAACAGACTTACGCCGATAGTCTTCAGCCGTTCGGCCGTCGTGCCCGCGTCGAACCGCTCCGGCGCGAGGTAGAGCAGCTTGATCTCGCCACGATGCACCTGCGCGAAACGGCTCGCGATCTCGGACTGCGAAAGCGAGCTGTTGATGAACGTCGCAGGGATACCGCGCGCGTCGAGCGCATCGACCTGATCTTTCATTAACGAGATCAGCGGCGAGAGTACAACCGTGAGTCCTTCGAGCTGCATCGCCGGCACTTGATAGCAGACCGATTTTCCGCCGCCGGTTGGCAGAATCACCAGCGTGTCCCGGCCGGCCAACACGGCCTCGACGGCACGCGCCTGCCCCGGCCGGAAATCCGGATGGCCGAAGCGTTCCCGCAGCGTGGCGCGGGCGATATCGAGTGGTGCTCGCGTCACCTCAGACCGCGCGCGCGAAATGCCCGCGGGTGAACTCCCCACCGAGCGCTGAGCGCACGGCGGCGATGTCCGGTGTGTCGCCCCGATCGAGTGCGTCGAGCACCGCGCGGTACGCCGTCACGATACTCTGCACCGGCTCTCCACGTGTGTTGAACACGAGACGAAATCCCCGAATGCCCGCACGCCAGAGCCTTGGCGCGAACTCACTGCCGTCCACCGCGCGCGAATGCAGCAAGCGATTGCGGCAGGCACTGTCGGTCGCGACGGGAAAGGTGTAGCCAGTCGGGTCGGTCAGTGCGACGTCGGGATGTTTCTGCACGCAAAGATCGCGGCACGTGGCAACCTCGCGATCGAAAGCCGCCGAGAGGGTGCAGTGCTCGATTGTCATACCTTCCGGTCGGCCATGTAGCATCACGTCAAAACCAGCACCCGACCAAGGCGCAGTCAGCCCCTCGATTTCTTCCGCCGTGAGTTCCACAGAGGCGGTAATGCGACTCGCACCAAGCGCAAAGAGTTCTTCTGCAGTGCGTGGGTTGAAGGCGTTCACCCCGTAATCGGCAATCACATCGCGGCCCGCCGAGCCAAACTCGGCGACTAAGCCCAGGTGTCCGGAGAGCAGCGGGGTGTCGAGGGCGATCCATTTATCGAGCGCGCGACGCTCTTCAGGGCGGACGATGGTTGGCGTGCGCAAACGGAACCCAATGCCACGCGTGGTGAGTTCCTCCGCGAGTGCCTTCACACGCGTGACCGGTGGGGTCGGGTGGCGCAGAAAAGGATCGAGGACTATCTCAGTGGCCCCGCCGTCGGCGGCGGCACGCGCGTCCTCGAGGGTGAAGACTTCGGCGCGGAGCGCAAATGCTGTGCCCGTATGAGCGCCACTGGCTGGCAGCGTGGGCGTGAACGCAATGGCCGCCACGACCCTCGCCTCGCGTTCGGCCATCGCCGCAGCGCGCGCCCAATCGCGGCGCACCATGAGCTCATCCACCGCACGCTGACGTAGGTGGTTGAGCTCGCTGACGGGGAGAAAGAGCCCGTCGGCCAAGCCACTCGTGTCGAGCGCGGCCAAGGCGAAGGGTGAATCGCCGAGTCGTCCTAGCTGTTCGCGGAGCTGCGGAACGTCGAGGGCGCGCTTACTGGCGGGCGCGAGTACGATTTGGCTCTGCACCGTGATTTCCTCGCCATCCGCAACGAAGATCGCCTTGAGCGGAGCACCAGCGTGGCCAAACAGTCGCACGTCGATGGCCGTGCGCCGTTCCTTTGCCGGACCCGCAAGCGCGGCGAAACTGGATCGCGCACGCTCGAGCAGTGCCGCGTGCGAGGAGCGCAGCACACGCCACCCGGTCGGCACTCGCATACGGCTCGCGATCGCCTGACGGAACCCGGCGGGCCCCTTGGACAGAGTGCACACCGCGGTCACGCTGAACCCCATGCTTTGCTCGTGCGTGGTCCCTTCCTGCGGCTCGAACCCGAGTCCATCGCCGACTTCGATTTCATACAGCGAATCGAACACCACCTCGCCGGGACCGCTCGCGATCACCGTGCCAAGTTCGACGCCATGATTGTCCGGTTGATTGCGCGTGATGTAATCGCGACCTGCTCGACCGCCGTACATGCCGCCGGTGAAGCCGCGGTTGAAGATCTGCACGAGCGGCTGCACGGCCTCGTCGCTTGGCGGCGTAAAGGTTCCCTTCTCGACCTGCGTCAGGAAGTCGGCGTAGCCACGCGTGACGGTCGCCACATACTCGGGCTTCTTCTTGCGCCCCTCAATCTTGAGGCAGCCGATCCCTGCCTCGGCGATGTCCTTGAGATGGTCATACGCGCCAAGATCTTTAGCCGAGATCAAAAATCCACGGTCGAGTTCCTCGCCGCTTGCGGTGTCGCGAAGCACGTAATCCTTTCGGCACGACTGCGCGCACGACCCGCGGTTTGCGCTCCGCTCAGAGATCATGCCAGACATGAAGCACTGCCCCGAGTAGGAGATGCAGAGTGCGCCGTGCACAAAGCTCTCCAATCCGATGTCGGGAACAGCCGCCTTGATGGCGCGGATGTCGTCCAGAGTGTTTTCGCGGGCAAGCACGACACGCTCAATACCCAGGCGCCGCATAACCGCGGCGCCACTGGCATCGTGTACGGTCATCTGTGTCGACCCGTGGATCTCGAACCCTGGATACACCGCCTGGATGAGGCGCACGAGTCCGACGTCCTGCACGATTGCTGCATCAATCCCGCGGTCAATGCATTCCCCCAAGTGCATGAGGGCTTCATGCAGCTCTTGTGGCTTGACCAAAATGTTCATGGTCAGGTACACCCGCACGCCGCGCCCATGCGCGATCAGGCAGGCCTGCGAGAGGTCGTCTAGGGTGAGCTGCGCCCCTTCGTCGCGGGCATTGAACTTCTCGACGCCGAGGTACACCGAGTTGGCGCCGTTCGCGACGGCAGCGCGGACGGCGTCGAGTGTGCCGGCAGGAGCGAGAAGTTCAGGACGGGGCATCTGTGAAATATAGTCGAATGCCCCATTTCTTTTGCCGTTCAGACGGTCGCGAGCGCAGCCTTGAGTTGGTCGAGGTGGCGTGCCTCGTGGGCGCCAAACAGCGCCAACCACTCGTAGCCGTTCAGCGGACCGAACAGCGGATGCGGCACGGCGAGCTTGGTAAGGTCGCGGCCGTCGAGAGATTCCATAAACGCGACCGCACCGGCCCGAGCGCTCTGCAGCAGTGGCCAGGCGACATCGAGATCGGCGTCCGCCGGCGGCACCACTCGCGCGGGGGCCTGAATCGGGCTGGCCTTGCGGTCGGTCACATTGAACCGCGCGAGTGCGGCGACCATAGAACTCGTCTCCGTTTCCATGGGCAGAGTTCCCTCCGCGAGCATCTTGGTGCCGATCGCCGCGAGCGCCCGGGTGACTCCAGCCTCGACTTGCGCGAGGTGATGAATGATCTGATGCCCGTTCCATCCGTCGGGCGTTTCACGTCGGTCGAACGCGGACTTGGGATGCGCGGCAACGACCGCAGACAGTTCTTCGCGAATCGCGGCGTTGTAGTCGGCAATCTCCTGCAGGCGCGGATGCATAGTGTACTCAGGTGGGTGGTGAATCCTTTCGAAAACTGACGTGCGGCATGTATTCGTGCGAGGGGTTGCTGAAACCCTCGGCCTCGACGCACCGTATAGGGAGTCAACCGGAGGTTTACATGTTCTTCTCGCTGCTCGCCCTTTCTGCCTCACTCGTGGTTTCCTGGATCACATTCGGCACCGCGCGCCGCTTCGTTCGCGAGCGCTTGCGCTTTGTAGACGCCGCGCTCCGCCCGTCGGCCCCGATTATCGCGGGGCTGGGCGTGGCCCTCTTGGCGGTCCCGATGTTCAACCTCCTGCACCTGATCCCCCTCGTTGGGGCTATTGTCGGCGGTGGCACAGGGCTGATCGCCGCGATTGGCGCCGGGCTGGGCGTTCGACAGGGTGCCACGGACATCCGGAATGGCTACATTATTGGCCCTGGCGCCTGACCCTGAGAGAGGGGGGGGTCTGCACCTCTCGGTGGGTTCTGGGGTAGAATTCAGGTATGACGCCTCGCCGCTTTCCAGCTTTCGCATGGCTGCGCCCCTCCATGCGCACCGCTCTGCTCATATCGCTCGCGTGCCTTACGCTCCCCGCCGTAGCCGTCGCCCAGCGATTTTCGGCGATCAAGGGGCAGGTCCTCACCGACTCAACAGAGCTCCCGATTCGTGGAGCGGAAGTTTCGATTCCGCAGCTGCGGCTCAGCGCACTGAGCGATTCCGCAGGACGATTCCGCATCACGGGCGTGACCCCAGGACGGCAGCTGATTTCGGTGAAACGCATCGGCTTTAGCCCCGTCACGGCGGTGTTCGACTTCCGCTCCGGCGATACGGTCGACACTGATTTCTTGCTGATCAAGCCGATTACCTCACTCAAGGCCGTATCCGTCCAAGGCACGAAGCCCTTTTTGGGGATGGCCCAGTTTGAGCTGCATCGCGCGAATGGCTTTGGACGGTTTCTCGGGCCAGAAGAGTTGGAGAAAAACTCAAATCGGCAACTGGTCGAGGTGTTGCAACTGCTACCGGGACCTACACTGTTCCGCTCGAATGTGAGTTCTGCCGCATGGGTGGCCGGGGGACGCGGGCAGCAGAGCGCCGGCAACACCTTCCAACTCGAGCAGTACGACAAGGCCAAGGGTGCACCAGGCGGTCAGTGCTGGGCGGCTGTGTACCTCAATGGGTCTCCAGTCTTCCAAGGACTCCCGGGCGAACAGCTCTTTGACCTGAGCACGCTCAATGTCGCGACAATCGCGGGGATCGAGTTTTATAACGGCGCGGCGTCAGTCCCGACCGAATACAATGCAACTCGCAACACCTGCGGCGTGCTCGTGATCTGGCTGCGCTAGTCGTTCGCCGGGGAGTCGGACTGGGTGGAATCGCTCTGGGCCGGCTCCTTCAGAAAACGAAGGAACCAAGCGACGGCGACGATACCAATACCGGTCCAGCGGAGCCCTTCACTCCCCGTGCGCATCCCCGCACCGAAAACGAGAAGGCCGGCGAGCGCCGACACATACTTGGCGACGACAATCGACCTCATGCCGTTGACGCTGGGAGATCCTCGCGGACCGTCCCCTCTACTTCCAAAATAAAGTCGGCGCCGAATGCCATCGATGGCGTGCGATAGCCGGGCTGTCCGCCACCGGCCAGCACCTTCCGCGCGGCAGCGACGGCCGTGATCGCGGTGAGCGTGTAGCCATCCGGGGCGCGCAGACGCGATGCCACACGGGTGCCGTTGTCGTCCCACGCCTCGCCCCAGAGCTGCGCCTCGCCACGCGCGCGCTGCGCGTCGGTCGGCCCTGGCTTTTGCGCGCGAATACGGTCGAGGAGAAAACGCTGCACCGTTGAGGTCTCAAGCAGCCACCCGATATACCGCGAGAGCATCATGCCGCGAATGTTTCCCTTAGAGGTCGCGGTAAACACCTCGATGTTGGGAATCTTTGTGCTGTGCCACGCAGTAGACACATCCCCCCAGGGAATCGTCACCGACAGCCGCGGCTTGTCGCCGTAGGCAATCTCACGAGTACGCCAAGCCGCAGGCACTCGCGTGATCTTGCCGTCGCGACGCACAGCTCCACCCTGCCCGATATTCTGCACCATGGTTGTCGCCGTTCCGCGCGAGAGTCCAACCCCGCCGTTGAAGGCGAGGGTCAGCCAGGTCGCGCTCGGCAACCGCCGCTTGAGATGCGCGGCGAGGCAGTCGCTCGGCACCACGTCAAAACCAACACCGGGCATGAGCATGACGCCGGCGCGCTCCGCCTCTGCACTGCGCGCCGCCATTCCTTCGAACACCGAGATCTCACCGGTGATGTCGAGGTAGTGCGCCGTGTTGCGAATGCAGGCGTCGGCCATCGCACGCGACGTGGCCGAGAATGGCCCGGCGCAGTGGAGCACCACGGTGCATCCCGCCATCGCGCTGTCGAGTGCGGCGGGTGTATCCAGTCCGCAGGGACGCGCGAGGAGTCCGTGTTCTGCGGCGAGCGCGTTGACCTCCGCGGCGTTGCGTCCCGAAAGTACGGGGCGCATTCCACGACGCACCGCTTCTTTCACGATCAGTCGGCCGGTGTAGCCGTTGGCACCGTAAATCAGTACCGGATCGTGAGCGGTTGTCATGCGGCGGCGGTGTAGCCGGGGAGTGCGAGCGCCTTCGCTTCAGCGTCAGGCACGTCGATAACCATGCGGAGCATTGCGGTCGAGAAGACCTTGCCCTGTGCGTCGGTCTTGAGCGAAAGCGTACCGCCACCGTCGAGCGCGCCATGCAAGAGGAAGTTCAGCGCGCGGAGGTTCGGCAATTCGTAGCGTTGCACGCCACCGGTGATAACGCCGGTGAAGTGTGTGACCGCCGCGGCTTCGGTGACGTATTTCACGAGCACGTCGTACCACTCCGGCTTGAGCGCAATGAGCCCGACGTTCGCGGTATCACCCTTGTCGCCGGATCGCGCGTGGGCGATGTCGAGGAGACGGACCTTCATGACAGCACCTCTACATGCGTAGTAACGACGGTCTTGTCGACGAGCGCCGGCCAGTAGGCGACAATCTCCTCGGTCTTGGGACGACCAGCGGCAAAACCGGTGACGCTTGGCGGGCCATTCAGGACAAGCGGCACGATCTCTCGTGTGAAACGCTCGACCTTGGCTTTGTCCGCATCGCGCACACCAATACGGTACTGGATCTCGGGAGCATCCTTCCCCGCACCGACACCCGCGAGTGGGCCGTGCGTTGCGCTGGCGCCAACAAACTCGCTCAGCACCTGTTCGAACGTGAGTCCGAGTCGGTCGAGACGCTCGCGGAGAATACGGTCGGCCATCTGTGCTTTTTCAAGCGCATCCGGCCAGGAATATACGAGCGAGCCCACGGCCTTGTAGCCGCTCCGATAGGCAATAGACACTTTGAGTTTGTCCGTCGCGGCACTGCCCTTGATGCCGTGCACCTTCACGCGGTCAGTGCCGCCATCGGCGAGTTGGATGCTCGTGAAATCAGCAACAACGTCTGGCGTGATGTAGCTATGCGGGTCACCCATCTCATAGACGAGCTGCTCCGTGACCGTCGGCACGGACACGCGCCCGCCCGTGTTGTCGTGCTTAGTGACGACGAAGGTACCGTCGGGGGAGCACTCGACAATCGGGTAGCCGATATCGGCGAGGTTCGGAATGTTGCGCCAGTCGTGGAGGCAGTTGCCGCCCGAGCACTGTGCGCCGCACTCAATGATGTGCCCCGCGATGATGCCCGCGGCGAGTTTGTCCCAGTCGTCGGCGGCCCACCGGAACTCATAGCGCAATGGTGCCATGGTGAGCGCGGTGTCGGTCGAACGGCCGATGATCACGACATTCGCGCCCCGGTTCAGCGCCTCGACAATCGGCTCACTGCCGATATAGGCATTGGCCGCAATCACGCGATCACGCACGAGCGACAGCGGCTCGCCTGTGTCCATGTTGCGCAACTCGTGCCCGTTGGCGAGCAGTTCGTCGATGCGCGGGAGGAGATTGTCGCCTGTAATCACACCGATCTTCAGCTTGCCCGCGGCGCCGTGCTTGGCTGCCATCGCCTGCACCGCAGCCGCGCAGGCTTCTGGATTCACGCCGCCGGCATTCGCTATGACCTTGACGCCTTTGTTCACAACAGCGTCGAGCACCGATTCCATGGCGCCGACGAAGTCGCGCGCGTAGCCCATGTTCGGGTCGCGTTCCTTCTGCTTCTGCAGAATAGACATCGTGACTTCGGCGAGATAATCGAGCATCAGGTAGTCCACCTGACCACCCTCGACCTGCCGACGCGGCGCCTCGAGCCAATCGCCCCAAAAGCCTTGGCCACCCGCGACGCGTACCACCGTCTTACCACTCATTATGCGATCTCCGGACGTGCAGGAAGCACGAAGGGCCCAAGGTGCGGACCGGGATTTTGCAGGGCGCTGCGAAGGGCGATGGTCAGCACCGTCCGCGTGTCCTCAGGGTAGACGAGCGCGTCAATGAATCCGCGCGCGCCCGCGTATTGGGCATCCAACTGATGTTCGTAATCGGCGCGCATCTCGGCCACGGACGCCGCAACCTCGGGGGTGAGTTCCGCGCCCGCTTTCTTGGCTGCCGTGATGGTTGGGCCGTGCACTGCGGTCACCGCGGCCTCGCCTTCCATCACCGCCATCCGACCAGTCGGCCAGGAGAAGATGAAGTCCGGATCGAAGCCCTGCCCGGCCATCGCATAGTAGCCCGCGCCGGAGGCGTGATTCACCGTCAGCACAATCTTCGGAACGATCGCCGTGGCCATTGCCTCAACAAAGCGCGCGCCAGCCCGAATGATCCCCGAGTGCTCGGCGTCAGCACCGACCATGAAGCCGGAGACATCCTGCACAAAGAGAATCGGGATCCCCTGCCGCGAGCATTTGTCGATATAGAACGCCGCTTTCTCCGCGCTTTCGGTATAAATGATTCCGCCGAAGCGTGGACGCTCCCCTTCACGCGGCTTAATGAGCCCGCGCTGGTTGGCGATGATCCCAACTGGCATCCCCGCGATCCGCGCATCGCCGCAAATCAGCTCCTTGGCGAGATTGGGCTGGAACTCGTCGAGCGAGCCCTTGTCCAAAATCGCGAGGAGCACATTGTTCATGTCGTACGACATGCGATGATCTGCGGGGAGCACATCATACAGGCTCTCGGCGGCCGCACCGGGCTGGGCGTCGCTGAGTTCGGGCGGCTTCACCGGCTGCGGCAGCCTAGATACGAGGTCGCGAATCTTGCGCAAGCATTCGGCGTCGGTCTCCACGGCGTAGTGCGCCACTCCGCTGATCTCGGTGTGGGTGTTAGCACCGCCGAGTGTCTCACCGTCGATCGTCTGACCGATAGCACCCTTTACGAGGTTGGGGCCACCGAGTCCCATGAAGCTGGTGCCCTTGACCATCAGGATCACGTCAGAGAGCGCTGGGAGGTATGCGCCGCCGGCCACGCACTGTCCCATCACCGCCGCGATCTGCGGGATGTGGAGGTAGCGTCGCATGAGCGAGTTGTAGTAGAAAATGCGCGCCGCACCGTACTGCCCAGGGAACACGCCGCCTTGGTACGGGAGGTTTACCCCCGCGCTATCGACCAGGTAGAGGATCGGGATGCGGCAGCGCATGGCCAGCTCTTGGGCGCGCAGCATCTTGGTGATCGTCTCGGGCCACCAGGAACCCGCTTTGACCGTCGCATCATTGGCGACGATGACGCACTCGCGGCCGCTGACCGAGCCAATGCCCGTGATGACCCCTGCGCCGGGCGCTTGCCCGTCGTACTGATCGTACGCGACCAGGAGGCCGATTTCGAGGAAGTGGGAATCGGCGTCGACGAGCTGGGTGACGCGCTCGCGAGCCGTGAGCTTTCCCTGCTTATGTTGTCGGGCCGCTTTATCGGCCCCGCCGCCGTCGCGCAGCGTTGCTTCGAGCGCGCGTGCGGCGGCGCTGAGGTCACGAAGTCGGGCGCTCACACGTCCTGCGGACGCTGTGCAAACCAGCGACGGATGTAGTCGATCAAATCCTGGGTCGACGTGCCAGGACCGAACAGTTCGCCGGCTCCCTGTGCACGCAGCGTCTCCATATCCTCTTTCGGGATAATGCCGCCGCCCGTGAGAAGAATGTCGCCCCGGCCCTGCTCGTCGAGCAGCGCTTTGACGCGCGGGAAGAGCGTCATGTGGGCACCGGAAAGGATCGATAGGCCAACGACGTCCACGTCTTCTTGGACGGCGGCGCTGGCGATCATCTCGGGGGTCTGATGCAGACCCGTATAAATCACTTCCATGCCGGCATCGCGGAGTGCGGCGGCAACAACTTTGGCCCCCCGGTCATGACCATCGAGACCGGGCTTGGCGACTAGGACACGAATGGGACGGGACATGCCCGAAAGTTACTTGGCGCGCCGTGACTGCGGCAACTCATCCAGGCCGGCAAAATCGGCCATTGTGAAGGCTCTTTCGCCCGCCGTCGATTAGTCCCGTCGTACCACCAGGAGCATTTCGCTTGACTCACGCGTCAACGGGGCGTCCGACCAGCCATCGAAGGCCTGCTCGACCACGAGTCCGGCTGCACGGCAGAGCTCCGCGAGCTGGCTCGCGGTGTACAGACGAATCCGGTGCTCGCGCTCGAAGGTCCGCTTGCCCTTGATGGTGGTGCGCACGGTGATGAACCCGGTCAGCGGGTCGAACTCACGTTCGTGCCCGATCATCGTGCCGTCGGTAGTTGTCCACCAGTCTCGATCGAGGAACTTGGCCATCACGCCGTCGCGACTCCCACCGTGCCAAATCAGGGTGCCGCCCGGCTTGAGCACGCGCGCAAAGCCCTCAATAACCCGTTCGTCGTCCCGGGCATCGGCAAAGAAGCCGAAACTCGTAAAAAGATTTACGACCGCGTCGAACTTGCCCGTCCATCGGGCGGGGAGGGTTCGCATGTCGCCCCGAGTGTAGCGCAGCGTGCGCCCTGTCCCACGCGACTTTGCCTCGGCAATGAGCGTGGCGGAATAGTCGAGGCCGGTGACATCGTGTCCGGCCTCAGCCAGCACGTGCGCATGGCGCCCCTGGCCGCAGGGGACGTCGAGGATTCGCGATCCGTGGGGAAGCTCGAGCAACTCGAGGAGCCGCGTAACCTGCGCGCGGTCATCCTCCAGCGAGAATAGCGGCTCGTACTCCATCAAATAGCGCGTGTCGAAATACTCGGTCCACCACTCCGCAATGGAGGGGCGAGCGGGCGGGCGGCGGCGGGATGCGGTCACCTCAGAAACTTGTCGGCGCGCACGCGTGGCGTCCACTGCTTCTCCTAAAAGAACACGGGCTCGCGGTACGCACCAAACACATCCTCGAGCGCCGCACGAATCTCAAAGAGCGTGCAATACGCGCGGGCGCACTCCAAGATATAGGGCACGACATTCTCCTTGCCTCGTGCGGCTTCACGCAGCGCATCAATGCGGCTCGTGCACAGCGCATTGTCCCGCGACGCACGAAGCTGCGCCAACTTGGCCGCTTGGTCGCGTGCCGCCTGCTCGTCAAACGTGAGGAGCGGAATGCTCAGCGCATCCTCCTCGCTCACGAACTCATTGACGCCGACAATCACTCGGCGATGCTGCTCGATCTCCCACTGCTGCCGCGCGGCCGCCTCGGCGATCTTTTTCTGGAACCATCCCTGCTCGAGGCCCGCCACGACTCCGCCCTGCTCTTGGATCTGCTCGAACAGCGCTTCGGCCTCCTGCTCCATCTGGTCCGTGAGCGCCTCGACGTAGTACGAACCACCGAGGGGATCAATCACATTGGGGACGCCGGTCTCGTACGCCAGCACCTGCTGCGTACGGAGCGCAACCTGCACGGCGTGCTCGGTTGGGAGCGCAAGCGTCTCGTCCATTGAGTTCGTATGCAGCGACTGCGTACCGCCGAGTGCCGCCGCCATCGCCTGGTAGGCGACGCGCACGATGTTGTTCATCGGCTGCTGTGCGGTGAGCGTCACGCCTGCGGTCTGGGAGTGGAACCGCATCACCAATGAACGCGGGTCCTTTGCGCCGTACCGCTCCTTCATGTGACGAGCCCAGATCCGACGCGCCGCACGAAGCTTCGCGATTTCCTCGAAGAAGTCGTTGTGGACGTCCCAGAAGAAGGAGAGGCGCGGGGCGAAATCGTCAACGTTTAATCCGCGCTCGATGCCACGCTCGACGTACGTGAAGCCATCGGCCAGGGTGAAGGCCAGTTCCTGCGCGGCGGTCGCGCCAGCTTCGCGAATGTGGTAGCCGGAAATCGAGATAGTGTTCCACTGCGGCGCGTTCGTCGCGCCCCACTCGAACATGTCGACAATCAGCCGCAGAGCCGGCTCAATGGGGAAGCACCAGGCGTGCTGCGCCATGTACTCCTTGAGGATGTCATTCTGGACCGTTCCCCGGAGCTTCTCTGCGCTCACGCCCTGCTTCTCTGCGGCCGCAATGTAGAAGCACCAGAGGATGATGGCAGGGCCATTGATCGTCATCGACGTGGAGACGTCACCCAAGGGGATTCCCTCAAAGAGCGTTTCCATATCGGCGAGCGAGCTAATGGCGACGCCGCACTTGCCGACCTCTCCCTCGCTTCGGACATGATCCGAGTCGTAGCCCATCAGCGTCGGGAAGTCGAATGCCACGGAAAGTCCTGTTGTACCATTCTGAAGCAGGAACTTGTAGCGCTGGTTCGTTTCGACCGCTGAACCGAAGCCGGCGAACTGGCGCATAGTCCAGAGCTTGCCGCGATAGCCCGTGGGGTGGATGCCGCGCGTATAGGGAAACTGCCCCGGAACCTCAAAGGCCGTACCGCCGGATCCTTCGAGATCGAGCGCCGTGTAGAGTGGCGCCACCTCGTGTCCCGAGTTGGTGAAGTTGAGGTCGCGCACCTTTCCCTTTTCATAGCGCACGCGCCAGCCGGAGACTTCCTGTCGGAGCGAATCGAGCTCCGCCTGCATCTCCGCGATTGTCGCGTCCACGTTCTGAGTGCCGGTCATTGTGTCACTCCACTGAGGAGGGAGCCGCTGCGTGCGAGCAACGCATCGGCCACCGCATATGGGGTTATCGTCCCCTGTTCAAGCCCATCGATTTGCGCGTCCAGCCAGGCTGTGGTCGCAACGTCATTCCACAGCCGTCGCCGCACCCGCTGCTGCACGACATCAACCACGCGCTCCCGCAACCGCGTCCGCCGCCGTTGCTGGAGCGTTCCACTGGTCTCAAGATACGCGAAATGGCGGTCGATGGCTTCGAGAAGCTCAGCCACGCCCTCGCCGGTCACGCCAACAGATCGGAGCACCGGCGGCACCCAGCGCGCCGCATCCGGCTGCTGGGCCGCGGCCCGGGCAGCCTTCGCCGGGTTGCCGATGGTTCTCAGGTCCACGCCATGATGCGCCGGCGTGTCCTTGAGCGAGAGCCCGCCGCGCAGTCCGAGCATGAGCTCGAGGTCGTTGCGCAGGCGATCCGCGCCTGGACGATCCGCCTTGTTGACGCAGAAAAGATCGGCGATCTCCATGAGCCCCGCTTTGAGCGTTTGGATTGAATCGCCAGACTCTGGGACGAGCACAACCACGCTCGTATCAACGGTCCGCGCAATATCGAGCTCGCTCTGCCCCACGCCGACGGTCTCGACGAGAATCCGATCGACACCAAAGGCATCCATCACATCGCACACTTCGCGCGTCGAACCAGCAAGCCCGCCGAGCGATCCGCGCGTTGCCATCGAGCGAATAAAAACCCCAGGGTCGAGCGCCACTGCCTCCATGCGCACGCGGTCGCCGAGCAGGGCCCCGCCAGTGAAGGGGCTCGTGGGATCGACGGCAACGATGCCAACCGTGAGGCCCTGCTGCCGGAGAGCCGCCGCCAGCAGCGTTGTCAGGGTGCTCTTTCCAGCCCCTGGCGGCCCGGTCAGACCAATCCGCCTTGCACGGCCAATTCGTGTATGCATTGCGGCGAGCAGCACGTCGGAACCGACACGCTGATTCTCCACAATGCTCAGCGCGCGCGCTAAGGCCGCCTTGCGGCCAGCCGAGAAGTCGGCCGCAAGGGTGCGCAGCCCCTCACTCGCATCGGGACCAAGAACAAGAGCACTCACGAGAGCGCGCCCTGCGGTTCGTCGTGTTCGTCGCTGATTTCGCCCACCAGTTCCTCCACCAAGTCCTCGAGAGTCACCAGCCCGACCGTGGCCCCCGCCGCATCCTGAATAATCGCTAAATGAACGCGCTCCCGCAGCATGCGCCGGAGAATTTCATGCGCAGGCGTTTCGGCGCTCCACTGCGACAGTCGGCGCGGCGATTCCAGTGGTGTATCTGGATGCGCGAGCACGTCAAACGAGTGCACGAGTCCAACGCAATGGTCCACATCTCCCACGTACACCGGCACACGACTGTACTTGGACTGCGCCATCAGCCGAATGACCTCCGCAGCGGGGAGCGCGCGATCAACGGCCACGATATCCCCCCGGAGGGTCATCACATCGCGAGCCTTGAGGAGCCCGAATGCCACCACGCCGGTAATGATTGCGCTCTCAGACGCCTCGCCTACCCCCTCGAGTTCCCCTTCGCGAAGTAGCTCGTCGAGGTTCTCCCTCGCCTCGTCTGATTCGCTACCGACCGGATCGGCGGCTCGTCCAGCCACCGCAGCTCCAATGGCCACCACGGGACGGCACACAACCTCCAAAACGGTCAGCATCGGAAGGAAGGCCGGCAAGAGTTGCGGCGCCCATCGTCGCGCCGCAGCACGCGGCACGAGCTGTCCGACCACGAGCAGCGTTAGCGCGCCCCACGCCAAATGCGACAGCATCGCCGCGGGCTGTTCGCGCACGCCGATCAGCGCCCCAAGCGCGAAGACGAGCGCCGCGATGCCGGTGCCAGCCGCCATCACTAGGCGCTTGGGCCGTTCAACCACGAGCGACGTGCTGACCTCACCACCCGCGAGCCGCCGTTCCGTCCAGTGTCGTAACCAGATACGGCTCGCCGACCGCACCGCGGTCGCCCCCGCCGTGAGGCAAGCGACCGCGAGTGTGAGGGCGAAGGTCCACGTGAGCGTCGTCATGAATCGCTCTCGCCCGCGGCATGCACCATCCGCTCGAAATACACGCGCTCGACCCGCCGTCGCACAACGCGCTCGACGACAACGCGAAACTCTCCAACGGTCAAACGCTCCCCGTTCCGCGGCACGCGCCCGAGGATTTCGGTCACAAGCCCTCCAACGGTCTGCACGTCCTCGCGGTGGAAATCCGCGCCAACGATCTCGCTCAATTCATCGAGACTTAGCCCCGCGGCGACCCACCACCGGTCCTCCCCTTCTTGCTCGACATCGGGTTCCTCGATGTCATGCTCGTCGCGAATCTCACCAACAATCAGCTCAAGCGCATCTTCCATTGTGACGAGCCCAGCGGTTCCACCAAACTCATCCACAACAATGGCGATGTGCCGATGCGTCGAACGAAACTCGCGCAACTGCTCGTCAACGGATTTGTTCGCTGGGATGTAAACGGGAGGGCGCACAAGGGACATCCACCCGCCATCGGGATCACGGTCATCCACGATTGATGGCAGCAAATCCTTGGCATACAACACGCCAACAATCTCATCGATCGTGCCATCGTACACCGGCAGTCGCGCATGCCGCGCGCTGCGAACCTTGTCCACCACCTCAGACCACGACGTCTCTCGCTCAATCCCCACGATATCCACGCGCGGCACCATAATGGCCTGCACGTCGGTGTCTCCGAGCGAGAATACCCCGTGCAACAGCACGGACGCCGGACTGTCGGGCGCTGCCTCTGCCTCGGCGGCCACAACCTCGCGGAACTGCTCGAGATGCTCCTCGCGCTCGTCCGCATCGGGAACATGCATCGGCAGTACACGGAGGAGTGCCGCATCGAGCCTCACTCCGAAGTACACCACGGGCGCGAACAGCCGCTCCACCCCGTGAATCCACTTGGCGCAACGCGCAACGCCGCGGGCGCCGGCCGAATCGCCAGCGGTGCGCGCAACAATTTCGGACACGGCCACGACGACAACTCCTACGGCAATGGCCATGGCTGTCACACGCGCCGCTGGCATCGCCGCTGCGCGCAGTGCAACAGCGACGGACGCGCCGGCCAGCAACTGACCCACAATTCTGCCAAAGGCGAGCGCGCGATGCGCAAACTCACGTCGCATGAGCAGGTCAGCAACGACCGTCAGTGAGAGTCGTTCATCGTCCTCGAGCGCAAGCAGCGCGCCATCTGCGTAGGCGCAGAGGGCGGCCATCGCCATCGCAAAAAGTGCGCAGCACGCGGCGAGTATGGTCACGTAGAACTTTTCAGGATGCGCGCCAGCAAACTTTCTTGCCGCTTCCACATAGCAGAGTGCTCGCGCCGTTCATCAGTGGGATGGTCATGGCCCAACACATGCAGCACGCCATGGACCACGAGCCGCAACAACTCCTCGCGCACACTCGCGCCATGGGCCTTCGCGTTCTCGCGCGCAACAACGGGGCATATGTAAATATCGCCCACTACCCCTGTCCCCTCTGCCGCCAAGAAACCGAACGAAATCACGTCCGTCGGCCCGCGGTGGCCTAGATGTTCACGATTGAGGGACGCCATCGCACGAGGGTCCAACAGCGCCACTGAAATCAGCGCTTCCGTGACCTTCTCCGCCCGCAGGACCAGACGCGCGGCGTCGGCGAGTCGCACGGCCGACACAGGAGCACGAACACCCTCAGACGTTACCGCAACGCCAAGGAATCCGGTCTTCTTCCGGGTTGCGCTCACGACTGTACCTGGTCCGCGGCGTAGGCACGCACGATGTCGCGTACCAGTCGATGGCGGACAACATCGGCTTCGCTAAAATAGTGAATCGCGATGCCCTCGATCCCCGGTAAAATGCGCTCGATCTGCGTCAGCCCGCTGTCCTCGCGTCTCGGCAAGTCAATCTGCGTCTTGTCCCCGGTAATCACGGCACGGGAATTCACGCCGAGTCGAGTTAAGAACATCTTCATCTGCGCGGCCGTCGCGTTCTGCGCTTCGTCGAGAATCACAAAGGCGTCTGCAAGTGTACGCCCACGCATATAGGCAAGCGGCGCAATCTCAATCACGCGAGTCTCGAGGCACTTCTGGACCCGCTCTTGCGGCATCATGTCTTCAAGCGCGTCGTACAGCGGACGAAGATACGGATCGACCTTCGCCTGCATGTCACCCGGGAGGAAGCCGAGCGACTCACCGGCCTCGACCGCAGGACGCGCGAGCACAATACGCTTCACCCGCTTTCGCGCGAGGGCGTCAACGGCAGCAGCCACGGCAAGATAGGTCTTCCCCGTGCCGGCGGGACCGATGCCAATCACGATATCGTGATCCACGATCGCCTGCATGTAATCACTCTGCCCCGCCGTCTTGGGCTGAATGATCTTCCGAACGCCGGGCAACACAATGCGCGACGGATTCGACGCTTCGCGCCCTCCTTCGAGCGAATACCGGAGCACATCGTCCGGCTCGAGCGGGTTCCGCTGCTTGGCCGCGTCAATCATGCGCTGCGCCACAGGCACAGCGCGCTCGACCACATCGGCCGCACCAGTCAACGCCAGCGCATCGCCGCGCAACGTCACGCGAATCGGAAAGAGTTTCTGCAACTCCACCAGATTCGCGTCCGCGACGCCGGCGAGCGTCAACAGATCCACCCCTTCCGTCGACAGTCGCTGCGTCACCGCATCGACCGTCGACACCACGGTCCGTTCCGACATTAGCGCTCCACGACGCGGATGTGCAAATCCGCGAGCCCCTCTGGCGGCACCTGCGTCGGCGCTCCCTCAAACAACGAACGAGCCGTCGTCGTCTTCGGAAACGCAATCACATCACGCAATGACGTCGCACCCGCCAGCAACATCGTAATGCGGTCAAAGCCAAAGGCGATACCGCCATGCGGCGGCGCTCCCGCCCGTAGCCCCTCGAGCAAGAACCCAAACCGACGCTCCTGCTCCTCCGCATCACCAATCCCGAGCAACGCGAACATCTGCGACTGCACTGCGGGATCATGTGTACGGATGCTCCCGCCGCCGAGTTCCAATCCGTTCAACACCACGTCGTACGCAGTCGCACGCCAGCGGTGCGGCTCGTCCGGATACGCAGCCATGTCGGCGGCGTTTGGCGATGTGAACGGATGGTGCACCGCACCAAGGGCGCCCGTTACAGAGTCCTGCTCAAACATCGGGAAGTCGGTCACAATCAAGAACTGGCGCTCATCGGGCGACGCCAACCCAAGCCGCGACGCGCACTCCTGACGCACACGATCCAGTGCGGGGTTCGAAATGTGATCCGCAGCCGCCACAAACAGGGCAAGCTCCCCTTCCTCGAGCCCAATCGCCTGCTCGGCCTCCGGCGTGAGGAACTTTGCGATCGGACCGTCGTACTTGCCGTCAGCCTTGCGCACGCGGAGCAATCCGCCAGCACCGGCACCTTTGGCGAGCGTCTCAAGCTCGTCCACCTGCTTCCGGCTCCACACCGCGCCGCCAGGAATACGAATCCCACGAACCCGATCGCCTCGTGCCAGTGCCGACTGTGTGATTCCGAAGTCCAGCGGACGGAACGCCTCGCTGTAGTCCGCAATCTCCATCCCGTAGCGCAGGTCGGGACGATCGCAGCCATAGCGCTCCATCGCGTCGGCATAGGTCATGCGCGGGAACTTCGCCGGCGCGTCCTGGCCTCCCGTGCGCCAGAGGGACCCAATAAGACCCTCGGCCATCGCGAGAATGTCTTCCTGATCGACGAAACTCGCCTCAATATCAATCTGGGTGAACTCGGGCTGACGATCCGCACGCAGATCCTCGTCGCGGAAGCAACGCGCAACCTGAAAATACCGGTCGAAGCCGCATGTCATAAACAACTGCTTGTAGATCTGCGGTGACTGCGGCAACGCGTAGAACTCACCAGCATGCACCCGACTCGGCACGAGATAATCGCGCGCACCCTCTGGCGTCGGCTTGGTGAGAATCGGCGTCTCGAGTTCGAGATACCCGCGCTCGGCGAGGTACCGCCGTGTTTCCTGGAGCAGGTGATGCCGCAACACGAGCGTTGCCTGCAACTCAGGGCGACGCAAATCCAAATACCGGTGCCGGAGCCGCAACTCCTCGGCGGGGAGATTCTCCCCCATGCCGCGGACCACGGGAATCGCCGGCGTTACCGCGGGCCCGAGCACACGGATCGCGGTCGCGCGCACCTCGATCTCCCCCGTGCCCATCTCACTGTTGCGAGTGGCCGCGTCGCGGAGCACCACGGTCCCCTCGACCTGCACCACGCTCTCCACGCCGACGGCAGCCGCCGCGGCAATCGCTTCCGCGCTTGCCCAGTCGGTACCGAACGAGAGCTGTACGATGCCATCGCGATCGCGGAGGTCAACGAAGACGATGCCACCAAGATTCCGCGAGCGATGCACCCAACCACCCAGCAGTACAGACGCGCCGACATGGGTGGCACGGAGCGAGCCAGCAAGATGCGAACGGAGCGAAGTCGCGAAATCGGTCACAACGAGTTCTCCCGGCAGAGCGAGCCCACCGGCATAGGAAGGAATCGCAGCGCGGCGGGAAGGATTTCGCTCAACACGGTCGATTCACAGACGGGTTCACGACGAAACATAACGCGCGCTCATTAGGAGTGGGAGCGTCCCCACTATGCATGCCACTTGAGCCGAAGGGGTGCAAGTTGCTATATTTCAGTCACTTACACCACCACACCGTGTCACATTCTGTCGAAACCACCGCACTCGTGAATCTGCTCGACCTGACGCCAGGTCAGGCGGAGACCGTGTTGCGCGACTTTGCACAATCCGTTGGGGCCGGCGCGTATCGCGGCGCCCAGGCCGCGCGCCACCTTTGGACGTCCCCCGTCGGCACGTTCGAGGAGATGTCGGACCTCCCAAAGGAGTTCCGCGAAAAACTCGCCGAACATTTCACGATGCCGCGTCTCGCACTCGAGACGATGCAGGAATCCAGCGACGGCACACGCAAGTTCCTCTTCCGCATGGCCGACGGCCAGGCGATCGAGACGGTCGCCATCCCAGACGGGGATCGCCTCACCTTCTGCATTTCCTCACAAGCGGGCTGCGCGCTCCAGTGCGCCTTCTGTGCGACCGGCGCGATGGGCTTCCTGCGCAACCTGAGCCCGCACGAAATCGCCGGACAGGTGCGCGAACTCGCGCTCCTCGACCCACCGATCAAGGCCACGAACATCGTCTTCATGGGGATGGGTGAACCCTTGATGAACTGGCCGAGCGTCGACGTGGTGCTCACCATTCTCAATAGCCCGAACGGCATCGGGATTGGGGCGCGGCACATCACCCTTTCCACGGTCGGCTGGCTCCCGGGCATCGAAGCACTTGCCGCTCGCGCCGAGCAGTTCCGGCTGGCCATCTCGATCCACGCGCCGACCGACGGCCTCCGCGCCACGCTCATGCCGGTGAACACCAAGTTCCCGCTCGCCAGTGTCATCGAGGCGGCCGCAAACTTCGACCGTCGCGTAACCTTCGAATACGTGATGCTCGGCGGCGTGAACGATCAGATGGAACATGCCAATGCACTCGCGGCGCTCGCGCAGCAATGCAAGGCGTTCGTGAACCTTATTCCGCTGCATCCGGGCGGAGCCATGGGCTTCACGCCAACCTCACGCGACGGGATTCACTCCTTCGCGCGGCGCCTCAAGGATCGCGGCGTTGAAGTCGCGATTCGCAAGAGCCGCGGTACGGACATTTCCGCCGCGTGTGGCCAGCTACGGGTGGAACGGCTGACGCGGCGGCGTCCACCGGAGGCCGAGTAGGATCGTCAGGTCGACGTAGCGCGAGTCGTCTGGCTCGTGCTTGAGGAGTACCGGTCCACTCAATGACTTGACCGCCATCGCGGCCCAGTCGGCGTGTCCCGTCCGGTCGATGACGATGGTCGTGTCGCTCCGCTCCTTCGTGGAACCGAAGTTGACGACGTCGAAACCTGCATCGCGCATCGCGAACATGCCGCGCCGCGCGAGCCCGGAGATGTCGGTCCCGTTCAGGACCTCGACCTTGACCCGAACGCCCTCAGGAACGAGGCGGGTAATGATGTCTTTCGGGTTCAGTTCGGCAGGGGTCGGCTTCTTGACCGTGACGCTGTCGGCGAGCTTGGAGTCAAAGATGACGCGTGGTGTGTCAGCCGGCGCATCTGTACGCGCTGTGCGAGCAGCGATCGATCGTGGCGCTCTGCCGCGGCGGTAGATAGACGCCACGCCAGCGATGACGAGCACGCCGAGCAGAATCCATCGGCCGATCTTGCGAGGACGCCGCCGAGCGCTGCCGTTGGTCATCGGACGGAGTTCCAGAGCGCGACGCTTTCCGGGAACAGTGCCTTCCCTTCCCGCAGGGTCCACTCGAGTCGCATGCGCACCAACTGGCGGAACACTCCGTCGAAATCACGGCGCACGTGCCCCGCGAGAAAGGCGCGATCGGCCTGCATGAACTGCCGGCCTGGCTCGAGGAAATCCGCCATGAAAAGTGCCCTGCCGGTGCGGTCCCAACCGGCGCTCCCCACGGTGTGAAAGCGAATGGCGCTGAGCACGCTGAGGCGAGCCTCCCCCTCGCGCGCGAGCAACGTCGCCGCCGCCGGGCCGTGCAATATTTCCATCGGCGACACCTCGTCACCGCTGAGTTCACGCAACAACGCTTCGGGCGCATCGCGCAGCGCGTCGTGCCAGCGTCCCGCGTCGTGCCACGCCTGCGCTTCGAGCGATTCCAGCGACAGCTCGCTCGCCCAACGATCCAGCAGCGCCGTCACGCGTCCGATGTGTGCGCGCCGCTTATCGCTGACCTGTGCCCACGAGGGCAACAGCGGGCCCCCGTCGGACGCGTCGCTCATCCCTCGTCCAGCGCAGCGCGCAGCGCGCGGGTCAACGCCACGGCTTCGTCGACGCTGCGTTCCGCCGCACGAACAATCGCGCTTCCTACGACGATTCCATCGGCGAGTGGGCCCACCTGGCGCGCATGCGCTGGTGTCGAGATACCGAATCCGACGCAGATAGGGAGCGTGCAGACTTCGCGGAGCGTCGCCAACGTGCCCGGAAGGCTCGTGGAAATCTCCTCCTGCATTCCCGTCACGCCCAGCCGACTGATGAGATACACGAACCCTCGTCCGTGCGTCGCGATGAGCCCCATACGCTCCCGCGGAGTCGTTGGCGCCACAAGCCGCACGAAGTCAAGCGGCCCCGCGCCGAACCACGATTCGCGCTCAGTATCTTCACCGACTGGAAGGTCGGTCACCAGCACGCCATGCGCACCAGCCGCGCGGGCACGGTGCAACGCGTCAGGACCAGCCGCGACAATCGGATTGAGATACGAGAAGAGCACAACCGGCACCGAGAGCTTGGCATCGGTGATCAACTGCAGGGCGCCTTCGAAGGTCATGCCATGCGCGAGCGCTTGCTGAGAGGAGCTCTGGATCACAGGGCCATCGGCCACGGGATCTGAGAACGGCACTCCGACCTCAAGCACATCAGCGCCCGCGGCTTCGAGCCCCTGCAGCAACGCAAGGCTCCGCGCACGGTCAGGGTGACCAGCGGTGGCGTAGCAGACAAGGGCGCGACGGCCCGCCGCACGGAGCGAATCGAATCGTTGAGTAATCACTTAGGAAAACCGAAAGAGGAACGAGATCACAGGGGCACGATTCCCATTTCCGCCACCTGCGCCACGTCCTTGTCACCACGGCCGCTCACACAGAGCAGGATGGGCTCGTCCGGCGCCCAACGGCCCGCGTTGGCCATAATCCAGGAGATCGCGTGTGCCGTCTCGAGCGCAGGAATAATCCCCTCCATGCGACTGAACTGGCCAAAGGCCGCCAGCGCATCGTCGTCGGTCACCGAGACATACGTTCCCCGACCGCTGTCCTTCAGAAAGGCATGCTCAGGACCGACGCCCGGATAATCGAGCCCAGCCGACACCGAATGGGCGGGATAAATCTGGCCGTCGTCATCCTGCAGGAGGTAGCTCAGCGCACCGTGCAGCACGCCGGGCGTTCCCTGCGCGAGCGACGCCGAGTGCTGCCCCGTGGCCAGCCCGTGCCCGGCGGCCTCAACTCCGACGAGCTCCACCTCTCGGTCGGGAACAAAGGCGTGGAAGATCCCCATCGCATTCGAGCCACCGCCGATGCAGGCCACCACACTCTTCGGCAGCCGGCCCGCACGCTCCAGCATCTGCGCGCGCGCTTCACGCCCGATGATGGCCTGGAAATCGCGCACCATCCGCGGATACGGCGCGGGACCAACGACGGAGCCAATGATATAGTGGCTATGCTCACAGTTGCTGACCCAATCGCGAATCGCCTCACTTGTCGCGTCCTTGAGCGTGCGCGTCCCAGAGAGCACGGGCACCACGGTCGCCCCCATCAAGCGCATGCGAAACACATTCAGCTGCTGGCGACGCATGTCTTCTTCGCCCATGTACACGACGCACTCAAGACCGAGTCGCGCACATACAGTGGCCGTCGCAACGCCGTGCTGCCCTGCACCGGTCTCAGCGATGATACGCTTCTTCCCCATGCGCTGCGCTAACAAGCCGTGCGCCATGGCACTGTTAATCTTGTGCGCGCCGGTGTGATTCAGGTCTTCGCGCTTCAAATAGACAGGCGCGCCAACGAGCGCCGAGAAATGCGGCGCGTCGCTCAGTTCACTCGGGCGCCCCACGTAGGTCCGCAGCGAATCCCCAAGCGCCGTGACGAACGCCGGATCGCGCAGGGCGTCCGCATAGGCCAACTCCAGCGCATCGAGCGCGGGGATAAGCGTCTCGGGCACGTATCGCCCACCAAAGGCACCGAACCGTCCACTTTCTACCACGCTCGCCGTCATCGCACTCGCTCCTGTGCCGCCTCGAAAAAGGCGCGCATCTGTGACTGATCCTTGATCCCAGGGGCCGATTCGACCCCCGACGATACATCCACCACCTGCGGGCGCAACACACGCACCGCCTCTGCCACATTACTCGGGCGCAGTCCGCCAGCAACTACGAGACGCGCACCGGAACGCATCGTCTCGAGCGAAGCCGCCACGCCCTGCCAGTCAAACGCGACGCCGGTCCCACCCAACTGTCCTGCGACCTTCGCGTCGAGGACGACTGCGTCCGCCTCTGCGAAAAATGTCGCAAGCCCGTCCGGTAGCACGGCGCCCTCCGTTCGTGCGACCGCCCACACCTGGCCGCTAAACATTCGACGCACCGCCTGAAGTTCCTCGGCCGCTGGGTCTCCATGCAACTGAACAACGTCAAGCTCCACCAGATCGCGCACCCGCGGCAGCCGCTCGAGCACGTCCCGTCCGAATACGCCGACTCGGCGCACCGCACGCGGGAGTGCCGACCACAGTTCCGCGGCCTGCTCCGGCGTGCGTTCCCGCGGTCCACCGGCAAAAATCACCCCGGCGTATGACGCGCCCAGCGTGGCCGCATACTGCGCATCGACCACCCGGGTGAGCCCGCAGAACTTCACCTCAACCACGCGCACGCCTCGACACGCCGATCAGGGCGCGAACCGCAGCCGCACCGTCAGCTGAAGCAGAGAGCATCGAGCCCACCAGCACCGCGTCGGCACCACACGCCGCCGCCCGTTCCACACCAGCCCGATCTGCCACACCGCTCTCGAACACCGCCACCCGCTCTTTAGGAATCATCGGCAGCAGGTGCGCGCTTACCGCGTCGTCGATCACGAGCGTCTCGAGATTTCGGTTGTTCACGCCAATGACCGCAAAATCCACCGTGAGTGCCCGGGCGAGTTCCTGCTCGTCACGCACCTCAAGAAGCACTTCGAGACCCATGGCACGAGCCTCGGCGGCGAGCGATTCCATATGCCCCGGCCCAAGAGCGCGCACGATAAGGAGCGCGGCCGACGCGCCGGCGGCACGTGCCTGCAGCAGTTGGAGACGGTCGACGATGAAATCCTTGCGGAGCAATGGCGCTACCGCGGCGGATTCGACCGCCTGCCTGACGGCGCGCAGATCATCTAAGGAGCCACCGAATCGCATGGGCTCCGTTAGCACTGAGAGTGCAGCCGCGCCCGCCCCGACGTATTCCACAGCACGCGCCCCCACGTCCAGAGAAGCGTTGATCTCTCCCTTGCTCGGGCTTTTCTTCTTGAGTTCGGCGATCACCGCCACATCCGACCGCCTCAGCGCCGCCTCAAACCCCGGAACAACCGGTGCTCCAGCGGCGGCCGCCTCGAGTTCGGCCAGCTGACCACGAACCGACGCCACGGCGGCGTACGCGCGCGCGGTCAGTTCCCCCAGTGGACCACCGGGGGGACTCCAAGGAGCGAGTTTCGCTTGCGCTTCGGGCAATGTTCGGCTACCGTTACTTCGGGTGTTGTTCGGTCGTCTCCGGTACAGTCCGGGCCAAGAACGCTCCCGGGTTCGTTCACTCCTCGCAGGGGCCGTGCTTATGTCGCTTACCGTAAAGCAGCGTAATATCCTCGACTTTCTTGACGCCTATACCGCCGAGAACGGCTACGCCCCGAGTTTTCAGGAGATTGCGGCTCACTTCAACTATAACTCGCTGGCCACTGTTCATGAACACCTGAAGAATCTCCAGAAAAAAAACTATATCAAGCGAAACTTCAACGAGAGTCGTGCGATCGAGATCCTGCCGTCGGAGGTCCTCCCGCGGTCAGTCACGCTCCCCCTCAAGGGTCTCGTGGCCGCGGGTATGCCGATTGAGATGACGACACATGGTGAGACCGTCGCGGTCCCTGAGGATTTCATCCGCCGCGGCTCAAATCACTACGTGTTGAAAGTGCGCGGCAATTCCATGATCGAGGACCATATCCAAGACGGCGACTTCGTCGTGGTTCAGGAGCGCCAGGGCGCCGACAACGGCGAAATGGTCATTGCCATGCTCGACGACTCATCAGCTACCGTAAAACGCTACTATCGCGAGCGCGACGGCCGGATTCGCCTGCAACCCTCCAACGACACCATGGCCCCGATCTATCTCCACGAAAACCAGATGCGCGTTCAGGGGATCGTAGTCGGCGTTATGCGGCGCTACTAGTCGGCTACGACACGTCAGCAGGACCAGAACGGCGCCCCAGGCGCCGTTCTTCGTTTGCTAGCCCTGAGGAGCCGCTTTCCGGAGGCGCGCAAGCGCGTCACGCCCGGCGCCACTACGCAGCGCCTCGCGCGCCACACTCAGCGAACTCGAGAAATGGGATGCGAGCCCGGCGACATAGATGGCCCCGGCCGCGTTCAGCAGCACCGCGGCCTCCGCGCCCGCCGGGCCCCGCCCGTCGAGAATAGCTTCGATCAGGCGCGCGTTCTCGACGGGCTCACCACCAGCCAAATCGTGTGG
>Ga0114966_10000628_pt1 | contig 33859 bp, 24 predicted proteins | sample M_130207_XF_Meta_FD_87029 | JGI IMG/M metagenome (GOLD analysis project Ga0114966, IMG submission 87029) | Freshwater microbial communities from Lake Montjoie, Canada to study carbon cycling - M_130207_XF_MetaG | ecosystem: Environmental > Aquatic > Freshwater > Lake | place: Lake Montjoie... | reverse complement strand
CATGAACAGCCAGATGACCGATTTAGCCTGAACCGGAAAGTGTGGAGAACGAGGCGTCAGTGGATCAGGGTTCGCACCATTAACCGGGGGTAGGATGAGTCCCTCCTCCTGAAAAAGGTGAGCCAAGGCGAGCATCCCTGCGCCAGCACCGGCACGACACAACATTTGACGGCGATTGAGTAAACCAAGGTCAGTCAACATAAATGAATTCGTTAAGACTCAGGACAATTTGAGCAAAATCAGTAAACGCCATCCCTAAAGTATTCGTCTGTTGCTCAGCACTATACCGCGCCCTTTGGCTTTCAATAAATAGCAGAGAGTTTTTCAACTCTTGTTTTGCCGGAAGGCGGTTCAACGCCAATCTGTAAGCTGCTGCCACATTCTCGCTCAATGTCGCCGTGTGAGTTGGCGCGATTCTTTGTGTAAAGGCATGTGCCCAAGAGCGGACTTGATCACTATTCATTAGCAACAAAGCTTGAGGTGCAACGGTAGTTGTGGGTCGTGTGCCTTGGCTCACCAGAGGTTCCGGTGCATCGAACGACTGCATAGCGGGAACTAAACTACTTCGCTTCACCGTAAAATAAATACTCCGACGTCGGCTCGATTCATCGAGTGTTCCGGGACCGAACATATTCGTGTCCATAACTCCAGAAACAAATAGCAGCGAATCGCGAATGGACTCGGCTTCGAGTCTCTGAGGAGTTCTTCGCGACAACATCGAATTCATTGGGTCTGCTTTTAGTCGAGCTGGCGTGAGTCGCGTACTTTGCTGATAAACCTCACTTGTCATCATGAGCTGATGCAACGGTTTCAACCTCCAACCTCCCCGAATCAGCTCTGAAGCCAACCAGTCTAACAACTCAGGGTGTGTGGGTTTGACTCCCTGTACCCCAAAGTCATTCGGTGTCGTCACTAAGCCCTGACCAAAATGGTGTTGCCACAAGCGATTCACAATGACACGGGCCATCAAATGGCCTGCACCGTGATCGGAGTCACTCATCCATTGGGCCAAGGCACGGCGCCTGCCTGAATACTTAGCCCCGACTGGAGGTTGGAAGCTCCAGCGTTTCTCCTCATTAGAATCCTTTAACAAAACTTGTAAAAATCCTGCTGTTGCCACCCCTTTTTTAGCCTCCGTGCTCCCTCGATTCAAAAAATAAGTTTCAGGAAAGAAATCTGCACCCTGGGTATGCATTCGCAGCGGGGGAAATCCTTCGGCACAGACTAATACTTTCGTCAATTGAGGTCGCGGGGCATTCTTCGAGTAAACTTCAATTTTGTCGTGGAGCGCCTTCCAATGCGGTTCAGTATATTTCCACCAATTCTGAAGCAACTCCTTCTCCTCCGAACCTAATAAAGCTTTTTTTGAGGAGTGAAGTTTGGTGATCAGGTTGGCGATGGTATGAGGTAAAAGGTCCCCTTCAAAACTCGCTGCTTTCGAGGTGGTTACCGCTAAGCGTGGTCGCCCAATGTTGTGTCGTGTATTAAGGTTGAACTCCAGTTGAACAGAAATCTGATGTTCGCCCTCGAATTGAATTGGTTCCTCAAATTCAAAAATCGCTGTGTGGTTCGTTCCAAATTTGGGATCGATTGCCCAACCCGTTTTCGGATTCTCATCGAGGGCTCCATTGATCGAAAGTGTGGTCGTGTTTTGTTCGAAAGTAGCTCTCGCTTTGGTAAGCTTGATCTCATTCGTTTTTCCACCCGCCAGAGGGGAAGTAAAAACTCGAACGCGGGTGAGACCTATGTTTCCATTATCAGCCCGACCTGGACCGTTTTTTACCATGTTCGTATGGGTAAGAGCTTCTAGGCGGAGAGCCCTCAAACCGGACGTGCGAGTCGTTCCTTTGAACGTATAAACATCTGAATCTCCGTTGGTTCCTTCTGCTAAAAAGGACTCGTCCTCCAGCTTTTTAAAGGTGGCGCCCGCTTTGGAAAGAACTTGCTTCATGTCTAGAAATTCCCAGACCGGCTTCATCGGTAATGGTGCACCAGATTTGAGCCATAAATCGAATTTGGCTGGCAACTCAGATTCTTCATACGCCCTCAACGGTTTTTCCAACGCAGCCCGCTCCCGCTCGAAAGCGACCTTGGCCGTAGCAAAAGCATCCGGCCGCAAATCCAACTCGATGTCGCTTCGGACCGTGGTGGTAAAGGTCGAAAGCATTCGATAATAATCACTCGCGGGTATCGGATCGAACTTATGATCATGACATCGAGCGCAGCCGACCGTTAGGCCCAGCATCGCGGTTCCAGTCGTGGCGAGCATATCATCCATTGCGTCGTAGCGAACTCGCTCGACTTCATTAGCGGTAATTTGTGTGGGGAAGACACCCGCTCCAAGAAAACCGGTAGCCATCAGTGCGAGTGGATTCTCAGGCGCAAACTCATCGCCCGCCAATTGCCACTGCACAAATTGATCGAAAGGCATATCGGAGTTGAGCGCTTTGATGACAAAGTCCCGAAAATGATAAGCATTCGGTCGGTCATAATCGTGCTCGAATCCAGAGCTTTCAGCGAAACGGGCGACATCCAACCAATGTCTCGCCCATCGTTCCCCATAATTCGGGCTACCTAAAAACTGGGTAACAACCGTGGACCACGCGTCGGCATTTGTATCACTTAAAAAGGCGTTAACCTCATCAGGAGTGGGTGGCAATCCACGGAGATCAAACGAAGCTCGCCGGATCAATGTCCGACGATCCGCGACCGGGTTGAGCGAGAGATTCTTTTTTTCAAGCTGAGCAACAATAAACCTGTCGATCGGGGTTCCACGACCTCTCAGGGCCTTTGTTGCAGGAGGAACTGACGGATGCAATGGTTTGAATGACCACCATTGGCGATCGGTGTCGGTAATAGTGCTTCGATCTTTTTTCGTGGTTGTTTTTTTCTCAATCAATGGCTTGTCGTACGGTGCCCCGTTATTGATCCACGCCGTGACCTGTGCGATTGCTTGACTGGAGAGCTTCTTGCCTTTCGCTGGCATCGCTGGCTCTTCCGTGTGAGTTATCAACTGATAAAGTTTACTCACTTTGGCGTCGTAAAGTTGGACTGCCGCGCCCCCATCCCCGCCTTTGAGCAAGCCTTCGCGGGTCGTGAGGTCAAACCCACCTTTAGTCTTTTCGCCGCCGTGGCATTTGACACAGTGTTCCACCAGCAGTGGGCGAATATCCTTCTGAAAAATCTCCAACCCACGAACCAATCGCTCACCGTGGTCTGGAGGAATAAGAGGAGCCGACAACGCTTGGGGTATGATTAACCCCAACATCAACAGAAGGTTCAAAAAACGCTTGAGATTCATGAAAGTTGCTCTTAAGCCGGTCTACGATTTAGGGATCGCGGTGACGTCGAATCGGCGTTCGGTTGTGTAATACTTTTTGAAAATGGTTCGAATCTCTGCGGTCGAGAAGGTTTGAAAATCTTCCTTAATGTTCATTTCAGCATCCAGTTTTCGGTGGCGGAGGTCGTGGTTCCGCAATATCCCCCACCAATAACTAGGTTCACGCGTTGTCGTATCTAGGTTGTTTGCCATTTGCTTTTTAGCGTTGGCAAGTTCCTCCTCAGTGGGGCCGTTTTCCCCGAACACACGAAAGATTTTGTGGACCTCAGAATTTACGCGGAGGGCATTGGCGGGGCTGCACGGAGCACCAGCACTCATTCGGCCTGCATCATGATAAATCCACGCGGGTGTGCTTCTTGCTCCGATCGAATACACAATGGAGAGTTCCTCGCGCACCTGTTTGACCAAACGGCTCGAGAGCGTCAATGCAGCCAGATCAAGTGCCCGAGAATCGCGAATGTTGCTCCCATCCGAACCGGCGAACCCGGCGATGGCTACCGCTTGCGGAGTCACAGTTTGTACCACGACATTCGTGAGCAAAGGGCCGATCGGCCGAGGGGATTGTCGAAGTCGATCGATCGCAGGGTTGGTGCGGGATCGTTTGGGCAAACTTCCCAAATATCGTTCGAGCAATGGTAAAACCTTTTCCAGTGAAATATCTCCGACCACAGCGACTTCGATGGGTGATGATTTGCATAACCGATCAAACCAAGATTGGGCACTCTCGAGTGTCATTGCTTCGACCTGACGTCGGTTCGTAAAAGCGCGTCGAGGGTCTCCTCCAGACAGAAGCGATTCCATCGCCTCTTGGGCCTTGAATTGAGGCAATTTCTCGCGGTGTTCGATCGATTGCAACGTGGAAAGCCGCCAGTTGTTGAACGCAGATTTTTCAATGATTCCCTCCTTGAGCAATAAGAAACTTTTTTGAAGCCCGAATTCAAGATCCAAGGGAGATCCAGTCACATCAATTTCAAAATGGTCCTTTATGTCGGACGCTTCCACCGAAATATTCCTACCCGTCATCAGATCACGCATCACGCTCGATGGAATCTTGCCTGTTGCAGCTTCGTTGATCGCGATGGTTGCCACGTCAGTAATTCCAGCATTCCCTCCGGTTTCCTCGATCGTTCCGCCTGCTAAAGAAATGCTTACCAACACTGAATCTTTTTTGTAATCCATGTAACGGTGGTGGAAACGCACTCCGTTATTCAACCATCCGCTCGTGATTCCGAGCGGTTCAAAAGTTGACTGCTCAACCACCTTTCCAGCCTTCGGTAATTTGGCTAAAAGATTCGTAATCGCTGCAGTTTGTTTGAGATTTACTAATTTCTCGGCACTAGCCTCTTTTGCGGCAGCGAGAACTTGCTCCCTTGTCGGCACAATCGTGGGATCCTTGCTCGACATCGAAATCGCGTAGGCAAAGGTTCCGGGTGCAAAATACTTTTGAATATCGACATTGATTTCTTCGGCCTTTAATCCCGGCAACAATTGCTTGTGAAGATCTAAGCTCTGTTGCGCTGAAAGCGACGGGGTGCGTTCGTTTACATTGTTGATAATTTCATCAATGATTTCGCCCGCACTGCGAGTGGGCTCAGTTCTCACCGCCCGCTCGGTGGCCGCGAGGATCTCAGTTCGGGCAAGTGTTAACTCGTGGTCGGTGATCCCAAAATTTCGGATCCGGTTGATTTCAGTGATCAATTCCTTCAGCATCTTACGCCAGTCCTTTGCTTCTCCCGACGCGAAACCGCCTACTAAGAGTCCGTCATGGAAGAAATCCTGAATGCCAGCCGATGCCTGACGATAACTTGCTTCACCTTTTTTTACGCGATCATCAAACCGACGACTAATAATCCATGCAGCTACAGAATGAATGATATCCTCACGCAACCCTTCCACCGTCGTGGTGGGAGGTTCGGCAGCCCGTATATTCAGCATCTGAATTTGGCAGACTGCCTCCTCAGCATCAGTCGTAACTATCGCCCGTTCCTGCGTAAATGGGGTGAATTCAGCGGTATGCGGTTTTAGGGCAGGGACGCTTGATTTGTAATCTCCAAACCATTTTTTAATTAGGGGCAGAATTTCATCCGGTTTAGAGTCTCCGACTAAGAAAACAGAGACATTTTCAGGACGATACCATTGTCGGTAGTATTGCTCGAATTCTGCGCGAGGAGCGTTGGCGATGATCCCATCGTCCCCGATCGGCAATCGTTTAGCAAAACGTGATCCGTTAAAAAGTTCGGGCCAAAGTTTATCTCTGATTCGTTGGCCGGAGCTTTTTCCTCGACGCGATTCCTCCAGCACAATCCCACGTTCCTTCGTGATCTCCTCATCCAGTAACGAGGCCCCAAAAGCGTAATCGCTCAATACCATCAGTGCTTTGTCAATTTGTTCCGTTTTTGTGTTCGGCGTGAAAAGCATATAAACGGTTTGATCAAAACTAGTGAACGCGTTGAGATGCGCACCAAATTGCATGCCGATGCTTTCGAAATAAGGAATGAGTTTCCCTGGTGGAAAATGCGTCGTGCCATTGAAAGCCATATGCTCCATAAAATGAGCAAGCCCTCGTTGGCTCTCGGTTTCATTCAGGGAACCCGTGCGCACATGAATCTTGGCGGCCATCTTTCCTGGAGGATTATTGTGCTCGCGGTAATACCAAGTCACACCATTGTCGAGGCGCCCCGTCAGGATTCGACCATCCTGAGGCAATGGGGTGTCCGCGTGAACAACTGGCGAAAGCATCCAAGAAAACAATAGAAAAGTAGTAGCGAGGATCCGAAAAGTAACTCTGTAATGCGGGTTCATTTGTTACCAAAAAATGTAGCTTAAAAAGCCCAAAACCGCCAGATCGTATTTTAACCACCCAAACGGCCGTCGCGAACCTCAAAAAATTGTTCGCTACATGCTAAAGAGTGATGTTGACGATTGTCGGCTCCCGTTACTAATGTCGTGTAATGAAACCCATCGATCGCCTACCTCGAGTGTTTCGGTTCCAGAAACGCCTCGGTGCGTTCACCTTGATTGAGCTCCTCGTGGTGATTGCAATCATTGCTATCCTCGCGAGCATGCTGCTACCCGCGCTTTCCAAGGCCAAGGCCAAAGCCCAGACAACTCTGTGTATCTCGAACCTTCGGCAAATCGGTCTCACCTACGCTCTCTACACAAGTGATAACCGTGACCAATTTCCCTATTCAGGCCGCGACTGGCCTCAGATGGGGTTTGTGGATATTCTCAAGCTGATGAACCCCTATATCAGTACGAACTCACGATCGTTTTATTTATGCCCATCAGATCGCGGCCTCGGGTTCAACTTTCAATGGACAATCGCCAATAATTATCCCATCCGCACCAATGATTTGCTCTTTCCTTGTTCCTACTACTACTACAACCAGTTTTACCACACCGATGACGCCGCTGCCTTACGCGTCAGGAGCGTAACTGAAGTAAGATCTCCCACAAAGAAGGCGATCTCCCCTTGCTTCGCGAGCACCAAAGGCAAGTGGCATGACATTCGCAAGAACACCACCAGTTCTGGCCATGGCACTCGAGGAATGGCACTACTCTTTGTTGATGGTCACTCCGAGTTTGCTCCCTACGATCGCCTCAACGCCCCCTTTAAGGACGGCCCCACCCTCCTCTACAACCTCGACTGGACGATCGGCGGACTTCGTGGTGAGGATCTTAAGTAATCGCAAAATTTCCTAGCAGAGGACGCGGTGGATAATACCTCCACCGCGTCCAACATAAACCCCGATTATCGAACCACTCTGAAGAATCTTACGTTCTCCGAGGGGAAGAAGCGGTACGATCTGCGTTCTCCATCAAAGTCGATTTGATCGTCAGAAATTTCTTCCAACCAATTACTAGAGGAGAGATCAGTGGTCGTTTTTAAGACCGAATTAAAATATGGATCGAACCAAGAAACACTGATCGATCCATCCGGCAAGAGAATGCTCTCGATCTCCAGCGGCTCGTCCTCAATCGTCACGATGAACTGGATCGACTGGCTGACGTTTCCGTAGATGTCCTCAGCATCCATCGAAACCGTGTAATCTCCTGCCTGAAGGTAAGCCCAGGCAACCTCCATTCCAGCGAGACCCTCCGCGGGGATGAGCAACGACTCATCGGCTAGGATCCCGTAACTCTCAAACGCTTCAGGATCATCAATGGGAGCGTACTCGACATAATAAATAGGGGTCAGGTGTCCGCCGGGTTCGAGTGTCAACGCGCGTGGAGACCCTTGCTCACGTACATCACCATCAAGCACCGAGATGATCTGAGGATTCTCCCCTCCCATATCAGTATATAAGATAACCAACTGGCTCACCTCAGAACCTGGGGGTAGGTAATCCGCGTAGCTGACAATGGTGTCCGGTTCATGAGGCATTGTGAACCCTCCCAAAAAGAGGCCAATTTCATAGTCAGCTCCCCAAATCACAGGGGCTGTTCCATTCCATTGAAATTCCCCATTCAAAGAGTTCAGATCATTAGTGCTGAATAACTGCCCTAAATACACGAGTTCATCCGGATCCTTGGTGAACTCATTGCTGACAAGATACCCGTGAACACTCTGAAAGTCAGAGGTATCCTCGATGGTAAAATTCAAAATCGCGGGGCTTGCCTTGCTAGCAGCCCTCCGTGGCCCTCCTGCAGGTGGTTTAATGACAGGCGAGGAGGTGTCCTGGGAGCGGGCACTTTTGAGCAGACTCAACAAATTAATCCAGCTTTGATCCGAGGCGAAGAGTGACAATTGGTTATAATCGATATCTACGGTTCCGGTTGTTGGAAAATACACAGAAAGCCCCATAGCGTTTTGCTTTTTGGTTCCACGGGCGATTCCGATGATGATATTATTGATCGTGCTAATTAAAGTGTTTGCTGCGGTTTTCAGCGCAGCGTTAGCCAAACCATCAGCGGCGATTTTTTGCGCCAACTCTCCAAGATCCGCGTAGGTTAGTGCTGTCGCCAACTCATTTGCACTCCCCACGGAGTAGGGAGTTAGGCTACTGCGGATTCCGACGAAGCGGGCCTTGTTTGCTTGCACATAAGGAGTAAGGGCTTTACTGAATTCAAAGAAGGACTGTTCAAATTTTGCGTAACTACGGAGGTCGTAAGCGGCATGAAACCCGAACATGTCATCAGCCTCGTAACTAACGCCAAAATGGTGGCTCTTCCAATGCTGAACCTCGGCTGCCGCGAAATCCCGTGCCGATACGCTCGGGTTCTGTTTCAAGTAGTTGAGAGACGCCGTGTAATCCCAGCCGGGACCGAAGTCGATCTCAGGGCCAGCGATAAGAATATCGCTTAGTTGAAACATGTCGCCGAGAATTTCCGCTCCCCCCATCAAGCAAGTATCGAAAGAGGTGAAGTCAAGCCGTTGAACGGCGGTGGCCGACAGTGCTGTTTTTACCGCATCCACAAGGGGCCCCGTTCTCATACCAGGACCATGGCCGGTACCGTCCTGACTGTCCCCGCCGAATCCGCCTTGCCACTGCCCACCATGGTTCCACAGCACTAATCCATAGCGTTTTGCGGGATAATTTTGAATCCCCCAACGGACGAAATCACTGAGGTTTTTCGGATCATCAAGGTCGAGTTCTGGCAGGCGCTGAATCGCCGGGCTTGTGATCGTCCCGGTGCTGTTGGTTTTCATCAAGAACCGCGTCACCCCCGATTTCAGACTATTCGGCAGCCCTTGAATCGATGGATTCGAAGCATCGAAATCCGCCTGAACTACAATATTGAAACCGGCAGCACTTCCTACCCGCTCCATTTCCAGCATATCCTGAGCCAAGGATCCGGAAAGGTTGTGATCCCCGTGCCCATAGACAAGAATCGTCCACGTATGCTCGCCCGAGGAAGGGGTAGTTACAGAAATGACTGCTGCAACACTGGTGACAGTTCCAGCGCCGTTGCTGACGGTAACCTTATAGGATCCCGCGTCTGTCAGCCGAATTGCGGGAAAGGCCAGTTCCTGAGACGTAGCACCAGCGATTGGTTGATCATTTTTTAACCATTTGTAAACCAACGTGTCACTTCCAGTCGCATTGACGACAAGCTTGGCGGAGGCCCCAACCGTCAACGCTTCACCGCGCGGTTGCAAAGTAATCTTTGGAGCAGTCGATGAGGAAGTCACGGAGACCTTGGCGACTGTGCTAGTCACGCTCCCGACCGAGTTCGCGATGCGAACGGAGTAGTCGCCCGCTAGACTGGAAGCGACATTCGAGTATTTTAGGATCGCGTTCGTCGCTGAGCTGATTGGAGAACCGTTCTTGTGCCATTGATAAATCAGTGGCCCTGTTCCCTCTGCAGTTACTGACAATAATATTTCGGCACCCTGAGCAACCGAGACACTCCGAGGCTGAGCCACAATTGTCGGTGCCTTGGACGGCGAAACCACCGTCAATTGAGCCTCGCTGCTAACCACATTGCCCCCAGCGTTGGAGATGCGGACTGAATATTTTGCTGCGTCGGCGGCAGCGACGCTTACTAGGACAAGATTAGAACTGGCGGCCCCTTGGATGTTCACACCTCCCTTTAGCCACTGATACGTCAACGGGGATGAACTCGTAGCCTTGACGTTGAAGGTAGCCTTCGATGCTAGGGTAGCGGAGACTGCCTTTGGTTGTTCCTCAATCACAGGAAGCGACGAGAGCACCTTTAGGTTCTGTGTGGAGTTGGGTGCCGAAAGATAAACCTGATTACCTGCTTGTGAGGCCGTGATCGTGGTAGTCCCCAAGGCCATGATGGTCAAAACATTCCCGTTTACTTTGGCCACGTTAGGGTTAGCACTGGTGTAGGTAATTGGTAAACCGCTATTTGCTTTCGCAGAAAGCGTCAGATTGGCCCCGACAACGCGTTGATCAGGGATCGCTGGAAAAGCGATGGTTTGGAGTAGTCGGTTGACTATAACTACGGCATCGGCGCTTTTGATGCTCCCAAAAGAATTGGTGATTACCACGGAATAGTTTCCAGACTGATTTGTTTGCGCATTGGCGAAGCTAAGATTGGCTTGGGTTGCGCCGCCAATTTTAGAGCCATTCAGCGACCATTGGTAGCTGAGCGGGTCGCTACCGGCAGCCACGACGGTTAGCTTACTAGTCTGGTTTACATCGAGTTTCAGCCCGGTAGGTTGCGAGACGATTCGAGGGGCGGTTTGCAGCACCGAATCGGGGACAAAAGTCACGTCATCCAGAAACGCGGCATCCGCGCCATCAACGCCTTCAGAATCCTTGCTATAGGTCCAACGAATATTATGAGATCCCGCGCTTACCCGAATATTTCCCTCGGTCCACCCAACCTCGCCTGATATCGGGTTAATCTGTGCCACTTCATCAATGGCAATCTCAAGATTATCATAACGGGCCTCTGAGGAGACCGCGTACCAGTATTTCAATACACCTGGTCCCAGAACGGTTGCCTGAATCCACGATTTCTGATCGTGCTGTATCAAACCACTTCTCTCGGCATTTACTCCATCGTGGCTATTTTGTGTTTGGGATTTCCATTGAGCATCGCCGCCAGTAATCCATTGAATATCACCTGCCGTGACCTTCAAACCGGCCAGAATTAAGCCAACCACCAGAAGCGAAAAAGAGAATCGTATTTTCATAATAGTACAGGTTCAGATTGAGTAATGTCGCCACATCAAAGTGATCGTAATTGAGCCAAAGTGGAGGTTTCAACAAAAATTAACCACTGGATGGGAAAATTTTCTGCTTTGCTTCCTGACCTCTGCTTTGCACAATTTGTTCTTTGAATATTGATTATGTCTGATCCAGCACAGGTTCTCCGCGATTTTAAACCTTCCAAGGAATTTTTTGTCGGTATCGATTCTGATGGTTGCGTGTTTGACTCCATGGAGATCAAGCACAAGGAATGTTTCACTCCGATGTTTGTGAAACATTTCCACCTCCAAGCCGTTAGTAAATTCGCACGTGAAGTGTGGGATTTTGTGAACCTTTATTCGAAAACTCGCGGTGCCAACCGTTTTCCCGCGTTGGTTCGTGCGTTAAATCTACTGCGCGAGCGTCCAGAAGTTCGGACACGTGGAATTGCGGTTCCTTCCACCACAGTGCTCGAAGAATGGTTGGCGCGAGAAACTAAGCTTGGGAATGCAACTCTCGCTGCCGAGGTGAAGGGTGGTAACGAGGGCCTCACCCAAATCAAAGTTTGGTCCGATGCGGTGAACAGGGCCATCGAGGACATTGTCCATGGGGTGCCTCCGTTCCCTTTGTTTAAGGAGTCCCTGACCAAAATTAACACCCGAGCTGACGCGATGGTGATTTCCCAAACTCCTGCTGACGCGCTCGCTCGAGAATGGACTGAGCACGGCATTGATTATGGAGTTCAGGTCATCGCTGGTCAGGAAATGGGGACTAAAACTGAGCACCTGAAGTTTGCTGCTGTTGGAAAATACGCGCCCTCGAAGATTCTGATGATCGGTGATGCTCCGGGCGACCAGAAGGCAGCCAAATTGAATGGCGTGCTATTTTATCCAATCGTTCCGGGCAGGGAGGAAGTTTCTTGGCAGCGATTTCACAATGAAGCTCTGGATCGATTTTTCCTAGGCACTTACGCAGGTCATTACGAGAACGAACTCATTCGTGAGTTCGACGGCAGCCTGCCAGAGGACCCTCATTGGAAGTAATATCCCGACGACCTAAATCAATCTTGCCCCAGCTTGGTGTTTTTCAGCATATTAACCCTATGATTCAATCAGTCTTTACGGGATCTGTTTACGTGGTGCGCGACAATATCGACACTGACCAGATCATTCCCGCGCAGTACTTGAACTTGGTTCCGACCATTCCCGAGGAGTACGAGAAATTGGGGGCTTATGCGATGTGTGGGCTTCCGGATGCCCTTTATCCGGAGAGATTTGTGGAAGAAGGCCAACTCGACAGCAAATTCACGATTGTCATCGCGGGGAGGAATTTTGGGTGTGGCAGCTCGCGCGAACATGCTCCGATTGCTCTAGGTTCGGCACGCGCCCGAGTGATTTTGGCCGAAAGTTTCGCACGCATATTTTTCCGTAACTGCGTCGCAACTGGTGAGCTTTACCCTTGTGAGAGTGCGGACCGTCTGTGTGATCTCCTAAAGACTGGGGATGTCGTGACCGTGGATTTGGATGCCAGTACCGTTAAGGTTTTGGCCACAGAAAAAATATATTCCTTCAAAGATTTGGGAGATGTTCGACCTGTGGTGGATGCGGGTGGTTTATTTAATTACGCGAGGCAATCGGGTATGATTGCCAGTTCCTGATCGCATTTTTGTCCTATCATTCGGGGGTTCTGGGGGTACACTAGTAGGGATTGTTTACAAACCTATGAGTTTCCCTGTCGCTGCTCCGGCAGCATTACCTACAGTTGTTGTGCGTCCTGGCGAGGCCGATCGCATTTTAAGTGGCCATCCTTGGGTCTACAATGGTTCCATCTTACGATTAACCCAACCGGCGGCCGATGGTGATTTGGTTCAGGTCAAGGATCATCGACAACGCCTTCTGGGAGTTGGATTTTACAACTCCAAATCCAAGATCAATGTGCGTCTGCTCGATACGGATCGCATTGAAGTAAGTGCCACCTTTTTTGAGACCCGCATTCGCGAAGCTATTGCGATCCGCAAACGGCATTTGCCAAAGGCAACTTCCTTTCGAGTCGTGAATGCTGAAAGCGATTTCCTGAGCGGGTTAATCGTGGATAAGTATGAAGATGTGCTCGTCGTCCAAACCTCTTCCCTTGGGATGGACATGAGGAAAGCGATGATCACACAAGCGCTGAAGAAAATATTTTCGCCTCGTGCAATCCTTGAGCGAAATGAGATGAGCTCGCGAAAGTTTGAGGGGCTTCCGGAAATTCAAGGGGTTCTAGCTGGAGAGAATGTTTCCGACCTCACTGTGAATATGAACGGCTTAAAAATCGCCGTGGATCTAGCCGGTGGACACAAGACGGGCTATTATCTGGATCAACAGGTCAATTACCAATCTGTGGCGAGCCTAGCTCAAGGCGCGAACGTATTGGACTGCTTTAGTTTCTTAGGCGGATTCGGATTGCACGCAGCGCGTGCGGGAGCGTTTCGTGTCCTAGGTTTGGATCAAAGTGAGGACGCAGTCAAAGCCGCCACGAAGAATGCGGTCGTTAATAAAGTATCGGATCGTTGCGCTTTCGAGGCAGCGAATGTTTTCGATTGGTTTAAACAACAAACGACTGTCGGCCCCCACGAAAAGATAGTTCCACGGTATGATATGATTATTTTGGATCCGCCGTCTTTTACTAGGAATCGAGCTTCGGTGCCCGACGCCCTGCGCGGATACAAAGAGATTCACCTGCGAGCTCTTAAGCTGCTGAAGCGCGGAGGGACTCTTGCTACCTTCTGCTGCTCACATCATGTCAGCGCAACAATGTTTCAAGAGGTGATCCTAGCTGCTGCTTTCGATGCACATCGCGTGGTGCGACGAGTCGCCACTTACACACAATCGCCGGATCACCCTGTGTTGCCTTCGATCCCTGAGACTGAATACCTCAAAGGTTTTGCATTCGAGGTTGCCCGTTGATTCCGAGGTCGGCTCGCCCCGTGTGACTACTAATTCGGCTCTTGCTCGATCAATTTGTAGAACTCACTGAGGGCTTCTCGAAACTCGGTGGGTACTGCCAACGTGGTGCCGCTGGCTTTCGCAGCGTTACGAGCATCCGCTGATTTGCCGGTCGTGTTGCCGCTGAGGGGCTTGGCTCGTTCAGCGGTATCTCCGCCGCTCATGTTCGCACCAGCCTGTTGCCCGGGAGCAAGCCCCATCCCTTGCCCAGGCCGCTGGGCCATGAGCTTCATCATCATTGCCATTTCTTCGGCTTCGGATTGACTCCCCTCCTTTTGCTCCTTTTGACGTTGCTGCTCTTCGTTGAGCAGATTTATTGCATCAGAGAGGAGAGCAACCGCTTCTTGTTGAAATTTTTGGGTGGGTGCATCCGTGAGAGGTTTGCGCAAAAGTTCGGTGGCTGCCGCAGTCTGACCTTCCGCTGAAGCAAGTGGTTCTTTTAAAAATTCGAGCGAATTCCCATCACTCAGAAAACCGATGCGATGTTTGATTTCATCTTGAGAATCAGCAACACGTTTAGATCCACGCTGATAGATTTCGGATTCAATTCTTTGTTCCTCCAACAACCGAGTTCGTTCTTGCACGTTCACTTGACTCTCTCGCAATCGCAGCAACTCGATCAACTGCTGCATCGCGGTATCTGGCTTGCTTTCGCCATCGCCGCCGCTGGATGCACCCTCACTCCCTTTGTCCTTCTTACGCGGAGGCTCAAGAATGTCAGCCCAAGCAACGAACTTATCCGACCAGAAGGAAAGATTCTGCATCGCTTCCATTGCAATATTTTCACGGATCAAGCCCCGGATGCGTTCTAACTCCTCAGGTGCCCGTGCGGATTGTATTTCCTTGCTCACCTTACCGTAGTTTTCTTTTTGTGTGCGCTCAAAAAAACGGTTCAGTTCCACAGAAAGTTCGGAGGTTTCCTTCTGCGTGTCGGTTTGGTCCTCGGCTGCGAGCGTGAGTGCTTTGGTTTGACGTAGATTTAATTCGGAGAGAGCGAGACCGATCGTCTCCTGAACGCTCTTCAAGAGCGACATTTCTAGATCGTGCTCACGGACACCAATTTTGCGCAAACGTTGTGCGAGCGTCAGGGCCTGCATCGTATCCAAGCCTCGATTTACTTTTTTCTGTAACTGTTGTAATTCTTCGAGAGCTTCCTCCTCCTTCTCCTTGGCCTCCGCTAAATTTTGCTTTCTTTCCTCGCTCGATTGCGAGCCTTTGGCAGCGTCACCCAGTTTCTTCGCGGCACTGGTCATCGATTGTTTGGCTACTTCCTGCATCTCACGCAAAGTCTTATTCCATTCGCCAAGAACCTTCTCTGAAAAGGTTGGATTACGCATGGCTTCTCGGAGCGTTTTTAGACCCTCCTCAGACATTCCTTGTAACTGATCTGCGTTCTGTTCTTGAGCCAGCTTCAGTTCCTCGGAACGCTTAGCAGCAGCGGCATCGCCGAGCGATTTATTCTCCTGAAGTGCCGAGGTTTCATGGGCAACCTTCTCCTCGCTCCTCGCCACTTCCTCGAGTTGTGACATCAAGGACTCCAGTTTTTGGCGCACCGCCTCGGCGTGCTGTTCGTTCCCTACCACCTGAATCCGACGAGGGGATGTCATCACAGGCTCTCGACCTGGAAAAAAGTCGGTCGCAACTCCCCGGACGATCAATGTCGTATCCGTACCCGCTCCTAAAAGTGAAGGTGTGAACGAATAGGAAGCCTCTAGTTTCTTATGCAACGAATTGGTGGCGTCCGTCTGGAAGCGGCTCAAACTCGTCAGGTTCGTCGCGTCCCGCCCCAAGATCTCCCAGAGTAATCCCATCTGTTTAACCCCAAAATCGTCCTGAACCGCAAGTTTGATCGCGAGAACTTCAGACTCTAAAATCATCAAATCCGTGGGTAACTCCAAGAATTCTGGCGAGGGCGCAAGATCGGGTTGAGGTTGGAGCGTGATACGCCATGGGGTCGAATTGCTCAGTCCAAGGTGGTCAACCCAACCAAAGGCTCCATCCGTGATATCCACGAGTTCGAACGAAGGACTCGTGAAGTTCGTGCCATCAACTACCAGAGGTTTTGGTGTTCCTTCTGGAGGGAGGAAATAAGCGGATGCGAGCGAACGGGTTGCCGATCCTTGAAGAGTGATGACACTTCCAGCCACCGCAGAAAAATTAGCACCCTGAACATTCTGCACTGTCACCGGATAACCAAGGTATTCTGGATATCGGAGCGAAGCTGTCATTCCGCTTAATGCCGGACGGAAGGTGGGTTTGATCTGAACGAACGATTCCGCATCACCGAGACGAATCCGTAACAACGTCGCACTCAGTTGAGCTGGAATTTGCAAAACCCAAGTGTCCTTGGGACCGGACTTTGCCGAACCACGCATACCCCCAGCGATGAACCGTAGGGTGTTCGGTTGCCAGAGTGCGGTGCGAAAGGAGGATCGTCCTTCCAGAAAAAACGATTCTCCGTGGGGAACGATGATCTCAGTCGGTAAACCCTGCAACTCAACCAACGTAAGGCGAGGCACCTGCTTCCAAGGTAGTAGGAGACGTGCGAGTGTGTTCACCCCGACAGAAGGCACGATGACGAATGGAATCAACGTGAGGAGGATCAACGAGCCAGCCAGCACACTGATCCGACGGAGTCTCGATGTTTCAACCGCTTGAGAAAAATCAAACGCTGCCGCTTGATCCGCGACCTGTGTGATTGCAGCCTGATAAAGTTCCGGTGAAAAATTAGGGGGGCGATGCGACTCATCGGCTAGTTCAACTATTCCCAGCAAACGGTCTCCTAAACGTCGAAACCGTTTTTGCACCATCATGGCAAGCGCGCGTAGATCCCGCCGCGCCCAACCCCAACAACTACCCCAGACGTAAGCCGATCGAACTCCAAGGATCGCTCCGGCAGCGAATGAAGCCACTCTGAACCAAGAAGGGGAATCCCACCACCGGTCAGAGACAAAGAGCACAAGATAGGATGCGCTCAAGCCAACCACCGCAGAGGTCGCAGCAAGGGCTGTCTCAACACGGAATAATCGGCGCTCCAAAACGGCGAACCGATTCTGGAGATCCCGAGGCAATGCAGCGGCTAATTTTTGCAGCGAGTGATCCATTGCTACAACATCATCTAATCATGGCCGAGTGACCGATTGCACACAGGCTGCCCTATAAGCACAGCCGACGCTCAGGAATCCAGCCAGATTATTCATCTTTACCGCCACCACCACCGCCTTCTTGTCCGAGTTGGTCGATCAATGAAATGAGCGGTAGGAACAGGGCGATCACAATGCTTCCCACGATGACGGCCAAGAATACGATCATCACGGGTTCGATCAGTGAGGTCATGGCGGAGACTGCGTTATCCACTTCTTCATCATAATTGTCCGCAATCTTCATCAACATTTCAGGCAACGCGCCCGTTTGTTCACCGACATCCACCATGCTGATGACCATGGGTGGAAACACCCGCGAAGCCTCGAGCGGTGCGGTGATTGTTTCACCTTCCTTAACGCTGGCGTAAACGGAAGAGACCGCGTCACCGATAATGACATTGCCAGCCGTTTCTTTGACAATGGTTAAGGCTTGGAGAATCGGAACGCCTGAACTCACCAGCGTGCCCAGCGTTCGTGTAAATCGACCGATGGCAACTTTTCGTAAAACAGGCCCAACCCCAGGCATATTCAATTGTAGCTTATCCCAAAGCCGAATACCCACCTTTGTTTTCGTAATAGACAGTTTGATAGCGATGAATGCACCCACCAACACTAGGCAGCTCTCGATAAAATGACTCGCCATCAACTCGCTGATACCCAGCACAAAGTTCGTGAAATCAGGCAGTGGTTTCCCTTCCAACATGTCAGCAAAAATCAACTTGAACTTGGGAACCACGAACACCATCAACACCGTCAAAATAGTCACGGCGACAACCAAGACCGCTACAGGGTAAAACATGGCGGCGACCACTTTTCCTTTGATCTTTTGCGCCTTTTCCATGAACTCCGAAAGTCTCTGGAGAACCACCTCGAGCACGCCTCCTAATTCACCCGCCTTCACCATGTTGACAAACAGGCGATTGAAAGTTTTGGGATGCTGAGCGAGTCCTTCAGAAAAAGTGCTACCACTCTCGATTGACAGAGCCAAACTATTAAGAATATTTCGAAGAGCAGGATTTTTCTCCTGTTTTTCGAGAACCTTAAGCCCTCTGAGTAACGGAAGGCCCGCATCCACCAGAGTTGCCAACTGACGCGTAAACGCCGTGAGAACCTTGGGGGGGATTCCACTTCCGAACCCTGGAATGTTCAGAGGTTTCCTGCTACCTTTTCCTTTCGCACCCGCCGGCTTCTTGATCGGTGGAGCTTTTTTATCGGCTCCCTTTTCCTTCGGCTTCTCAGCTTCCGTCACCTTGGTCGGGAAATACCCCATCTCCTTGAGGCGATTGATGGCCTCACCTTGGTTGTTTGCTGGCAAGGTTCCCTTGGTCTCCTTGCCACGCGAGTCCATGGCGACGTAGTTGAAGTTAGGCATACGGTATCTCAGGTCAGGCTTGCAGCTAACGCGTTTCTTATCGGCTCAGTTCCTACAAGATCAGGTATATTTAAGGACTTCTTCAACAGTTGTTTCGCCGTCGAAAATACCTCGAAGCCCATCTTCACGCAAGGTAGTCATACCCATTTCGACAGCTTTATGTCGCACCACCACAGTAGGAGCACGTTCGTTGATCAACGTCCGAACCGCCTCGTTGACTAGCAGCAATTCAAAAATACCTTTGCGCCCTTTGTACCCGGTGTCGTTACAAGCCGGACAACCGCGTCCATAATAAAAGACTTTATCGCCGATATCATGGGGGGAAAGATTCAACATGTTGAGCTGCGATTCCGTCGGTTCAAACGGAGTTTTGCACTTCTTGCAAACTTTGCGCACTAATCGTTGTGCTAATACAGCCATGAGCGAGGACGAAATCAGGAAGGGTTCAACACCCATATCCACCAGACGCGTTATCGCACCTGGCGCGTCATTTGTGTGCAGAGTGCTCAGCACTAAGTGACCCGTGAGAGAAGCTTGAATAGCGATTTGGGACGTCTCAAGGTCACGCATTTCTCCCAGCATGATAATATCAGGATCTTGGCGAAGAAACGCGCGGAGTGCTCTCATAAAGGTCATTCCATACGCTTCGTTCACGGCAACCTGCATAATGCCTTCAATATCAAATTCGACGGGATCCTCAGCTGTGAGAATCTTGACGTCCATCGTATTGACCTCGCGCAAGCAGGAATAGAGCGTCGTCGTTTTTCCGGATCCTGTCGGGCCTGTAACGACGTAAATTCCGTTGGGTTGGTTGATCGCCTCCACGGTGTAATCGAGCACATACTTCGGCAATCCTAAACTGGCTAGCTCAAGATTCACCGCAGACCGATCTAAAACGCGGAGCACCACAGATTCGCCAAACAGCGTCGGCAAAGTGGAGATACGGAGGTCGATTTGCTTTCCTCCCATGTTCACAGCAATACGACCATCTTGAGGAAGGCGACGTTCAGAAATATTCAGATTCGCCATGATCTTAAGACGAGAGATCACCGGCGACGATAATTCCTTGGGCGGAGGTGCCATTTCATAAAGTGCCCCGTCAACACGATAACGAATCTTAAATTCATGCTCGAATGGCTCAAAATGAATGTCGCTGGCACGATCCTGCACCGCTTGATAGAGGACCGCGTTCACAAATTTTACGATCGGCGCGGCGTCCGCACTGTCCGTCAAATCAGGCAGATTCTTGAGCGCATCTAAGGCACTCAGAGGCCCGACTTCGGTATCCACGCCCATCTCCTTCAGTAGGGCGGACATGTGCGACTCATCAAAGTTTTGCCCCGCGCTGGGGCTTCCGTAAAGCTTATCAATCGCCTTCTGGATATCCACAGGATCGGCAACTACCGGCTGAATTCCGTAATCCGAACCAAGCTTCTCACCCAGTTGATCCACAAGATCAGCGGCGAAGGGATTAAGAAACGCCACCTGTATTGTAGAGTCGTATAACGCTACGGGGACGCAGCCCAGTTGCTTTGCCACCTCGGCAGGGATCAGCTTCACCGCCTCCTCGGAGATCAGCTCTGCGGAGACTTGCACAACCTCCGTATTGAGTTCATCCGCGATCACGCTCAGTTGAGTGATGGGATCGATGAACTCCTTCTCGGCGAGAATTTGGGAAATCGATTTACCACTCTTCGCGTTCTCTTGCAGAACTTCCTCGAGCTGCATTTCGTCGAGAAGTGCTTTGTTGCGAATCAGGTTAAGCAGTGGATGGGATGAGGTGTCAGACATAGGCAGATTAAGCAGCGGCTCTGGCGACCCTAGCACTCTCCAACTCTTGCAACTTCATCAGAATACCAGCCGGATCCTGAGACTTCATGATGGCCTCCTCCTGAGTGATCATCCCTTGTTGATACTTGTCGATCAAGCAACTATCCAAAGTCATCATGCCGTATTTAGCACCCGTTTGGATATCTGAGTTGATACGAAATGTTTTGTTATCACGGATAAGCGCGCTGATAGCGGGCGTGTTGACCATGATCTCAAAAATTGCCACGCGACCGGGTTTGTCTGCACGGGGAAGCAGCAGTTGCGAAACCACCGCCTGAAGCACCGTTGAGAGCTGAATTCGGATCTGTTCCTGTTGATTCGTCGGAAAAGCGTTCGTGATACGGTCAATCGTCTTCGCCGCTCCAGTCGTGTGGAGGGTTCCGAAGACCAAATGCCCCGTCTCAGCCGCAGTGATCGCAGCTTCCATCGTCTCGAGGTCGCGCAACTCACCTACCAGAATAACATCCGGATCCTGACGCAAAGCGCGGCGCAGAGCTTCCCCGAAGCTGGGCACATCGATATGCACCTCACGTTGGGTGACAACCGCTTTCTTATGCTTGTGATAATACTCGATTGGATCCTCGATGGTGATGATGTGCGCGTCACTCCGCTCCTCATTCATGATATTAATCATCGAGGCAAGTGTGGTCGTTTTACCCGAACCCGTCGGCCCTGTTACAAGCACGAGTCCACGCGGCTTATAAAGAAGTTCTCGCACAGAGGCCGGCAGACCAATCTGTTCCATCGTGAGCATCTTGCTTGGAATCTGCCGCAAGACCATGGCGAAATTCCCCTTTTCCTTGAACACACTCACACGGAAGCGAGCGGCGTCACCGAAGGCGAACCCGAAATCCGCACCACCCTTTTCGCGCACATGTTGGATATGATCCTCAGACGTGATGCTTCGCATCAATTCCTCGGTGTCCTCGGGGCGCAGCGGCGGCCCATCAACTCGAACCAGATCACCGTGAACGCGAATGACAGGGGGTACGCCCACACGGATGTGCAAGTCGGAGGATCCTTCGGATACCACCAACTGTAACAGGTCTGACATTTGATACGACATACTTTCGAGCTAGAAAAAACTTTTGAAATTCAGATTTTAAAAAGTAAGGGCAGGGGATCGGCTTATTCTGTTTCAACGGAGGTCGAACGAATCACCTCGTCGGCTGTGGTTAAACCTGCGACCACCTTGCGGGCTCCGTCCTCACGCAACGTGCGCATGCCCATTTCACGGGCTCGACTTCGCAATACCGACGATGGTGCCTTCTCATAAATCAGTTTACGGGCCTCGTCATCGATCACGAATATCTCGAAGATACCGAACCGCCCCCGGTTACCAGTCCCACTGCAATTGGAACAACCTTTTCCTTTGCGAAAATTAGGTTCTTTGACCGCGTTCAGATTGATCTCGAGCGCCTTCAGTTCCGAATCGGTAGGCATGTAAGGAGCCGTACATTGCTTGCAGACTTTACGAACCAACCGCTGGGCCATCAGTCCGCGAGTCGAAGAAGCCACCAAGAACGGTTTAACTCCGATATCGATCAAACGCGTGACAGCACTAGGAGCGTCGTTTGTGTGGAGCGTCGAAAATACCAAGTGACCCGTCAACGAAGCGTTGATTGCGATGGAAGCCGTCTCCATATCACGGATTTCTCCCAACATGACGACATTCGGCGCTTGGCGCAACATGGAGCGGAGCGCAGTCGCGAATGTGAACCCAATATGTTCATTCACTTGCACCTGGTTAATGCCCGCCAGCATGTATTCCACAGGATCCTCGACAGTAATGATTTTGCGATCCGGGCGATTGATGAAATTTAAAACGGAGTAGAGCGTTGTCGTCTTGCCGGAACCCGTCGGGCCAGTGACCAGCAAAATACCATCGGGCAGCCCTACCAAGCGTTCAAACGTCTGTTGATCGTCGGTAAGAAACCCTAACTCAGGAAGTCCCAGACGAAGACCTTCCTTGTCCAGAATACGCATGACGACGCTCTCACCGTGGTTGGTCGGAAGACAGTTCACGCGCAGATCAATCGGTTTACCGTTGATCATAGTTTGGATACGTCCGTCCTGCGGAATGCGCCGTTCGGCAATATTCATTCCCGACTGAATTTTCAGACGGCTGATCATTGACAACTGCAGCTTCTTGGGTGGCCCCTTCATCTCATGGAGCACACCGTCGATCCGATACCTCACGCGAAAGGTATTCGCCATCGGCTCAAGGTGAATATCGGAAGCACGGTTCTTGAAAGCATCGACGATGATCTGGTTGACCAGCTTGATAATCGGAGCGTCGGCCTCGACCGCTGCCCCTTCATCGGCCCCGCCCAACTTGCCCATCTTACCAATCTCCACCTCGCCTTCGGTGATGTCTTGGATCAACTTACTCACCGTGTCAGTGCCACTTTTCTTCGTGTTAGAGCCACTTCCACCGCCATAGAACCGTTCGAGTGCCGCTTCAATATCCTGCAACGCTGCAACCCGAGGGTCGATATTTAAGCTGAGAGCTGCGCGGAGGTTGTCGATGGTATCAATGTCCGTCGGGTCGGCCATTGCCACAACCAGCGTATCTTCCTGCAATGTCACCGGAACCGCCGAGTATCTCTTGGCTAAATGCCGAGGTAGAGCGTTAATGACATCATCTGAAAGTCGTAAATCCGTTAAATCGACATACTCGATTCCGTAATGGGCCGCCTTGGCCTGAGCAATGTGGGAAGGAAGGAGCAAGCCCTTCGTTACCAACGTGTCTAATACTCCCTCCCCAGTGGCATCTGCCTCTCCCCGAGTCGCTTCCACTTGGTTGCGCTCTAAGAGGCCCATATCCACGAGTGTATCAATTAATATATCGTCTTTGGCAGCCACGGTTTACCTGTCGGACTTGTTCATTCTGTTGGACTCGAGGCACCAGTCTATGAACCGACTCCTCAAAGTCAATTGATCTCATGATCATTTCCACATTGGATCACTCTAAAATCATTTGACAGCACAATTCATGCCCCTCTTGTAAGAAGTTTGGGATTTGCTGGTTTGCGATCGGTTCCTCATTGATTTAGGTTTGAATGATGCAGGTGCTTGTCTCCGGAAGTTCGGGCTTGATCGGTGGTTTGTTGATCCCTCGGTTGCGTTTGGTTGGACACACCATCCTGATGCTCCATCGTCACCGTCCTACCCAGGGCGACCAACTGCAATGGGATCCCCTTAGTGGTAAGATCGATTGGGGGATTCATTCTGCAACCCCCATCGACGCTGTGATCCATCTAGCGGGGGAGAATATCGGTGCCCACCGATGGAGTGCAGCACGCAAACTCGAATTCCGCTCTAGTCGCATTCAGGTCACATCTGCGCTCATTCAAACTCTGCTTGCTCGGCCACAACCGCCCTCCACATTTATCGGGGCTTCCGCCATCGGCATTTACGGTGAACAGGGAGAAGATTGGATCGATGAACAATCCCTTCCCGGCAAGGATTTTCTTGCCCAACTCGCGCTCGATTGGGAAATGGCCTCCACCCCTCTGACAAACGTCGGGTGCCGAGTCGTCAACGCACGCTTTGGGATGGTTCTCTCGCGTAACGGAGGTGCCTTCGCCAAAATGCTGACTCCGTTTAGGTTTGGGTTTGGCGGCCAAATCGGAACAGGTCGCCAATGGATGAGCTGGATCTCCCTCGAGGATTGCGTTTCCGCCCTAATCTACGCGCTCGATGAAAGCAGACTCTCTGGAGCCATCAACGTCGTTAGCCCAGAACCCGTTCGAAACGTGGAGTTCACCCAAACCTTAGCTCGAACGCTACATCGACCCAATTTGATGAGAATGCCGCAGTGGGTGCTGCGGATCGTTTTTGGCGAAATGGCTGACTCACTTTTGCTTAAGAGTCAACGCGTCGCACCCACACGTTTGCTAGCAACGGGTTTCAATTTCTCCGACCCACGCTTGGAACCGTTGATGATTCGACTGCTCAACAACCGGTCTCCAACCCCCGTTCGTAATCCAGATTGATCTGGTGTCTGGTCCCCAAGGCCGCGCTCAATGGGTCTGTTTCCGGCCCACAAAACCCGTAGTGCAAATGGCGACGCCATCCTTCGGCATAACGAAACTTGCCCGACATGCGACCAAGCTCCTCACCAAAATCATCCATTGTTTGGAGATAGGAATTTAACCTCTGCGAAGCATCCAACCAGTCTTGTTGGCTGACGTGAGCAGCTAGGGCAGAACGCTTTAAATCCTGAACTGTGGTGGTATCCACAAAGCTTCCTGGAGTCACTCGACGCCTTAGCGGATCACGCAATCCATGAGGCATTCCGTGGTAGACCGTCACCTCGCCAACATAATGAGGCCGTGGCGGAATAGTCTGAAAGTTTGCCAAACAACGTGAAAAAGCCGCCGACAAGGCTAGGCGACATGCGTTGGTGTGATCCTCCATATAATCAACCGGTGAATGCGTCAGCAAAATGGAGGGTTGCACCTCGCGGATAATAGCGGCCAACCGCCTCAAAGTTTTGATGTTGTAAAAAACCTCGAGGTCATCGCCTAGGCTAGCATGATACTCCGCTCCTAAAAGAGTCGCAGCATTCCGCGCCTCCTTCCTCCTCATTTTCTTCAGCGGCAACCCTTCATAGACCAAGCTGCCGCAATTCCCGCTTGAGATGTTGAGGTAATGGGTCTCCCAACCTGCCTGTTTCAGCAGGATGAGCGTCCCTGCCATCATAAACTCGATGTCATCCGGATGGCTCGCGATCGCCAGCACAGTCCGTTTTCCATTTGTATTGAGTGCGGTTGTCATGCTCCGATTCACTGGAGGAAACAATGACAGGCCACACCATGATCGACAAGGGCCGATGTCTCGATCTAGGTCGAGTAGAATCACTCAGTAAAAAATTCCTCTTAGCAACTGCTTGCCAGCACATCATAGAATTCGTTTCACTACCCCTTATGTTGCAGGCCCAACCGGTTACATCCTTCGACGAACCCGCTCTCGAGCCGTATCGGACGATGAAATGGCAGACTGATCATCAACGCCAAAATATTTTTGTCGCGGAAGGTGAGAAAGTGGTGCGTCGGCTTTTAGAAAGTGATCTTACTGTTCACTCGCTACTCCTTCCAGAAAAGTGGCTCATCGAATACGAACCATTACTGGCCCGAAGACCGGAAACCATTCGCGCCTTCACTGCCGAGAAACCAACGTTGGAGAAACTCACTGGTTTCTCCATGTACCAAGGAGTTTTAGCTGTCGCCACCGTTCCTGAACCCACCCCGCTGGCTCAACTCCTTACCCCACAGAAAACGTCGTTAATGCTTCTTGCGGTGGATGGACTCTCAAATGCTGAGAATCTCGGAGGGATCATCCGCACTTGCGCGGCCTTTGGTGTGGACGCGTTAATTGTGGGCGAGACGTGTTGTCATCCCTACCTGCGCAGGTCGGTTCGTGGATCCATGGGAGCCATTTTTAAGCTGCCCTATATCTTGTCTCAAAACTTATCGGCAACTCTGCAGGAACTCCACACCGCCGGGGTTCATACTGTGGCGGCACATCCGCATACAAATCAGCAATATCTCGATCGAAGCAATCTACAAGGTCCTTGCTGTATAATCCTAGGGAGCGAAGGTGAAGGCGTTTCCCCTCAGATCCTAGCGACTTGCCGCGCCACAGTCGCTATACCCATGCGCAACGAAATCGACTCTCTCAACGTCGGCAACGCCGCCGCTGTCTTTCTTTACGAAGTCTATCGCCAGCGGCAAAAAATATCGCTCGGATGATATTTTAATTTTACGATCCCAGCCTCATGCGCTAATGGTGGAGGGTGACTGTTAAAACGTTCCAGACTGAGATAACCGAAGCGCTACGATCCTTTGAAAAGTTTATCGTGTGCCTCGACAAGACGCCTGAAGACTTTGCATCTTCCGTCACATCTCTGATGGAAAAAGCCATTAAAGCTTATCAAAACCGTGCTGAAAACTTACGGCATGGCATCGCTCTCGATAAACAGTTAACCATTATCCTCAGTCAGACCGAGGGTGAAATCCCGCTCTGCGGCATCTATTTTAATCTTTCTTCGCCCTACCACAAAAAGATCGCTGCGAAGAAAAAATAAACCCACCGAGTTTATTCAACCTGCACTAGATCTCCGACCGCGGCTTCTCCTGTTGAAATATCCCCGACGCCACTAGTCGATTGGAACGGACCTGTCATTTTAATTTCGCCCACTTTCACTCCGGAGCGATAAATCGACAACCGCTGCTCTTTCTCAGGAAGGACTCCTCCAGAAAATGCGACCACAGCAAATTTCAACGCCGGATTGGTGCTGACGACCTGTCCATGTAGCACTGCGATCCCGCGAATCTTGGGCGGAACCGGAATTGGTTTATTAATCCTTGCCTTACTCGAGATGGAGTTCGTCGGAAGATTAGTGCTGACGAAGGCACTATCGACCTTCCTAGCCGTGTTTTTATTGGGCCGAGAACAACCGCCTAAGACCACCGCCAACATCATTCCTAATAGCAATCGCATCTCAAAAACTTTCCATCCCACCAACGCGCTAGGCTAGTCCCTTAGTTGCGACGAGCCGAATCAAGAAAATGCGACTCGCGCAAGGCTTTTGCGGAGATTTGGTAGCCTGTGCTGTTCAAGTGCAACTGATCGGCGACAAAAAGATCAGGTCGAGGTAATCCATCCGCGTTCAAGATCAGAGGAAAGATATCCAGAAATCTGAGGTTCGACCCCTTTTCGCAATAAGCTTGAATGGAGCGATTGGCTTCCCGCACCTCTTTCTCAAATTTCCACCGACTTGGGCTGGGTTTAATCGCGATAAACAAGATCGTTGTCTTAGGAAGTTGAGCGTGAACAGCTTTTTCAAAATCCACAAAATCTTTGGTGACCTGCCCAGCCGATTTTCCCTGAGCGATATCATTGTCACCGGCGTAAAAAACAATTTGGCGAGGCTTGTAACGGAAGACTAACGTATCTATGAGAGCGATGGACTCCGCAATCGTGGAGCCTCCAAAGCCTCGATTGATTAGGGGGATTCCTGGAAAATCTTTCTTCAACGATTTCCATAACCGGATAGTCGAGCTCCCTAGAAATAAAACCGCCGACGTCGGAGGGGGATTCGTGAGATCAGATTGCTTAAACGCCTCCAACTCTTTCTCGTAGCGCATCGCTACAGAATCCGCCATTCCCTTAGAGTTCAGAACGACCAATCCAACCAACAGAAACATTAAAAGTAAAAATTTTCGCATCGAGTGAACAGATTGCATCTTATTTACTCGCGCCCTTAAGTTGGCTAGGGTTAAGGGGCTTAAGGTCCTTCGGTATAAAGATACCGTCTTTGCGAATCAGTTCGCCATCGAACCACACCTCGCCACCGCCCCAATCGGGACGTTGGATTAGCACCATGTCCCAATGGACTGCGGAACGATTTCCATTATCCGCAATTTCATAAGCCTGCCCCGGAGTAAAATGGAGCGAACCTGCGATTTTTTCATCGAACAGAATATCGCACATCGGATTCTGGATATAGGGATTGAAGCCGAGGGCGAATTCTCCAATGAATCGAGCACCCGCATCCGTATCGAGAATTTCGTTCAGTCGCCGAGTGTTTGACGATGTCGCTTTGACGATCTTACCTTTGTTAAGCTCCAGTCGAATGTTTTCAAACTTGGTACCGGAGTAGAGTGATGGGGTGTTAAACTGAATGGTTCCAGTGGCAGAGTTTTTAACGGGACACGAGAAAACCTCGCCATCAGGAATATTGAGTTTTCCGTTACAACTCTTGGCCCCGATTCCCTTGATGCTGAACTGCAGATCGGTTCCCGGACCTTTTAGATGAACAAGATCGGCTGATTTCATCCGCTTTTCCAGCGGGGTCATCGCACGGGCCATCTTCGCATAGTCCATTGTGCAAACGTCGAAGTAGAAATCCTCAAAAGCCTCGGTGGACATGTTCGCGGCCTGGGCCATGCTCGGTGTGGGCCAGCGCAGGACGACCCAACGCGTCTTGTTGACACGATAATTCAGCACCGGGCGCAGTGTCTTATTGTAAAGTGCCAACCGTTCACTCGCGACATCAGAAGTTTCGCTCGCGTTCGCACTGCCTCGGATGGCGATGTAAGCCTGCATCCGTTTCATGCGGTGCATCTCGATGTCACACACGAGTGCTGCATGCCCCGCCGAGGTGTCTCGGAGCACTTCACGCGTGACCCGAGTGTGGCGTGTTTCCACGATCGGAACCGCCCCAACCGCACGCACAGCACGGATGAGTTGGATCGTAAACTCATCGGGCACATCAATCATGTCGAGGAGGATATGCTCCCCTCGAGTCAGTTCCGTTGAATAGGTAGCGAGCAGTTTCGCGAGTTTGATGTAACGAGGATCCGTCATAGTTAATTTCTTCATTTAGCACAGTCTGTGCCATTAAGAAAGCAGAACAGTTCGGCATTCTTCTGCGTTTGGATTGGACTCGACGTTGACCAAGGCTTCCGCACAATTGCGTCATGTCAATTGCGCATTTGCGAATCAATTACTCCAAAGGCGGTTTGCGGCGAAGCGATCTTGTGGTGAATGCCATGGGTCAGTTTAAAACTTGGTTTGATGATGCGGTTCGAGCCGAAATTCTTGAGCCTAACGCCATGACTCTGGCCACGGTTGATGAATCGGGGCAACCCTCCTGTCGCACCGTACTACTCAAGGTCGCTGATGAACGAGGATTCAGCTTTTTTACCAACTATGAAAGCCGCAAAGGGACAGAAATCGCCACGAATCCTCGGGTTGCTCTGACATTTTTCTGGCCTGCACTCGAAAGGCAAATCTGTATTCGGGGTCGTTGTACAAAACTTTCTCGTGAAGAAAGCCAACTCTATTTTAGCAGCCGTCCGATAGGCAGCCAACTAGGAGCCTGGGTTTCGCAGCAATCTTCGCACGTGCCCGGTCGCGATTTTCTCGAATCAAAGCTCACCGAAGTGACTACAAAATTTGGGAACCAATCGATTCCGGTGCCCGACCAGTGGGGTGGATACGTCGTGTGCCCCTCGTCCGTCGAGTTTTGGCAGGGACGCCCCAACCGCCTCCATGATCGATTCCTCTACACGAGCGAATCGGGAGCTTGGCGGATAGAAAGACTCTCACCCTAAAAGCACGGCCAAGGGACAAGCCACTTCAATTGAGGTTTGGAGGCTCCCATTTTTAAGACACCTATTCGTTTGAACTACATTCCTTTAACTCTCTTAGTTGCCGTAATTTTATGGGGCAGCAACAACGCGATCACAAAATATCTGGTGGCCTCCTGGCCGCCTTTATTCATCGGCGTCACGCGATTTTTGATTGCCGGTGTTATTTTACTAGGCTTGGCACGTTATGTCCCTTGGCTTGGATCCTCCAACGCACTCTCTCCCTCGCTACGGCGACGGCTTTGGACTCGAGGAGCCTTCAATCTTGCCCTTTACATCATCGCCTTTAACGTCGCCATGGCCTACACGACTGCTTCACATGTGGCCCTCTATTTAGGCACCGCACCCGTGTGGGCACTGCTCTGGGAAGGCCGGCCTCGGTGGAATTTTAAATCTCTAAAATCTTATGGGGCAGCAATTCTGGCACTCAGTGGGGTTGTCTTCCTGTTTTGGCCCGCCCTCAAGCTTGGAGGCTCGGCGTGGGTGGGTGAAGTGCTTGGCTTAGCTTCAAGTATTTTGTGGACCATTTACGGACGCGATTGTCGAGCCTTTCGGACGGAGTTGAGCCCTGCCGAAATTTCTGGTCATACTTTTATCCGAGGCTCCGTGATCCTCATCCCTCTGGCTGCGTGGGAGCTTTATCATTACTTAAGTAGCCACACATCGGCTCCGTTTTTTCAACCACGACTCCTCCTGCTGCAATCTTACTGTATCATTGCCAGCGGAGTGATCGCATTCATCCTTTGGTCCAACGCGCTGCGTCACTGGCCCGTAAGCAAGGTGTACCTCTTTAATAACCTGATCCCGATTAGCACCATGCTCTGGGCTTTTTTATTGATTCAAGAACCTATCACTTCGACATTTTGGCCCGCCATGGGATTGATCTGCGGCGGCGTCTTGTTTGGTCAAACTCAATGGGAAATCTTTTTCAAGCGTCGATTTTTATCATCCAGCTCAAATTCACCGTAACAACCCGGCTTGCCAACGGGGACTTGAGTTTGTTTAACTGAGATGGTGCTACATCAGCAGACACTTAAGAAGTCAGTCAGTTTCTCAGGGATTGGTTTGCATAGTGGGAATCGAGTCAACATGACTTTTTTACCCTCCACACCCAATACTGGGATCAGGTTTCGCCGCGTGGACCTCGATGGGCACCCCGAGGTTGAGGCCCGCATCGAGAATGTTTTCGAAACCAACCGCTCCACCACGTTGGCCAAGGGAAATGTTAAAGTCCACACCGTGGAACACATTCTCTCCACTTTTGCAGGTCTAGGCGTGGATAATGCCATCGTAGAGATCGATGCCAACGAGCCGCCAATCGCCGATGGCAGCTCTCGCCAATATCTTCGCATGGTTCAATCTGCTGGCATCGTAACGCAGGCCGAGAAGCGTGATCCTTTGACGATTTCTTCCCCCATAGAAATCAAGCAGGGGGAAACGATGATGTCCATTTTCCCCCATCCCACGCTGAAAATATCCTGTACAAGCACGGATCGTCAGGGCCGGTTTACACAATTCTTCAGCGTGGAGATTAACCCCGAAACATGGTCGGTCGAACTCTCGGAAGCTCGGACGTTTTGTTTTTTTGAGGAGATTGAATTCCTCATCAAGAACGGGCTAATCAAGGGCGGGAGCTTGGAAAACGCCGTGATCATTCGTGATGATGCCGTTCTCACCAACGAACCGTTGCGATACTCCGAGGAGTTTGTGCGGCACAAAATTTTAGATATCGTCGGCGACCTCGCGCTCTTGAGCCGACCGTTGACGGGTCATGTGATCGCGATCAAACCGAGTCATGGTGCCAATTGTGAACTCGCCCGTCAGATTCACGCACAAAGCCGCAAGCCGCTCCTTGCTAGTCAACCGTTTATTCCTCCTCCTGCCGTCGCCGACCCGCACGAGGCCATCACGCCAGCGACTGGTGCACCGCTGATGGACATCATGGAGGTCATGAAAATTCTTCCCCATCGCTACCCATTTCTAATGGTGGATCGCGTTATGAAGATCGAAGGAAGCAAAATTACCGCACTGAAGAATGTCACGATCAATGAGGGTTACTTTCAGGGTCATTTTCCCAATCACCCGATCATGCCCGGCGTCCTCCAACTCGAAGCCATTGCTCAAGTGGCGGGCATTTTGATGCTAAAAAAACTCGAAAACATGGGTAAAATCGCCTATTTTATGTCCGCAGAAAGCGTCAAGTGGCGAACTCCTGTCCGGCCTGGCGATACATTGATAATTGATGTCGATTTGGTAAAAATGCGCGGAAAACTTGGAAAAGCCAAGGGGGTCTGTTCAGTCAACGGCACCGTGACCAGTGAGGCAGAAGTCACCTTTGTTTTGTTAGACGCATGATTCACTCCTCCGCTGTTATCCATCCAAAAGCTTCGGTCCCCACAAGTTGCGAGATCGGCCCGTTTTGTGTGATCGGTCCCGACGTTCGGCTCGGGGAAAACTGCCGACTTTATTCTCATGTTGTGATCGATGGTCATACCGAGATCGGCGATGATAATGAGATTTTTCCCTTCACCAGCATCGGTCTCAAAACTCAAGATCTGAAATGGAAAGGTGGCATCACCCGCACCATCATTGGCAGCCACAATACCTTCCGAGAATCAGTCACCATCAATAGCGCCACAAGCGATGGTGAGTCGACCCGTGTAGGTGATCACAATCAGATCCTTGCCTATAGCCACGTCGCACACAATGTTGTGATCGGTAACTATGTTATCATGTCCAACGTAGCCACACTGGCGGGCCATGTTTCTGTCGAGGACAATTGCATCATTGGAGGCCTCGTAGGAGTTCACCAATTTTGTAGATTGGGCAGGTTTTCGATGATCGGCGGCTGTTCCAAGGTCGTTCAAGATATCCCCCCGTTCATGCTCGCTGACGGAAACCCCATCGAAATCCGAATGATCAACAAAATCGGACTGGAACGTAACGGCTTTAGCGACGAAACCATTGCCGCGTTGAAGCAGGCCCATCGCATCATGTTTCGGGAACAGTTAAGTGTCAGCAACGCCCTAACCAAGATCGAAGCGGACGTTTCCCTGCTTCCAGAGGTTCTATATTTCATCAACTTCGTTAAATCGAGCGAGCGTGGGATTTCCCGCTAGATTTTGACTGCCCGTGAGTAATAAAATGAGGAATTGACGCACGGAATCGCTTTGATACGCTGGATATAGATGAACCTTGGAGCTCGATTTAGTCGCCGTTTCGGTGGGGAGGATTACTGGAATCTCACCCCTCTGCGTCTCGGGCTTTTCTAAAACAAAATTTTAACCCGAACCGCAGGTTGTCTCGCCTGCGGTTTTTTTATGCAACCAACAGCACGAGCACCGCACTAATCCTATGATAGTTGTCCTAAAACCAAACATCTCAAAAAAAGACGAGGCCGCTGTTTTAAAAGAGATCAAAAAATTGGGCTACAAACCGCATGTCATGCGGGGTGTCGAACGGACTGTCGTCGGCGCCATTGGCGATGAGCGCAAGAATCATACCTTGGAAACACTCACAACCTTTAGCCAAGTCGAAAGCGTCATGCCGGTTCAAAAACGTTACAAGCTCGTCAGCCGCGAGGCTCACCGAAGCAACTCTCAAATCAATGTGCAAGGTCACCTCATCGGTGGCAAAAAAGTCCAGATCATGGCTGGTCCCTGCTCAGTTGAGAGCGAGAAGCAGTTGATGGCGACTGCGCATGCGGTCAAAAAGGCGGGTGCCACAATCCTGCGCGGCGGTGCTTTTAAACCACGCACCTCCCCGTACGAGTTCCAAGGGCTTGGCGAAAAAGGTTTGAAGCTGCTGGCCAAAGCCCGCAAAGAGACTGGTCTCGGGATCATCACCGAGTTGTTGTCGGAACAACAGGCTGAGATGGTTGCAGAGTACTCGGATATTCTTCAAATTGGTGCACGCAACGCCCAAAATTTTCAACTACTCATTGCAGCCGCAAAAACCGGAAAACCGGTGTTGTTGAAGCGCGGCCTCTCCATGAAGATTGAAGAATGGCTCCTTGCCGGCGAGTATATCCTCGCGAATGAAAACCCGAATCTAATGTTTTGCGAACGTGGCATTCGCACCTTCGAGACCTATACGCGGAACACGCTCGATCTTTCCACAATTCCTATCATCAAGAAGGAATCCCATTGCCCGATCGTGATTGATCCGAGCCAAGGCGCTGGCCGGGCGGATCTTGTTGCGGCTATGTGCAAAGGTGCGATCGCGATGGGGGCCGATGCGCTTTTGATCGAGGTTCACCCGAACCCAGCAGAGGCACTCAGCGATGGGGCCCAACAGTTGACCCTTGAAGGGTTTGCAAAACTCATGGAAGAGTTGCAACCCTTCATCGCTGTTGCGGGCCGGGAGTAGGTTTGATTTATTTTCTAACGGAAACGTGATTCATAAGACTCTGGCGTGGATATTGCT
>Ga0114966_10000627_pt1 | contig 33877 bp, 38 predicted proteins | sample M_130207_XF_Meta_FD_87029 | JGI IMG/M metagenome (GOLD analysis project Ga0114966, IMG submission 87029) | Freshwater microbial communities from Lake Montjoie, Canada to study carbon cycling - M_130207_XF_MetaG | ecosystem: Environmental > Aquatic > Freshwater > Lake | place: Lake Montjoie... | reverse complement strand
TTCTGGGCAGCGAGACCATTGACAACTAACAGAATCTGCTATATAATAGCATCATGAGCACCGAACAAGACCGATTCAAACACTCAAAGCGTTTACTCAAAGATGAAAACGCTATCAAAAAGCAAACCAAGATCGCCAAAGCTGCTGGCTCGGACATAAGCCAGCCACACAAGTTTGCCAAGCAACATGCCATGGATTGCGGTAACCCGCAATGCTTGCTGTGCTCGAGAGAAAAAGTTTTTGGGGAGCCAACTATACAACAAAAGAGATTTGATCAGAACGTGGAAGAGATCAGGGATCGACACAGCAACGGTTTAACAACAAAGGATGAAGAATGAACGCACTACTTGAACGCACCGCCGGACTCACTAGCCAGGCCGCAGCACTTGCAATTGGCAGCCGATATGATCTAGTGCTGATTGCCTCCAGACGCATGCGAGAACTCATGCGCGGCGATCCTGCTCAAGTGCCAACTCGTTACGGTCCTGCAGTCACAGCTCTGCTGGAGATTGAAGCAGGAAAAATCACAATGGATTATCTATACAAACAGCAAGACATTGCACCGCGACGTCGATCAAAACACTATTGATTTTGGTTGACCGGTAATGTTCATTGTTGTATAATAAACACAAAGAGGACATTATGCCATCAGTATTTTTAGTATCAGACACACACTTTGGACACAAAGGCGTGTGTCACTTCACGCGCAACGACGGTGTGACCAAGTTACGTCCATGGGATACTCCCGAAGAAATGGATGAGGCAATGGTCCGGGCCTGGAACGAACGTGTCCGGCCCACAGACAAGGTTTATCACTTGGGCGATGTGGTTATCAACCGCCGGGCGTTACCCACCATAGCCAGATTAAATGGTGACAAGGTTTTGATCCGTGGCAACCACGATATCTTTCCCGATGACGAGTATCGCAAGTATTTTCGAGAGTTGCGGGCATACCATGTGATGAACGGAATGATCTTGAGCCACATTCCAATCCATGAAGAATCGTTAGGGCGCTTTGGTGTGAACATTCACGGGCACTTGCATGCCAACAGAGTAATGAAGGCAGGGCCAGCTGCTGGTGAGTTTGTGAACAAGGTTGTTGATCCACGCTATTATTGTGTATGTGTAGAGCACACAGACTTTGCTCCTATCTTGTTTGAGGATGTGCAAAAACGCATTGTTGAAGAAGGTGGAGAAATTGGATTTAGGAACGGCAATGGGCCAACAATGTAGCAATGTTTTTCCATATAAACAAAACTTTCAACTCTGATTTTCCTTGCCATTGGGCATTGGGAATGTTTTTTGTGAGCACCGATACAGGGTGGAAACACACACGTAGATTTGGGTTGGATATCTTGTACAAAGGCTATGCTGATTCGGCGCCACTTGAATCGTTGTTGGAACAAATCGTGTTACAAAGTACGCCACGCCTCACCGGAAACTTTTGTGCAATAGTGGTGTGTGATGGCTCTTTGCAAATACAGACTGATAGATATCGTAGCTTTCCTATCTACATAGGATCGCACACGATCAATAATCTTGTGCCACAAGACTGTACAGCATGGACGGACAGTTTGATCACTGTACACAGTGATCTAGAAGTGACTGAACACAAGTTTGACGTGATTGGTCACATCGACATTGTTGAACTGGACTTCAATCAGGCCTTGGACCAAGTACATCACATACTCTCACACAAAACTCAACAGTTTTTAAGTCACAACACCTTGCCTTTGAAAGTTTTTCTCAGCGGTGGTGTAGATACCATGTTGCTGTACAGTTATCTGGTGGCCGCAGGTGCTGAGTTTGAATTGCTAGATTATGATCATATGGATCACGATTATTTTTGGCGGTGTAATTCACATCTATTCAAAAAGTTTTGGGCGTATAAACAAACTCATAATTGGAAAACTCCTTGCGTATTGGCCTCTGGTACTCCCGGCGATGAATTCATGTTACGTGGTCCCGAGAGTGCCGATTTTTATTTGAGGCATTTTGGGATCTCATTGAATGAATCAATACTCAAAAATCACATGCAGTATGACTATGTCATGTTAGAAAAAAACCAACAAAGATTAAGTAACCAACCTCCGTTGTTGTTTAGTCGGTCTGACCTACATTGGCATTTGTGCAACATCATGGTGAACGATTGGCAACATTGGCATCTTGGTCATACGTTACATTGGACTCCATTGAGAGACCTTGATATTTTTAAAATTATCATGAGGTTGCCATTGCAGAACGCTGTTGAGCAGATGGTTGATAACAAGTTCAGCCGAGCACTGATTGAGCGTAATATTCCCAACGGATCAGACTTTATCAGTTCACAGAAAAATACAGGTCCTGTATTGAAGAATCTCAACCGATTGTTTGAGAAAATCAACCAAAAATAATACATGTCAGAACAATGTAAATTATACGTTTTGGTTGGAGTGCCAGGCAGCGGAAAAAGTTCGTGGCATTGCGATCAAGAATGGCTTCGAGAAGCTGCCTATATCTCTACAGATCGTTATGTTGAAGAATACGCTAAAAATATGGGCAAGACCTACAGCGAAGTCTTTAACGAAGTCATGCCTGAGTGCGTGAAGTATATGACCGGTGATGTAGTACATGCTCGCGAAGCCAGTCGAGATATTGTGTGGGATCAAACTTCAACCACTGTGGCAAGTCGTCGAAAGAAGTTCAACATGTTGCCCGAATACTATGCCATTGCTGTGGTATTCCGCACACCGTCGTGTGATGAACTGGATCGGCGACTGCAAAGTCGATATGATTCTGGAAAAATAATCCCCCAAGCGGTGGTTGACAGTATGATTGAGAATTGGCAAGAGCCCACTTTGGAAGAAGGATTCCAGGAAATTTGGTACGTTTGAACGGGGGATTTTGTTGCGTAAAAACAACAGAATTTCCCGTATTTTTTTGCCCAAAATACCTGGATTTTGTTGCAAAAAACCCACAATATTCTGGTTGACCGCTATTGCCCGAACTGCTATAATACACACATGTTCAGCAAAAAGGAGTTTCAAATGGATATTGCCGCAATCAACACTGCAATCATCACTGGCAACCTTACCAACGAGCAATTGAGCTCGGTGATTGATGCTGTGAAATATGCTCGCAGCCAACTGACCAAGTCCAAAGTTCGCAGTTTTGCAGTGGGTGATCGTGTGAAGTTTACCAGCACCAAAAACGGTATCACTTATGTGGGCCAAGTGGAAAAAGTCAAGCTGAAGTTTGTACTGGTCAAGACGCCCGTGAATCGCTGGAATGTGCCTGCCAACATGCTGGAAGCCGTTTGAAACGGTTGACCGGTATTGTCCAAACTGCTATAATAAACACATCGCAACAAGGAGCTGATATGAAAGAATTGCAAGCATACATTGACCGTAAGAATCGCTGGAACGCCATCTTCAAAGGCGAGCAGTTTGAGATCCAAACTGCCCAGGGTCGCCAGCGTGTGGCTGATGCACTGGATGCAGACCTTAGCCCTGAGAACTTGACCTGCGATGGTGAACTGCCTCGTGCAGAAGTTCAACGCCGTCACAAGGTGTTGTCAACGGCTGCACAAGAACTGCAGAAGTTGGATCCCAGCGTCAAGATCTACGAATTCTACACAGGAGAGTGATATGAAAGCACTAATCCTAGCACTCACCGCAATGATAGTCGGCATTGCAACCCTACTGTTCATCTCCTTTGTCCTATCCTGGCCGGTGATGATCCTGTGGAATGAGTGCCTAATGCCTGCTGTAGAAGGCATAAAAGAGATCGGTTGGATTCAGGCTTGGGGTATTTCAACTCTGTGCGGTATCTTGTTCAAGACCACCATTACACAGAAATAAACAGTTGACTGGAAATTCACAGTCTGCTACAATAAACACATCGCAACATAATCAAGGAACATTTTATGGCAGTTTCAGACGCACGTACAGTTACTTCTAATCAAGCTCGCAAGAGCCTGCTCAAAGCATTCAAAGTTCAACGTCCGTTGTTCTTGTGGGGGCCTCCAGGCATTGGCAAGAGCGAATTGGTTGAAGGTATCACCAACGAACTAGGCGGTCTCATGATTGACCTGCGCCTGGGACAGATGGAACCCACTGACATCCGTGGTATTCCGTTCTACAACAAGGACTCGGGCAAGATGGATTGGGCTCCTCCTGTGGAACTGCCCGATGAAGAAATGGCCAGTCAGTATCCCATCGTGGTATTGTTCTTGGACGAACTGAACAGTGCCGCGCCCAGCGTTCAGAGTGCCGCTTATCAGTTGATTCTCAATCGACGCATTGGCAAATATCGCTTGCCCAAAAACGTGGTCATGGTGGCTGCTGGTAACCGTGAAAGCGACAAAGGTGTCACATTCCGTATGCCCACACCGCTGGCAAATCGTTTCTTGCATCAAGAGATGAAGGTGGACTTTGCCAGCTGGCAACAATGGGCTGTGCTCAACAACATCCACAAAGACGTTGTGGGTTACTTGAGTTTTGCCAAGCAAGACCTGTACGATTTTGATGCCAAAAGCTCAAGCCGTGCATTCGCTACTCCGCGTACCTGGACATTCGTTAGCGAACTGTTGGAAGATGACGACGGCGATGACGACACCATTACCAACTTGGTAGCAGGTACAGTTGGTGAAGGACTTGCTGTGAAGTTTATGGCACACCGCAAGGTGGCAGGACGCATGCCCAAGCCTGAAGATATCTTGAGTGGCAAAGTCAAAGACTTGAATGTCAAAGAAGTCAGTGCCATGTACAGTCTAGTTATTTCCATGTGCTACGAGCTGAAAGATGCAGTAGAGAAAAAAGTGGAGCAGAAGAAGTTCCACGAGATGGCTGATAACTTCCTCAGCTACATGATGAATAACTTCGAGACTGAGCTGACGGTGATGGGTGCTCGTATTGCGTTGACCACATACGACTTGCCATTCTTGCCAACCAAGATGAAACACTTTGATGAGTTTCACAAACGTTTCGGCAAGTACATCCTGCAAAGCAGCAACTAAAAAACGGGCCCTAGGGCCCGTTTTCAATTATGAAATACGAAGTAATCAAACTAGATCGTCGCCATAGTTATTGCAAGATTTACAAATACTCAATTGAGTTCAGTAAAGCAGGTTGGAAAGGCACTGGCGCGTTGGACTTTGATCGTGCCCGTCGTTGGTTCAATAACAACTTTGGGTGGAGTCAAGAAGTAGATGTGCAGCAAAAGATGGCCGGTCAGGCACGTGAAATGGACCAAGCTGATGGTATAAACTTTCACTGGGCATTTACAACTCAATATCGAAATTATCGAATCTATGTCAGCTCTGACAAAGAACTGGCTTGGTTTCAATTGAGCCATATCTGTGATGTATGACCGCCGAACAAAAAATTATTGTCAAACCCAATCTTGTTATTTTTAAAGATACTAATCATTGGGACAACATATGGCAAAAGATATTATCTGAGCATGGATCTACAATTGCCATATCCTGGGTATTGAAAAGAGAATTGGGATTCACAACCCGCCGTCATACTCATTGGATTAACTTTTTTGCAGATGGTGCCAAAGTTGGAGGTTATTATCAAGACCAAATTCATCTGGACTTTTATAATGAGTCAGCATTATCTTGGTTTCAACTTAAATATCTCTAGTGCTGGTTGACCAGTATTGGCACCAATGCTATAATACACGTATGTCCAAAAAAGGAGTAGTCATGCAATTTTTCAATCCCAATGTACTGTATGCCACAGCTGGCACCACCAACAACAAAAAAGAATCCGACAAGTATAAAAATCTACTTGGGCCCACTGACCCCAAGATAGACAACGAGGTACGCGAAAAATTGGTCACAGCCCGTGTGGGCCTGTTGCTTAAGGCCAGTTTCTTTGGCAATCTTGCCACACGTTTGAAATTGGTCAATGCTGATGAATGGTGCGGTACTGCGGCAACAGATGGTCGTAATTTTTATTACAATAGTCGCTTCATCAAAATGCTCAAGACCAAAGAGATTGAATTCTTGTTTGGGCATGAGGTACTGCATTGTGTTTATGATCACTTTGGACGTCGTGGAGATCGTGATCCGCAGATTTGGAATATTGCCAATGACTTTTGTGTGAATGGCGATTTGGTCAAACACAAGGTGGGCGAGTTGATCACCACAGTGCCTGCCTTGTACGACACCAAGTATGATGGCATGAGCTCGGAAGAAGTGTTTGACGACTTGATGAAAAATGCCAAGAAACTCAACATGAGTGATCTCATTGACAAGATGATCGACGAGCACTTGGATGGCGAAGGCGATGCTGACGGTGAAGGCGACGGTGAAGGCAACGGCAAAGGCCGTCCTAAACTGAGCGAAGAAGAACGCAGAGCCATCCGCGACGAAATCAAAGAAGCCATGCTGGCGGCTGCGGCTACTGTGGATGGTGCTGGCAATATTCCTGCTGGTGTCAGGCGCATAATCCAAGATCTCACTGAGCCCAAGATGAACTGGCGCGAACTGTTGCGTATGCAATTGGAGAGCACAATCAAGAGTGATTACACCTGGATGCGAGCCAGCCGTAAAGGTTGGCACATGGACGCTGTGATGCCTGGCATGAAGTTGGATCCCATGATTGATATTGCACTGTTTATTGACGCTTCAGGCTCAATGAATGAAAACATGCTCAAAGACATCTTGAGTGAGACTGCCAATATCATGGAGTCGTTCCCTGCTTACAAAATCCATGTGGTGACATTTGATACCGAATGCTACAATCCGCAACAGTACGATTCGGAGAACCTGGATGACATCCGTGATTACGAAGTAAAGGGCGGCGGCGGTACTGATTTTGATGCAATTTTTAGATACCTAAAAGACAACGAGATCGAACCCAAGCGCCTGGTTGTGTTCACTGACGGTTATCCCTGGGGCAGCTGGGGCGATGAGAACTATGCAGATACAGTTTGGATCTTGCATGGTACCACAACCATTGTTCCGCCCTGGGGGCAATATGCCTACTACGACGACGCCGAATAAGCAAAACAAATTTAGCCAAAACCTCCTAAGAAATTTATCTTAGGAGGTTTTCTTTTGTAAATATCTATATGAACGACAAACAACTAACCATTGCTGACCTAGCGTCAATCAAAGTTATACTGGATACAGTGATCACTCGCGGAGCCATACGTGGCAATGAAATGACACTGGTAGGAGGAATATATGAAAAACTCTCTGCTTTCTTAGCAGTATCCAGTGCCCCTGCTCCTGTTCCCGAGCAACCAAATCCACAAGGAGAGCCTAATGCTTAAACATATCGGACGTCACGGTGATCGCAAGGTTGCTATATTATTCAGAGAAGTGCCAAATGAGGAACACATGTGCCTGGTGATTTATCCAGACACATTGCCCACTCATATTCATAACAGCATTATGACCACACTGGAAAGCGCACCTGGGCAGGCAGCAACACAGCTGAGCGAAGTGCTGCATAGAAACTTGTTGCCCGATGGACGTGGACAATTGGAAGCATTGCACAAAGAAGGTATGATCAAGAAAGTACCCACAGCACAGATCATTGTCACACCCACCAGCCAAAGCTCAGTCAAGCTGGATGAAATGAACAAAATCATCCGTGAGATGGAATCCGGAGATGCTGCTCTCAAGCGTCTACAAGACATTGACAAAAACACTGGGTTTGTGGATCCTGCACAGAAACGCAAGGCTGAAGCTGAATACAAACGCAGTCAAGAACGTGGCACAGTAACGCCGCCTGTGGCTCCATTGATGGCCAGCTCGGATGGTGCGTTGGATGACAAAACCCTGGCTCACAACATGTTGGCTCAGGCCAAACGCATGGAGGTTGAAGCCAAGAGCATGATCTCAGAAGCTGCTCGCATGAAGAAAGATGCTCAACGCATGTATCCTGGTGTGAGAAATGGCCCTGAAATGATTGTTGCTGCACCTGTCGCTGTACCTGCTGCACCTGTTGCACCCAAAAAAGGTCGTCCTGCAAAAGCCAAGCCAGTGACTTCAGATGCCGTTCAGTGATGAATTTCTTGAACGATGGGAACATATTATCAATGAAGTGTCCATGACCGAAGTGCCACTTGAGTGTATCAAGAAGGTTGTTATAAAAATTGATGGTCGTAAACAAAAAACCATCAACTTACAAACACTACGGCGTCAGGGACTGGACACAGACCAAATTGAAATTGCTCTCAACCGCACGTTGACCGATCTAGGTGACTCGGTTCGTGACGTTGACTTTGTGGTCGACGTCAGTGCTGTGGCCAACATGGTGCAGCCAGAAACAGACAAGCTATTAAAAGACCTATGAATGTACGACTGCTCAGTCACAGCCAGCCAACTGAAGAATTTGCTAGCATGGGAATTGAAGATGCACAAGACCTCATTGCATACTGTGCCCGTGTTAGCAATCCCTCCAATCAATTCAACACAGAAACTTCAGAGAGACTTATTCAATACCTCATCCAGCACCAACACTGGAGTCCACTTGAAATGGTCTCGGCCTGCATTGAAATTACCACCACAAGAGATATTGCAAGACAGATCCTTAGACACAGAAGTTTCAGTTTCCAAGAGTTTAGCCAACGTTATGCTGATCCAACGCAGGATCTCAGCTTTGTACGGCGAGCCGCTAGACTACAAGACACTCGAAACAGACAAAACAGTATAGAAACCAACAACGAAGATCTAGCACTGTGGTGGGATAGTGCTCAACAAGAAGTAATAATGTTGGCACAAAAACACTATGCCAGAGCTATAGAATTAGGCATAGCCAAAGAACAAGCCAGAGCCATATTGCCCGAAGGCAACACAGTCAGCAGACTGTACATGAACGGTACACTACGCAGTTGGATACACTTTGTTCAGTTACGCAGTGCCAATGGCACACAACAAGAACATCAACAAGTGGCTGTGGCATGTGCTCAAGTGATTGCCAAAATCTTTCCTATGGCAACCAAGTTGGTTGCAAAAAACTAAATGGCATGCTATACTAGCACATGGCCATTTTACGCGATCTAGATCAAGAACATAACCGACACAAAAAACCACGACAGACCAAGATAGTCAACGGCCGGCCTGTGGCAATTTCTGACTTGCTGGTGCATCGATTCCGCATGGGCGATGTTGAAGATCCTGTGCTGTACGCAGCTCAACCCATATACGAATGGCAACAGACTGAAGCCGGTCAATTTGTGATGGAGCATGCTGTGGAACCTCCTTGGTGGGTACGCATAGTTGATCATGCCACATACGGATTTGAATTTGCTATCATGGCACGCATGAAAGAGTCAGATCAAACTTTTTACAAACTGAAATATGTTATCACCACGAATTGAATTCCTAGACGAGCGCGACGCAGTTCCTCGTCCTCCTGTGAAAAAACAAATCTGGAATGGCACAGAATTTGTGCCTGTGTATTTGTATAGGTCAGACGAAAAACTCAAGGACGAAGAGTGTCAGTGGTTAGAAAAAACATACGGGGCGCCGGGAAAATTTGTAGATGGTTGCTATTGGGATCGTTTACATGGTAAGTTTACTGTGATGGATGAAAAGGTCTACATGTTTTATAAATTGAAATGGGCAGGAAAATGAATATACTGGTCACAGGCGGTCTTGGGCTGATCGGGCACAATGTGGTCACACGACTACAACAGCAAGGCCATACAGCAAGCGTGATTGACAACCGCACCACGTATGGAATGATTCCACCAGCAGAACTTGATTACTTGATCGTCGAGAGATTGAAAAAAATCCAGCTATCACCATCGCACTTGTACAATCGAGACATCTGTAATAAAGACTCCATTGACGATATATTTGAGATGGAACAGCCTGAGGTCATGATACATATGGCTAGCTTTCCCCGACAGAAAGTTGTAAATGCCAACCCTGCGTGGGGTGCTAGAGTCATGATGGAGGGATTGATCAATGTGCTCGAGAGTGCCAAAAAACACCATGTGAAACGAGTTGTTTATATCAGCAGCAGTATGGTGTACGGTGACTTTACGAATGATGTGACCGAAGACGCTGTATGTAGGCCGCAAGGGCAGTACGGCATAATGAAACTTGCAGGAGAAGACCTTGTTAAAGATTATACTCGCCGTGGTTGTTTTGATCACGCTATTATCCGCCCCAGTGCTGTTTATGGGCCACTTGATGTTGAAGACCGAGTCGTATCAAAATTCATGCTCACAGCAATGCGCGGCGGAGTGCTCCGAGTTAATGGAGCAGGCGAAACACTAGACTTCACTTATGTGGATGATGCTGCTGATGGTATTGTGGCTGCCGCACTTGTGCCGGCTGCTGCCAATCAAACATTCAACATCACAAAAAGTCACAGTGTGAGCTTGTTACAGGCTGCTGAAATGATTGTTAAAATTGTAGCCAATGGCAGTATTGAATTGCGTGACAAAGACGCAGACTTTCCGTCACGTGGTGCATTAAACATAGATCGTGCTAGAGCTGTGTTAGGATACGATCCCCAGATTGATGTGGCAGAAGGTTTTGATAATTATCATGCATGGTTTAAAAATAGCCTTTACTGGGCTCCCAAGACAATATAACAACCTACGAGAAGAGATACTGGATGTTACGGACCAGGTTCTGACATCTGGTAATCTCATGAACGGCCAATTCACTCAACAGTTTGAGGAATGGTTGGCAGCAAAGAATCATACAAATTATGCAGTACTGTGTCACTCAGGTACACAGGCCCTAGAGATACTGGCTGGCTATTACCGCACGGAGCATGGCCTGCATCCCCAGCCAACACCGCCCACAGTATTGATCCCTGCTATGACATTTCCTGCCAGTGCAAATGCATTTGTACGAGCAGGATGGAACATACACTTGATTGATACTGATGCATATGGCAACATGCAATTTAGAGATATACCACCGGATCTGAATTATCAAGCTATACTTGGCATTGGATTGTATGGCGCAGCATTGTCCAACAGTCTACGTCGTAGTGGCCTCTGTATCATCGAAGATGCAGCACAGCACTGGTTATCAGACCGTTGCCATCGGGTGGGTGAAGCTAGTGCCATTAGTTTTGATCCTATGAAAAATCTAAACAACTACGGCAACGGTGGTGCTGTTGTTACCAACGATCGCAATCTAAGTGACTATGCACGTAACTGGTGTGACAACGGTAAAAGATCTAATCATGCACACACAGGCACTAACTCACGCATGAGCGAGATTGATTGTGCCCAGATGATGGTCAAAACACGCTACATCGATGCATGGCAACTGCGTAGAAAAAACATAGCCGCACACTGGTGGTCTCAACTTGCAGATGATACACGAGTGCGATGCCTGATCGACTATACCAACTTTGACACCCACAGTTTCCACAAGTTTGTGATTGATGTGGATGACCGCGATGCATTACAGCAGAAACTGGCTGACCGAGGTATTGAAACAAAGATACACTATCAGAATCCATTGCACGAATTGGCTGCATACGAAGATCTGCCAGGGCCAGGCCTGCTGAGTGTGGCCAGTAGCCTGGCTCGTCGATGTCTCACACTGCCTTTGTATCCAGAGCTGACTGATCTAGAAATAGATTACATCATTGATTCGGTGTTAAGTTGCGTTTGAAGAACGCATAACTGGCCAACCAATCCCACTCATAACTTTTCTTTAGTTGATCAAAGTCACCATTGACTTGATCATAGTACTCTACGGCATCTTCGGCACCAAGCCGACTCCACTGCGGATCTGCTTCGTCACTGTTGACATCAAGCCATTTATTTAGACGGTATTCATTTTCCACATCAGGTAAACTGGCTTTCAATTTGATACATTCACGGAATGCTGTTCGCCAGCTTGACCACGGTGAGGTGTTGTAGTGTGCTATCCCACTCAAGATAGGAACCACTTCATGTGGTGAATCTAGTGTGAAGTCCAATCCAACACCCGGATTGTCCAACACCAATTGTCGGTTGTAAGCAATCATGGCCTGATGACCATACTCCAACCCATTTACAGGATTCTGGGCATGAAAGATATAGTGCTTGGCCTGTTGCATGCGATCAGGTTGCCAAGTCCAATCAAAATCAATATCTACTTGTAGTTTAGCAAACACAGCAAAGAACCATGGCGTGGTACTGGCTCGAGCTGCTGCATGATATGCTGATGCACGACCGTTGATGTTGTCTACTCGTACAAGTCGATTTGCTTTAGCGTTAGGTAGTAAATTTAATCGTTTGAAATTCTGCTCAGCATTGGGTTCTCCATTGGAGATGAACACTATATCCAAGTTGGCATCGCTGTGTCGCTTTTGTTGCGTTTTGTCAATGTGCAAATAATCGTATAGTTGTGTCTTAATGTGCGGCACAGCCACACGTGGTACCACCACTGTACTTGCTCCTAAACTCAGTGGTATTATTGTTTTGGTTTCTGAGCGCCATAAATTCACAGCTGGAACAGTCATAGGTTCACCATTGGTAGTGAACAATGCCAGTGGCCCTGCCCATTCAGTTGACTCAACTGCTTCAATTTGACTGTCATGATTGTGTTCTATAACAGGCATGCGTCTGCGTGGTACCGGACAACGTGACACATAGTTTACACTGTACCACTCTAATAACTGTTTCTTCTCGGCGCGTTCAGCAAAGCTAGGCACATGCATGTAGAACGTGTCACCAAATTTTTGTTCATTGCTGGCAAACACATGCAGCATGGTGCTCTGCCAGATTTCCGGGTGCCATGAAAAGTCAAAGTTGGTATAGTCACAGATGCTGGAACATACCCATACATGCTCGTATTCACCTACTAGACTTCGGGCCAGGCGTATCAGAGTATCGCGGTAGTTGTCAAAATAACGAATCTTCTTGATCACATTGGGAATTTGGCCTGCATTGTTATCTAGGTGATCAATTTCAAACACAGGTGCGGCTTCCTTTTTAACTTCGGCTCGCATCATGTCCACATACTTGAATTCAATTGCATTGGGCATTCGATACTGCGGTCCACCAGTCTTTTGATGTTGTGTGGCAAACTGGTATATGTAAGGAGGTTCGCCTGGGTCCGGAACCCAAGAAAAATCCATGTCAGTTACGTTGACATGTTCAGGCACATGCCAATTGGTCATGTCAATTAACAAGTTTGCCGAGGGCGCGGACATGTACTTGCGTTCTGTGGCGCCAGGCATGTGATACTCCACAGTGGGCATCTTTTCAGCTGACCACCATTGATTGCCCCACACATACATGTAAGGCGGGCTGCCCGGTTCAGGTCTCCAAGTATAGTCCCACTCACAGTCAACAAGCGTATGCCAATGATCGCTATGATTGGGTAATAACTGTGCAGGGATATCCATGTACTTGCGTTCGGTGGCTGTGCTCATGCGGTATTCAACCGTGGGCATGACTTCTGCACTGTAGTACTGATTACCAAACACATAATTATAAGGTGGGCTACCAGGTTCGGGTTCCCACGACCAATCAAATGCCACAGGATAATGTTGAACAAAGCGTGTGTGATCACCACGACGTTTTGCTCGCGGATGATCCATGTATTTGATTTCTGTTGCGTTTGCTACACAATATCTTAGTGCAGGACGTTGTTCTGGGGTAAGCCATTGATTACCAAACACATAGATATAAGGAGGATCCGTAGGATCAGGTCTCCAAGAGTAATCAAATTCTTCAATGTCATCCAATGATTCCCACACACTCATATCTTGTGCTACTTTGGCTATGATGTCATCAACGTACTTGATCTCAGTACCGCCAGCATTGTACACTATTGTGGGTTCTAGCACAGCCGAGTTCCATTGATTGCCAAACACATACATCATTGGTGGATCAAACGGATTTGGTTCCCAAGAATAATCAAACTCACTTACTGCTAAATTATGTCCAAACAATTGCGGCTGCGGAAGTCTGCGTGTGCGTTGATCCATGTACTTGATCTCTGTTGCACCCTCTACTTCATACTGTATGCTGACCTTGTATTCTGGCGGATTCCATTGATTGCCAAACACATAGATGTAAGGAGGATCCTGGGGGTTTGGCTGCCAGGTCCAATCCCAGACACTGTCGTCAATGTCTTCAAACAGTCTCCAGTTGCCCATACAACTGCCCAGCCGAGCAACCGGACTATCCACAAATTTTTCATGAGTGCTGCCAGGCATTTCATACATGACCGTGGGCATGTCTGTGCCAGGCCAATGCTGATTGCCAAACACATAGTTGTAGGCTGGCTCTGTGTTGTCCGGATGCCACGAATAATCAAATTTGCCAATGTATTCCAGCAATCTAAAAGCAGATTTATTGGGCAATCTACAATGCTGTATGTCCACATACTTGCGTTCTGTTGCACCGGGTACAGTGTACACAGCACCACCGTTGGATTGCCATTGTGTGGCAAACTCATAGATGTATGGTTGTTCTGTGTTGTCCGGGTGCCAAGAGCAATCAACACTGTCGGGGTCGACATAGTCAGATACTGTCCAGTTTGTTGTGTCAGACAATCTACAATGCTGTATGTTCACATACTTGCGTTCTGTTGCACCCAGCACAGTGTACACAGCACCTCCATTGGGTTGCCATTGTGTGGCAAACTCATAGATGTATGGTGTGTCTCCTGGATCAGGTTGCCAAGAAAAATCCACACTGTTGTAGTCCACTGTGCTGGGAATGACCCAATTTTCGTATGCAGGCAATAAACGTGCAGGCTGAGTCATGTACTTGCGTTCTGTTGCGCCAGGCATGTGATATTCTACCGTGGGCATTTTTTCAGCTGACCACCATTGATTGCCAAACACATAGATATAGGGCGGGCTGCCTGGGTCTGGTTCCCATGACCAATCAAAATTACAAGGATATAAACAAGTGAACTGATCCTTGCTGGGCAATCGCACAGTTCGAATGTTATCCATGTATTTTTTTACGGTGGCGCCAGGCACATGATATTCTACACTGGCACGTGCTTCTGCAGGCCAGTGTTGGTTGCCAAAAACATATATCATCGGCGGATCAAATGGATTTGGGTGCCAGTTGAATACCGGGTCGTTGCAGTCTACATTGTCGTGTACTTGCCAGTCTTGTCGATCTGACTGTGTACTAGTAACAAACACCGTCATGTACTTGCGTTCTGTTGCTCCCGGAATTCTATATTCAGGACCACCTGCCCTATCCCAATCCCATTCTACAGGAAACTCATATATATAAGGAGGATCTGTAGGGTTAGGTGCCCATCTATAGTTTATACTGGCAGGATCAATCCATTTGGGTATGTGCCAAAAATCAACGTTGGGCAGTCTGTGTATCACATGATCAGTATGATAATTTGTATCTGTGTATCCATCTTTGGGCACAAGGTACACCCCCGCATCAATCTCATATTGGTCATGCCAGGCATGTCGTTGATGTGCTTGCCAGGATACAGGTTCCCAAAGAAAATCAAAACCAGTACAGTCAGATAAGTAATTTACAAACCAGAAAAAACGAGTGCGGCTCAGCTGCTGTGCTTGCTCAATAGACTCCACTGCCTGCTCGTGTGCAAACAAATTGGGCCGGATTCCGGAATAAAAAACATCAAACATGATAAGAATAGACGAGATTTATAATAATACTTTTTGGCCATGGTTGCGCGACAATCGGCCCGGATTCCGAATGTTCATGTGTGACCCGTTTGGTCGTAGCGACCCAGACAGTGTGATTAATTATGGTAGAAATGATATACAAGAATACAATTATATATTCTTTTTTGACCAAGAGCCAATACATTTGGACATACACATGGAAACTTTTTTCAAGGTGCGCGACTACAATTTAGATATCACGCATGATGGTGCCACTAGTTTTCTTAAATTTCAACACCATTATAGCGCAGGTATTTTGCTGACTAGTGAATATAACAGTGAAAATGTTGAGGCTGTATGTGAAAAATTCAAATGGAAAAGTGCGTACTATTTTTTCCATGGCTGGGCAGCATTGGATTGGTACCGAGGATACGATAAAACGTTTTTGATTAAACCAATTAAAAATCGCACAATAAAACAAACGTTTATTGCTCCTAATAGAATTGTGGCTGGCAAGCGGCAGCACAGATTAGAGATGCTGTATCATATATTTAAAAACAACATGACACACAATCATATTAGTTGTCCTAGTGTGTGTCCGGCAGAAAATATTAGTATACATGACGCTATTAAACTGTTGAAATACAAATATCCAGATATTGAATCAGTATTTGCAGAACAAGCATTACCAATTAACTTTGCTAACGAAACTGACCATCCCATGCACAGTTGTTGGTTAAGTCTGTTTGACGAGTCTGCTGAAAGTTTGTTATATCTAGTGACCGAAACTGTTGCCACTGGACGACGATGGCATTTAACTGAAAAAACATTCAAACCTATTGCATTAGGCATGCCTTTTGTTATAGTAGGTACCCGAGGCAGTCTTGAATATTTGCGTAGTTATGGATTTCGTACGTTTGGGCACATATGGGACGAAAGTTACGATCAAGCTGAGGACCAAGATCGTATTGCTCGTATCGCCAGCTTGTTACGCAGCCTAGACGAATTGCCAACTTCGGGCAAACAAGATCTATTTGACATGGCACAAGAAGTCATTGAACACAATTGGAATCATTTTTACAATGGCGGATTTGAAGCTGTGTTATGGCAAGAGCTACAGGAGATGTTGGATGGAATTGAACCTAGTTGCGGACCTGACAATTCACGGTAAAATATATCCTGCATTGGCAACATGGCAGGCACAACCGTACACCCAAGAATGGCGAGAATTTGAATCGCATTATCCTTGCACAATTCCTTTGAGATTGCAGGAATACTGCGATTATCATGGTGTCAAGATCAATATCTACAACATCGACGATCCGCTGCCTGTCAACACTTACTATCCAATAGCACTGGGATTTTTTGATTTTGCCATTGATTATTTTTCACTGCTGACTCCAGAAATTCGTAAAAAACTTCGTGAAGATCGGTTACAAATTTTGTTTTGCTATCACGAAGGCGACAACCCTGAACGTATAAAACACCGACTGGATCAATTGGCCGAAGATCACCTTATGCCTGCTGACTGCTATCGTTTTGTAAGTGCCAATACTGCTGCTGCAAAACTTCCTGGATTTGTTTATTTCACCGATTTTGAACTGTGGTATTACCAACGCAATTCAGATATTGCAGCACTAGCGGTGCATGGTAACAAAAGACAATATGATTTTACAGTGTTGAATAGATTGCATAAGAGTTGGCGGGCTACTATAATGGCTGACTTGCATCGGCAATCACTGTTGAACAACAGCCTCTGGAGTTATTGCGAACCCGGCGGTCTTGACAACGATAATCCCATTGAGATTGATTCGCTAACTGGGTTACGGTCAGCCACTGAACAATTTTTAGAACAGGCACCTTACTTGGCCGATGCATTAACCAATCAACAACGCAATGATCACAGCCAAACTGAGCCCGACTATCATACCAACAGCTATTGTAATATCGTAGTGGAGACACATTTTGATGCTGATCAAAGTGGTGGTGTTTTCCTAACTGAAAAAACTTTTAAACCTGTCAAACATGGCCAAATGTTTTTTATAGCAGGGTGTGCAGGTAGTTTGCAAACCTTACGACAGTTGGGTTACAAAACATTTGACCATGTGTTGGACAACTCATATGATTTGGAAACCAATTCCACTGCAAGATGGCAAAAATTATTGGCATCAATACAACAGGCAAGGCCTTGCTTGGCCCAAATGTTTGAACAATGTCGAGCTGACATTGAGCACAATCAACAGTTATTTTTAAGCAAAAAAACGGATAGATTAAATACTTTACTCACTCAACTTTATGAACATTATTAATTCTTATACCAGCTGGCAACCACTTGAAGAAGTAATCGTCGGCCGTGCATACACCCCAGACTATTTTGATTTTATCGAAAACGCACAAGTTCGAAATCAACTACAACAAATCTTATCCGAAACGGAAGAAGATTTAGCCAATCTCTCCAAGACCATAGAACAATTTGGTGCTTGTGTGCGCCGGCCTGACTTGCCCAACAAAGACAATTTTGTATGGCATCAAACCGAAGGTGGTGGTGCTCCATTGCCTCCGCTGACTCCAAGAGATTGGCAGATCACTCTGGGCGATCGATTGCTGCGTGTACTGCCAATGCAAGAATTGGATGGCTTATGCCAAGAGTACGAAACTGCACAACCGGGCAGCGTGATCAATCCACACGGCAGTCATTGGGATCCAGACTGCATATTGAATCAAGCATCAGCATCGTGTATTGTGCGTGTGGGTCGTGATGTGTTCTTTGACAACAGTGATTTTCTCAAACCAGAACAATCGCGCTGGATCATAGACAATGTGTTGGGCACTGAGTATCGAGTGCATGAAGCAATCACCGACGGTCATGGAGATGCTGTGTTTGCTATTCTCAAACCAGGAGTATTGTTGAGCAGCAAGCATGATGTAAATTTAAACCTGGCCGCAGACTTTCCTGGGTGGGATGTATGCAAGATCTGGGACAGCAGTATCTGGGCTGCTATGGAAGTGGGCAAGTTCAAGTACGAACAATCACCCGGCGCATGGTATGTGCAAGGACAAACACCTACTGCTGAATTTACAGAGTTTGTGAACACCTACCTGACCAAGTGGACTGGCTTTGTGGCTGAAACTGTGTTTGATGTCAACTGTCTTGTGCTGGACGAAAATCATGTTATCTTTAGTGCATACAACAAGGAAGTATTTGACTACTGTCGTAAACACCAGATTGAACCAATTATTAGTGAGCTACGACATAGCTATTTCTGGGACGGCGGCATCAGTTGTTGCACACAAGATATTCGTCGGCGCGGTGGATTAGAGACTTACTTATAAAGATACCGTTGATAGTCTTTAACTGTATCATCCACTGATTGATACAGTCTCAGCCGATCTGAATCTACTAGATCAGGGTGTGCCCACCAATCTTCGTAGTCACATGCAATGCCTTGATCACTGATATTGTTTGCCACTAGCTCGTATCCGTGTGACCATAAAAAATCTCTACTTGCATGTTTGATTTCTGGCCCTTCTGCATAGCATTCATGTTCAAATGTGATCAAACGAAATTTATACCGGTCCCATGGCACACGTTGTAAAATGTCAAATGTGCGGAATCCAGGATCACAATCAATAGAAAGATAATCAATCACCGATGGCATGTTGGATAACAGCTGATCAAAATCTACTGTCTGTCCATTGCCTTTTACAAATGATTTGCGGCCGGCGGCTGCCCACATGTCAGGATAAACATCTTGGTAATCCAAGCTGACACCACACCAACCAAATTGTAGTTCTAACAATGCTGTGTTGTTTATGTACTCGGGCCAGCCAGCTCCTATGTCAAGATAAGTACCGTTGTGTAGCCCATCCAACATGCTCAGCACCCAGATATCTTGATCAGCTTGACTGTAGTTATGAGTGATTGTGTTTGAACCAGCAAAGGGCCGGAGCAATCGCTCGTCGCACCAGAGCTGTTTGATTTCGTGAATCATGAACAAACTTGGACGCCGTACATGCGTTCAAATCTATCTGCATCTGCTCGGTCATTGACCATGGGCTCGCCACGTATGTTCAGACTGGTATTCAACAGCATAGGGCAGTCGGTCATAAAATGCCACTTTTCCAATAACTGTCGAATTCCGCTTCCATCCTTGGGTACAGTTTGTATACGACTAGTGCCGTCGTGATGAACAATAGCAGGAAACAACTCAGGATTCCTGCAACGACCGACCACTTGCATATACCTACTGTTGTGCCAATGGCGAGGCATATCAAAATATTGATCAACATACTCTTCCAAAATAACTGGAGCAAAGGGTCTAAATTTTTGTCTGCGTTTGATTTCATTAACTTGATCCTTAATTTCTGTGCCTCTCGGGTCTGCCAGCAGGCTGCGACTGCCTAGTGCTCTCGGCCCAAACTCCGCTCGGCCACTAGCCACACCAACAATTTTGTCAGTGAGTAATATATCAAGAATGGAATTGACAGGATAATCACCAGGAATATTATGACCCAGGAAACAGTCACGCCAATTGACTTTCGCACCGTACCCCAGACACGCTGCGCCAAGGCTGTTGCCGGCGTCACCGGGGTTGGGCATGATCCAAATTTTTTCATAAAAGTTTCCTAACAATCTGTTGGCCAAACAATTCAATGCTACACCACCGCCGTATACTAGATTTTTACTAGAGCCTAGCATTCTAGCTTTAGCCATTACTCTAGAGATCATGTGTTCTACCAACTCTTGAGAAGTACTGGCAATGTTGTAATCATCAGCATCTTTTAAGAAAGTTTCATCAACACCTATATGTAGATTCTGTTTGAAAGTGAATATATCTTTGCTGTCCACCAACTGATTTATCATATCCTTTAGATGTATGGGTTTTCCATATGCTGCCATACCCATCAGAATATATTCTTCATCAAGCGGTCGTAGACCAACTCTTTTGGTCATTGCTGAATAGAACAAGCCAATACTGTTTGGATACTTCATGCTCCACAACTTTTTGTATTCAGCTTTACCCGTTGAGAAATCATACCAGGCATCCCAGATAGTGATAGTGTCAAACTCTCCAATGGCATCAATCACTACCACAGTGGCATCTTCAAAAGGACTTGTTTGAAATCCCGCCGCTGCATGACACAAGTGATGAGCGTGAGTGTGTATTTGAGGTTGGTCTAAGAAATTGTAAGAGTTTCCCAGCAATCGATTCCAGGTGGGCCATCTGAAACCCTCACCACTGCGTAATTGACGCATGGCCTTGACCCAGGGACGTTCGTAATAGTGATACTCAATCTGGCTAGGATCTACATAGTCCATTGCATCCAATAATAGATCTCTACAGAGATCTTTATCATGTTTAGTTTTGCTGTATCGCTCGCTGTGAGCAGCAAACAAGATGTTGCCGTCATGACTGACTACACTGACGGCTGCATCGTGAAACCCAGCAGATATTCCCAAATAGTTCATTTGTAGATGAATGGGTCGCGCTTGCGAAGTTCTCGTAGTTTTTTACGGTAGCGAATTTCTAATGTGATTCTGTTCCATAAATTTTTAATCCAGTTCATGACAATTCCTTTATTTGTTGTTGATCGTAATTCTCATCGCTCCAGCGATATTCGTATGTAGCTTCGACTGCTCCGGTTCGTATTTTATACACATCCAGATGTGTTGATATTTTTTCCCAAATTTTATTGTAATCTGTAGTACCAAAACTGCGAACCAAGTCCACTTGTGCGATTTTAGGGTGTCCGATGGTCAGCGTTTTATCATCAGGATCAAATCCGTTTTTTACCAACCAGGTGCGGAATTCTCCAAGCCGCTCGATTTGCCACGAAAAGTCTCCTGGATTATTTGCCCACTCAATATCAAAATCGCCAGCTGCTTCAGTCTGAGATCTGAGTGTGCTGGTAGCGAGTTCACCTACGCGACTGTCTCGTCCTTCATCATTGAAAACTTCCCAATGATGTTTTCCCACTGCTTTATTTACTCCTGCATATACACCGCCTAATTCTCGATTGATTGTGTCAATACCAAACAGTTCATAGTCTTCTGGTTCCAGTAGAAATCTTGGAGATTGTAACCAACACATCAACTGTGATGGCCGGCGCCATTCGGGAGCTGTTTTTGATTTACGAATACTCAACACCAGACTTTCTAGTTCATGACACAGCAAGTTCAATTGACGTATGTGCCATCTTGTGGTATTGTCAGCAATGTCGTAATACGGACTCATTGCCCCGGACACTCCTTGCAGATCTTCAAAATAGCTATGTAGTTGATTCATGTGTGCATGATCAATTTTTCCATCGGGTGTTGTGGTATTGGATGGTGTAAAAAAATCTTGTATCACATAACCCACGCCTGCTGCATTGATTGCATGTATGCTGCGATTGATTTGAGTACAAATATATTGCACGGAGCGAGCACTTTCGACCCAGCCTAGCCAACAATAATTTTTTTCCAAATGATATTTGTTATCAATCAGATGAGTCAATGCTGCAAGCCATTTGCGTGCAAGGCTATTGTCGTACACATCAACGTACACAGTCAGCAGTTTGTTGTCTGCACTTCGTAAATCTAGTTCAATTGAATTAAGCAATGTTCATCCACCATTTTAATACCGCAGGTCTGGCCGATAGGATATCAGTCATAGTGACAGATTGTGTTCTTATCTGTTCCAATTGTAACACACGAGCGCGGCCCTGGGCAAGACTTTGTTGATAGGTATCTGGCCATTGTTCTTCAAAAGTGGGTCGATTTTTTAACTGCATCAATACTGCCTGCATGGCACCTGATGTTTTGGCAATCAATTCATCCAACCACGGATGCAACAAATGCCTGGGCAAGGCTAATGGACTCATCATAATGTCAGGGCTGAATGAGAAAATTACTTTGGCCAAGACATCGACGTCAAGTTGTCCAGCGAGTTCTGTAATTGGGCCAACTTCAAACATTCCGGGCAGAGTGAGCGTAAAGTCAATTCTGACTTGACGTGGGTGACGTTGGATTGCAATTGCTCCACGGAAGTTTTCAAGCCATTGATCATAGTCAAGGCCTGTTCTAATGTATTCTCCAATTGGGCCTGTGCCGTCGAGACTTGCACATATCTGCCAATCCCTAAGCCCAGACAAAATATCGCGATACAAGTTGATCCCGCGATAATCCACTCTTGATAAATTTGTATTGTATCTAGCATATACTCGTGGCCCGTCCCCTAATTCTATTATGCGCTGCATGTATCGCCAGTGCTGTTCGTACATCAAGGGTTCGCCACCCACCCAGTACACTTCTTCTACTCTGTGCTGTTCTACGGCATCGCTAAACTCTTGCTCAATTTGACTGTCCTGGAACTGAGAGATTTGTTCTCGCACTTCGGAGCGCATCCAGTTGTTTTTGGAATTGCTCCAGTCCACCATGCGGTGTGTCTTTTGTTCTGACTCCCAAGCACTGCTCAACATATCTCCGCAGGTTCTACATTTGAAATTGCAAAGGTTACTGAATCTATAATCCCAACTCACCGGCAATGGTTCATAAAATCCATCTTTACCAGTGGCTGCCATTGCGTCTGAATATTTATGTTTAAAAAGTTGCCAAAAATATGTGCGATAAACGTCGGTGTTCAGCAGTTGATCATTGCAAACTTCACATTCAGACAATTGTTCTCCGGCCATCATACGGCGACGGACTGATCGCATGTGATCACTGTTCCAGTGCTGTTCTAGTGTGATTGGTATGTAAGTACCTGAGCCTGATGCAGTATCAATGTATTGTTCAAAATTTTGTGCAGGTTCTCTTGATGCACAGCACATGCGTCTTTCGGTCTGTGGCGAAAGGTACGTATGTACCCATGGAGCCATGCACAATGTGTCTGGTTTAGTCATTGGCAAACTCAATGATAGGATTTGTGATGGTGTCTGCTAGAAATTTTGCAGTTAGATCTTTGTCAAAAAATCTCGCTTGATTATGCTGCAATTTTTCTCGAACAATGGGCATTGACAATGCAGCAGGGTCAAATGATTGGAGGATACTCAGTATGGCTCGCACGCGATCAGTGTAGTGTGGCAAATTGCTGTAGCTTTCATCCCATAGTTCGGGAAAGGTTTCAAATCCTTGCTGCCGTACATAATTTAAATTGCCGCAGGTGCCTGCTTGTAAAAAAGGGTGGCCATACGCAATGGGCTTATAAGTCTTTTCGCACAAGAACCACTGATCATTTTTTGTTATACTGGTTCCAGTTATGGTAGCATCGTCAATGTTAGTCTCCACTATCACTGTGAGATTGCATTGATCAATCCAATCAAAATTAGTATATCGTTGCCAATCTGGTACTGCGGTTGTGTCAACATCATTGGGCAAAAATATTCCACGACTGCGATAACTGTGTAATCCGCGATGCAGCACAGGTGCCATTATATCATACAGCACGTCTCTGTCAACCCTGGGCAGGCTTATCTGCATGAAAAAATCAAATTTGTATGTGGGGTTCCACCGATACTGGTCGTATCCAAATTTTTTAAACTCTGTTTGGTCAATTATCCAATACCAATAAGGCGTGGCTGCTATTGCTACTCCGGCAATTGTTTGTGGCTCATGTCCAGATATCAAAATCATTCCTTGACCTGGATGTGCCACAAATTCGTCCAGCACCCAATGTTTGTCAGGATTCACATAGTGTTCATTTTTGGCATCATATATGACTCGGTGTCCTTGATCAAGATGTTGCTTGATATATTCCTGGTAAGGGCCATACATGTTGTACAAAAACACAGTTGGTGTTGAATACTTGATACCTGGATCAAAAATCTCAAATGGACATCCTTGCAGCATGACCTGAGTGTGCCAAGGCATCAGATTGTCCGGAAACATTAATACAACCGTCATGGACCTGTGTATTCTATTATCTGTGCAAATTCAGGAGCCACTGTTCGTAGATCTTGATTGCGTTTTCTATCTAGATCGGCTATCTTCATACGTGTCATAAATCCGTCGGTGGATGCTCCGTTACGCATAAAATCTATTATGCGCTCAAATTCGTCTTGGTATTGATCGGGCACATCGGCCAATTCTAAGTGTGCAATAATTTGTGTTTTTGCAGTGTCGGGCAAAGTGGCTATGCTAAAATACCAGGCGTCATGCATCATGTTCCAGTACACAAAGTCAAAGCGTTGCAGAGCTATCCAATGTGCTAGTTCATCAAGGTAACGCACATTGAACACATTCACTGTTGAACAACATTGTAACCGCAAGTTGGGCATTTGATCTTGCAAGTATTGAAAACTTGTGATATTGTCTAACACCACTGCCCAGTCTGCGTTGGTGCGTTGATAATCAAATCTAGCACCCACATCGTCTATACTAAATGCCACTTCTACTGTTTTAAAATGTTTCCAAATGTCTGGACCGCGCTCGGGCCATTGTGTGCCGTTGGTGTTGTAGTGTATCTCTACTTGATCAGCAATGCCACGATCTACTATGCCTTGCAACATGTCAAAATGTTGTTCAATCATGAAAGGTTCGCCGCCAGTGAATTCAATATAACGTATGTCGGACAACACACTATCAATCTGAGTCCAAAACTGCGTGTTTTCTTTGGGCCAGGCACCGGCACGCAGCATCAGATAAGCATGACTGCTTTTTTGTTCTTCACGTGGTAAGAAAGAGATTTCTTCACTGGCAAATTGAGAACTCGACCATGATCCGCATATTCTGCATTTGAGATTGCAGATATTACCCAATTTTAAATCCAAAAACATTAACGGTTTAGCATCCGTGGTCCATTCTTGATCTTTGAGAACATGTTTGAGACGATCCAATGTGTGCATACGTTTGCTGGTACGGCCAGATCGTTCTTCATTCCAACACTTACGGCATGTCTGCGGTTTCTTTTCTGCTAAAAAATCTTCACGTAAATCACGCATGTGACGGCTGTTTTGTATGTCAGCAAAGTCTGCTGTGGCCAATTGAAATTTTTCACCAGTGTTGTCTACTATTTCGTCATCGGCTAAGCAACAGGGCCGCACTGTTCCAACAGGACTGGCTTCAATGCTGATCCAAGGCAGTACACAAAATTTATCGTGTGGTTTATTCATTTAATGATTTAATACAAATGGTTGTAGAGCGTCGACAAAATAACGATCGCGTGCCTGAAAAAAATTACGAATTTGCCAATTATCAACCAGTACCGGGCAGTCAATTTGATTTAACAGGCAAACGCTGTGACACCAGGCAAGCCAAGGCCTACTATCGTAATTACTTATATGATCAGTTGGAGGCTCGCAACTGTTTTGAAATAGCATTATGGCTGCGTCTACAAAAGACTGCGATACCGGTGCTAGTTTCACATGCTCACATAACCAATTGAACTGTGACCTAAATTTTACAGGGTCAAGAAATATGTTTGTGTAATCAATATCAATTTGCAACACAAAGTTTTTGTGATAATCTGCAGATTGGCGCCATGTGGCTTCATCGCTGAGTGTATATACGTCCTCAACAAATGATAAAGGCTTTTGATATAACTTTCTGTGCTTGCGCCAAAAATTCAGATAAAAATTAAACCCAGATCTTCCGGTAAAATACCAACAGTCATCAGCAACAGGTGTGTGGCTTAGCTTGACTAGGTCTGTTTGTTTGTGATTATGAAAATTAGGAGCAGCAGGGTCAACCGGAACTTTTCTGTATTGTGCTAACCATAACAAATGTCCCAGCCAATGCCCCCCGGTACCATGTGTGTATACAACATTTAACTTAGTCATTACCTAAGTGCTGTTAATTCCGGAATTACATCCAAGATTGATTCATTTCTTATGGCATCAAGTTCGTGTGTTTTGCGCCAGAATGTATCAATGAGATGTGTGTTATCTGTGGCCATCATAAAATTGATAGCCGATTCAAACCCCACGCTGGCGCGTTGTAATATATCTTGATCGCGCAGCCAATCTAAATGTTCTTCATACTTTACCCGTAGCCGTTGTTTGTATTTTATTGGAGCAATATCAATTCTTAAATGAGCAGGATCTTGTAGGATGTTTACATTGAGATCTTGCGGTTTGATAAATCCACGTTCTACCCAATCTCTATGAAAGTCAGGCAGATGCCATGCATTCATTATGCTGAGTGTGGGGCTGATGTAAAAATCCACGTCTGGACAGATATTTAACATTTCAATTCTATTTTGTTCAACCTTCTGCCAGTCTGTGCCTTTGCGTATGTATTCACCGTAATGTGCAGATCCATCCAGGCTGGCACCCACTGCCACACTGTCAAATTGTTTCCAATAATTGAATACACTCTGACCTTTTAAATCAGTATGAGTAAAATTGGTGTTGTATATCAACCGCACATCAAATCTCTTTCTGCGAACCAATTCATCTAAGATGCGATAATGTTCTTCCATCAGCAATGGCTCGCCGCCGGCAAAATAGATCTGTTCAACATAATCTATATGAGGTAACAATTGTTCCCACATGTCAGTTTCTGTACGGCCTGCATAGTTCAACACAGGATTACGAGCTTTCCAGTCGCCGCCTGCTAGTTTGGCTTGATCTTGATACCATTGGCTTGAAAATATGTGGCCACAACTACGGCATTTTAAATTGCAAAGATTTGAGAATCGTATATCCCAATATGTCATTTCAAAAGGATTTTGTTCTAATTTTTTAACATGGTGTCCGTGATGCTTGTTGGCACTTTTACGGCCACTAAAAAATCCTGATTGTTCTTGTTCATAACAGCGTCCGCACGCAGGATTGGCAGTTTCATTCAGCATGTCTGACCGTAGTTTTTGCATGGGTTTATCTTGCCAAATTTCACTTAAAGTATTGGTTCTGCAATTGCCCACTGGATATTTCATTTCTGCATGGCAACAAGGATATGCTTCTCCGGTGGGGTAAGCATGCAGATGTATCCAAGGATAGATACAAAAAGTTTTTGATTCGGCAAGTAAAAATTGCTCGCGGTTTGTAAGTTCAGTAGCACGTACCAAATCACTGCTGTTGTATTTGTATTGAGTCATACCAGTGTTTTAATGTGGGGAACGCCAGACCAAAGTCTTTGCCGCGGCGCTGATCGTATTGTGTATAGAACTGTTTGAAGTCGTTCAACAACTTGGGCATTTCAAATGCTTCTGAATGAGGAGTCTTGACCACATCCAGGTAATCTATTAGACGTTGTACATGATTGAGTTCATGTTCATGCAAAAATTCACTGCCGGCCCAATGTTCTAACCATGTGATCAATCGCTGACGATATATCATACGCAGATTGTCAGGCAGCACCAGTGGCGATTGGAAACTGGGGAATCGTAAAATATTCAATGTAAAACTCACAGCATCACGACCATATTCTAACTTCCAGTTCATTATGCATTCCAAGAACTGATCCAATGTATCCAGGCACAAGGCATTGATGGTGTTCATCACATGTATACCACGTAACTTTCTTGAGTCCAACAGGCGTTCTACATTGTTGGCCCAGTCGTCCCATACTAGTCCGTCTCTGATGTATTCAGCTTGTAAGCCTATGCTTTCGTTTGATGTGTATATGTCCACTTCCAATCCTGTGATGCTGTCTAACAATCGATCCAAGTCTACTGCTGTGCCTAAATTTGAATTGATAGCCAAACGAGTGTTGCTGCGTCCAGGATTGTTTTGGAACCAGTCAATCAGTTTCCAAGTTTCTCCCGACATCAATGGTTCGCCGCCGGTGATCCTTAGTTCTTGTAGTGTCCGATGGAGGTCTGTTTCCCACCATTGGAAGAATGCTTCCACATACGGATTAGTTTGACCGAATTTATAAAGTTGGCTGCTATCGTGAGTGTGAGTAAAATGGTTCCGACCGTCACTAACAAGTCCGTTATAAGATCCATTCTTTCGTATATCGTTAACCCAAGTGCTACTAAAAGCAGGGTTACAATAGCTACAAGCAAATTGACAAGTACGGTCAAATGCAATTTCAAGGGTACGTAAGCTAACGTCATCAGCTGCAGGAGTTTCAAATGCTTCATTCAATGCCTCTATAGGATAAATTCGACTTTTATACACACGATCACTTATGGCATCGCTGCCCATATCTTCAATCTTCCAACAATATTCACAGCCTGGCGGCCGATCACCATGTTGCATTTGATCACGTTCAAATTTCTTTTTAGTAGTGTTATGCAATGCTGCAGGATTGTGTTTGATATCATCTATATCGATGGCATGTGCTGGTGGATGATGACAACTTGTGGTCATTCCGCTGCCCAACCAAATGGTGGCATTGTACCATTTGGCCGCACAAAAACTCTTGCTTTTGTTGTCCAACACCTGTTGCCGAAATTTAAGATCGTTCATTGAAATATATTTTCTACCAATGCCGCCTGCTCATCTGCCCACTCAAACCAACGCTGACGGTTGTGTAACAAATCAGGCAGCATGCTTTGATACATGTCTAGCATCTGTGCAGGCGACAATTTTACTAAGTTTTGCAAGGTCTTGACCAATTGATTTTTACTTTGTTCTGCTGCCTCAGGCGGTGAGGTATTGACTTCTGTGTCAGGAAACCAATTTTCAAAAGTTCGGAATCCGTGTTTTCTAAGATACGCACTTTGCTTGCTCTGTCCATTTATTATGAATGGACGCAGTCCAATAATGGGTTTGAAATGTATCTGATTAACAAACACTGGCAAATAATCAGGAAATATAGTTGCTCCTGTCACATGTAAAAAATGATGTTGCCACACTGGCCAATTGTGCAGGCTAAAAAGATCATGCGGAATCACATGAGGGGTTGACTCTGTTCCTGGCTCGTACCAATGCCCATATTTTACATAGTCTTCTTCACGCTCTCCTATGCTCATGAATAATCCATGATCTTCTCCAGGAAAACTTTGACCCATTGTTATCACACCATGATTGTTTAAACCGGTATTCACTAGTTCTCGAACAAACTCTAATCGGTGTGGGTAAGGTTTGCGATTGTAGCTCACAAACGCATGTTTCACATCAGTCAGTATTAGATCTTGTGTGTTGTACTTCTTGAAATGATCTCTACATACTATAGCAAAAAAATTAAATTCAAAAGGACTATTTTCAAAATTTCCTATCCAATGCACAGTGGAAACTCCAACAGTGTCTTTTAAACGTTTTATGTAATGATCCAATGTGCCTAGGTATCCATCCACAGTACACACGATAAACAACTGATCAATCTTCTTGCCAGTTGAGATATAGTCGTCAACTTCGGTATCAGTCCACGGCCCGTGCCAGGTAAAATTTAAAATTAAATTGTTTTGATCAGGAAATCGACTGTCGATCTGTGCTGAAAGACTGTGTAGTATTTTTTCTTCGTACTCACCGTACACCCACTTGGTGGGAAAAGTTCTGGCTATAGTGTGTGTTGGCATTTATATAAATCTCAAGTGAATCTGGCAGAACAGCACGTTGTTGCGTGTTGTGATCTCGAAGCTGCTGATAGTTGTATTTACATGCGTTTCTGGCAGCTTCTAAGAAAGACTCAGTACCATTATAGCATATATCTTTCACAACTGCAACCACTCTATTGGCACGATCTGTAGGATCGTCAATCTGGTCAAACGATTCGTCAATCAAGTGGCCAAATGTTTCAAACCCTGCGTTATGCAGGTCGCGATAGTAGCCCGGATTGGCAGCCACCACAAATGGATGACACATGATCATGGGTTTCCAGATTTTTTCTGTGCGGAATGTGTGCGGATAGTCAAATATGGTTTCTGTTACCAATGAAAACGATGTATCCACATAAGCCGCAGGATTAACTATGGCATCGCCCCAGGTGTTTGCAAACAAGTGGTGTTTGACAAATCCTACTGGCAGCAAATCCATGTTAGGCAATGCACGTGGTATCTCATATTGTTTGGGCAATAGTCTAACTGGCTCGGTCTGATTGGTTATTAGTGTGCTGGTCCATGACATTTCAACTTGATCTCCAAGATTGGTCCACAAGGCTCGGTCCAGCAACTGTTGTTGGCGTAGTTGGTCTATTAGATATTTTCGATGTGGGCGCAATCTTCCGTTCAAAAACAAGAAGTCGTATGGCTTGTTTGTTTTGTGATACACCTGTGGCCACGATTCGTGTGCGCCGATATTTTCAAGATATTCAACAATGTTGGAAAAATAACAATCAGTCTTGCAATAATTCCATCCAGATTCAAGATCTCCTGATGTCAACAGCAATATTTCTCCTGATTTGATTTGCTCAGAAATCATTAATCTTTTCAGTTGCAGTAATATAGTCTGGGATCCTTCAGCAGGGTTGCAAAACACTATTTTTCCTGGATGTTGGTGTGCCCATTCGGTTATGGATTGCCAGTTCTCTTTGAGCACCACTCGCCCAACAATATACACAGTTGACGGGTCAAGAGTTAAATCACTCCAGCGCCAGAAGCTGCCGTCGGCATAGGGTTTGAGAAGATCCCAAACTTCAGCCCATTCATCCACAATGATTTTATGATTGCCTAACATAATTTTTAAAATACAATGATTGATTCACTTTTTGATATTCGGCAACATATTGTCTTATGATTAATGTGGCAGGTTGTGACACAATCTTACAAATGCTGTCTACTAAATCTATATTGTCAATGCCCATGATAGTTCTAAAATTAATTACATGATGGACCGGCACAAACCTATGGTGATCTTGCCATTTTTTTGTGTAGTTTATTACCAGATCATTGATCAAATCATTGCGAATTAATTTGCTTTGCTCTACATTGCTTTTGTGGTATGGAGGATAGTCGGGTCCAACCCATTTAGCATATTCTTCTGGTGTCCACATGTCTGGCCAGGCTTTGGAAACACATAACTCGGTGACTTTTCTATAATCCTTAGGAGCAGTGTCGATCTTTATTATTTTAACATCTGGGTTTTGCTGTATGTAATTGTATGGCATCACATGCGAAGTATACAGCCTGGCACCTGGACGATAATTCATTTCCCAGTTATCGCCGATTAAGCATAAAGATTCGGCGCCGCGCCAATTTCCCCGGCCCATGTCATGGGCATGTCCGGTGTTGCTAAATTTTGCTTTGATTTGATAGCCGAGCAGTTGTGCAACTACGGTGGTCAGAAATGATCCACCGTCACCGGCGCAGCATATGATCATGTACTGTTTCATTTAAATAGATTTTCTATTTTGTATTTTTGTTCTTTTGCAAATTCCCAAAATCTGTTGCGATTGTGTGTCAATGCTGGCCACATGCGTTGATACATATTTTGTAAATCAGCGGGGTTGAGCTCTTGCAAATATTTAATCACTTGTACTATGGTGTCATGTACTTCAAGCTCGGTAGCACCTTCTACATCAACCTGCGGCCAATAATGGTTGAATGTCTGGAATCCTTGATCACGCAAATATTTATATATCTTTGTCTGTCCATTGATCACAAATGGTCTGAGTCCCAGGATGGGTTTCCATGTTTTTTCACTGATAAACATGTTGTCCCAGGGAAAGAATTCAGTCTCCCCTACTATGTTTAAAAAATGCTGTTGCCATATGGTTAAATTGCCCAGGCTATGTATGTCGTGAGGAATACCAAACTCCATATTCATTCCCCAATTACCAACAGCATCTTGGGGTGTTTCATTTAGATTTAAATGCTGTTTTGGCAATGTTTCTTTACTGTATATGCTATTTGGTTTGCCTAGTGTGACAACTCCGTATTTGAGTAAATCTTCATCAATCAATTGATTTACCAGTGCCGACCTGTGGTCTCTTGGTTTACGATTGTAATTTATATACAAGTATTTTGATTTTCTAAGATGCAACTGTTGCTCCGTGTAGGATACAAAATATTTAGGTATCACCTGTGAAAAAAAATTAAAGTAGTACTCAGTGTCAAAATTTCCCAACAGATATATCTTGGCTCTGGTTTCTACCTGCATGTGAGAAATCTGATCACTATTTAAAAACACCGGGTCAACTGCTGCCAACATGAACACTCGATCAAATTGTTTCTGCGATATAGTGTGTTGATACCTGTGCCATAGTGCATTGCCAAATTGTGGACCAAACCATGTGGTGTTTATAAACAAATTTTGACTGTTAGGAAATGCACAATCAATTTGATCGTGTATATTTTTTATTAGATTTTTTTCATCAGTGTGCCAATCGCTAGAGGGCGGAAAGGTAGTCCCAACAAACTCAGTTGTCATGCTACTGCTTGCCCCAATACTTGCACTCATCCCACCAGACTCGCATTTCAGGAAATGCCTTCGAGAAGTCTGTTCCGCGACGTCGATCATGCTCCGTGAAAAATCTATAGAAATCTGCTAAATGCCGTTTGGAACTTGTATTTGAATCTGATCGCATCCATGCTATATCACGTTCTAGTCGTTGCACTTCATAGTCTTTAAATCCATGGAACGGATCCAATTCAGTTTCTAGATTGGCCAACATAAAGTCTCGTGCCTGTTCTAGATTTGCTGCATAGCTCTCAGGCAGAATTTGTAGGCTTTGCCAGGCAGGTTGTCTTAGCACAGGTGTATCAAACCATACACGCTGATATGTTTTACTATGTTGGCGTCGTAGTTCTAAAATCCACTTCATCAATGGCAGGAATCCAGTGACTGATAAATTGTTCATTGTCACAATAAATGTAAGACTGTTACGATATGGAATATCTCTTAGATATGTTTCTACATTGTGTGCTAAACGATCAAAATCTAATCCATGTCGAATGTATTCTGCTTGCGGACCTATGCCCGAGTCAAGGCTCACATACTGCATGAAATGTTCGATGTCAGTGTCGCATAAGCGTTGAACATAATCAAAGTATTTTTTTGACAGTTCAGGTTCCACACTGAAGTTTGATGTCACAGCCAAGTGCAGATCATTTTTAGGATGCTCCAACACATAGTCAAACACTCGATAGGTGTTGCGATCCATGAGTGGTTCACCGCCGGTCATGCGGAAGTGTTTGAGTTCAGGATACAATGAGGGCCACCATGCCCAGAATGCTTCTACATAAGGGTTGTGATCACGGGCAGGGATAGGCCTGCGATGGCCGCTAAAATGCTCAGGAGCGTTATGAGGAACCAAAGTAGGAAATGCCCCATGACGTTCCACTTCTTGCTGCCAACTAGAGCTGAACTGCGGACTGCAATAGCTGCATTTAAGGTTGCAGGCATTGTTAAAATTGACTTCCACATATGACGGTACGACATCTTCTTCTCCGGTTGAGTTTTTTATCTTTTCAAAATCTACGGCTGCCCAGGGCTCGCCTGATCGGTAATGTCGATCGCTCAGTTTGCCCAGGTCTTCCATGTTCCAGCAGTAAGAGCATTCGTCGGGACGTTCTTGCTGTAGCATTATTTTACGCTGTGCTTTTTTATGA
>Ga0114966_10000626_pt1 | contig 33889 bp, 31 predicted proteins | sample M_130207_XF_Meta_FD_87029 | JGI IMG/M metagenome (GOLD analysis project Ga0114966, IMG submission 87029) | Freshwater microbial communities from Lake Montjoie, Canada to study carbon cycling - M_130207_XF_MetaG | ecosystem: Environmental > Aquatic > Freshwater > Lake | place: Lake Montjoie... | reverse complement strand
GGGTTTTTGGATTCTCAGCCTGCGTAACAAACTCGGTTTGAACAGCATCGCTGCAGGTTCGTCCTTTTGGGAGTTCTTGCGTTATAAAAACCTCTTAGTCACGGGCAGTTTCATCGCGTTTGATACCCTACGGATCAAACTCGGATTCGAAACCTCGAATCAATTTGTGTTTGCGCAGAAACCTCCTAGAGCGGATCAAAAGGCTTAAGACTCGGGAACTTTCGTTGGTTTTAATTCACGCTCGCGCAACCAAGCAAAGATGACCGGTGTGACAACAAGGATATGTAGCAGGCTACTGACCATGCCCCCGATGACAGGTGCGGCCAACGGTTTCATCACTTCAGAACCCGGGCGAGTGGACCACATGATCGGCAATAGACTCGCCACGATGGTTGCAACGGTCATCACTTTTGGCCGCAGACGCAGGCGAGCACCGTCGCGGATAGCAACCAGAAGTTCAGCTCTCGTCAGTGGAGCCATCCGTTCAGCTTGCTTGTTTTTTACGGCTTCCTCCAAATAAACCACCATCACGACACCCGTTTGGATCGCGGTGCCGAACAACGCAATGTAACCCACCCAAACGGCGACGCTAAAAGGGTAACCCAGGATCCATTGCAAAAACACCCCACCCGTGAGCGCGAAAGGCACCGCCAAGATCACATGAGCGGCCTCCTTGAGATTTCGGTAAACGAGATAGAGCAGTAGAAAAATCACCAAAAGAACCGTCGGCACCACCACACTCAACGTCCGCTGGGCTCGAAGTTGATTTTCGTACTCGCCGCTAAATTCTAACGTCATTCCATTGGGCAACGAAACTTCTTTCCTCACTCGCTCCATCACCTCCTTGACAAAACTACCGAGGTCTCGGTCCTTGACGTTAGCCTGCACGAACACACGGAGGCGGCCATTTTCACTCGTGATTTCGCTGGGGCCAAGCACTCGCTTAATCTTGGCGACCTGCCCCAAAGGCACGGCCGATTTATCCGGCGTTGCGACGAGAATTTCTCCCAATCGTTCGAGATCATCGCGCTCATTTCGTTCCAATCGCACTTGAATCGGAATCCGTTGGCGACCCTCGATCGCGGTGCTCACTGTTTTGCCACCGATACCCGTTTCTACCGCCTCGAGCACTTGTTGAGCCCGTAAACCATACCGAGCCATCGCCACACGATCCACCTCGACTTCCAGATAGGGTTTACCTTGCACCCGCGATGGAGCCACTCCGATCGCACCACGCACATCACGCACCACCCGCTCCACCTCGAAAGCCTTCTGTTGTAAATCGTCCAGATTGTCACCCAAGATTTTGACACCGAGTTGAGCCCGAATTCCGGTGCTGATCATTAACACACGGTTTTCAATTGGTTGTAGAAAACCCGGAACGTAGCCCGGAACAACTGAGAGCTTTGAGCTAAGTTCTTCGATCAGTCCCTCCCGTGTTAACCCCGGTCGCCATTCGTTCTCCGGCTTCAGAACGATGGTGGTTTCGATCATCTCCACAGGCGCAGGATCCGTGGCTGTTTCGGCACGCCCCAGTTTGCCAGCCGCCGAAACCACCTCCGGCGTCTCCTTAATCACCTTATCCTGCCAGGCCATTACTCGTTTAACCTCAGTCAAGGAAGTGCTCGGAAGCAGAACGGGCATAAAAAGAAGGGATCCCTCGTTGAGAGGAGGCATAAACTCTGTGCCCAACCCTGCGGTGGCAGAGGCCGTTTTTGCCCAGTGATTTTGTTGCAGCCACTGCTGCACGGTTCTCGGCAAACCAAACGCCAAAATAACCGCCGCCGTCAGCATCGCAGCAGCACCAGCGAGCACAGTTTTTCGATGTCCCAATGCCCATGCCAAGATCGGGTCGTAAATCGCCAAAAGGACGCGCATTAAGCGATTATCCGCTTCGGAGTGAAACGGTCCGCGCACCAATGTCGCACACAAAACAGGCACGATTGTCATCGCCAACAATGTTGATCCGATCATCGCAAACGTTTTTGTAAACGCGAGCGGATGAAAGAGTTTTCCCTCCTGACCCGAAAGCGCGAACACCGGAACGAATGCGAGAATGATGATCATCATCGCAAAGAAAATCGGACGTCCTACTTGGTTAGAAGCCTCCAAGGTCACGCTCCATGTCTCCGCTGCCGTCAGTCGCGAGCCTTTGGTTTCCTCAGCCCGCTCGCAATGACGGATAACATTTTCTGTGATGACAATGGCTGCATCAACCAGAACTCCAATCGCAATAGCGATACCGCTCAGGGACATGATATTAGAGCTAATGTTGAAATGCCTCATCAGGATAAACGAAACCAGAATCGAAATCGGCAGAGGTAACGTGACAATGAGAATGCTCCGAAAATGCCACAGGAAAAGGATATGAGCCAACGTGACTAGAATAATCTCCTCGAGCAACGCATGCTTGAGTGTACCAATAGTGCGGTCGATCAACTCGCTGCGATCATAGAAAGACCGAATCGTCACCCCCGCCGGCAGGCTAGGAGTAATCTGAGCGATTTTTTCTTTCACCGCACGGATCACCTCCATCGCGTTTTGTCCCGTCCGCATCACCACTGTGCCGCCCACCACTTCCTGACCATCCACATCCAACGCGCCACGACGAAAATCTCCACCGATCTGCACGGTGGCAATCTCCTTCAGGTAGATTGGGGCACCGTTCTTGGTCATCAGAACGATCATTTCCAAGTCGGCTAACGACTTCACTAACCCGACGCCACGCACCACGAACTCGAGGCCGTTTTCCTCAACCACTTTTCCGCCGACGTTGAGATTACTGTCTGAAATGGCGGTCATCACCTCCCCCAATGAGACCTGAGCAACCCGCATTTTTGCGGATGAAACTTCAATCTGATATTGTCGCACAAACCCGCCCACGCTACCGACTTCAGCCACGCCCGGCACTGCGTTGAGTTGATAACGCACAAACCAATCTTGCAGCGATCGGAGTTGGCCGAGGTCATAACCCTTCTGATTGGCTAGCTCGGGATCGACATGCAAATAATATTGGTAAACCCACCCCAGACCCGTGGCGTCAGGACCAAGCCTCGGCAAAACCCCGCTCGGCAAAATATCTCCCAAATAGCTAAGCCGTTCCAATATTCGAGTTCGAGCGAAGTAATTATCCACGCCATCTTGAAAGACGACCGTGATCAAAGAGAAACCAAACATCGAAGTCGCCCTGACAGCGCGAACTCCCGCCAGCCCTTGCAGGTTGGCTGAGAGCGGATGAGTAACTTGATCTTCGACCTCCTGCGGACTGCGTCCCGACCAGTCGGCGAAAACAATCACTTGGTTTTCACTCAGATCCGGGATCGCGTCCACGGGTGTCTGCCAGAGGGCGCGAATTCCTAAACCGACGAGCAGAAGGGTTGCACACGCCACCAAGAACCGGTTTTTAAGCGACCACAGGATCAGATGTTGAATCATGGGTGTTGATGGACAAGGTTGGTTGACGGTTGTCCCGAGCGGACGATCTGGGCTTGCGCATCGATCAGAAGGTTGCCCGCAGTCACCACGTGGTCTGATTCCGATAATCCTTGAATCACTTCGTAACCGTTGTCGCCCCACCGGCCCAGCGTCACCACCCGACGTTCGTAAGCGTTTCCACCTGCGTCCACATAAACAATGGCCTCACCAGCAGGACGCAAGACAGCCGCTCGTGGAATGACTAATACATTTTCCAACCGCGTCAGGATTTCAGCCTCCCCATAAGTCCGGTGCAATAAAAGCCGACGCGTACCGACATTCGTTGAGGCCAAGGGATTCTCCACCTCGATACGCACGCGCCCGCTTCGAGTTGCCTCATCGATTGTGGGATTAATGAACGTTAATTTGCCCGGGAATTTCCCCCCAGGAACACTTGGAGTGCTCACCGTGACTTCCACATTAGTTTGGAGCCAAGGCAAATCCTGATCGTAAAAAACGGCGTTAAACCACAGAGTCGAAAAATCAGCCAATTCAAAAAGTTTGTCACCTTCCTTGATGTAGGCTCCCGCAAAAACGAATTTACTCACGACGGTGCCGGTCTGTGAAGCGACGATGGCGGTGGTGCTCGCCGAGGCAGCCTTTTGGGGTAACTGCGCGATTTGCTGATCGGTCAACCCAAGGCGTTTTAGCCTGATTCGCGCAGAGTCTAGCAGCAGCGATCTGTCGGAACTCGCGAGAGGATTTTTGGTTTCTAGAAGCGTCACATATTCACGCTCAGCAGAGAGTAATGTCGGGCTATAGAGATCAGCCAGAGGTTCTCCAGCTTGAACTTCGGCTCCGTTATAGTTGACGTGCAGAGCCTCAATCCGTCCATCAACATAGGCCGAGATGACTCGGTGCTTAAAATCATTATCCTCCAAAATCCCTGCGAGACGCAGAGTGCGAAGGAGTGTCGTGCGTTTGACGGGTTCGACTTGAAGGTGCAAAGCGTTCACTGTATTGGATCCTAATGCCACAATGTTCATGTCTGCTTCGAATCCAGAACTTCCCTCGAACACGGGCATCAGTTTCATCGCGCAGATCGTACAATTCCCTGGTTTTTCGGATCGGATCCAGGGGTGCATCGGGCTTTGGTAATAGGCAATCTTGCGGCCCGAGGTCATGAGGTTTGTTGATCCAGCTCCATTGATTGTTTGTGTCGAAAAAGGCACGTGGCCCGCAGCGAACCAACCCAACAGGATACCGAGGATCAAGGTGCCAATCACCAGCAGAAAAGTTTTTTGTTTCATCTTGAATCTTAAAGTTGACCTAATGCGCTTTCGCCTTGGGCTCGATCGAATCCAACATCTCCAAACTCTCAAAGTCGCCTAGGCCGCAACAAAGTACGAGTTCGGTCGTGGCCTCCCACTGCGTCCCCAAGGCACGAACCACCATCGTGCGCGCTTCAACGAGCAAACGACGAGCCTCCATCACATCCCTGAGCATTTCCCGGTTGGTTTGATAACCAGCCAACGCTCCTTTCAGTGCTAGTTCCGCATTCGGGATTATCTGCTCACGATAGACCTCTACCTCGCGTCGTGCGTTGTCGATGCGCAAGGTCAGCAACCGAATTTCTTCTCGCACTTCGAGGGTCACCGATTCCACCTCTTGAGCAGCCGCTTCTTGGCGGGCCTTTTCGCGCTTCACATCTTGGGCATAATGGGTTTTGTTGATCCAAGGCAGCGTTACTTTTACAAACACGGTTCCTTCCCGCATATCTCCCCTGCCCGTGTAAGCCCGTCCCTCTAATCCCACACTGACATCAGGCCGTCGCTGTTTGTCGGCTAGTTCGACACGTCGACCGGCTGTCTGGATCTCGTGCCTTAACCGTTTCAGCTTCGGTTCATACTTCACGGCTAAGTCCACCAAACGATCCGTGTAAGTAACCTTGGGTGCTTTCAATGGAAGTAACAATGGCCCCCATTCGCTATCCACAGGTCGGCCGATCTGCCGATTTAACATGGCGGCAGCAGCCTTGCGTTCGTTAGCAATCGTCAATATCTGGTCTTGACGCTTTGCCAACTCAGCACGAAGCCTCAACACTTCCGACTGCGACGTTCCGCCGCCGCTGGCGAATCGTTGTGCCACGACATCCACCATCGCGTGCAACCAAACCACATCTTCCCCAGCAAACACCGATTCCTCATCGAACATCGCTAGGCGCAATGCTGTCTGGCCAATGTTTTTTCGGATTTCCTGAAACCGTTCCTCCAACGCGATCTCGAAGTGTTGTTGCTCGGATTTCGCCACCCGTCGCTCTGCCTCAGCTTTTCCGAATAACGGCACCCTCTGCTCAACTCCTAGCACAAGATCGCCATCATCCCTTCGTCTGGATTTGGCACCTAACATTCCCCCCAATGTTGCCGTTGGGTTTTCCCAACGCCGAACCGAAGCGATTTGGGCTGTTGCCGCTCGGATTTGGGCCTCACTCACTTTGAGTGCAGGTTGGTTGGTGCGTGCTTCCTCGATCAAGCCTTGCAGCCATTCACTAGAAATTACCAAATTGGTCGCTGCCACCACCCGCATCTCAGCGACCGTTGTGATGGCAACTAACATTACCCATTTAAAAAGAGATTTCATGACAAACAATTCAATTCTAAACCAAGCTGACGCGAAAACTAACTTAGAGACCGGACGGGGAATGGATAAAGAAGATGTCGAGAGTTCAGAATCCCACGACACTCGATCAAGAAGTGGATCGAGGTTTAGAGAAGATAGAGACAGTGACGCTGATAAAGTGGCAACGAAGGACGACGAGCTAAAGCTGAAAACTCTAAGGACCGATTTGGCAACCCGAAGTTCTCACGCTGCGTCGCCACTTCATTTCCACCCCACAGAACAGCCCACACAACCCCGGCGCAAATTTGAGCGGGGAGGGTGTGAGGCGCCTTCGTAGCTGGGATCGAAGAGCTGGTCTTGAGACAACAGGCACACTGAGCACAGACACCTTCGTCCAGTAGATTCAATCCAGCGTTGGCCCCTGATTGGTAGGGCAACCCTACAATCAGCACCGCGAGGATCGATACCCAAAATAAACGCATAACGGGAGTTGGAGGCAACCCCGAGGGTTGCCTCCAATAAAACTCAACTTACTTGGCTGCTTTTTTTTCTGCTGCTGCCAATTTTTTCATGTAGGTCGCAGGAGCCTTCTTAAAGTCCTTCAGGCAGGATTTGCAGCAAAGTTGCACTTCCTTGCCCTCGTGCTTGTAGATGTAGACGTCACCCATATCGCCCCCTAGCTTTTCGTCAGAAACGATGCAGGTGGTCAGAGGATATTTTTTCTTGTCGGCTTTAGCGTCCGCAGCTTGGGTCACCCAAGGCGTGGCCAAAACACTGGCAACCAAAATACTGAGCGTGAGTAGTTTCAATGATTTCATAAGTGATAAGGTGTTCCATCACTCTATACGCCCGTTTTGAGAAAATCCCTCACTATTTTTCCATAAATGTGCGAACAACCGCCAACTCCTCCTCCCCTGCGATGGTGTGAGCTTTGTTGAATTCCCTCCACTCGATATCAAGCCCCGCCGATCGTAGCTGCACAGTTTGCTCCTTCACCTTGAGCACGGGAAGAATCGGATCTTTGGTTCCATGAGTCCATAATATCCGTTGATTTTTGGCCATCGGACTCAGGTCTCGCACCAAAGTCGGTGCATCGAGCACATACCCGCTGATGCCAATCAACCCCGCTAGGCGATGCGGGTAACGCAGCCCTGTTTCCATCGTCATCAGGCACCCTTGTGAAAACCCAAAAAGAAAAGTTTTCTCAGGCGCGAACCCTGCCTCCGCTTGACGTTCGAGCAGAGCCTCCAACTCGAGCCGACTCCTCTCCACCCCAGACCTCGATTGCCGAGCCAAGTCGTACCAGGCAAACCCTCCAAAATACTCATCGGGAGCGTTCACTAGGAGGTAATTCATATCGGACACTGCCAATGCACTAGGCAAAAATCGGTAACCCTCCATCGAGTCACCCAGCCCATGCAGTACGATTGTCAACCGCTTGGATCCATGTTGGCACGCCGGAATAAAACTAGTTTTTAACATGTGAAAACCAAATGCATCATCAAAGTTGTGACGCCTTGATCATCGCAGCCGCTAACTCCTCCGATGTCCAAGTGTTGCCAATATAGATTTGGCGGATGACTCCATTGGCATCGATCACAACGGTTCGTAATGTATGATCGAATGTCCCGGCACGATAGGCAAAACCCAGTCCAAACTGCTCGGTGATCGCGTCGATATCAATCTGGGCACCCGTCAGAAAACTCCACCGTTTCGACGGATACCGTTGCATCAGCGCGTGTTTCTTCAGCCTCTCAGGAGTGTCATACTCGGGGTCGAACGTAATTGAGAAAAAGTGAAAATTAGTTTTTCCACCGCTCCTCTCCCGCAGTTCCTTGATCGTTTCTCCAAAGTTCCTCGTCACACGCGGACAGAAATCTGGAAACGGGCAGCGAGTAAAAATAAATGTAAGGGCCAACGCTCGGCCTCGGTAGCTCGCGAAGTTAATCCTGCGCCCGAGTTCGTTGGTGAACGAGTAATCAGGCATCGCATCGCCGACCGCCAACGGTTCCACTTCGCGCACCCGCCGGAAGCCTTCACGCGCAGACGGGAGCGCATCCACTGTGGTTTCGCCCTGATGCACCAACCGACGAATCCACCCTGCCTCGGACGTGACCACCATCTCAAAAGTCACCACATCACCCGGCTTGAATCCGACCAAATCGTTCGTTCGTTTAACACTGAATGGCATGGTCATCGCCGCCATGTAGCCGGGGATTTCCTCATGTTTGATGCGCACCGTTTGAAGGTCTGGTTCGATCTCCTGAATCACGCCCCGTGTGGAATAGACTTTTAAAGAGGAACCGGCTCGGCAAGCACCTAGCAAACCCAACATCAAGGCCAACCCTGCTGCCACTACCCACTGTTTCATTTGCTGCATTCTATTCCAAAACTGTTCCGGGAACGGAGGATGACGAAGCCGCTTTAGCACGCGCCTCCGCCCGTTCCACGGCCTGCTCAAGCTCAGTAATAAAAACATAACGCTGGCTAGGGGTGACACTCAACTCGCGCGGCCAACCCCGACGCTTGCGCACCAACACTTGTCGATGATTCGGCACCCAGGAATTGTGCCAACGCTCCTGAACGCTCCCCAATTCTTTCTTACCCACCCGCTCAATATCCACGAGCAAGATGCGCCGCACCGGCACACCTAGAATAACGATTTTGAGATATCGCCTCCCGATATCGTAAGACATCTGACTTTTAAGAATAACCCATAGCAAGAGGAGGCTTGCCGAACTACATCCAATGATCCAAACGATTTTCATGAGCGCACACGCTGGCCGAGCCAGAGAAATAAAATGGGCAACCCCAATCCCAACATCAAGACCGCAGAAGGATTGGCGATAGGTTCATCCATAGCTCAATCACCTCCCAAGCATTTTACTTCTCCGGCGGCACGGGGATTAAAATCGTTCGACCTACAATGATGTTATTGGCATCCATCGCAGGGTTGGCTCGTTTCACCATCTCGATCGTCACCGTAGATTTGCCCTTCTCCCGAAGTGCCGCATTGTAAGCTGCAATGATTTTGGAAAGGCTTTCTCCAGTTTTCACCTTGTGCTTGAAGAAATCTCCCTCCACCTCCGAAACCTCCGACTTTTGAGTCGGCGCACGGGGAATTAAGGGCGGAGGCGCAGAAGCTGCGATCTTGGCCAACTTCTCCATCCGCTCGATCATCATCCTATTGTCGCCCTCCCGCTTGCGATCCACCTCTTGGATTTTCTCAGCGAATTTCTTCAACTCCTCCCGCGATGCCAGATTTCCCAATGCCTTCGATTGTTCCTCACGCAACTGTTCCCGCAACGCGTGTATCTCCGTACTTTGCTCCGTAGATTTGCGTGATAGAAGTAAGTTTGCCTCCTGCAACTGTTGAACCAATCCTTCCAAACTTCGGAACCGTTCCTCAGTCTCCTTCCGCTCATGAATTGCCGCCGCCTGCGCCGCCGCATCCTGTGCTTGCAACTGCACCCCAGCCGAAGTCAACGTCAACCACGCCAAGCCCGCTGCTAAAAATTGCTGTTTCATGCGTTCCAACTTAGGAATGTTCGACCCCAGTCGCAAGCGTGAACTCCCCGTCACTTATTCACGGCTTATACACAATTCCAACAACTCCATCGCTAAGGGTCAACCCTTTTTCATAAATTTGAAACTATCGAGAAACCATAACCGGCAACCCGGCGGATGGCGATGACCTCCTCGGCGATGCCTACGAATACCTGATGCGCCACTTCGCCACCGAGTCCGGCAAGAGCAAGGTCCAGTTTTACACCCCTGCGGAAGTCTCGCGCATCATGGCCCAGATCGTTGGCGTCGGAACGGCCAATGACTCCAAGCAGACCATCTACGATCCCGCGTGCGGCTCTGTTTCGTTGCTGCTCAAGGCTCACGACGAAGCCAAGCAACCTCAGTATCGTAGCGACGGCTCTGCGGTAGCGGCAACGGAGTGAGAGCACCAACGCCGTCCCGAACACGTGGCGACCACCACTTTCCAAGCCATCATGAAGCAATTACACAACACCCGATCCCTTCACTTGGTCTTTGCCACCCGTCCTTCACTCAAAACCCTCTCATGAATTAGCACTGCTATTATTAAAGGAAATTGGGCTTTACTTTAATAACGTGAAACCTTATTCAAGTTTCGCAGCATGAACCGAGACGCCACCGGAACCTATCGCATCACCACCACGGTGAGTGAAAAGGTGCGTGCTTTTATCCCGTCGCCGCTCCCGCCGGTGCCGCCGCTTGAAATTGGCGGAGCGCGGCAGTTGCTGCTGGAGCGAGCCACCCTAGCGATCGGTCGGCTGGACAGCATCAGCACCCTGCTTCCGGACCCCCACCTGTTTCTCTACTCGTACGTCCGCCGTGAAGCCGTGCTTTCCTCGCAAATCGAAGGGACGCAATCCTCCCTTTCCGACCTCCTCCTCTTTGAATTGAACGAAGCCCCCGGCGTCCCCGTTGACGACGTGGTGGAAGTCTCCAACTACATCGCCGCCTTGGAGCATGGCATGACCCGACTGCGCGAAGGTTTTCCACTGTCTAACCGCCTGTTACGGGAAATGCACTCGACCCTCATGTCCAAGGGACGCGGCAGCGAAAAACAGCCCGGCGAATTCCGCCGCAGCCAGAACTGGATCGGCGGCACCCGACCGGGCAATGCGCACTTTGTGCCTCCGCCACCGGAGGAGGTGGAGGACTGCATGGGTGCTCTGGAGCGTTTCCTACACGATGACACCAACGGCCTGCCCGTCCTGCTCAATGCCGCGCTGGCCCACGTCCAGTTCGAAACGATCCACCCGTTTCTGGATGGCAACGGACGTCTGGGCCGCCTGCTCATCTCGCTTTTGCTGCACCAGGGCGGATTGCTCAGTCAGCCTTTGCTCTACCTCTCTCTCTATCTCAAAAAGCATCGTTCCACCTACTACGAACTTCTTGACCGAGTTCGCCACGACGGCAACTGGGAGGCTTGGGTGGATTTCTTCCTAGAAGGCGTGGAGCAGACCGCACGCAGCGCGGTGCAGACCGCACGACGGCTGGTGGATCTCTTTGAGGCGGACACCCGCCGCGTCCAGCAGACGGGCCGGTCTGCAGCCAATTCCATGCGCGTTCTGTCTGCCCTGCGGCAACGGCCAGCACTCAGACTCAAGAATCTGTGTGAGCATCACGGTATGACCTTTCCGACCGCCACCAAGGCCATTCAATCTCTCTGCACTCTTGGCATCGCTCGCGAACTCACCGGCCAACGCCGCAACCGCGTTTTCGTTTACGACGCCTACCTCGCCATCCTCAGCGAAGGAGGACAACCTCTGTGAGGACACTCCTGACCGCCAGAACCCGCCTCCCCAGCTTCAAAGGCGAGTGGTTGACAAAACGATGGGCGAGATTTCGAGGCTCTATCAGCCTCTCACAATTTCGGCCAATCTTTTCAGCGAGTCCGTTTTATCGACACCGGCTCACCCAACAAAAGCTGGCCCGATATCACCATTTTCTCTGGGGCTGACTTTCTGGGTGATTAGTGGTAACTCTCCGCCCGCAGTTGTCTTTACCTTGTGCCCTCTGTCCTCGAAATACTCAAATTGAGTTCGGAATTCCTCGCCAAACGCGAAGTGGAATCCCCGCGCCTTCAGTCCGAGCTGATGCTGGCGCACATCCTTCAGATGCCCCGCCTGAAACTTTACCTTAATTTTGAAACGGCACTGGACACCTCTCAAGTTGACCAGATGCGGGCATTAGTTCGGCGTCGAGGTCAGCGTGAGCCCTTGCAACATTTGCTAGGAACCACTTCGTTTTGCGGGTTGGAAATTAAGACCACCTCCGCCGCGCTCATTCCACGCCCAGAAACTGAATTGCTCGCTGAGAAAGCTTGGACCTGGCTCAAAGGCCGTTCGGTTCCCCGCTTTCTTGATTTTGGCACAGGCACCGGCTGCATCGCCATCGCTGTGTTAAAAAATGCACTGGAGTCACGGGGGATCGCGCTCGACATTTCGACCTCGGCTCTCGCTTTAGCAACAGAGAATACTGAGTCGCACCAGCTTTCAGATCGACTTGATCTCGTGCTCGGTAGTGGGTTTGAGGCGCTTGATTCGGCTCTGCGCTTTGACCTGATTATTTCCAACCCTCCTTACATTCCGACGGCAGAAATCGCGACGCTTCAAATCGAAGTGAAGGATCACGATCCATTGAGCGCGTTGGATGGGGGAGCTGATGGGTTGGATTTTTACCGTATGCTCGCCATGGAAGCCACCGCACGATTGCAGCCCAAGGGGCGGCTCATGCTGGAGTTCGGCGACGGCCAAGCCAACGCCCTAAGCGAAATCTTTTTACAACACAACTGGATTGTCGAAAGCGTGGATCTTGATTACAGTCAACGCGAACGAATACTCTTGGTCACGCCTGCATGATTGCAGGTCGCCCAGAAGCACCTAAAACTAACCTTCCCCGATTACCCAATTCTCATGGACAGTCTGCTTATCCGAGGCGGAGTTCCGTTACACGGCACCGTGCTCATCAGCGGTGCGAAGAACGCTGTGCTCCCGATCATGGCCGCCACGTTGCTCACGTCAGAAAAATGCGTGATTCATCGAGCCCCCAAGCTCACCGATGTGACCTTCATGGGTGACATTCTCAAATCACTGGGTGCGGAAGTGGAGGTCGAGGAAAACACGATCACCGTGCAAGCGGCGAGACTGACGGGCACGGGGGATTACGATCTGATCCGGAAGATGCGCGGATCCCTTTGTATTCTGGGCCCCCTCCTTGCGCGATTACGTCATGCTCGAGTCTCACTCCCCGGAGGTTGCGTGATTGGCTCGCGACCTGTCGATCTTCACCGCAAGGGACTTGAAGGTCTGGGTGCTAACATAAGGATCGAAGGCGGCTACGTGGTTGCCACAGCACCGCAACTGATCGGTGGGGATATTTTTCTCGGCGGCCGCGCCGGCCCCACCGTTCTAGGCACCGCCAACGTGATGATGGCTGCAACCCTCGCTCAAGGAACCACCGTCATCGAAAGTGCCGCCTGTGAGCCGGAAATAATCGACCTCGCCAATTTCCTGAATGCCATGGGGGCGAAAATTACCGGTGCCGGCAGCCCAACCCTCCGCATTCAAGGCGTCGAACAACTCCACGGAGCCGAGCATGAGGTCATCCCCGACCGCATCGAAGCAGCCACTTTTGCGATCGCCGCCGCCGCCACCGATGGCGAGATCACTCTCAAAGGCGCACGCCCGGATCACTTTGGTGCAGTCATTGATAAACTGCGGGAAGCGGGGGTAAGAATCGATCGAAGCGGCCCAGATCTCATCGTTAAACGTGGCTCCGAACTCAGGCCCGTCGATGTCACCACGATGCCCTACTCCGGTTTTCCCACCGATGTGCAGGCTCAGATGATGGTGCTCATGGCATTGGCGCAAGGCACGAGCATCATGACGGAACGAATCTTCGAATCCAGATTCATGCATGTGAGCGAATTAGCGCGTCTGGGAACGGATATTGCCATCGAAGGCCCCAGCGCAATCGTTAAAGGAGGCCGCCCGATGAGCGGCGCTCCTATCATGGCTAGTGACCTCCGAGCTTCTGCTGCTCTCGTCATTGCGGGAATGGTGGCCAGCGGTGAAACTCTGGTGAACAGGATTTATCATCTTGATCGGGGTTACGAAAACATTGATACGAAACTCAAGCAGTTGGGGGCTAATATCGAGCGAGTACAAGAAATGTGAAAGTCGTCATCTCCATCCTAATCGCGCTGGGGCTTTTCTACGCAGCGAAGAACCTCATGGGGAAGTACGATGAGATCACGAAGAAAGGGCGAGGCGAGATTACGGCGGCCGCCGTAGCTCCCGTTCAACTGACTGGCCTGCCCGAACGCTTAGAACCCTTGCTCGCAGACGCCCAACGCTCAGGCCATCAAGCCTTTAAGGCGTTTCTCGATCGTTACCGCACAGCCATTCAGGATCCGAGGCTAGGCGACCTGCAGCTCGACTACATATTGGCTGTCAGCCGTTCAAACCTCTCCGAGGCCAGGCAGGTTTTCGCCGAGGTCCAAGCCCGCACCCCGCTGAGTTCACCTCTCTATCTGAGAGTCAAACGGTTGGCGAATTCTTACCAATAGCCTTGGATAAAGCCCACCGCCTTGCAAACTTTTGGAAATTTACAGCTTGTCAAACGCCCCCTTCAATGGAACTATCCACGACCTTTGTATGAAAACAGACCTCCATCCAAATTATCAGGATGCTGAAATCCGTTGCGCTTGCGGCAACGTGATTCAGACGCGCTCAACCCGTAAAAGTGTTTTGATTGGCATTTGCAATCTCTGCCATCCCTTTTACACAGGCACTCAAAAATTTGTCGATACGGCTGGCCGCGTCGATAAGTTCCAACAGCGCTTGATCAAGACGCAAGCCGCGCAAGCGGCTGCTGCTGCGACCAAATCCGCGAAGAAAAAGAAGTAGTCTCGATTTGACGACCGCCCGTCAGACGCTTTTGTCTGGCGGGCGGTCTGCTTTTCCATGGGCGCACTCGACCTCAGGCCCCATATCGAACGGTTTGCCCGCCGCTTTGCCGAGGTGGAAAGCGGTTTGAGCGATCCTCATGCCTTTGACAATCCTCAGAAGGCGCAGGAACTCTCCAAGGAATACGCACGCCTCAAAGATTTGACGACCTACGGCACCGCCTACCTTAAAACCGTGGCGGACCTAGCCGAGAACCAACAACTCGCAGACACGGAGACGGCGGAATCCGAACTAGGGCAAATGGCCCGCGAGGAGATAACCCGACTGCAAGCCCTGGAGCAACGTCTGCAGTTCCAGTTACAACAAGGCATTCTGCCACCCGACCCCACCGACTCGCGTAACACCATTATCGAAATCCGCGCCGGAGCAGGAGGTTCGGAATCGGCCCTCTTCGCCGCCGATCTCTACCGCATGTATTCTCGATATTCCGAGGGCCGGGGGTGGAAGATCGAGACGCTGGATTCAAGTGCCTCTGACCTAGGAGGACTCAAGGAAGTGATTTTCAACGTCACCGGTCAGGATGTTTACAAACTGCTGAAGTATGAAAGCGGAGTCCACCGTGTGCAGCGCGTTCCCGCCACGGAAGCGCAGGGACGCATCCACACAAGCACCGCGACGGTAGCTGTGCTGCCCGAGGCGGAAGAAGTGGATATCGAGATCAACCCGAACGATTTAGAGATCACAACTTGTCGAGCGTCCGGCCCGGGTGGTCAGGGGGTCAATACCACCGACTCCGCAGTGCAGATTCAACATAGGCCTAGCGGCTTGACCGTCCGTTGCGCCGACCAACGTTCGCAACAGAAAAATAAGGCACGCGCCATGACGGTGCTCCGTTCTCGGTTGCTGGAGAAGAAAGTGGCGGACGAACACGCCAAATACGCCGCCCAACGAAAAGCTCAGGTCGGGACGGGCGAACGCAACGAACGTATCCGCACCTATAATTTCCATCAGAACCGAGTCACCGACCACCGGATCGAGCTGACTCTTTATAATTTGCCGACCTTTATCGAAGGTGCCATCGACGCGATGATCGAACCGCTCATGGCAAATGATTTGAAGGAAAAATTAGCGGCGTTGGAACTTTAACCATTTATGATTCAGGGAATTGTTTTTGATTGTGACGGCACCTTGGCCGACACCATGCCGTTGCACTGGATCGCTTGGAATCGTATCGCCACTCGCCACGGCCTCCATTTTCCGGAGGATCGCTTTTACGCCTTGGGGGGAGTGCCATCCCGCGACATTTTAAAATTACTCAGCCGCGAGCAAAATATTGCTCTCGATCCGATTGCGGTTTCAGCAGAAAAAGAGGACGAGTATTTACCCATGCTCGCTCAGGTTCAGCCAATCGAAGCGGTCGTGAGCGTGGCTCGAGCCTATCATGGAAAAATTCCGATGGCGGTGGCTTCGGGTGGACAAAAGCCAATCATCGAACAGGTGCTCGTGCATCTAGGCATCCGTCATTTGTTTGACGCCATTGTGACCAGCGAGGATGTCACCCAGCAAAAGCCCGCACCTGACATTTTCCTTGAAGCCGCACGCCGCATTGGGATTGCTCCGCAGTTGTGCCGAGGCTATGAGGACACGGACTTGGGAATGCAGGCGATCATCGCCGCAGGTATGGAAGCGATTGACGTGCGACTACTGCTCAAGCAACCAACCCGTTGGAAATAAATTTCCGGTGGCACTTGCCACCTCGGAAGTCCGTGCTTATTGTTTGAGGAGGATTTCTTTGAAAATGAGGACTTTAACATTCTTGGCCATCGCGGCCGCCACCTGCATCGCAGGGTGGGCACAAGCGGTAACGACCCCGACGACTCAACCCGGCCTGATTTTGAGCGAGTTTGTGGCGAATAATCCACCGACACGCTCAAGCCACGCGTCCACGATTATTGAGTCTCAGGACACGTTGCTCGCGGCTTGGTTTGGTGGCATTGCCGAACGCTCGCCTGATGTCAGCATCTACCTTTCACGGAACGAAGGCAAAGGTTGGTCCGAGCCAGTCGAAGTCGCCAACGGAATTCGGGAGCAAAACAATTCGCGGTTACCCACGTGGAACCCAGTCCTTTTCAGGGCCAAGGATGGTCCTCTCTATCTATTTTATAAAGAAGGTCCCTCACCGTCGTCTTGGTGGGGGCTTGTGAAAACATCCGACGACAATGGCAGAACATGGTCTAAATCCAAACGTCTCCCAACGGGAATCTTTGGGCCGGTTCGCAACAAACCTGTGGAGCTCAGTGATGGCACAATCCTGTGCGGCTCCAGTTCGGAGAATGAAGGCTGGCGTATCCACATGGAGCGAACTAAGAACCCGCTGGGCATATGGGCACGCACCACAACACTCAATAACCCACTCGATGCCGGTGCCATCCAACCCACGATCCTCGACTGGCCGGGCCAACCACTCCAGATTCTTTGTCGCAGTAAAAACGGCAGCATCCTGAGCACCACCTCAGACGATCGGGGCTTCAAATGGCATCGCGTCGTTCGCACCGAACTACCCAACCCCAACAGTGCCATTGATGCCGTCCTACTACGCGATGGTCGTGCTTTGCTGGTTTACAACCATTCCGAAGACAATCGGCACGTCATGAATGTAGCGGTCTCCAAGGACGGCCAACATTGGGCCGCTGCGCTGACTCTCGAAAGTGATCCCGCCTCAGAGTTCTCCTATCCAGCCGTAGTTCAAAGCAATGACCGGATGGTTCACATCACCTACACGTGGAAGCGTGAGAAAGTGCGTCACGTCGTGATCGATCCAAGTCTCCTGGTAACCCAGCCGATTGTGGATGGTCAGTGGCCCCAGTAACGCGGCTTAGAATCGATAGGACAGACCGACGAAAGGATTGAGATCATCCGCCGAGTCCGTCAGTCCAAAATTCACCCCGACATCGAGCTGGATGTTGGGCGTCAAACCATAGGTCAGCCCTAAGTCCAACGTGCCGACCCAGTCCGCATCCCGCTCCGAGCTGACGGCAGTGAAGAGTTCCATGTAGCCTCTCAACTTTCCGATGAGGTGATGGCTGAGCGTGGCACTGTTGATGAATTCTACGTGGTTGCCAGCCCCATCATCGTTCCGATTGAAATCAAATTCTGTCATCAACCCAAGGCTGAACCCAGCCGGCAAACCGACCGCGAACGGAATAATCACGCCCCCTTCGACACGATCGTTCGCAAGTTGGTCCTGATTAGTCGGGAATTTCAGGAAAGGCATGACAGCCAACGCGGTTGATCCCTCATCGTTGCCCCAGAGGTTGATCTTTAAACGAGTAGTGATATCTCCAAAGCCATTTTGACGGATCGGAGTTCCTGTCAAATTGTCACGGGTGCGAATGTGTCGGTAGGTCTCAACGACAGTCTGAAGGTCAACGCGATTACACAACCCGACCTTGAGATTCATGGGCGCAATAGCCCAGTCATCCACCCTGGTAGCAGAATCGTGGTTGTACGAATAACTTACTAGATCGCTCTCAATCTGGAAATGCCCCGCATCCACCGTGTAAGGACTCTCGGTTTTGTCTGGCCGATCCGTGGACATTTCCCGCATGAGTTGATCCGGTGTCGGATTGAATAAAGTGAACGAACTTTTATCCACAGCGACCCCTTCGGCACGAAGTGCCAACGGTAAAACAACGCAACCGAGGAGTCGGAACCCGATGAAGGAATTTCTCTGATTTAATTTCAACAGCATGGTCAATATTACAGCGCGAAATTGAATTCTCCCATTCAAACTTTCCAGGACTTTTGTTTTCGATTCATTTCTCTTTGACACAGGTCCGACCTTCGTTAGCCTGTGTGGACGCATTATGAGACTCGGCATTAATACATTTTTGTTCACCTCTCCGTTTACTAACGAGAGCACATCACTCTTCTCAAAGTTTAAGAAATGGGGATTTGAGACGGTAGAAATTCCTGTGGAGGATCCCTCCCATATCGATCCCGCGCATGTGAAAGCAGAGCTGGATAAGAACGGTTTAGTCTGCGGCTCAGTCTGCGCTTGCATGGGCGGCGGGCGTGATTTGCGCGGCACCCCTGAGCAACAACAGGCGGCAATGGATTATATGACCCAACTCATCGACCAGATGGTGGTGCTGGGCTGCCCAAGTTTGATCGGGCCAGTTTATTCCGAGGTCGGTCGTGCGGACGCAGTACCCGAAAAGGAATATAAGGCGCAGTGGAAAACAGTGGTGAAACACCTGAAGAAGCTGGCGAAATACGCTCAGAAAAAGGGCGTCACGATTTGTCTGGAGCCGTTGAATCGGTTCGAGACTGATTTTATCAACACCGCAGATCAGGCCTTGCAGATGATCGCCGACGTGGGCAGCCCCGCCCTAAAAATTCACCTCGATACTTTCCACATGAACATTGAGGAGAAAAACCAAGCCAAGGCCATTCGCAAGGTGGGTAAACAGCTCGCTCATTTTCACGCCTGCGGTAGCGACCGAGGCACTCCAGGAAACGATCACATCGATTGGAAGCCCATCGTCGCGGCCCTCAAGAGCGTCGGTTACAAGGGTGACGTGGTGATCGAGTCATTCACCACCGATGTCAAAGTGATCGCCCGAGCCGCTGCGATCTGGCGCCGCATGGAACCCACCACCGAGGAAATCGCCGTCAAAGGCGTTAAGTTTCTGAAGAAAGCGTTGGCAGCCTAAGTTTCTGTCCTATTTTTTCAAGCCGTCGAGCATCACAATGTTCGGCGGCTTTTTGTTGAAATCCCCTCTCACCCGTTAAAAAACTCGACCGACTCGTTGCACCAATTGCCCAGTCTCGATGAGCCACCAGCTCAAGGCATCTCCGAGAGAGGGTTGTCCTATAAGAATCGGTAGAGCGAGAAGGAGGGTGCCAAAATTACCCAACCAAATCACGACGATGGAAAAAAACCACCCATGATCCGTGATATCGCTCTGCCGAGTTCGCAGGATGAAAAGCGTCAAGGTCACGTGGAACGCGTAAGCTGCACCCAACAAAAAGTGAAACACCCATTGATACCTGTGCCAGTTCCAAATGAGATCACCGATCAAGAAAAACACCGCAACACACACGGCATAGAGTGGAAAGAAATACGGGGCAAGCGAGATCAAGAAATTGGTTTTTGTGATGATCACATGGCCACCCTTCGCTGTGGCTTTGAACTTTTTAACTCTTCCTCCAAACGCCCAGGTCCAAAGCGCGTGCGTCAACTCATGGCCAAAAACGTAGACCCACATTGGCTTCGGCAAGAGCAAGAACACGACGACCCAACAAGCCATCCCTGCGACTAACGCAACCCATACAGGCGTGACCTCTCCGGATGCCCGCAAAACCCTCGACAAAGTCGGCAGGGCAGCCACCGATAATGGCAGCAAAAAAAGTCCGATTAAAAACTTAACAAATTTCGACACGCGTTGACCTAAATCCGGGCCGGCATCATCCTAATCAACCGCCTAAAATTGTCGAATCGCCTGATTGTGAGTGAGTGATTTGGTGCTTTTAAGGGGGGTATTTTTGAGCTAATCAAAACGGGTGATTCTGACTCAACTAAATTCTCTGGTTATTTTTTCATGAATCGCATCCGACTTTTATCGGAGCAAGTGGCGAACCAGATTGCTGCGGGTGAGGTGGTGGAACGACCGGCGAGCGTGGTTAAGGAGTTGGTGGAAAATGCGCTTGATGCAAAATCGACGCGTATCACTGTCGAAATCCAGGCGGGTGGCCGAAGTTTGATACGAGTTTCTGACGACGGTATCGGCATGAGCAAGGATGATGCCTTGATGTGCCTCGAACGTCATGCGACGAGCAAAATCCAAACCGCACAAGACCTGCAGACCATCGCAACCATGGGGTTCCGAGGGGAAGCGATGCCGAGTATCGCGAGCATCAGCCGTATGATGATCACTTCTCGGGAGCGGGAGTCAGACTCGCCGGAAGCGTGTCAGATTGTAGTTCAAGGTGGCAAAATTTTGGAAGTGAAGGCAGCCGGAGGTAGTGCCGGAACGACGCTTGAAGTGCGTTCGCTTTTTTACAACATTCCCGCTCGCCGCAAATTCTTGCGGAGTGATCACACAGAAACGTCGCATGTTCAGCATTACTTGACGCTGGCAGCATTGGCGTTTCCCGAAGTCGCTTGGACCTATGTGCAGGATGGCCGCGTGGTCTGGCAGTTGCCGGCGGTGGATATGGCGGTCATCGCGTCGCAACCCCTGCAAGCGTTGCGCGATCGGATGACAGAATTGATGGGGAGCGGGCTTCAATTGCTACCGGTGGATTATTCGACTCAGTTCACAGCGGTGGGCCTGCCGGATGAAGCGGGGGAAGCCGAGCCCGTGCAAGCGTTTCGGGTGTGGGGATGGATCGGTGCGCCCGGCGTTTCGCGAGGTACGCGTGAGGATCAGCATTTATTTGTGAACCGTCGCCCTGTGGATAATCGAGGGCTGAATCACGGATTGATGGAGGGGTATCACACAGCCTTGATGAAGGGGAGGTATCCGGTTTGTTGTTTGTTCCTCGAGATCGATCCCAGTGAGGTGGACGTCAATATCCATCCTGCGAAACGGGAGGTGAAATTTCGACATGAAGGTTGGGTGCGGAGAGCTATCGCGGAGGCCGTGCGGACCGCCCTGCTTGATTTTCACACCGAACCACCCTCAGCCTCGGTGGACGCACGATCAACGGTTCAGACTGTTCCTTCCCTCTCCGGAAAGATCCCTGATTTTGTGGGGACTTCCGTTGCGCCACCCACATTCCTCGTAGCGGCATCCGAATTGACGCCTCCGCTCTTTCCATGGCCGGACCGCGCCACTCCAACCCATGTGCCGCTTGGAAACGAAACGAGCCCAGCACTCGCGACTCTACCAGCACCCTCCACAACCGTCGTGCCGTTGCTCCAAGTGCCTTTGCGCATTCTGGGGGTTATCAGCCGGTTGTATGTGGTACTTGAGTCGGATCGAGGGTTGGTGCTTTTGGATCAGCACGCAGCCCACGAGCGGATTTTATTCGAACAAATGTTGCATCGGCTTGAGGAAGGTGGAATGCCCTCACAACGGTTGTTGCTGGCGGAGACCGTGGAGCTTTCACCCAAGGACGCGAATTTTTTGAGGCAGCAATTAGTGACACTGGTACGGATGGGCATCGGGTTGAGCGAATTTGGTGAGCGCACGTTTCTGCTCGATGGTTTGCCACCGTTTGCCCAGGTCAAAGATGCCCGCGCGTTTGTCATCGAACTCATCGACGCGCTCAAGAGTGCGGGTCAGGAAGTCAACACATGGCGCTTGGGGGAACACATGATCGCCAAAACAGTTTGCCGCCACGCCGTAAAGGCCAATGACCTGCTGGCCGGGCCAGAACTCGAAAAACTGGTCGAGGACCTGCGCCACTGCAAGATGCCTTATACCTGTCCGCATGGACGACCCACGTTGATCGAAATGAATCTTCGTGAGTTGGAAAAAAAGTTTGGACGCATTCAATAATTTCACCATCGTTATCCAATGAAAAAAATCCTCCAACTGTGTTGGGTTTGTTCGGTCATCAGTCTTTGCGGTGTCAGCATGACTGTCAGCGCGGAAACAATGCCCGCGAATGTTACCCTGCAAGCACCGCTGAACTATCAGGTTTTCCAGCGATCCTCCTCTGGCTCTGGAGCCGTAGTCGTGCAAGGGACACTCCAACTGAATCAGGGCGTGAGCAGCCCTGTAGAGCTTCAGGCACGGGTGCTGGGAGAAGGCCGAGGCGGAGTGTTGCCTGGCACTTGGCAACGGTTGCCCTCCGATCCTCGGGTGCGGCATTTCAAAGGAAATCTGTTGGCACCGGCAGGCGGGTGGTACCGGTTGGAAGTTCGAGTCCTCCTCGGTAACAAGCCTGTGGTGACCAACACGGTTGATCACGTCGGGATCGGTGAGGTTTTTGTCATCGCGGGCCAGTCCAATTCAGGAAACCACGGGGAAGGACGTCAACACCCCAAAAGCGGCACCGTAGCGGCATTTGATGGGCGTGGGTGGCGTTTGGCAGAGGATCCCCAGCCTGGTGCGAGTGGGGACGGAGGCAGTTTTATCCCCGCGTTTGGAGATGCCCTCAGCAAACATCTCGGCCTACCCATCGGCGTGGTGTGCCTCGGTGCCGGTGGCACGAGTGTGCGGGAATGGTTGCCCAAAGGGGACACCTTCGATTCTCCACCGACGACTTTTGCAAGCACCGTCGCCGTGGGAGACGGACTGTGGGCAAGCTCGGGAGATCTATTCCATCGTCTGGCCAGTCAACTAAAAGAACTCGGCCCTAACGGCTTTCGCAGCGTGCTATGGCATCAAGGCGAATCCGATTCGCAACAGGCGGCAGGACACAATATTTCGCCCCAAAAATACGCGCTTTATTTGCAACGGATCATCGAGTCCAGCCGCCAATGGGCCGGTTGGTCGGTGCCTTGGTTCGTTGCACAAGTGAGTTATCACACCCCCACTGCAACCGGTTCGCCCGAGCTACGAGCGGCGCAATTGAGCCTCGTGCAATCGGGTCTGGCGTTAGCGGGGCCCAACACTGATGAACTGACGGGGGATTACCGAGATAGCAACGGTCAAGGCGTCCACTTTAGTAGTAAAGGCCTACAAAAACACGGTGAACTCTGGGCCCAAATTGTAGGCCCTTGGATCGAAACCCAAATGAAAACCCGAGCAAAATCGACAAAAACCATCACTCTGGAATCCGACGTGCCCGCATTTACCTTGCCCGAGGCACTGGTGTGCGAAGACGGCACCCGCGTCACGAACAGCGACATCTGGCAGAATAAACGGCGGCCAGAATTGTTGCGCATTTTCGAGCGGGAGATTTATGGCAAAACCCTTCTGGGCCGACCTGAGACATTGCGATTTGTGGTTCGTGAGGAAAAACCCGCAGCTCGGGGGGGCAAAGCGACACGGCTACGAGTCGGTGTACTTTTCGAAGGCACCGAACAAGGCCGACAAATGGAGTTATTAATCTATCTACCCAATGGAGTCACGGGTCGCATCCCGCTATTTCTAGGACTCAATTTCGATGGCAACTACACCATTACCGAAGAGCCTGATATCCCGCTCCCTCAACATTTTGTGAAAGGGTTAAGCCCGAATCGTGTGACGAACAATCTGGCTACTGAATCCTCCCGAGGATCGCTCCGTGGTTTATGGCAGGTGGATCAAATCTTGGAACGTGGTTATGGCTTGGTCACGGCGGGGTACGGAGAAATCGAGCCAGACGCCGCTGGAAACTGGCAGAAAGGGCCACGGGGCCTAGGAACCCAGCCCGGCCCTGGGGATTGGGGCACGGTGGGGGCTTGGGCTTGGGGTCTCAGTCGAGCACTGGACTACCTCGAAACGAATCCCCGCGTGGATTCCAAACGCGTCGCCCTGATCGGGTTCAGTCGTCTGGGTAAAGCCGCGCTTTGGTGTGGGGCGCAAGATGAGCGTTTTGCCATGATTGTTTCCAACGAATCAGGGGCAGGCGGTGCCGCCCTAAGTCGTCGAATTTTCGGGGAAACAGTCGAGAATCTGGCCACGGGTTTGGGCCATTGGTTCGCACCTAATTTGGCCCAGTATATCCAGCGCGAAGCATTTTTGCCGGTGGATCAGCATGAGTTGATCGCTCTACTCGCTCCACGTCCGGTGCTCATCACCAGCGCGGTAGAAGATTTATGGAGCGATCCCAAGGGCGAATTCCTCGGTGGACTCCATGCCAGTTCTGTCTACCACCTTCTGGGAGTTGAAGGTATGACTACCCAAGAATGGCCTAAAGCCAACGAACTCGTGAGTAGCAGGATCGGATATTTTATGCGCTCAGGAGCGCATAGTGTGACCGCTGCGGACTGGCAGGCCATGCTCACCTTCGCCGATAAACACCTTAAGGCTCCAACCGGTGCCCAGCCGTAACCTCCAAGGCGTTTTTCGCGTGAATCCAATTCTTTTTCTGGCGTCCAAGAAAACGTGCTGTTAGCTTAAAGTCATTCATATGATCATACTCTTACGTTTGTTCTCGTTCCTCGTGCTCGGCCTCAGCCTAGTCACTCCTCCCCGCGCGCATGCGGTAGAAACCGACAACGATGGCTTCAAACCCATCTTTAACGGCAAAGATTTGAATGGTTGGGAGGGAAACACCAATTTTTGGTCGGTCAAGGATGGAATGATCCAAGGCCAAACGACTGCCGAGAATCCCACCAAAGGGAATACTTTCCTAATCTGGCGTGCGGGAACCGTCGATGATTTTGAATTTCGTTGGTCCTTCCGGATGGTAGGCGGAAATTCTGGCGTGCAATACCGCAGCAAGGACTTCGGCAACTATGTCGTCGGGGGGTATCAAGCGGACTTCGAGGCGGGCGACACCTATTCCGGTATTCTTTATGAAGAACGCGGCGCACGGGGGATTATGGCCGAACGTGGCCAAAAGGTGGAATGGGATAAGGACGGAAAGAAGACTGTCCTCGGCTCAGTGGGAGATTCTAAAGCAATCCAAGCCGCGATCAAAAAAGAGGGCTGGAATGAATACCAGATCCTAGTTCAAGGCAACCATATCATCCACAGGATCAACGGCTTAACGACGGTGGATGTCGTTGATGGAGATCCAAAAAATCAAGTTTTTAGCGGCATTTTAGCCCTGCAGTTGCATGCAGGCCCTCCGATGTTGGTTCAGTTTAAAGACCTACAACTCAAAAGGCTTAAGCTCAGCAACAACCGGAAGAAAATAGTGCTGGTCGCTGGCAAAGCCAGTCACTCCCGAGGTGACCACGAGTTCAATGCCGGCGTTCAATTGTTGCACAAATGTTTGACGGGCCAGCCAGGCGTCCTTAGCACCTATTACCTCAACGGGTGGCCGATGGATACAACCGCATTTGATAATGCGGATTCTATCTTGTTTTACGCGGACGGCGGTGCCGGACATCCCGCGATTCAGGGTGATCATCTTGCGATTCTAGATGCTCTCGCCGACAAGGGAGTGGGCCTTGCGTTCGCCCATTACGGCGTGGAAGTTCCCAAGGAACGAGGGGGTAAAGAATTCTTGAAATGGGCTGGAGGTTATTTTGAGGCACACTGGTCGATCAACCCGACTTGGGAAGCCAGTGTGACGCTCCCCACCCACGAAGTGACCCAAGGCGTCCAACCGTTCACCATCATGGACGAATGGTATTATAACATGCGTTTTCGGCCACAGATGAAAGGTGTGAGTCCTGTGGTCTTTGCGATCCCGCCGGATTCGACTCGGCAGGGAGCCGACAGCCCTCATGGCGGTAATAAATTCGTGCGTGACCTACAAGGAAAAGAACGACCTGAAGTCTTAGGTTGGGTTTCGGAAGGTGCGAATCGCGGCTTCGGTTTCACGGGAGGTCATTTCCACAAGAATTGGGGCGATGATAATTTTCGGAAACTGGTTCTAAACGCCTTGATTTGGACGGCCCATCTGGAAGTGCCTACAGAGGGTGTGATCTCAACCGTCACAGCAGAAGACTTGACCCGGAATCTCGACACTAAGAAATAATTAACGATCCCCACCGTTTTCCCTGTTTTTGATATGTCACTCAAGCCCTTACGGATCGCACTACCCTTGGTTTGTGCCGCACTCGCTGCCGGATTCTCAACTATGGGCCAAGCGGCTCAACACGGCCCCGAGGAGGCCGCAAAGCAGATGAAGGCCTTGGTGCCGGGGGCTGGATTAGAAGCCTCCCTGTTCGCTCTCGAACCGATGGTGGTAAACCCCACCAACCTCGATATTGACGCCAAGGGACGTGTGTGGGTCACAGAAGGGGCGAACTATCGAACGTTCCAAAAATGGGGAAAACTTCGACCAGAAGGCGATCGTATCCTCATTCTTGCGGACACCAACGGCGATGGCACGGCAGATCAGCAAACCGTGTTTTATCAGGGTCAGGATGTGAACGCCGCGCTAGGCATCTGCGTTCTGGGTAACAAAGTGATTGTGTCGTGTTCGCCGAACGTCCTCGTCTTTACCGATGAAGATGGCGATGGAAAATCTGACAAGAAGGAAGTGCTCTTTACCGGTATTGCGGGGGCCGATCACGATCATGCAGTTCACGCCTTTGTTTTTGGCCCCGACGGCAAGATGTATTTTAACTTCGGCAACGCGGGCAGACAATTGAAGCGTCCCGATGGTTCGCCAGTGAAGGATCGCTACGGACGCGACATCAACGACTCCGGTCGCCCGTTTCGACAGGGCATGGTATTTCGCAGTAACATCGATGGTTCGGATGTGGAGGTTCTCGGTCATAATTTCCGCAACAACGTAGAGGTGTGCGTTGATTCCTTTGGTCGCATGTGGCAGTCAGACAACGACGACGATGGAAATAAAGGTGTCCGGATCAATTATGTGATGGATTTCGGCAACTTCGGCTACACCGACGAAATGACGGGTGCGGGTTGGGGTCAGAAACGAACAAATTGGGAGCAGGATATTCCCAGCCGCCACTGGCATTTGAATGATCCTGGAGTGGTCCCCAATTTATTATTAACTGGGGGCGGTTCACCCACAGGAATCATGTTTTACGAAGGCAAGCTCCTGCCGACTCAGTATCAGAACGCTATCATTCATTGTGACGCTGGCCCCCGAGTGGTGCGTGCCTATCCACCAAAAGCCGACGGAGCCGGTTACAAGGCTGAGATCGTAAATGTCTTAACCAGCACCGATAATTGGTATCGGCCTTCGGATGTGTGCACCGCCCCCGATGGATCGCTCTACATTGCGGATTGGAACGATGCCGGAGTGGGAGGCCATAACATGGCGGATCAAAAACTGGAGACCATGACGGGCCGAATTTACCGCGTGGCTCCGCAAGGCAGCGGGCCCAAGGCGACAGTGCCTAAGCTTGATCTGACTTCCGCCAGTGGTTGCGCCGCCGCGCTGAAGTCGCCCAACGGTGCGACTCGCTATCTGGCATGGACGCAATTGAACGCGATGCAAGCCAAGGCCAAGAGCGAATTGGAGAAACTCTGGAAAAGTAACGATCAAGATGTGCGTGCTCGCGCCTGGAATTTGCTCGCACGAATCAAAGGGTCGGAGCAGCAGTATGTGGACGCGGCGGCGGGGGATAAAAACGAGGCGATCCGCGCCCTCGCTTTGCGATATACGCGAGCCGAAAAACGAGAGACGTTGCCGGTGATCAAAAAGCTGATGAATGATCCCTCAGCCCAAGTGCGGCGTGAATGCGCTCTCTCCTTATACCGCGACGCATCTCCCGAGGCTGCACAGCTTTGGGCAGCTCTTGCGAAACAATATGATGGCAAGGATCGTTGGTATCTCGAAGCGTTGGGTATCGGAGCTGACGGCCACGAGGATGCTTGCCTCGAGGCTTATCTTTCAGCCGTAGGGAACTCTTGGAACACAGCCGCAGGCCGCGATATCATTTGGCGATCCCGCAGCAAAAAGACCCCAGCCTTGTTGGTGAAAATCATCAGCGACAAGAATACTCCCGAAGCAGAAAAGCCACGCTATTTCCGCTCGTTAGACTTTCTCAAAGGGTCTGAAAAAGACGCGGCTCTCGTGGAATTACTGACGGCTGGAGCGAAGTAACGGAGGAACTCAGTCCGCATCGAGCTTAGCGAATTGCTCCTCGATAAACGTCGTGTTTTGGATGCGGGTCAACCGTGCGTAAAGCCCCTGGGCAGCGAGGAGTTGATCGTGCGTCCCACGCTCAATGATTTCGCCTTGGCGCATCACTAGGATTTGATTGGCCTTGCGGATCGTGCTCAACCGATGGGCGATCACGAATGTGGTGCGTTGGTGCATTAGCCGTTCCAATGCCTCCTGAATCAACCGCTCCGTCTGGGTGTCCACGCTTGCAGTCGCTTCGTCTAAAATGAGTATCGGCGCATTCTTGAGCAGCGCACGGGCAATGCTCACGCGTTGTTTTTCGCCCACGCTCAGTTTCACGCCGCGTTCTCCCACTTGCGCATCGTAGCCTTGGGGGAGCCGCGTGATAAAATCATGACAATTAGCGGCTTGCGCGGCAGCGATCACCTCCTCGGGACTCGCATCGAGATTTCCGTATAAAATATTCTCACGGATGGTTCCATTGAAAAGAAAGGCTTCTTGGCTGACGACGCTGATCTGTTGGCGCAGGGATTGTAAAGAGACGTCGCTGGTGGATTGTTCATCGATCCGGATGCATCCGCTGGTTGCTTCATAGAACGCCGGCAGAAGGTTTACCAGAGAGGATTTACCCGCACCCGTGGGCCCAACGAGTGCGATCATCTCGCCAGCGCGTGCGTGGAAGGAAATATTATGGAGAGTGATTGCGCTTCCTTCATAGGCGAACCCGACGTTGTCGTAATGCACCTCGCCGCGCACTCGATCCGGCCATTTGCTATTCTGTCCGCTGCGTTCCTTGCCTTCAGGTGTGGCGTCAAGGATGTCGAAAACTCTTTCGCCTGCCGCGCGTGCCGCCTGCAACATTTGGTTCAATCCATGCAGCCGTCCAATCGGTTCGTAAAACAGCGCGAGGAAGAGCAAAAAACTCACGAGATTTCCGATGGTCATCCGGCCTTCCAACACCTGAGCGCCCCCCATCCAGAGCACCAAGGCCAAGCCCAGCGAGCCGACAAACATCATGGATGGCGAGTACCACGCCCATACTCGCATGATCGCTAGGGAGCCAGTGCGTAACGCATCCGCGCGATCGGTAAAACGGGCATCCTCATGCGCCTCGCGAGAAAAGGCTTTGATCTGGCGCATGCCTTGCAAGTTATCCATCAGTAGTGCGTTCATCGCGCTAGAAGCCTCACGTTGCAACCGGTAACGGCGATGAGCTGTGATGGTATAATACAACGCCCCCCCAGCCAGGAACGGGAGCGGGATCAACGCAACCGAGGCCAACGCCGGATTGCTCATGAACAAGATGACCAGCACTCCAACAATGCTCAGGACAACAACGGTGCCCTGCTCGGTTCCGTCGATTAAAACGCGTTCGACTGCATTCACATCCTCCCCTACTCGGCCCATCAACGCGCCCGCAGCTCGTTGGTCGAAGAAACCGATGGGAAGCCGCTGCAGCCGCGCGTACAGATCACGGCGCATGTCGAAAATCACATTTTGTTCGAAAGTGTTATTGATCCGAATGCGAAGGCTATTAAAGACGTCTCGAGCCAAAAAAGCACCAATCAACCCCAGCATCGCTCGTGTCAAAAGCTCGGGATGATTCCCCCGAATCACGTCGTCAATAACGTACTGTGTTAACCAAGGAAACGCGAAGGACGCAGCGAGACTCAGCACAGCACAGACCATGGTGCCCACAGCGAGGAGCCGATAAGGCCGCAGGTAAACGGAGACCCGAGTCACAACCTCCCAAGTCGATCGTTTGGGAACCGAAAAGGGACGAAACGGAGCCCGGTCAGGAGTGGAATTAGGTGACGACATAAAGAGCAACCCGCGCTTGCTCCTCTTGGGGATGGGAATTCCGCGCTTAGACTTCGAACATTTCTTTTTTTAACTCGATGCGAGTGTTCTTCATCGTCGCTTCGTGTGCTTTGATCACCAGCATGGTGGAGGCAAATCCTTCTTTGTAGCCGGCACTGGGTGCTTTTTTATCAGCGATATTTTGGATGAACTCTTGCAGTGAATAGTTGTGAGTCGTGTCGCTATCCGACGCACCCTCAGCGGGCTTTTTACCTTGAGCCAACAGTTTGGTGGCATTGGCTACGAGCGCGATGCCGGTCTCCTGGAAAAACTCCTCTTTGCGGGCATAAACTTCCCAGCCGAGTATGGGCGAATCCACCTCCTTGAACATCCAAGCCCGTTGCTCGCGCATCATGATCGCAGCATCGGTGCCATGGAACACATCATATGACGAGTCAAAGGAGTTGGCCAATGTCGCATCAAAAACATAGCGTCCACCGCTTGGAAATTCGAACACTGCCTGAACTGTATCCGGAATTTCACGCCCATCCCGCCAGTGCATGATCGAGCCAAACCCAGTCACCGCCACCGGTTGCGCGTTGAAATACCAAGCGGCGATGTCGATTTGATGAATTCCCTGTTCGCCAACCAACCCTGTGGTGGAATCTTTTTGCAACCGCCAGTTCAGCGCGGCCTCACGCTCAGGGTTCGGTGAACCTCGTCGCCACGATTGTTTTTTATTCCATTGCCCACGACCTGAAGCCAACTTTCCGCAAGCCTCAGATCGCACAAATTTGAAAACGTGGTGGTGTTGTGGATTGCCTCTGTTTTGCAAACCGACTTGAAAAATCAACTGCGACGCGTTCTTAGCTGCGAGGGCGATCGCGCGTGCATCCGCCTCAGTGTGCGCGAGGGGCGCCTCGCAATAGACATGTTTCCCTGCTTGCAAGGCAGCGAGCACAATCTCTTTGTGCAAATGCGTCGGGGTGGCCACGATCACCGCTTGGACTTCTTTATTGTCCAACACTTCTCGATAATCTTTATGTTTGGAAGCCTTCGGTGCTGTTTCGCCCACGCGACGAAGTGACGGATCGTAGCTGTCACAAACCGCCACTACCGGTGCGTTAGGAAGCCGGTTCAGTGTGGCAATTAATTCTTTGCCCCAAGTGCCCAAACCGATAACGCCAAATTTGACTGGGGGTGCGGGCGGTTTTTCTTTGTAATTCGGATCAGCCTTGGGAACCACCAACGTTTTGTCCTGAGCGGTGATTTCGATACCACCCAACATCGCCATGAACGCGGCAATCGAGCCGCCCTTCAAAAAATCTCGGCGTTTGACAGCGTTTTCGTTTGCAGACGGACTCTCAGTTTTTTGCATGGCCCAAAATCATGGAGGAAACGACCAAAAAAGTCCAACGGTCAGGCATTTTTTTTAATCGGCGATTCCAAAATAGCACACATTCGTTTTCCGGTGTGCAATCTGGAATGTTGTGTTGTAGGTTTTCGAGTAGAACTTATGACGCGCCAGCAAGTCTTGGATCTGTATTTTATGGAAGCCCGAAGCAAGGTTCTTGATCTCGCCGCCTTTTTGGATCGGATGGATCGAGCCGAGGGTAAGGAAGATTTTCGTCTCGCGGCTTTGCGTGAGGCGATTTCCCAGTTGCAAGGCCGTCGAACCCGTCGGGCCGAGAAAGTCTTGCTCTCCCTCAGCGATCCTAGCGTTACACCCGTGGATCGGGCGATGGGTCAAGGTGCCTGCGGAGCTTGGGCTGGGCCGATCGCTCCAGCACGCCGCAAGAAAAAGCCTAATTCCGTCTAATTTTTTCCCATGCGCTATATCGAACCCCACGGACACATGGTCAGCCGCACCACGGATGACTATCAGGACATGGCAACGGCGGGATGCCAAGTGGTTTGCGAGCCCGCTTTTTGGGCAGGATTCGATCGGAATTCAGCCGATGGATTTTACGATTATTTCTCGCAACTCACCGAGCAGGAACCCAAACGCGCTGCCCGTTACGGCATCCAACATTACAGTTGGATTTGTCTCAACCCCAAGGAGTCGGAGAATCTGGACTTGGCGGAGGAGGTCCTCTCGATCATCCCTGAATTCTTAGCCAAACCCCGCGTCCTAGGTGTGGGAGAGATCGGCCTCAATAAAAATAGCCGCAACGAATTGAAGGTGCTGGAAAAACATGTCGATCTCGCCGCCCAACATGATCAACTGATCCTCGTTCATACGCCTCACTTGGAGGATAAACTGAAAGGGACCCGCCTCATCCTCGATCTGCTCAGGAACGATGCCAGGATTCGTCCCGAGCGCGTCATTATTGACCATGTGGAGGAGCACACCGTCAAATTGGTGTTGAATCGCGGCTTCTGGGCGGGGATGACCTTGTATCCCGAATCGAAATGCACCGCTGCTCGGGCGATTGATATCCTGGACCTTTTTGGCACTGACCGCATTTGGATGAATAGCGCGTGCGACTGGGGTCACAGCGTGCCTCTGGCCGTCCCTAGGACTGCGCTTGAAATGAAAAAACGTGGCTACACCCGCGATATCATCGACAAGATGATTTACCGGAATCCAATCGAGTTTTTAAGCCAATGCCCGAAGTTCAAAGTCCCCGAGGAATAGCCGGCAAACTTCAGGAACCATCCCTCTTTTTTCATGAAACTTAAGCATGGATTGCATCTGGCTTATTGCACCAACATCCACCGAGGTGAGACTTGGGCAGAAACCTTCGAGACACTTCGCGTCCATACCTTGGCAGTGCGCGATCAAGTTTCCCCCAACCAACCCTACGCCATCGGCCTCCGTTTAGGCGAACTGACCGCCCGCGAGCTAAGCGATCCCGCAGTGCTCCTCCAATTCCAACGATGGCTCGATCGTGAGAATTGCTACGTTTTCACAATCAACGGTTTTCCATACGGCCGATTCCACGGCGACCGCGTCAAGGAACAGGTGTATGCCCCGGATTGGACGACCGATGCTCGTGTCGAATACACCAATCGGCTCTTCGATTTATTGTCCCAATTAGTTCCCAGCGGCATCGCGGGCAGCGTCAGCACCGTGCCCCTATCCTTCAAACCATTCATCACCACCCAAGAACAGGTGCAAGCCCTAGGCCGCCAAGTTTGGCGCACCGTGGAACATATCGCCAAGGTATCCGAGAAGTCAGGTCGAGACCTCCATCTAGGGCTGGAACCCGAACCCTTGTGCTACCTCGAGACGACAGCCGAAACCGTTAGCTTTTTTGAAACCCTCCGCCAAGATCACCCCAACGATCCACGATTAGCCCGCCATCTAGGAGTCAACTACGACGCATGCCATTTAGCCGTCGAATATGAGAACCCAGCAGAAGCCCTAGGTCAGCTAAAACACCACGGCATTAAGGTAAGCAAACTCCACTTCAGCTCAGCCCTCAAAGTGCGCCCCAACCGCCAGCGACGCCAGGCCTTGCAGTCCTTTGTCGATCGCGTCTATTTTCATCAAGTTATCGAGCGATTTGGCAACGGACCCCTCAAACGTTATTCAGACTTGGACGTGGCACTCGCCGAAGCCCCCGAATTCTCAGAAGACAACCTCCCAGAATGGCGCATCCATTTTCACATCCCCCTCCACAGCCAGCCTACCCCCCTATTTGAGACCACCGCAGACCATCTCCTAGGCGTCATGGACGTCCTCCAAAAAGACCCCTCCCTATGCTCACACATAGAAATGGAGACCTACACATGGGAAGTCCTCCCCAGCGAGATCAAGAATCGCAACGTAGTCCATCAACTCGTCGCAGAATACCAATGGGCCCTCCACCAACTCCAAAACCGAAACCTAGCCTAAACACCCCAGAAAATCCCGTGCACCCTACGAAATGAACGAAATGAACGAAATGAGAAACCGGCGCACACCCTGAGTTCGTTCATTTCGTTCATTTCGTTCATTTCGTTCATTTCGTTCGCTCCCCAGCACGCAAAAATGTCTGAATCACCCTCCAGAGGGTCAATTG
>Ga0114966_10000624_pt1 | contig 33940 bp, 36 predicted proteins | sample M_130207_XF_Meta_FD_87029 | JGI IMG/M metagenome (GOLD analysis project Ga0114966, IMG submission 87029) | Freshwater microbial communities from Lake Montjoie, Canada to study carbon cycling - M_130207_XF_MetaG | ecosystem: Environmental > Aquatic > Freshwater > Lake | place: Lake Montjoie... | reverse complement strand
GCGGCAGTTGCCACAATCCCACAACAGGGGTGGGACGGGGTGACGCGGTTACATGGTGCCGATTAACGGATTCGAACTGTTGACCTACCGCTTACAAGGCGGTTGCTCTACCAACTGAGCTAAATCGGCGCGTTTTTAATTTTACAGGAGCCATTGCAGCGCGGACTCCGATCAGGCCTGCCAAGCCGAAGGAATCACTTCACCCGCGTCAAAGTTGGCCTTCCCGCAGCTGGCGGGCCTGGCGGCGCGGGCGGGTTGTCGCTGCCCGCCGGCCTGACCGGGCCGGATGTCACCAGTTTGACCTCGGCCTCACCGACACGCACCGGCGCTGGAGCCGGTAGCGCTGCCGCTGGCGACCGCTTATCCAAAACGGTTGTCGGTTGGGGCGTTCTGAGCGCCTTGCCCCGTGGTGCGCCCTTTGCCGCGCCGGGCGCCAGTGGAAAAGCCATTCCCTGGCCGTTTTCACGCGCGTAGATGGCGATCACCCGGTCCATCGGTACCATGATGTCGCGCGCGGTTCCGGCGAAGCGGGCGCTGAATGCGATGAACGCATTGTCGAGCTTGAGCGAACTGGTCGCGTCATAGCTGATGTTCAGGACTATCTCGCCGTCCTTCACGTATTCGCGCGGGACCTGCACGCTGTCGTCCACCTTAACCGCGACGTAGGGCGTCAGGCCGTTGTCGGTGCACCACTCGTAAAGCGCCCTGATCAGATAGGGGCGCGTCGAACTGGCGTTTTTTTCATCTGGCATCGGCAACCCCGCTGTGTGCCTACTTGCGCATCACTTTCTCGGATGGCGTGAGCGCCTCAATGTAGGCGGGCCGCGAAAATATCCGCTCGGCGTATTTCAGCAGGGGCGCCGCATTCTTGCTCAGCTCGATGCCGTAATAGTCGAGCCGCCACAGCAGCGGCGCTATCGCCACGTCGAGCATCGAAAAACCGTCGCCAAGCATGTACTTGTTCTTCAGGAAGATCGGCGCGAGCTGGGTCAGGCGGTCGCGGATATGCGCACGCGATTTTTCCATCAGCTTCTCGTTGTTCTTGGCGGCGCGCGACTCGAGCGTCGACACATGGACGAACAGTTCTTTCTCGAAATTGAGCAGGAACAGACGCACCCTGGCCCGGTCGACCGGGTCGCCGGGCATCAGCTGCGGGTGGGGGAAGCGCTCATCGATGTATTCGTTGATGATGTTCGATTCGTACAGGATCAGGTCGCGCTCCACCAGTATCGGAACCTGTCCGTAGGGGTTCATCACGCTGATGTCCTCGGGCTTGTTGTACAGGTCGACATCCCGGATCTCGAAGTCCATTCCTTTTTCGAACAGCACAAAACGGCAACGGTGCGAATAAGGGCAGGTCGTTCCTGAATACAACACCATCATGGCGGGGCTCCTAAAAGTCAAAAAGAGTGGGCTGCATGATCGCAAACCCACTCTGAAAATTCAAGCCGTGCCGCCTGGGCAGGGCCTGGACGGATGGCTTACTTCACGTCTTTCCAGTACGCGGCGTTCAAGCGCCAGGTAAAGACCGTCAACACCAATAGAAACAGCATCACGCCGACGCCCACCTTGGTGCGCGTATTTTGCGACGGCTCGCCCATCCACTGCAGGTAGCTAACAAGGTCGCCTACCGCGTTGTCGTACTGCAATGGCGTCATGCTGCCCGGCGCGATCTGCTCCCATCCCTTGAAAACCTTCCGTTCGTGGCCACTCTCGGACAGCAGTTCGTAGGTCGGCGACCGGCTGCCCTGCAACTGCCACAGCACATGCGGCATTCCGACATTGGGGAATGCCAGATTGTTCCAGCCGGTCGCCTTGCTGTCGTCCGGATAGTAGGTGCGCAAGTAGGTGTACAAGTAGTCGGCGCCGCTTCCCTGTCCGGCTGCCGATCGCGAACGGGCCACCACACTCAGGTCGGGCGGGTTGCCGCCGAACCATTGTTTGGCCTGCTTGGGATCGATGGCCGCCTGCATCGTTTCGCCCACCTTATCGGTCGCGAACAGCAGATTGTCCTTGATTTGTTGCTCAGTCAAGCCGATATCGGTGAGCCGGTTGTATCGCATGTAGGCGGCAGAATGGCAATTGAGGCAATAGTTGACGAACAGCTTGGCGCCGTTTTGTAGCGCCACCAAATCGTTGGTCTTGTTCGGCGCCTTGTCCCAGGCAATGGCGCCTGAGCCCGACGCGTACGCGCCCGCCATCAGGGCGAAGGACATGATCAGAACGCCCGCGACTCGCGCGCCAAATCCTGTATTTTTCATCTGCTTTTCCTGGTCAATGCGCGACAAAATTCACGCGTAGCGGAACCGGCTTGGTTTCGCCCAAGGCACTCCACCATGGCATGAGCAGGAAGAACCCGAAGTAGAACAGCGTTCCCACCTGCGACACGCGCTCGCCTATCGGCGACGGCGGCTGCGTTCCGAGATAGGCAAGCACCACAAAGTCGACCACAAAGACCGCGTAGACCAGCTTGTGCCAATCTGGCCGGTAGCGCATCGACTTGACCGCGCAGTTGTCGAGCCATGGCAGGAAAAACAGGATGATGACCGCCGCTCCCATCACGACAACGCCCCAGAATTTGGCGTCGATCGACAGCATCATGGCGCTCAGACCGATGGCGGCGATCACAATCAGCGCCTTGAAAAAACCGGCCAGTTTGAACTTCAGCGCCGCCAGCAGGGCGCCGCCAAGAACACTGGCGATCAAAACGAACATCATCTCGCCGGTGATGGCGCGCAGCATGGAATAGTAGGGGGTGAAATACCAGACTGGCGCTATGTGCAGCGGCGTCTTCAGCGGATCCGCCGGTATGAAATTGTTGTACTCAAGGAAATAGCCGCCGAACTCGGGCGCGAAGAAGATGATCGCGCTAAACACCATCAGGAACATGCTCACCGCAAAGATGTCGTGCACCGTGTAGTAAGGGTGAAAGGGTATTCCGTCGAGCGGATGCCCGTTCGCTCCCTTGCTAGCCTTGATTTCGACACCGTCGGGGTTGTTCGAGCCGACTTCGTGCAATGCAATGATGTGGGCGGCCACCAGTCCGAGCAGCACCAGCGGAACCGCGATCACATGGAAGCTGAAAAAACGGTTGAGGGTGGCGTCGCCGACCACATAATCGCCACGGATCAACAGCGCCAGGTCGGGGCCGATGAACGGGATCGCCGCGAACAGATTGACGATCACCTGCGCGCCCCAGTAGCTCATCTGGCCCCAGGGAAGCAGGTAGCCCATGAAGGCCTCGGCCATCAGGCACAGGAAGATCGCGCAACCGAAGAGCCAGACCAGCTCGCGCGGCTTGCGGTAGCTGCCGTAGAGCAGACCCCGGAACATATGCAAGTAGACGACGATGAAGAAGGCCGACGCGCCGGTCGAGTGCATATAGCGCACCAGCCAGCCCCAGGGCACATCGCGCATGATGTATTCAACCGAGCCGAAGGCCAGCGCAGCATCGGGCTTGTAGTGCATCGTCAGGAAAATGCCGGTCACGATCTGGATCACCAGTATCAGCGTCGCCAAGCCGCCGAATATGTACCAGAAATTGAAGTTCTTCGGCGCGTAATAGTTGCCCAGATGGTCGTCGTAGAGCTTGCTCAGCGGAAACCGGTTGTCGATCCAGTTCAGCAACTTTTGGGCCGCCGGCGCGTTGGGGGAAATCTCTTTCATCTCAGCCACGATGTACTCCGGTACTGGGTGTCTTCATGATTCAGGCCTTCTTGTCTTCGCCGATCAGCAGGCGACTGTCCGACAGGAACATGTGTGGAGGAACTTCTAGGTTGTCGGGCGCGGGCTTGTTCTTGAAGACTCGGCCCGCCAAGTCGAAGGTCGATCCATGGCAGGGGCAAAAGAAGCCGCCCTGCCAGTCATCCGGCAGCGAGGGCTGTGGGCCGCGCTGGAACTTTTCCGAGGGCGAACATCCCAGATGCGTGCAGATGCCCACCACCACCAGCAATTCGGGCTTGATCGAGCGCGCTTCATTGCGCGCGTAGGCCGGTGTGAACTCGTCGGGCTTTCGCTTGGACATCGGGTCCGCAAGTTGCGCGTCCTGGGTCTTGAGCGCGGCCACCTGCTCGGGCGTGCGGCGAACGATCCAGACCGGCTTGCCGCGCCATTCGACCGTCATCTTTTCCCCGGGCTTGAGGGTGGACACGTCGGCCTCCACAGCGGCTCCGGCGGCTTTGGCCCTTTCAGAGGGTTGAAAGCTGCTGACGAACGGGACGGCAGTGAAAGCGCCGCCGACCGCGCCAGCGCAACCGGAGGCTATCAGCCAGGTCCGTTTGCTGGTGTCGACTTGGGGGTCACTCATGGAAATCCTCAGTGAAAATCGCTATCGGGGTCAGCAGAAGATTGTAGCCCACGTCCCCTGCAGTCCAGGCCACTGCGCCGTTGCGGGCGACCCCGTAAAGCGCAGTCGGTCAGCCCGTGCGCGCCATGCGACGGGCCATGTCCACCGCCTGCAGCAGACTGGCCGGATTCGCCCGGCCGGTTCCGGCGATATCAAATGCGGTCCCATGGTCCGGGCTGGTGCGGATGAAGGGCAGGCCCAGCGTGATATTGACGCCCTGGTCGAGCCCCAGATACTTCACCGGTATCAGCCCCTGATCGTGGTACATCGCGACGACCCCATCGAACTCGCCACCACTGCCGGCGCGCGCGCGCATGAACACGGTATCGGGCGCCAGCGGCCCGTGCACATCGAGCCCGCGCGCGCGCGCGCTGACAATAGCAGGCGCAATCTGTTCGATCTCTTCCCTGCCAAAAAGACCGCCCTCACCGGCATGCGGGTTCAGGCCCGCCACCGCAATGCGCGGCGTGCGGCCAAGCAGGGCACGCAGGGCGGTATCGGCCATCTGCAGCGTCTGCAGTAAGTTGTCGTGGGTGACCGCGTCTATCGCGTCGCGCAGCGACACATGGATGCTCAGCAACACCGTGCAAAGCTCGTCGTTGGCGAGCATCATGCGCACCGGCAGCTCGGCGAGTGGCTTGCCCAGGAATGCCGCCGCCCGTGCTTGCAGCATTTCGGTATGGCCGGGGAAGGCGCTGTGCGGCGCACCGGCTGCACACAAGGCTTCCTTGTTCAGCGGCGCGGTCACCATGGCGGCCACCTCGGCGCGCAAGGCAGCGTCTGCCGCCCACAAGACGCTTTGTGCCGCCATGGCCCCCGCGGTGGCGCTTACCCGCCCGATGGCCACGCAAGGCGCCGGCGGGCCAATCTGCAACACCGGTATGCAACGCGGCGCCATATCGAGCGCGTCCGAGGGCCGCTCCAATACCACCACCGGCAGGTCGGTCTGGCCCGCACCCAGCAAGAACTGCGCGGCGCGGCGCATCACGCCGACATCGCCTGCGACAAAGCAGCCACGGGTGCGCTCAGGCGCGTCGCGAAAGGCCTTGGCAATAATTTCCGGACCGATGCCGGCCGGGTCGCCGGGCGTGATCGCGATCGGTTTGTCCATGCGCGCTCAGGCCGGATTGTCGATGTCGATGAACAGGTGCTCCAAGCCCAGCTGCCGTGCCACCTCGGCGGCGACAGCCGGCGCGCCGTAGCGCTCGGTTGCATGGTGGCCGCAGGCCAGGTAAGCGACCCCGCATTCGCGCGCAAGGTGCGCCTGCGGCTCTGAGATTTCACCGGTCAGGAAGGCCTGCGCTCCGGCGGCTATCGCCGCCTCGAAATACCCCTGCGCTCCGCCGCTGCACCAGGCCAGCCTGCGCAGCGGCTCGTCGCTGCCGGCGACGACGGTCACTGGCCGCCGGAGCACCGCCTGCACATGGGCCGCCAGCGTGTCGGCGTTCGCAAAAGCGCCACCGTCCGATCGTGCGCCAAGAAAACCGAGGTCCTGCTCGCCGAAACGCGAAGAAGCGCGCAGGCCAAGCTGCAGCCCGAGTTGCGCGTTGTTGCCGAACTCTGGGTGTGCGTCCAGCGGTAGGTGGTAGGCGAACAGGTTGATGTCGTGGGCCAGCAGCAGCGCCAGACGCTGCTTCATCCACCCGGTGATGCGTCCATCGTATCCGCGCCAAAACAGTCCGTGGTGGACCAGTATGGCGTCGGCGCCGGCGTCCACCGCTGCCTCGATCAACGCCCGACTGGCGGTGACGCCAGAAACAATTTTGCGAACGACCAGCCGGCCCTCTACCTGAAGGCCGTTGGGCCCGTAGTCGCGAAACCGCGCAGGCTCCAGCATGGCGTCGAGCGCATGCCCAAGTTGGGTGTGGTCTGTCATGGCAAGACGGATCGATGGTGCGGCATGAAGCCCCATTGTCCCGGAAATCATCGGCCTACAATTTGGGCATGAAACGGACTTGGCTGCTTTTTTCCCAGACCGCCACGGTGTTGCTGGCGGCGTATTTTGTTGTCGCCACCCTCAAGCCCGCCTGGCTCGGCAGGAGCAACGCGCCCGGGGTCATTTCGGTGATCGAGGCGCCGGCGGGTGACCCAACCCGGGCTGCGGGCGAAGGCTTCAGGCGCGCGGTGCAGAAGTCTTCTTCGGCAGTCGTCAGCATCAATACCAGCAAAGCCGCGCGAAAGGGCTCCGCCAACGGCGACCCCTGGTTCCGGTTTTTTAACGGCGACCCAGGCGGCGAGGCGCAGGCGGGACTCGGCAGTGGCGTTATCGTCAGTCCGGCAGGCTATGTGCTGACCAACAACCATGTCATTGAAGGCGCTGACGAGATCGAAGTGACGCTCAACGACGGCCGGCACGCGGTGGCCAGGGTGATCGGGACCGACCCCGACACCGACCTGGCGGTTCTGAAAATCGAGATGGACCGGTTGCCGGTCATCGTCATCGGCAACTCGGAATCGCTGCAGGTGGGCGACCAGGTGCTGGCCATAGGGAACCCTTTTGGCGTGGGGCAAACCGTCACCAGTGGGATCGTCAGCGCGCTGGGGCGCAACCAACTCGGCATCAACACCTTCGAGAACTTCATCCAGACCGATGCCGCCATCAACCCGGGCAATTCCGGCGGCGCGCTGGTCGACATTAACGGGGACCTGCTTGGCATCAACACCGCGATCTACTCGCGTTCGGGTGGCAGCATGGGCATCGGCTTCGCGATTCCGGTGTCGACGGCGCGCATGGTGATGGAGGGCCTGGTCAAAGATGGTCAAGTCACACGGGGCTGGATCGGCGTCGAACCCAACGACCTGACGCCGGAACTGGCGCAAACCTTTGGCGTGAAGGCGATCAAGGGTGTGGTCATCACCGGGGTGCTACAAAACGGGCCAGCTGCGCAGGCCGGTATCCGTCCCGGCGACCTGATCACCGCAGTGGCGGACCGGGACGTGGCGAGCGTCGCGGAGCTTCTGGCGGTCGTCGCCGGACTCAAGCCCGGCGTGGCGTCGAAGTTCACGCTGCAACGCAGGGGCGATCCACTCGTCGTCGAGGTCAGCCCCGGACTCAGACCCAAGCCGCCCAGGCCAGCGCGCCAACCCTGATCGAGAGCGCCGCCGCAGCCAAGCTACCCCGGTTCAGGGCTTGGCGGACTGCTCCTGGTCCTCGGGGGCGCCGGTGTGCTTGATAAACATCTGCGCGGCCCAGATGCCGACCTCGTATAAGAGGCACATGGGCACCGCCAGTGCAAGCTGGGACACCACGTCCGGCGGGGTCAGGACCGCGGCGATGACAAAAGACAGGACGATGAAATAGCCGCGGAAGTCTTTGAGCTTGTCGATGCTGACCATGTTCATGCGCGCCAGCAGAACCACCACGATGGGCACCTGAAACGCGACGCCGAAGGCCAGGTACAAGCCCAGAATGGCCTCGACATAGGACGCGATATCGGGCGTTGCGGCAACGCTCGACGGCGTCACGGCCTGGATGAACGCAAACATTTTGTCAAGCACAAAAAACTGCACGAAGGCGATTCCCGTGTAAGCCAGCAGGCTGCCAAAAAATATCAGCGGCAACACCAGCCGCTTTTCGTGGCCGTAAAGACCCGGCGCGACAAAGGCCCATGCCTGGTACATCAGCCATGGCAGCGCGAGCAACACGCCGGCCATCATCAGCACCTTGAGCGGAACAAAGAATGGTGAGAAGACGCCGACTGCGATCAGTTTGGCGCCGGGCGGCATATGGGCCCGAATCGGCAGCGCGATCAGATCGATCAGCCCGCTGGGCGAAGGCCAAAATGCCAGCAGCGCCATGCATGCCGCGAGTCCCGCTAGGCTGTACAGCAACCGGTCGCGCAGTTCCATCAAGTGCTGAACAAAGGGCTGCTCCGTGCCCGCGAGCTCGTCTTCTTCTTTGTGGTGGGAGTCAGTCATTGTGTGGCCCTGGCCATGGGCCGGGTACGCGCAAAGCCGCGCCGGTCGTGCTGCGCTTCACCCGAGCTTTTGCGGCCGGAACCTGGCCACCCGCGCTGCGCCCGACAGGGCCCGGGTCCTGGTTCCGGTGCGCGCCTTAAACCAGTTGGGAGTGGCGCCCTGCTTGACGCGCCAGTGCTTCCCCGGGTGGTGGTACGACGGGTAGGACGGTGGTACGGCGAGTGGCTCGCTGTAGTGGGGGGTGGCGCTGATATCGGTCGCTTCGGCCCAGGACTTTTCGAAATCGCCGGCGCTGCTCTGTATCGAGCTCTCGACATCGCGGGCAGCGTCGGTCACGCTGTCCTTCATTTTCTTGAGTTCCTCCAAATCCATCGACCGGTTGACTTCGGCTTTCACGTCCGCAACATAGCGCTGGGCTTTGCCGAGCATGGCGCCAACCATCCGCGCGACGCGTGGCAACTTCTCGGGGCCGATGACGATCAGCGCCACCGCGCCAATGAGCGCCATTTTTGAAATGCCGAGATCAATCACGCTGCTGCAGATCTCAGGACTTTTGCTTGGCTTCGACGTCGATGGTCGTCTTTTCGGCGCCGGGGGGCGCGACATTGGAAACCTGCGCCGCAGGCGCTGCGGCGGCGGCCCCCTCCTCTGGCTTGGCGTTGGCTTCCTTCATGCCATCCTTGAAACCCTTCACCGCACCGCCCAGATCGCCTCCCAGGTTGCGCAGCTTCTTGGTTCCAAACACCATCACCACGATCACCAGCACGATCAGCCAGTGCCAAATTGAAAATGAACCCATGACTACCTCCTAAGCAATTGGGCCGATTTTAGTCGGCCAGGGCGTCGGCATGCATCGTCCGGCCCGTATGCCCGCATTTCAACCGCGCAGCCACGGACGTGGTCCGCCCATCACATGGACATGCAGGTGATGGACCTCCTGGCCGCCTTCGGCTCCGGTGTTGCTGACGATGCGGAATCCGCCGTCGGGATAGGGCCTGCAACCCTCTTGGAGGGCGAGTTTTGGCGCCAGCGTCATCATGTGGCCCATCAGCGCCGCGTGTTCCGGCCCAAGGTGCGCCAGCGAGGGGATATGGACTTTGGGAACCAGCAGAAAATGCACCGGCGCCCAGGGGTGTATGTCGTGAAAAGCGTAAACAAGTGCGTCCTCGTACACTTTTTTTGAGCTTATTGTCCCGCGGACGATCTTGCAGAACAGGCAGTTCGGGTCGTGCGTCATGCGGACTCCCCTGCGTCTTCGCGCGCAAGCGCCTTGCGCAGGGCCTTCTCTTCGATGCCGCTGGTGCCTTCGCGTCGCAGCAGTTCGCTCAGCACGTCGGCGGGCTGCAGACCGTAATGCGCCAGCGCGATCAGACAGTGGAACCACAGGTCGGCCATCTCGCCGACCAGGCTGGCGCGACCCGCATCGATGCCGCTTTGCATCTGCAGGGCGTGGTCCAGATCCTTGGATGCCATCACCACCTCGGTGGCTTCTTCGCCGATTTTTTTCAGGAAAGCGTCGGGTCCGCGGTGCAGCAGCCTAGCCACATAGCTAGTCTCGGGGTCGCCGCCGTTGCCGGTCTTGCGGCTTTCAATGACTGCCGCCAGCCGGGCCAGCGCGTCCTGCGACAAGGAAATAGGGTTCATGGCCAGGCGCCTACTTGTAAATCGATTGCGGATCCTTGAGCACCGGCTCGGTGACGACCCACTCGCCGCCGCTTACGCCGCCACGATAGACACTGAAAAAGCAGCTGTGCCGGCCGGTGTGGCAGGCGATTCCCGGCTGGTGGCCGGTCTGGGTCACCTTGAGCAGCAGCACGTCCCGATCGCAGTCCATGCGGATCTCGTGCACCTGCTGCACATGGCCCGACTCCTCGCCCTTGAACCACAGGCGCGAGCGCGAGCGGCTGAAGTAGACCGCGCGTCCGAGCTCGGCCGTCTTTTGCAGCGCCTCGCGGTCCATCCACGCCAGCATCAGAACATCGCCGGTGGATTGCTCCTGCGCGATGACCGGTACCAGTCCGGCCGCGTCCCATTTGATTTCGCCAAGCCAATTCATCGGGCTATTGTCTGTCCAATCCTCGCCGGCGCCCGCATCACAAGCGCACCGCTATGCCGCGCGCGGCCATCGCCTGCTTGGCCTGCAAAACCGTGTGCTGTCCATAGTGAAAAATGCTCGCTGCGAGCACCGCGTCGGCACGGCCCAACTGGATTCCGTCGGCCAGATCGTCCAGCGTTCCGACGCCACCCGATGCGATCACCGGAACCCCGACCGCGTCGCTAACGGCGCGGGTGAGATCCAAATCGAAACCCGAGCGGGTTCCATCCCGGTCCATGCTGGTCAGCAGTATCTCGCCGGCGCCGCGCTGCGCCATCTCGACCGCCCAAGCCACTGCGTCGAGTCCGGTGTTGTTGCGCCCTCCATGGCTGAAGACATCCCAGCCCGGGCCCACGCACTGGCCCTGCGGGTCCGGGCGCATGGCGTCGACCGCGCTGCGCCGCTTGGCGTCTATCGCCACCACAATGCACTGCGCACCGTAGCGCGACGACGCGTCCTCGATGAGTTGCGGGTTGGCGATGGCCGCCGAGTTAAAACTGGTCTTGTCGGCGCCCGCGTTGAGCAGCCTACGCACGTCGGCGACGCTACGCACACCGCCGCCGACGGTCAACGGTATGAAGACCTGGGAGGCGACGGCTTCGACAATGTGCAGGATCAGGTCGCGGTCATCGCTGGTGGCGGTGATGTCGAGAAAGGTGAGTTCGTCGGCGCCCTGCTCGTTGTAGCGCGCGGCAATTTCAACCGGATCGCCAGCGTCGCGCAGTTCCATAAAATTGACGCCTTTGACGACCCGCCCCCCGGTCACGTCCAGGCACGGAATGATGCGTTTGGCCAGCATGGCCGCAGCGATCACCCGTTGAGTTCGTCGGCGCGCGCCTGCGCGGTGGCGAAATCTAGGTTGCCGCTATAGATGGCCCGGCCGCAAATGACGCCTTCGACCCCATCGCCCTCGACCTCGCACAGTGCCTCGATATCGGACATGGTGCTAAGCCCGCCGGATGCGATCACCGGAATCGTCAGGGCTCGCGCCAGCTTGACCGTGGCCTCGATATTGATCCCGGAGAGCATCCCGTCCCGTCCTATATCGGTGTACACGATCGACTCGACGCCATAGTCTTCAAACTTCTTACCCAGGTCGACCACATCATGGCGGGTGAGCTTGCTCCAGCCGTCGGTGGCGATCTTTCCATCACGGGCGTCGAGGCCGACAATGATGTGACCGCCGAACGCGGTGCAGGCGTCTTGCAAAAAGCCCGGATTCTTGACCGCCGCCGTTCCGATGATCACATAGCGCAGTCCGGCGTCCAGATAACGCTCAATGGTGTCCAGGTCACGAATGCCACCGCCGAGCTGCACATCGACCGCGCTGCCAACGATCTTCAGGATCTTGCGGATCGCCATTTCGTTCTTCGGCTGACCCGCAAAAGCGCCGTTGAGGTCGACCAGGTGCAGGCGTCTGGCACCCTGCTCCAGCCAGTTCTTTGCGACCTCTGACGGATCCTCACCAAAGACGGTCGACTGGTCCATGTCGCCCTGCCTGAGGCGGACACAGCGACCGTCTTTCAGGTCAATCGCGGGTATGAGCAGCATGGTCCGCCAGCAGGATCAAGGGAGTCAGGGTTTCCAGCGAAGGAAGTTGCGGTACAGAGCAATGCCGTCTTGGGCACTTTTTTCAGGATGAAATTGGGTTGCGAAAATATTATCGCGTGCAATTGCCGCGCTGAAGCGGCCGCCATAGTCCGTCTCGCCCACGCTGTGGTATGTATCCGACGGTTTAACGTAAAAACTATGAACAAAATAGAAATAGCTGCGCGGCGGGATGCCTTCCCACAGCCGGTGCGCCGGCCGGTCGCCATCGCTGTAGCAGACCCGGTTCCATCCCATGTGCGGCACCTTGAAGCGGCTGCCATCGGGCTGCTTTCGCCCGGACAGATCAAAGCGAAGCACCTCGCCAGGTATCAGCCCCAGGCCGGTGGTTCCCCGGCCACCATCGCCGCGCAGCCCCTCCTGGCTGTGGTCGAGCAGCATCTGCATGCCGACGCAGACGCCCAATAGCGGCTTACACGCAGCCGCTTCAAGGACCGATTCGATCAGGCCGGACGCGCGCAGTTCGCGCATGCAGTCGGCGATGGCGCCCTGTCCCGGCAGAATCACCCGCTCAGCCGCCCGGACCTGATCGGGTTCGGAGGTCACGAGCACCTCGCAGCCGGCGTCGGCCGCGGCGGCCTGAACCGCCTGCGACACCGATCGCAGGTTGCCCATTCCATAGTCAACCACGGCGACGCTCCCGCTGCGCATCGCTAACAGCCAGTGCCGCCGGCTGGGGGCCGCAAACCCGGTCCGGGCATCACAGCGAGCCCTTTGTCGACGGGATACTTCCCGCCGAGCGCGGGTCGATTTCCAGCGCCGCACGCAGGGCACGGGCGAATGCCTTGAAGACCGTCTCGGCCTGGTGGTGCGCATTTTCGCCGCGCAGGTTATCAATGTGCAGCGTGACGAAAGCATGGTTGACAAAGCCCTGGAAGAACTCGTGCGCAAGCTGGCTGTCGAAGCTGCCGATCATTCCACTCTTAAAGGGAACGTTCATGGCCATTCCTGGGCGCCCCGAGAAATCGATCACCACCCGGCTGAGCGCCTCGTCGAGTGGCACATAGGCGTGTCCATAGCGGCGGATTCCCTTCTTGTCGCCAACCGCCTGGTGTACCGCCTGTCCGAAGGTGATTCCCTCGTCTTCGACCGTATGGTGACCGTCGATATGCAGGTCGCCTTCGGCGCGGATGTCGAGGTCGATCAGCCCGTGGCGCGCTATCTGGTCGAGCATGTGGTCGAAAAACCCGATTCCCGTGTGCAGATTCGCCTTGCCGCTACCGTCCAGGTTCACCCGCACCGTGATGCGGGTCTCGGCGGTGTGGCGGGTGACTTCGGCCACGCGTGGCGTGGTGAGCGCTGGGGGCATATCGTTCACAGGGATTCCTTTAGAGCTGCCAGCATGGCACGGTTTTCTTCCTCGGTACCCACCGTCAGGCGCAGGCAGTTGGCCAGCAATGGGTGCATCGCAGACACATTTTTTACCAGCACGCCGCGCGCACGCATCCGTGCAAACACAGTGTCCGCAGCGCGTTCGCCCAGGGCCGAACCGGACTCCAGCCGAATCAGGACCATGTTGGCCTCGCTCGCGAAGGCGCGCAACCCCGCAAAGGCCGCCAGCGACTCCAGCAGCGCGCTGCGCTGGGCCACGATGTCTCGGGCCTGGGCGGCAAAAACATCGCCGTGTTCGAGCGCGAACAGCGCGCATTCGGCATTGAGCACGCTGATGTTGTAGGGCGCACGCAGCTTGTCGATCTCGGCGATCAAGGGCTGCGCGCCGACCAGGTAGCCGATGCGCACGCCGGCCAGTCCGAACTTGCTCATGGTGCGCATCAGCAGCACATGCGGATGCTGCGCGATGCGGCCCATGAAGGTACGACTGGCAAAAGGCTGATAAGCCTCGTCCACAACGAGCAGGCCCGGCGCCGCCGCAATGATCTCGTCGATCACCGCGTCGTCCCACAGGTTGGCCGTCGGGTTGTTGGGGTAGGCCAGGTACACGATGGCAGGTCGGTGCCGCGCCATCGCGTCGAGCATCGCAGTACGGTCGAGTTCAAACTGCGCGTCAAGTGGCACGCCGACGAAGCCCAGCCCCTCCAACTGCGCGCTCATGCTGTACATCACGAACCCCGGAACCGGGGCCAGCACGCAGGCACCGGGTCGGGCACAGGCCATCGCGAGCAACGCGATCAGCTCATCGGAACCGTTGCCCATCATCAGGCCAAAGCCCTGCGGAATCCGCGCCTGCAGCGCGAGCGCGCGGCGCAGGGCCTCGACGCTGGCGCCGGGGTAGCGGTTCAGCGCCACGGCACCCAGCCTTTGGCCGAGTTGCTGCTGCAGTTGCGGCGTCAGTCGGTAGGGGTTCTCCATCGCGTCGAGCTTGACCATCCCTGCAGCGTCTTGCACCGGGTACGCCTGCATGGCCTGGATGTCGGGGCGTAGCGCAAGGCGGGCTCGCTCGCTCAGGATGGTATGGGGCATGGTCGTCATTCAAAGAAAGCGCATTTCGGCGGCGCGGGCATGGGCCTGCAGCCCTTCGCCATAAGCCAGTTCGGCGGCGACCCGTCCAAGCCGGCGCGCGCCGGCCGGACTGACCTCGACCAAGCTGCTGCGCTTTTGAAAATCATACACACCCAGCGGGCTCGAAAAGCGCGCGGTGGCGCTGGTGGGCAGCACATGGTTGGGGCCGGCGCAGTAATCGCCCAGGCTCTCGCTGGTATAGGCACCCAGGAAGATGGCACCGGCGTGGCGCAACAGCGGCTCCCACCGGTGCGGCTCGTCGCTGCTGACCTCCAGGTGCTCCGGCGCTACCCGGTTGCTGATCGCGCAGGCCTCCTGCATGCTGCGGGTATGGACCAGCGCGCCGCGCCCGTTGAGCGAGGCCGCGATGATCGCAGCGCGCGGCATCGACGGCAGCAACCGGTCGATGGCTTCCTGCACCCGATCGATATAGGCCGCGTCCGGGCACAGCAGGATACTTTGGGCCATTTCGTCGTGTTCGGCTTGGCTGAAAAGATCCATCGCGACCCAGTCCGGTGGCGTCGTCCCGTCCGCTATCACCAGGATTTCGCTTGGGCCGGCGATCATGTCGATGCCCACGCTGCCAAAAACCCGGCGCTTGGCGGCGGCCACATAGGCGTTGCCAGGCCCGGTTATCTTGTCGACCTTCGGAATGGTGCGGGTGCCGTAGGCCAGCGCCGCGATGGCCTGCGCACCGCCGATGGTGAAGGCACGGCTGACACCGGCCACATGGGCTGCGGCCAGCACCAGCGGGTTGCGATCGCCGATGGCGCTCTGCGTGGCGGTAGGGGCAGGAACCACCATGATGATTTCATCGACGCCGGCGACATGGGCCGGGATCGCGTTCATCAGCACCGAGGAGGGATAAGCCGCCTTGCCGCCGGGAACATAGACCCCGACACGCTCGAGCGCACCCACTTTTTGGCCCAGCAGCGTTCCGTCTTCGTCGCGATAACTCCAGCTCTCGCCGCAGGCCTTCTTCTGGGCCTCGTGGTACGAGCGGATACGCTGCGCGGCGAACAACAGCGCCTCGCGCTGCGCGTCCGGAATGCTGTCAAAAGCCTGCCGAAGCTCGTGGTGTGTCAATTCAAGCGCGCCCACCGACGCCGCGTCGATGCGGTCGAAACGCAGCGTGTACTCGAGCACGGCCTCGTCGCCGCGCGACTGCACGTCGGCCAGAATCCCAGCCACGCGCTGCTCAATCGCGGCGTCGGCGCTGTCGGACCAACGCAGCCTCGCGCCAAATTCGGCTTCGAAGTCGCTGCTGGCAGTCGATAAGCGGACCGGGCTGGCTACTGTGGCGTGCATCACAAGGGCGGGTTGACGGGGCACAAGCAGTTGGTATTCCCCCTGCTGTCGCCGGAGTTTATGTTCTTTGGGCAGGCCCCAGCGCGGCGCCAAGCGCGTCGATCAGCGCGCGGATAGGCTGCTGCTTGAGCTTGAGCGCCGCCTGGTTGACGATCAGGCGCGAACTGATGTCCATGATGTGCTCGACTTCGACCAACTGGTTGGCCTTGAGCGTGCTGCCGGTGGACACCAGATCCACGATGGCGTCGGCCAGCCCGGTCAGCGGCGCGAGCTCCATGCTGCCGTACAGCTTGATCAGGTCGACATGAACACCCTTGGCGGCAAAGAACTCGCGCGCAATCGACAGGTATTTGGTCGCAACCTTCAGTCGCGAGCCTTGCCGGACCGCCGACGCATAGTCAAAATCGGTGCGCACCGCCACGCTGATACGGCACTTGGCGATCTGCAAGTCGAGCGGCTGGTAAAGGCCTTCGCAGCCGTGTTCAATCAAGGTATCGCGGCCGGTGATTCCCATGTCGGCGCCGCCATACTGCACATAGGTCGGGACGTCGGTAGCCCGCACCAGCAGCACGCGCAGATGCGCCTGGCTGGTCGACAGAATCAGCTTGCGCGACTTGTCGGGGTCGTCCAGAACCCGGATGCCGGCCATGTCGAGCAAGGGAAGCGCCTCTTCGAATATTCTTCCTTTGGACAGAGCCAACGTGATCATCAGGATTTCCTCAGGCCCGCAGGCGTTCGACATCTGCGCCGATGCCGCGCAGCTTGGACTCCATCTGGTCGTAGCCGCGGTCCAGATGGTAGATGCGGTCGACCACGGTTTCCCCTTCAGCCACCAGACCGGCGATCACCAGGCTGGCCGATGCGCGCAGGTCGGTCGCCATGATGCTCGCCCCGGACAGCCTTTCAACGCCCTCGACAAGCGCGACCTTGCCGTCGATCTGGATGCGCGCACCCAGGCGCACCAGTTCATTAACGTGCATGAAACGGTTCTCGAATATCGTCTCGGTGACCTTGGCGCTGCCGCCCGATATGCAGTTCAACGCCATGAACTGGGCCTGCATATCGGTCGGGAAGCCCGGGTATTCGGTGGTTCTGAAACTCTGCGCCCGCAGCCTGCCGCTGGACGCGATTCGCACGCCGCCATCGACGGCGCTCACCATGGCGCCCGCTGCGCGCAGCTTCTCTATCACCGCCTCTAGGTGATCGGCGCGCGCGTTCAACAAGACGACCTCGCCACCCGTGGCCGCGGCGGCGCATAGAAAGGTACCGGCTTCAATGCGATCGGCGACCACTCGGTGGCAGCACCCGTGCAGCTTGGGCACACCTTCAATGCAGATGTGGCTGCTGCCATGTCCTCGGATATTGGCGCCCATGGCGATCAGCATTTCGGCCAGATCGCTGATCTCGGGTTCCTGCGCCGCATTGTCGAGCCAGGTTTCACCTTGCGCGAGCGCGGCTGCCATCATGAAGTTTTCAGTTCCGGTCACCGTCACCATGTCGGTGGTGATGCGGGCGCCCTGCAGGCGTGTCAGGCCCTTGCGCAGTCGGGCGATCATGTACCCGTGCTCGACGACGATCTCGGCGCCCATGGCGCTCAAGCCCATGATGTGCTGGTCCACGGGCCGCGAGCCAATGGCGCAACCGCCGGGCAACGATACCCGGGCCTCGCCGAAACGCGCCAGCAACGGGCCCAGCGCGAGCACCGACGCGCGCATGGTCTTCACCAAATCGTAGGGCGCCTGCGGCCGGCTCAGGCCACTGGCGTCGACCCGCACCACACCATCGTCGTCGCGCTCGACAGCGACGCCCATATTGCGGATCAGCTTGACCATGGTCGAGACATCCTGCAGCCGTGGAACATTCTGCAATGTGACCGGCTCGGCACTCAGCAGCGCAGCGCACAGCGCAGGCAGAGCGGCATTCTTGGCGCCTGCAATCGACACCTCGCCTTGCAAACACCGCCCGCCACGAATCAGCAGCTTATCCATTGGCTTGCCATTCGGCGGGCGTCAGCGTCTTCATCGACAGCGCGTGGACTTCGTCGGTATGTATTTTCCCGCCCAGCGTGGCATAGACCATCTTGTGGCGCTGGATAGCGCGTTTACCTTCGAACTCGGCCGAGACGATCGTCGCGTACCAGTGGCGACCGTCGCCTTCGAGCGCGCAATGGGTGCAGGCCAAGCCGGCTTGGATCATGGATTTAAGGTCGTCAGCGGTCATAGGGTCGGCTTTCAACTGCGGATCTTGTAGCCAATACGCAGCAGGTGAATGGCGACGGCACTGGCCAGCAGCAACGCGGCCGCCACAATACCCAGGCTCAGCCAGGGGGAGACATCGCTCTTGCCAAAGAAGCCATGGCGAAAGCCGTCGATCATGTAGAAAAAAGGATTCAGATGGCTCGCTGCCTGCCAGAAGGGCGGCAGCGACTGGATGGAATAGAAGACCCCGCTCAAGAAGGTCATTGGCATGATGACGAAATTTTGAAACGCGGCAAGCTGGTCAAATTTTTCTGCCCAAAGTCCGGCGATCAGCCCCAGCGTTCCCAACAACGCCGCGCCCATCAGGGCAAACACCACAATCCAAGCCGGCGCCACAAAACTGATGCTGGTGAACCAGCCAGTGGCCACGAAAACGCCGGCGCCGACCAAAAGTCCGCGGGCGACCGACGAGGCCACATAGGCGAAGAACCAGTGCCAGTGCGAGAGCGGCGTGAGCAGCAGGAAGACCAGGTTGCCCATGATCTTGCTCTGTATCAGCGACGACGAACTGTTGGCGAATGAATTTTGCAGCACGCTCATCATCACCAGGCCCGGAACCAGGAACGCGGTGTAGGAAATGCTGTCGTAAATCTTCACCCGGTCTTCGAGGACATGGCCAAATATCAGCAGGTACAGGATCGCCGTCAGCACCGGCGCCGCGACGGTCTGGAAGCCTACCTTCCAAAAGCGCAGAACTTCCTTGTAAAAAAGAGTCTGCCAGCCCGTCACGGCGCGCCATCCGCGGACATGCAAGGCGACGCGGCACAGACGCACTGGCAACTCAAGCGCCTACTCCCGCCACCGAATCATGGTTTTGCTGCATGACGTCGAGGAATACATCCTCCAGGTCGGCCTTGCGGATTTCGACGTCTTCCGCGTGAAGCCCGGCCTCCCGGACCGCGCACAGATAGCGCTCGATCTCGACCGCATCGTGCGCCGGAAACTGGACGATGCGCCCGGTAATGCGTGCCATGTCGGCGAGCGCCTTGGGCAGATCGCCGTCGAGCTTGAAGCGCAGCACATTGCTCGACGCGGCCTTGAGCAGTGCACTGGTGCGGTCGAGGGCAACCACGCGCCCTGACTTGAGCATCGCGATGCGTCCACACAGCGCTTCGGCCTCTTCCAGATAATGCGTCGTCAAGAGCACCGTACTCCCCTGCTTGTTCAGCTTGGCGATGAAGTGCCACAGGGTCTGGCGCAGTTCGACATCGACGCCAGCGGTCGGTTCGTCCAGCACGATCACCGGCGGCTTGTGGACCAACGCCTGTGCCAGCAGCATGCGTCGCTTCATCCCGCCCGAGAGTTGGCGCATGTTGGCGTTGGCCTTGTCGGCCAGGCCCAGACTGTCGAGCAGTTCGTCGATCCAGGCATCATTCTTTCGCACGCCAAAGTAGCCCGACTGTATGCGCAGCGCCTCGCGGACGTTGAAAAACGGGTCGAAAACCAGCTCCTGCGGCACCACGCCCAACTTGCGCCGCGCAGCCGCAAAGTCATTCTGCACATCGCTGCCCAGCACCGACACCCGACCCTTGGTGGCGCGCGTCAGTCCCGCCAGTATGCTGATCAGCGTGGTCTTGCCGGCGCCGTTGGGGCCCAAAAGGCCGAAGAACTCACCCTGCTCGATATCCAGACTCACATCATCCAGGGCCAACAACGTGGCGGACTTGGGACTGCGCGACGATGTATAGGCTTTGGATACAGACTGAAACGAAATGGCGGGCATGAGAGTGCCTGATTTTAGCGGTTCGGTTCAAGCCGCCGGCAACAGGGCTGCGATTCCATAGAGCGCTGCGAGTTCGCGCAGACGCTCGGGCATGCCGCGGATGGCGATGGTCTTGCCCACTGCCAACGCCTGACGACGAACCTCAAGCAGCACGGCGAGCGCAGCGGAGTCAAAGCGCGCCAGCGCAGTGGCGTCGATCACCAACAGGTCCGCCGCTTCGCGTTGCAGGCCCGCGGTCAGGGTCTGAAGGCAGGCCCCTGCCTGGGCGCGGGTCAACTCTGCGGGCAATGGCAGCACATCAGCCCTTCTTGGCGTTGACGCGATTACGCTCGCTCAGGGTGGCAATGAGGCCATCGATACCTTTGGCACTGATCTCCTGGGCAAACTGGCTGCGATAGGTTTCCACCAACCACACGCCCAGCACATTGAGGTTATAGATCTTCCATCCGCTGCCCTGTCCCGGTGTTTTTTCCAGCCGGTAGTCGAGCTGGATCGGATCGCCGCGGCCCTTGACCTCGCTGCGCACCACCACCTCCTGGTCGTCGGCAGCGGCACGTAGCGGCTTGACCACAATTGTCTGGTCTCCCACCTGCGCGAGAGCACCGGCATAGGTGCGGACAAGAAGGGTCTTGAACTCGTCCTGCAGCCGCTTTTGTTGGTCGGGAGTTGCCTGGCGCCACATCGGCCCGACGGCCGACGCCGTCATGCGCTGGAAGTTCACGTTCGGCATGATGCGTTCGTCCACCAGCGCCACGATGCGCGATACATCGCCGGCCTGCACCGACTTGTCGCCACGGACGACTTCGAGCACGTCGGAAGAAAGCCGCCGGACCATGGCGTCTGCCGCCTCATCGGCCGCCGACAGCGGCGTGGCAATCAGCAACGCCGCCCCGGCGATAAGGAGGGCAAGCAGTGGGTTCAGATATCGTTTTTGCATGGCGTGTTTTCAAATTCAAAAAATACGGCTGTCAACAAGGCTGCGCTTCCTGCGCCGGGCTGCCTCAGCGCCGCAGGCTGTTCTTCGCTTCGCACCGCACCGCGATGCTACCGCGTGATCGGCTTGCCTTCTGCGTCTTCCTCGGGCGGATCGCCGTCAAAGATGGCATTGCGACGGCGCTGCAAGAAAGCGTCGCGCGCGAAACTGTACTTGTCCAGTGCGACCTCATCGAGCGCATTGGTCACGCTCAGCAGCCCTGCCCGCAGATCGATCAGGTCGATCGCCTTGAGCGTGTTGCGGGTAGGCACATGGTCGATATAGGATGCAATATCGCCGCGCATGTCGACCACCAGCCCGAGCGTATCGCGCAGCGTCGACGGGCCCAGCAAAGGCAATACCAGATACGGGCCGGTAGGAACCCCCCAGCGCCCCAATGTCTGCCCGAAGTCCTCGCGACGGCGCTCTATTCCCATTCCTTTGGCCAGGTCAAAAGTTCCGCCCAGTCCCAAAACCGTGTTGATGCTGACCCGCATGAAATTGTCGGTCGCCGATTGCAGCCTTAGCTGCATCGCGCTGTTGGCGAATGACCAGACATCCTCCAGGTTGCCAAAAAAATTGGCGATGCCATAGCGCAGCGGCGACGGCACCATATCGCGGTAGGCGATCGCGGCGGGCCGCAGCGCGAGCCGGTCGGCCGCTTCGTTAAAGACAAAGACATCCCGGTTGAACTTCTCCAGCGGATCGCGCGGATGCGCCCCGGGCGCGGCGGCACATCCACCCAGACCCACCACCACCAGCATGCCGAAGACCGCACGACGCAACGCCGAAAGCGGCGCCACGCACGAAACCACACCCATTATTTATCCTTGATCGCCTGAGCCGCACCGGGTTCCGCAGCCTTGCTGTAGAGAAACTGGCTAATCAGGTTTTCCAGCACCACCGCCGACTGCGTATTCGAAATGCTATCACCGGCCACCAGCGACTGCTCCTGCGCGCCTGGCTCCAGGCCCAAATACTGCTCACCGAGCAAGCCGCTGGTGAGAATCTTGAGCGAACTGTCCTTGGGAAAGGCATAGCGGCTCTCCATGGCGAGCGTGACCCTGGCCTGAAAGCTCTTGTCGTCGAAGCTGATAGCCTCGACGCGTCCCACCACCACCCCCGCACTGCGCACCGCCGCCTTGGGCTTGAGCCCTCCCACATTGTCAAACTTGGCGATCAGGCGGTAGCTCTTCTGGAAATTCAGACTTAGCAAGTTGGCCGACTGCAGGGCCAGAAACAGGATCGCGGCAGCGCCTACCAGCACGAACAAACCCACCCACACATCATTCTTCGAGCGTTGCACCAGCTTCTCCTAAATAGTGGCGATTGCGGTCGATGACCACCCAGCTTGCCTCATAGGCTGAACATCAGCGCCGTGAGGATGAAGTCCAGTCCGAGCACCGACAGCGACGCGATGACGACGGTCCGCGTCGTCGCCTGCGAAACGCCCTCGGGAGTCGGCTGTGCCTCAAAACCCTGCAGCAATGCGACGAAAGTCACGGTGAATCCGAAAACAATGCTCTTGATGATCCCGTTGCCTACGTCGCGCCAGACGTCCACACCGCCTTGAATCTGGCTCCAGAATGAGCCGGAGTCGACACCGATCATCAGCACACCGACGATCCAACCGCCGATGATTCCCATCGCGCTGAATACCGCCGCCAGCAGCGGCATGGCCATCACCCCGGCCCAAAATCGCGGCGCCAGGATGCGCTGCACCGGATCCACCGCCATCATGTCCATCACGCTGATCTGCTCACCGGCCTTCATCAGACCGATTTCCGCAGTCAGCGATGTTCCGGCGCGCCCGGCGAACAGCAACGCCGTCACCACCGGCCCCAGTTCACGGACCAGGCTCAGCGTGACGAGCAGGCCAAGCGCTTCCGAGGACCCGTAGCGCTGGAGCGTGTAATAGCCCTGAAGACCGAAAACAAAACCGACAAAGAGTCCCGACACGGCAATGATCGCCAGTGAATAGTTGCCCAAAAAGTGCATCTGATCCCGCACCAGGCCGAAGCGGCGAAAACTCGGCCCCACCATCGCCAGCAGGCGCAAAAACAGCCGTGCCCCATGGCCCAGATTGGACAGCTGGGTGCGAATCGAAAAACCGAGCTGCCTCGGATGCAGCCAGCTCATGCCCACGCCTCGCTTCGGCGGGCAGCTTTAGGGCCGAAGTCGTCTTCCACGCTGGGGCCCGGGTAGTGAAAGCGAACCGGGCCATCGGGCAGCGCATGCACATACTGCGTGACCAGCGGATCGGCGCTATGGCGCACCTCCTGCGGTGTTCCCTGGGCCGCCACCCTGCCATTGGCGAGGATGATCACATGGTCGGCAATGGAGAAGGTCTGCTCGAGCTCATGCGAAACAAAGATGCTGGTCAGTCCCATGGTGTCGTTGAGGGTCCGGATCAAACGCGCTGCGGTTCCCAGCGAAATCGGGTCAAGGCCTGAAAAAGGCTCGTCGTACATCACCAGTTCCGGGTCCAGCGCGATGGCACGGGCGAGGGCGATACGCCGCGCCATGCCGCCCGAGACTTCACTGGGCATTAGATCGCGCGCGCCGCGCAGGCCCACCGCATCGAGCTTCATCAAAACGATGTCACGAATCAGCGCCTGCGGCAACTGGCTGTGCTCGCGCAGCGGGAACGCCACATTTTCGAAAACACTGAGATCGGCAAACAGAGCGCCGAACTGAAACAGCATTCCCATGCGCCGGCGGGCCGCGTAGAGCTCGGACTGGCTCATCGCGCCGACATCCTGATACCCGCCAGGGCCATACAGGCGCAATTCACCCTTCTGAGCGCGGTTCTGTCCGCCGATCAGGCGCAATATGGTGGTCTTTCCACCGCCCGAGGCGCCCATCAGCGCAGTCACCTTCCCGAGCGGGATCGTCAGCGAAACATCGTCCAGAATCAGCCTCTCCCCGTAGCCAAAGCTGAGATACCGCAGTTCCACCAGGGGGGTTGAAGGGGTTGGATCCATGCAAAACAATGCCGGTCGGAAACCGGCGTCTGCATGATACGGTATTGCGCCCGCTGCGCAATTGCTGGCGCCTTGCGCCGGACAAATTCCCTGCGCAAGCGCCCCATTCGGACCACGGCAGGGATCCTGCTGCTCAGCGCGGCAGTTCGCTAGACCCCATCAGGAACTCGTCTACTGCACGCGCCGCCTGACGGCCCTCCCGGATCGCCCAGACCACCAGGCTTTGACCGCGTCGCATGTCGCCCGCGGTGAACACCTTGGCGGCACTGGTCGCATAGCCACCGCGGGGCTCGGTGCTGGCGACCGCGTTGCCGCGACCATCCCGATCTACGCCAAAAGCGTCGAGCACCGACGCCACCGGTGCCACAAAACCCATCGCCAGCAACACCAGATCCGCTTGGAGCACCTGCTCGGAACCGGGCAGCTCGACCATTTTTCCGCCCTGCCACTCGACCCGGACCGTATTGATCGCGGTGACCCGGCCCTTTTCTCCCATAAACGCCTTGGTCGAAATGGCGAACTCGCGCTCGCAACCCTCCTCGTGGCTGGAACTGGTGCGCAATTTGACCGGCCAATAAGGCCAGGTCATAGGGCGGTTTTCTTCAACCGGAGGCTGTGGCATCAGCTCAAACTGGGTCACGCTGGCGGCGCCCTGTCGCTTGCTGGTCCCTACGCAGTCGCTGCCGGTATCGCCTCCCCCGATGACGACCACATGCTTGCCGTCGGCGCGCAGCTGGCCGGCGAACGCGTCGCCGGCGTTGACTTTGTTTTGCTGCGGCAGAAATTCCATCGCGAAATGAACGCCTTGCAGCTCGCGTCCCGGTACCGGCAAGTCGCGCGACAGTTCCGCCCCGCCGGCCAGCAGAACGGCGTCGAAATCCTGCAGCAACTGCGCGGCGCTGACCTGTTCGCCGGCCCAGTTGGTGACCCGGGTGCCGGGTGACAGCTCACCGACCAGAACACGGGTGCGAAACTCCACGCCCTCGGCGCGCATCTGCTCAATGCGCCGGTCTATATGCGACTTTTCCATCTTGAAGTCGGGTATGCCGTATCGCAGCAGGCCGCCTAGCCTGTCATTCTTTTCGAACACGGTGACCCGATGCCCCACGCGCGCGAGTTGCTGCGCAGCCGCGAGTCCCGCGGGGCCGGACCCAACCACCGCCACCGACCGGCCGCTGCGGCTCTTGGCAGGCTGCGGCTTCACCCATCCCTGTTCCCAGGCGCGGTCGATGATCGCGTGCTCGATCGACTTGATGCCGACCGCGTCGTCGTTCACATTCAGCGTGCACGCAGCTTCACAGGGTGCCGGGCAGACGCGGCCAGTGAACTCCGGAAAGTTGTTGGTGCTGTGCAAGACGGTGAGAGCGTCTTTCCAGTCGCCCTGAAACACCAGTTCATTGAAGTCGGGAATGATGTTGTTGACCGGGCATCCGCTGTTGCAAAACGGGGTCCCGCAATCCATGCAGCGTGCGCTTTGCACCCGGGCCCTTTCATCGTCGAGCGTAACGACGAATTCCCGGTAATGCCGCACGCGTTCGGACACCGGCCGGTAGTCTTCCTCCTGCCGCGCGTATTCCATGAATCCTGTCACTTTTCCCATGGTTCAGTCCTGGTTATAGCTGTGGCGGCCGTACGCTAGCGGACACTCAGCGGCGCCTTGGCGCCGGAGCGTGGCGCCGCCGGCGCAGAGGGTCCGGTCTGCTTGCGCGCAGCAATCTCGGCCAAGGCCCGCTTGTATTCGATCGGAAACACCTTGACGAAGCGCGCACGCGTCAACTCCCATCCGTCGAGCAGTTCGCGCGCGCGCTTGCTGCCCGTCCAGCGGTTGTGTTCCTCGAGCAGCTTTTTAAGCTGGGCTTCGTCGGTCTTGCCGCCATGCCACAGCGCGGCGTCGACCATGGACTGCTGCTCGCTGGCGACTGCCACGCTTTCAAGCGACACCATCGCGGTGTTGCAGCGCCGCGCAAACTGTCCGTCTTCGTCGTAGACATAGGCGACGCCGCCGCTCATGCCGGCAGCGAAGTTACGGCCGGTCTTGCCCAGTACCACAACAGTTCCGCCGGTCATATATTCACAGCCGTGGTCACCGGTTCCCTCCACCACCGCGGTCGCCCCCGAGAGTCGAACCGCAAAGCGCTCACCAGCGACACCGCTGAAAAAGGCCTCTCCCGTGGTCGCGCCATAGAGCGCGGTGTTGCCGATGATGGTGTTTTGGGTCGGATTGCCACGGAAGTCGATGCTCGGTCGGACCACCACACGGCCGCCGCTCAGGCCCTTGCCGGTGTAGTCGTTGGCGTCTCCTATCAGGTACAGCGTGATACCGCGGGCGAGAAAAGCGCCGAAGGACTGGCCTCCGGTGCCCTCAAGCTGGATGCGTATGCTGTCGTCGGCAAGGCCTTGGGGATGCAGCTTGGTCAGCGCACCCGACAGCATCGCGCCCACCGACCGGTTGACATTGCGGGCAACCTCCATGAACTTGACTTTCTCTCCCCGATCGATCGCCGCACGCGACTTTTCTATCAGCACATTGTCGAGGGATCGCTCGAGTCCGTGGTCCTGCTGCTCGACATGGAAACGCGCCACGTCCGCGGGCGCTGTCGCCTGCGCAAAAAGGCGAGCAAAGTCCAGCCCAGCGGCTTTCCAATGTGCGATGCCAGGGGCGGTATCGAGCAGGTCACAGCGGCCGATCATGTCGTCGAATTTTCGGATACCCAGTTGGGCCATGATCTGGCGAACTTCTTCTGCGACGAAGAAAAAATAGTTGACAACATGCTCGGGCTTTCCGGCGAACTTCTTTCGCAATGCCGGATCCTGGGTTGCGACTCCCACCGGGCAGGTGTTGAGATGGCATTTGCGCATCATGATGCAGCCCTCGACAACCAGCGGCGCAGTCGCAAATCCGAACTCGTCGGCACCGAGCAGCGCACCGATCGCCACGTCGCGGCCGGTCTTCATCTGCCCGTCGGCCTGCACCCGTATACGCCCACGCAGGCGGTTGAGCACCAGCGTCTGCTGCGTTTCGGCCAGGCCGATTTCCCAGGGACTGCCGGCGTGCTTGATCGACGACCAGGGCGAGGCGCCGGTACCGCCGTCGTGGCCGGCGATGACCACATGGTCGCTCTTGCATTTGGCAACGCCCGCGGCAATGGTGCCGACGCCGATCTCACTGACCAGCTTGACACTGATGCTGGCGTGCGGAGCGACATTTTTGAGGTCATGGATCAGCTGCGCCAGATCCTCGATCGAGTAGATGTCATGGTGCGGTGGCGGCGATATCAGACCTACGCCGGGCACCGAAAAGCGCAGCCGGCCGATGTATTCGCTGACCTTGCCGCCGGGAAGCTGACCGCCTTCGCCAGGCTTCGCGCCCTGCGCCATCTTGATCTGGATCTGGTCGGCGCTGTGGAGATATTCGGCCGTGACGCCAAAGCGCCCAGACGCCACCTGTTTGATCCGCGACCGCAACGAGTCACCGGCGTTGAGCGGGTAGTCGACTTCGACCGCCTCATGGCCCATCACATCGCCCAGGGTCTGACCCTGGATGATCGGTATTCCCTTGAGCTCCTGCCGGTAGCGGGCCGGATCTTCGCCACCTTCGCCGGTGTTGCTCTTGCCGCCGATGCGGTTCATCGCTACCGCCAGCGTCGCGTGGGCCTCGGTAGAAATCGAACCGAGCGACATGGCGCCGGTAGCGAAGCGCTTGACGATTTCAACCGCCGACTCGACCTGGTCGACCGCGATCGCCTTGGCCGGATCAATACGAAATTCAAATAGGCCGCGCAGCGTCATGTGGCGACGTGACTGGTCATTGATCAGCTGTGCATACTCCTTGTAGGTACTCCAGCTGTTGGCGCGCGTACTATGCTGCAACTTCGCGATCGCATCGGGAGTCCACATGTGCTCCTCGCCGCGCACCCGCCAGGCGTAGTCACCGCCCGCGTCCAGCATGGTTTCCAGCACCGGATCGTCGCTGAAGGCCGACTTGTGCATACGGATCGCTTCCTGCGCAATCTCGAAAACACCAATGCCTTCAACCCGACTCGGCGTACCGGTAAAGTACTTGTCGATCGTCTCGGTGTTGATGCCGATGGCTTCGAAAAGCTGGGCACCGCAGTAGCTCATATAGGTCGAAACGCCCATCTTGGACATGATCTTGGAAAGGCCTTTTCCGACCGCCTTCACATAGTTGGCGACCGCCTTCTCGGCGCCGATGGCGCCAGGCAGCCGAGCGTACATATGCGCCACCGTCTCGAGTGCAAGATAGGGGTGGACCGCCTCGGCCCCGTAGCCTGCGAGCGCGGCGAAATGGTGAACCTCGCGTGCGCTGCCAGTTTCCACAACGACGCCGGCGCTGGTGCGCAGCCCCTGGCGCACCAGATGCTGGTGGATGGCGCTAAGCGCCAGCAGCGCGGGAATCGCCAACTGGCTTTCGCTCAACGCCGCGTCGCTGACAATCAGGATGTTCTTGCCGCTGCGGATGGCGTCCACCGCCTCGGCGCACAGCGAGGCGAGCTTGGCTTCTACACCCTCGTCGCCCCAAGCAAGTGGATAGGTGATGTTCAACGTGTGGCTGCGAAACTTTCCTTGGGTATAGCGGTCGATTTCGCGCAGCTTCGCCATGTCGGAGACGCCAAGCACCGGCTGCGCCACTTCGAGACGCATCGGCGGGTTGACCTGGTTGATGTCAAGCAGATTCGGCTTTGGGCCAATAAATGAAACCAGCGACATCACGATCGCTTCGCGGATCGGGTCGATGGGCGGGTTGGTGACCTGCGCAAACAGCTGCTTGAAATAGTTATACAGCGGCTTGTTCTTGTTCGAAAGAACCGCAAGCGGGCTGTCGTTGCCCATGGAACCTACCGCCTCCTCGCCATTAAGCGCCATCGGGCCCACGAGAAACTTGAGGTCTTCCTGGGTGTAGCCGAAAGCCTGCTGGCGGTCGAGGAGGGCCGGCCCCTGCGCGAATGCGGTATCCGCTGCCGCTGCGCCAGCATCGACCATCTGCACATCGTCGAGCCGGATGCGCAGATTCTCGATCCATTGTTTATAGGGTTTGCTGTTAGCCAGAATGGACTTGAACTCGTCGTCGTCGACCATACGGCCCTGCTCAAGGTCGATCAGGAACATCTTGCCGGGCTGCAGGCGCCACTTGCGAACAATGCGGTTCTCCGGAACCGGCAGGACACCGGACTCCGAGGCCATGATGACCAGATCGTCGTCGGTGATGCAATAACGTGAAGGCCGCAGTCCGTTGCGGTCCAGCGTGGCGCCAATCTGACGGCCATCGGTGAAGACGATGGACGCCGGCCCATCCCAGGGCTCGAGCATGGCAGCGTGGTACTCGTAAAAAGCCTTGCGGCGCTCGTCCATCGTCTGGTGCTGCTCCCACGGCTCCGGAATCATCATCATCACGGCCTGACCGATCGGATAACCCGCCATAGTCAGCAGTTCCAGGCAGTTGTCGAAGGTCGCGGTGTCGGACTGTCCGGCAAAGCTGATCGGATAAAGCTTGGCTAAGTCGGCACCGAGCACCGGGGACGACATCACCCCTTCGCGCGCCTTCATCCAGTTGTAGTTGCCCTTGATGGTGTTAATTTCGCCGTTGTGGGCGACGTAGCGGTAGGGATGGGCCAGTGGCCACTCGGGAAAGGTGTTGGTCGAAAACCGTTGGTGCACCAACCCCAGCGCAGAAACACAGCGCTCATCCTCTAGATCTCGAAAGTAAGTGCCAACCTGATCTGCCAGCAACAGCCCCTTGTACACCACCGTGCGACTGGACATGCTGGGTACGTAGTACTCCTTGCTGTGTTTGAGTTGCAGGTTCTGTATGGCGGCGCTAGCCGTCTTGCGAATCACATACAGCTTACGTTCGAGCGCGTCCTGCACAATCACATCGTGGCCGCGGCCTATGAAAACCTGACGAATCACCGGCTCGCGGGTTCGCACAGCAGGCGACATCGGCATGTCGCGGTTGACCGGAACGTCGCGCCAGCCCAACAGAACCTGGCCCTCAGCCTTGATCGCGCGCTCCATTTCCTGCTCGCAGGCCAGGCGCGATGCGTGTTCCTTGGGCAGAAATATCATGCCGACCCCGTACTCGCCAGGAGCCGGCAAGCCGACTCCCTGGGCCGCCATCTCTTCCCGGTACAGCGCGTCGGGCAACTGGATCAGAATACCGGCGCCGTCGCCCATGAGTCTGTCGGCTCCGACCGCGCCGCGATGGTCCAGATTCTCTAGGATCTTCAGCGCATTCTTGACGATGTCGTGGGACTTGAAGCCCTTGATATTGGCGACAAAGCCCACCCCACAGGCATCATGCTCATTGGCCTGTGCGTACAGGCCATTGGTTTGTAAATGCGCTATTTCTGCTGGCGTCGCCATGGATCTTCCTATTTTCCGGGTGGGCGCATGGTTGCGCCAACGGGCCAAAAGCCGGCCTCATCCGTGCTGACCACAATATGCACGGATGGCAATTTTAGTGCGGCGCAGCATTTCCTTGAAAAATATAAAATGGGGTCAGGTTCATAATCTATTTGCAATCAGCCAGCGATGCAATAAATAGGGACAGGATATATTCGCGATCCATGTACTGTAGTTCCGACCAAAAGCGCTAGGCTACGCCGACGGTGTCCCGCTGTGGCAGTGCCGGTCTTCCCGGTCTCAACTTGGAAAGCCGCCGGCCAACATCCTTCTGTATTCCGGTAATGAAATCCTGCTCGCCCAGGGCCCAGGATCCGATGGCGGATTGGCGGATCGCCTCTTCTTCGCGGACCCCAAGGCCCGACTGGACCAGCAGTCGGTAACTGTCCTCCCGTGCAAAGGGCGTATTGCCGAGTTCCCACAACAATGGGTGCGCGCTGAGCATGTTCTCGCTGCGCAGCCCCGCATAGTGGCCATGACTTGACCAGGGATAGTCCTGCGCCTGCGCCACCAACCCCGAGCGCACCGGATGGAGATCCATATAGACCATACAGGCCAAGAGATAAGGGTTGGGCTGGACCAGGGCCGATTTGTAGCGTCCTTCCCACAAGGTTCCAGAGCGGGCCTGCGCGTCGTTGAAATAGCGCACATAACGCCGGCCGAGCATTTGCATCATGGCAGGCAGCGCATCTGCGGTCGGCGGAGTGGCGAGCAAATGGAAATGGTTGTCCATCAGCACATAGGCATGGACCGCGACTTCAAGGCCGGCAGCACATTCGCCCAATAGGTGCAGCCATTCGACCCGGTCGGCACTTGAGACAAATATGGCCTGCCGGTTATTGCCACGCTGGCTAATATGGTGCGGATAGCCTGGAACCGTCAGACGTGGAAGGCGTGCCATCTCGGAATTTCCTGAAGCCAGACTCGTCCACCATGGTAGCGCAATGATCAGAACCGGACCCTTATTTATCGTCCGATCCTGGGGGCGCTGGTCGATTAGCGCGCCCGGCGCCCTCGTCCGCCTTAGCGCACCAGGCCACCGAAGCGGGTGGCCAGCAGTTCCTGCAGTCCGAACTGCTCCAGGATTTCCAGCAGGCGATCACCCGACTTCACCTGACACCGGCCGTTGAAGCGGGCCAGGATGAGTTCGTTTTTCACGCTGTGCTCCCAGCCGACCAACTCGGTCACCGTGACCTGATACCCCGAGGCCTCCAGATACAGACAGCGCAATACGTTGCTCAGTTGGCTACCGAGTTCACGCGCATGCAGCGGGTGGCGCCAGAGTTCTGCCAGCGAACTGCGACCCAGGCGAATCGCCTTTCCTGCGTTAAGCACCCTGGCGAGTTCCGCCTGGCAACAGGGAACCAGCACCATGAACTGGGCGCGCTTTTTCAATCCAAACGCGATCGCGTCATCGGTGGCGGTGTCGCAAGCATGCAGCGCCGTTACCAAATCGATCGTCTGCGGCAGCAGGTCGGAACTCGCGGCTTCGGAAACGCTGAGATTGACGAAGGACATCCGATCAAAACCCAGACGCTGCGCCAATGCCTGCGCGCTTTGAACCAGTTCGGGACGCGACTCGACTGCAAACACCCATCCCTCGGCGCGCGCACGAAAGAACAGGTCATACAGGATGAAGCCCAGATAGGATTTCCCGGCGCCGTGGTCGGCGACACGGACGCCCAGACCACCGGCCTGGCCGGTGTTTCGTCCCTCAAGTTCGGTGAGGATTTTTTCGATGAACTGGTATAGGTGATAGACCTGCTTGAGCTTGCGCCGCGAATCCTGGTTGATCTTTGCGTCGCGGGTCAGAATATGTAATTCCTTGAGAAGCTCTATCGACTGCCCTGGCCTGATTTCCGAGAGTACGGGCTGATTCCGAGCCGCCTTGGGTTGGCCCTTCCCGTGTGGCCGGCTTGGTGGCGCTTGCTTCATCGCCTGATCTTGCCACGCGCCAGAGGCGGCGGCACCTTGGTGACATCCACGCTGCGGCTTATTCCCAGCGTGGCCCAGCCCGCATGACCCAGCTTCTGCATCGTGCGGATATTGGCCTCCAACAGCGGCTGCGCCGCGCCAAAAGCCTGCACAGCGCGGTCGATACTCGCCTCGCGCAGCAGGTGCAGGGTCGGGTAAGGCGCGCGGTTGGTGAAGTTGCCGATGTCGTCTGGCGCCGTGCCGGCAAACTGGTAGTCGGGGTGAAAGCTGGCAATTTGAACGATGCCGTCCATGGCCAGGTCAAGCAGGAGTTGGTCGGCCCGGTCCAGAAAGTCATTGAACTCGAGGAAGTCCCCCAGGCTGTCACTGAGGATCAGCAGCGTCGTGTCGCGCTCGGCGGCGTCAAGGGCCACCAAATTGCGCAATTCACGCTCAAGATCCATCAATACTTCGGCCGCGCTATCCGCGCGGGTCACGGCGTAGTGAACCTGCCCGCGCACATGCACTGCTTTGGCAAAAGGGCACAGATTCAGCCCGATGACGGCGCGCTCAAGCCACCGGCGCACATCGTTCGCGACAGCCGCCGCGAACTGCGACGGATCGTTGTTGCTCATAGCATCTCCTTGCTTGCAGTCTGTAGCGCTGCGTTGGTCAGCATAGCCAGAGCGCATGCTGTCTACGGCAACAGCCGGGCACCGGTCAGGCGCTCGTGTTCCCGCGCTGCAAAACGGTCTGTCATGCCGGCGATGTAGTCGGCCACCGTACGCTCGATCGATCGCTCCGAAATCGCACCCGGGTACGCCGAACGCTCCATGTAGGAGCCTGGCATTTCACGCGGGCACGAAAGATAGGCGGCAAACAGTTCGCGAACCACCTGCTTGGCCAGGCCCGTCGTACGCATCACCGTCGGGTGGCGATACAAGTTGCCCAGCAAGAAGATCTTCAGCGTCCTGGACTGCGCCCGCATTGCTTCGCCAAATTGCACCAGCGGCCCACGCCTGCGCACAGCGTCTAGACCGTCCGGCGGGTCGGCGTCGATCGCTCTTTGGGTAGCGGCAATCAGATCGTAGACCTGGGCGCTGAGCATGCGGCGGATGCTTTCATACAGCAGGCGCCGACCCTGCATGGCATCCTGCAATTGCGGGTATTCGCTTAGGACCTGCAGCCGGAACTCGTTGAACAAGGGCACCTCCTGGAGCTGATCGAGCGTGACGAGGCCCGAGCGCACGCCGTCGTCAATGTCGTGCGCGTTGTAGGCGATTTCATCGGCCAGATTGCAGAGTTGGGCCTCCAGGCTGGGCTGCCAGCGCTCCAGGAAGCGTCGGCCGACACCGCCGGGCTCCTCGCGTTCGAAACGCTCGGCGCTCGCGCGTGCGCAGTGTTTGAGGATGCCTTCACGGGTTTCAAAGCTCAGGTTAAGGCCGTCGAATTGCGGGTAGCGTTGTTCCAACTGGTCGACCACCCGCAGGCTTTGCAGGTTGTGCTCGAAACCGCCATGCTGTGCCATACAGTCATCGAGTGCATCCTGACCGGCGTGGCCAAATGGGGTGTGGCCGAGGTCATGCGCCAGCGCGATCGCCTCTACCAGGTCTTCATTAAGGCGCAGCGATCGCGCCACCGACCGTCCCAGCTGGGCCACTTCCAGCGAATGCGTCAGCCGCGTGCGAAACAGGTCTCCTTCATGGTTCAGGAAGACCTGGGTCTTGTAGACCAGTCGCCGGAAAGCGCTGCAGTGCACGATACGGTCGCGGTCACGCTGGTACTCGGTGCGCGTAGGCGCCGGTGCCTGCGCAACGCGACGACCACGAGACAGGACTGGATCGCAGGCGTAAACCGCCAGGTTCATACGGTGGCTTCTCGCGCATACGCGCTTGGCGCGCGTGCCACTTCGGACCCGGGTTCAAACATGGGCT
>Ga0114966_10000623_pt1 | contig 33968 bp, 26 predicted proteins | sample M_130207_XF_Meta_FD_87029 | JGI IMG/M metagenome (GOLD analysis project Ga0114966, IMG submission 87029) | Freshwater microbial communities from Lake Montjoie, Canada to study carbon cycling - M_130207_XF_MetaG | ecosystem: Environmental > Aquatic > Freshwater > Lake | place: Lake Montjoie... | reverse complement strand
GGGGGCGGGTGGGGGGGTGTGGGAAACCGGTTTTTTGGGGGGGGGGGGGGGGGTGGGGGGGGGGGGGGGGGCGTTTTCTCGCAGCCGTTATCACCGGAGCGGCATTCGATCCGCAGCGCACCCGGCGGGATTAGCGTTCTGCCTGTTCAAGCCGTCTCTGTGAAAACGAGCGAAACGCAACGACTTCTCGATTTGTCTGGCATCGGATAGGATTCCGACCACTCTTCTGATACGAGCACCATTGGGACGAATATTTGGATTACCAATGACACTTGAACACGTTCCGAATTCGGCGGATTCAGAGCGGCATGGCCTCGCCCGAATCGCTGTGCCTCTGGTGTTATTCGTGATCGCCATCGGCTGCCTGACCATCGATATTCCTACGGCACGCCTCGCCCACTGGTGCTTCGAACACCAAGGGTACGCCAAACCGATTTTCGAATGCCTCGACCGCGCCGAGGCGTTTGGTCACGCCTTTGGAGCCCTGCTCGTGATCACCACCGTGGTTCTACTGGATCCTCGAATGCGATATCGCTGGGGTTGGATTGCGGGAGGTACGTTTGGAGCGGGACTGCTTGCAAACGCAATAAAATTAGTGGTGGTCCGCACGCGACCACGGGCATCGGATTTGATCGACGGCTCGGTTTGGCAAACGTTTCAGGGCTGGATTCAACGCGAATCCAGCAGTGGCAAGCAAAGCTTTCCCTCAGGACATACGGCGACCGCCGTGGGGTTGGCGGTGGTTCTTGCCGGATTATATCCACGTGGAAAATGGCTGTTTGCGACGATGGCTACGCTTGTCGGCCTACATCGGATTTTTCATTCGGCGCATTTTCCGAGCGACGTCTTCGCCGCTGCGGGGATCGGTTGGTTGATCGGATCCTGCTGCCTTTACGGCGACAGTCGCCGCCTCAATCGTGCCGATTCCTCCGATCAACTCTCTGTCTGAACGTAGGCCCAGGCATCGTACAAACCTGCCGATGTCGCCACGACGACCCGTTTTCGTTCGTACTCCCGTCCGCTGAGTGTTCCCGGTGGAATGCCCTCAAGCCTGTCACAGCCGGCGAGGGTTGCGTCGTATTCGTCCACTCTCAGAAAATACAGTTCACCGTCGACAAGACCAGCAGGCCGAGGAGCGATCATCAACGGCTCAATTCTGGCGTAACCCGCCAGGTTCGCCGGCAGCATGCGTTCGAACTGCCCGAGGAGAAAATGATGGTTTTCGCGACCGGATCGCAGTGTGCCGAAGACAAACAAGGGGAGCGTCTGTGACAAACGAGTGTGGATCATCCTGATCTAAACTCCGAGTGTGGATGAGGTCTAACCTGGAGGCCAACGTCATGCCTCAGGAACGCGTTAAATCGTCATGGCCGTGAAGCCGCCATCAATGACCAAATTATGCCCGGTCAAAAAGCTACCCGCTTGGTTCGATGCCAACAACAAGATCCCGCCAGCAAGTTCCTCGGGCGAACCGAAACGGGCCAGAGGCGTATGTCGCATGACGTTCTCGATTCGATCCGGAGTCAGAACTTTCCGGTTTTGTTCGGCCGGGAAAAAGCCCGGTGAAATCGCATTGACGCGAATACCCCTCGGCGCCCATTCCCGCGCCAAGTTTTGTGTCAGGTTCAGTACGGCGGCTTTCGACAGGGAATACGTAAAGACTCGCGACAGCGGTGGACCGGCACTCACTGACGCTACGTTGATGATCGACGCCTTCGTCCCGCAGTCGAGCATGTAGGCCCCTAAGACCTGGCAAGCCAGTCGCACACTTCGAAGGTTCACATCCAGAATCCGCTCCCATTCTTCATCGCTGATCTCGAGAAACGGGGTCGGCGAATTCACTCCAGCGGCATTGACGAGGACGCTGGTTTCAAGGCCTGCCGACTTCAGGTGACTGACCAGAGATTCCAGTCCTGTGCGAGAGGTGGCTTCACAGGGAAAGTATTCGGCAGAGCCCGCGTTGTCACAAATTGAGCGAACACGCCCGAGACCGCGTTCCTCGTTGCGACCGACGACGACGACATGAGCACCTGCTCCGGCCAGTGCCTCGCAGAAGGCGCCACCCAAAGTGCCGGTACCGCCGATCACAACAGCCGTCCGTCCGTCCAATCCAAACAGGCTTTGAAGGTACGCAACAGCGGACATCTTGCGTCATTCCTTGTGCAGGATTGTGTGGAACGATCCGCCCGAGCATTCAGCCAATAAACTCGAGGTCAACCGGCCGAGGAATGATTTTTGCCTCATAGGCCCGCGTCAAGAGCAACGCCACAGCCTCGCGGCCACGGGTCCCAAAATCGAGTGTCCAGTCGTTGACGTACATTCCCACAAACTTGTCTGCTTGGCTCCGATCAAGATCGCGACCGAATTGCAAAGCATACGCCAGCGCTTCGGCACGATGCTCGAGAGCATATTGAATGCTTTGCTTGAGCAAGCTGGTGACTTCCTCCATCGCTTTTCGACCGAGGTCACGGCGGATGGCGTTGGCGCCGAGTGGGAGAGGCAATCCCGTATCTTTCATCCACCACTTTCCGAGGTCAACGATCAGATGAAGCCCATCATTTTGATAGGTCAGTTGCCCTTCGTGAATGATCAGACCGGCATCCACCGTCCCCGCTGCGGTCACCGCAAGAATTTCATCAAAGGGATAGACAACAGGCGTAAAGTCGTCTCCCAATGCCAATTTCAATGCGAGATAGGCCGTGGTCAATTTTCCCGGGACGGCAATTGTCTTGCCCCGAAAATCGTTCAGATCTCCTGATTGGCGAGCCACAATCATGGGGCCATAGTTGTCACCCATGCTGGCTCCGCAGGCACAGAGTGCATATTTGTCGGTCACGTAGGCATAGCCATGCAGACTGACAGCCGTGAGTTCGAGTTCGCCGCGAAAGGCCCTGTCGTTCAACGTCTGAATGTCCTGAAGCTGATGCGTGAACTGATAGTCTCCCGTCGGAATCTTATCATTTGCCAAAGCATGAAACATGAAGGCATCGTCAGGATCGGGGCTGTGGCCTACGTGGATAAGCATGGTTTTGGATCAAAAATTCAAAGGGAGAGAACGAAGATCAACGCCACCGCATTTGAACTTGCAGTCGCGACAGAAACGGATCATAGTCCCTTTGGATCGGACTGACTACGATCCGACGTGACTTGCTTGCTTCAGATTTTTTTAAAGGCAAAGCCGCCGTATCCGTGGAACGTCCGACGACGCGTCAGACATTTTCGGCTCCGCGATTGGCTACTTCTCGATATTCCGACAGACTTCATATGCCCCGTTATTGCCTTCCCGACACCACCGCCGCCCTGACGGATCGACTGATCATGGACCAAATTGGCCGAGAGCGTCGTGTTCTCGATCTCGGCTGTGGAGACGGACGGTTGTTGAGCCGGCTGCGAGACGAAGCGCAGTGCTCCGTCCAAGGAATCGAGTTGGATCATCGGGGAGTGATCGAGGCCATTTGCAAGGGGATGCCCATCATCCAAGCAGATCTTGACAGAGGTCTCGATGAAGTCCCCGATGACTCTTTCGATTTTGCCGTCCTGAGCCAGACGCTGCAGCAGGTCCGACACCCCAAGGTCCTGTTGCAACGAATGCTTCGGGTTGCCAAACAAGCCGTGGTGTTAGTACCGAACTACGGTCATTGGCGGGTTCGCCTGCAGATCTTATGGCAGGGCCGTGCCCCGATGACGGGCTCCCTGCCTTACGACTGGTACAACACGCCCAACCTTCACTTCTTGTCGATGCTCGATTTCAGAGACCTGTGTCAACAGTTGACGATTCGTGTCGTCGACGAAATCCCGATCATCCGCGGACGTTCGGCGATGGGCGCTTGGGCGGCCAATCTGCGAGCCGACAGTGCGTTGTATGTCCTCGCACAGAAGTAGCCCCGCTCGGTCGTGACGGGCGTTCCGCACCGGTGCCGATGAGGGTTGCTGAAGCCGCCCCCGTGCGGCCGCCTTCGTTAAAAACCCGCATTTTTTGGATCCTCCTTCTCCATCGCAAGGGTCTCTCATGTCACCGTCTCGAATCTCGGTTATGGGCGATCGCCTTCCGGCGTTATTCTTTGAATTACTCGGACCGGACATAGAAGTCCTCGAATGGGACGACTCTGCGGGCTCTGAAGCCGTGAAACGCGTAGTCGCCCTGATTACCTATGGTCATCCGCAGGTGGATGGGCCGTTGATGGACCGCGTACCCAATCTTCGAATCGTTAGCAATTTTGGTGTGGGTGTCGATCACATCGACTGTGACGCGGCGAAGGCACGTGGCGTGGCCGTGGGAAATACACCGGGGTGCGTGGATGCATCGACCGCCGATATGACGTTGGCGTTGATGTTGGCGGCGGCGCGCAATGTCGTGATTGGGGACCGATTCGCACGGTCTCCGGAGTTCACACACTACGACCCCTCACAACTGATCGGCATGGAGGTGACGGGCAGTACTCTTGGCATCGTGGGCCTCGGTCGCATCGGTCAGCAAGTGGCTCGACGCGCCCGAGCTTTCGACATGCGGATCCTGTATCACAATCGAAGACGTGACCCAGCCGCGGAACAGGAACTGGGAGCCACCTACTGTAGCCTCGAAGAACTGTTGCTGGAAAGCGATTTCGTGGCACTCAATTGCCCTCTGACGGTGGAAACCACCGACCTGATCGGCACCCGAGAATTTTCGCTCATGAAACCGACGGGCATTCTGATCAACGTCGCACGCGGACCGGTTGTGAATCATGAGGCTCTCTTCGAAGCGCTCACATCGCGCCGCATTGCCGCGGCAGCCATCGACGTGACCTCTCCGGAACCGCTACCGCGTAATCATCCACTTCTGCAACTCGACAATCTCATCATCACCCCTCACCTGGGGACCGCTTCCGATCGGACACGAAGACGGATGATGGAAATGACAGTCGAAAATTTAATGGCCGGTTTGCGTCACGAACCGCTGCCGGGACGGGTGGTATAATTAGCCATCCCGTGTCCAGAATCCTGACCGACAGCACAACTTTTCCCCCGTGCTGTCACGCCTCGATTTTCTTCCCAAAAACGAATCCCGTTCCTGAAGGACGGGATGTGACCGGCGAAAGGATCAAGTCCATGCGGCAGACGTTTTTTCTAATCCGTCGCAGATCCGGTCCCAAGACACCCGCCGCGATTGGGCACGCGACGGATTTCGTTTTCCGCAGTCCCGTTTTCGGAGACTAGCCATCGTGTTGCTGATCGATCACCGAAAGACGTGTTCGTAGGTCGCCTGATCAAATCCGACGACCAGCGTCTTGCCGATTTTCAGAGTCGGGGCTCGTAGTTTCCCACTGGGGCCGATGAGCAGTCCGAGCAATGTCTCGTCGTCCGGACGTTGTTTTTTCAAATCAACGTGAATGACTTTCGATCCTTTTGTGACATAGAGCTGATGCGCCTGGGAGACGAGTTGGAGCGCCTGCTCTGGCAACAGAGCGATTTTCTTGGCATCGACCTGCTCGGCAATGGTGACGTTTTCCTGAGCGAGGAATTCGGTCGCCCGACTGCAGGTCTTGCAACCTTTGCGATGATAGTTCCAATCAACCTTCGGCATTGTCATTCCTTTCCAGAGCAATTTTGCAAGACGGCAGGTCCGCCCTCGACGGGTTATGTCAACGAGATGACGTGGTTACTTAAGCGTTCATATCCCGCGTCTGTGATGCGGTAATTGTGTTCAATACGAAGACCACCGAGGCCTTCGACGTACAGACCCGGTTCGAGGGTCACGACGTCTCCGGCCATTAAGACATCGTCGCTTTCGGGGACAAGAATCGGGGCTTCGGGGTGAGCCAGCCCGATACCGTGACCGGCGTGATGTGCGAAGTGTGCGGCGAGACCGGCCTCGAGAATCGGCTGGTTGACGGCATGAAAGACATCACGGGCCTTGGTGCCCGCACGGCACACCGCTTCACCGGCACGCTGCGCCGCGGAGACCAGATCGAACAAACGCTGCTGATCCAAAGACGGCTCGCCAACCGTCAGACAGTTCGTGAAGTCCGATCGGTAGCCGTCGAGAACGACCGAATAATCCAGCGTAAACATATCGCCCGGTTGCAACTTGTAGTCCGTCGGGAGTCCACCGACTTTTGGTTTGGAACCGTTAGCAGCACGGAAGTCTCCATAGATCAAGCAGGGTCGTCCTGCGGCCGCCAGAGTGGCTGCGTGGATTTCACGAAAGATCTCGAACTCCGAAATCCCGGGCCGAATGATCTCTCGCAGACGGAGCATCCCCGCTTCGCCGGCGCGCATGCACTCTTTCAGAAGCGCGATCTCATCGGGATGTTTTTGACGGCGCAACCCGCGGAGTGTGGTTCCCAGATCGACGGCTCCTCGCTGGCCGATGTCTTTCGCTTCTCGCCGGACGGAATGATGTTCGTGATCCAGACCCAGCAACTCAAACGCACCCACCGGCAGCCACTCCGCTTCCACAGCCCCCGCACGACCGAAGAGCCGATCGGCGATCTGTTCCGTGGCCGCGAGCAACGCATGATCCCGATTGATGACCGAGTGCTGATGGTCGTACCACTTGACCATCACTTCGTCGTCAACGAACGGTACACCCGCCCGGGAACGGAGCGTGAAGTTGTCACCGAGTAGCGTCGCCCGGCCGTCTCGTTGCAGCAGCAGCCAACACCGTTCCCCCGCCGAAAACGTCAGCGGATGAACCATGAAGTTGGACAAATAGAGCACGTGCCGGGGATCGGCAACAAGCAACCATTCATACGTGTCCGGCACAGACTCCCAAAGTCGAATCCGCCGGGCGAGACAGCCTTCCTGAGTCAGCATGATGAAACGGTTTCCTGAGTGGGATCGTCAGTGAAAACGGAGGCAGGTTCTAACACTGCAATACCGTTTGAGGAGTCGTGTTGAACCTTGAATTCCGAACGGACAAGAATCGCGCGCTGCGGAGAGATGTCGGCGTTAGACCTTCCGTAACGGATGATTGTGGCTGTTGGGTTTGTGACTCGGGTGGCACGATATGACGTTTGACGACGTGGCGTATCACGTCCACAAGGGAGTGAGAATTAATGGACGCCCTCGGCCGCCAGCCAGCGTTCGGCGTCCAGAGCGGCCATGCAACCGGTTCCAGCAGAAGTAATGGCTTGACGATAATAACTGTCCGCCACATCACCGGCCGCGAACACTCCCTCGACGCTGGTATTCGTCCGGAAAGGCTGCGTGTACACCACGTAACCCTTGTCATCTGTCTGGATTTGACCCTTGAGGAAGTCCGTATTGGGTGAGTGACCAATGGCACAAAACATCCCCGCGGCGACCACATCTTCGGTGCTGTTGGTCTGCAGGTTCCGGAGACGGACACCCGTCACTCCCGACCTCTCATCGCCGAGAACCTCCTCCACTCCGGAAAACCACTTGACGCTGATTTTGGGATTTTCAATCACTCGTTGCGCCATGATCTTGCTCGCTCGAAACTCGCCTCGACGATGCACGAGGTACACGGTCGAGGCAAATTTAGCGAGATAGCTCGCTTCTTCCATGGCACTGTCGCCACCACCCACGACAACCAAAGGCTTATTTCGAAAGCGGGGAAGCGCCCCATCACAGACGGCACACGCCGAGACACCCAAATTTTTGAAACGATCCTCTGACGGCAGGCCCAGATAGTTGGCTCGAGCCCCGGTGGCGATGATGATCGACTGCGCGTCCACCGGATCGCCCTCGAGACGTCTGATGTGAAATGGCCGAGACGACAAATCGACCTCGATGACGTCGTCTGTGATCACACGCGTGCCAAAGTTCTTCGCTTGCTGACGCATCAACTCCATCAACTCCGGACCGGTCACTCCGTGGCCACCATGAGGAGCCATGAATTTTCGCTGCGATTCCGGCAATGCGGTGGCGAGATACTGAGACAAATTGCCACCAGGAAAACCCGGATAGTTTTCCACCTCGGTTGTCAGAGACAGTTGTCCGAGTGGCAATGTGCCCTGCATTCGATTTTCTTCGGTCAATGCCCCTTCAAAAACAAGGGGTTCCAAATTGGCTCTGGAGGCATAGATTGCGGCCGCCCATCCCGCGGGACCAGACCCAATGATGACTACTCGTTCCGTCACGCTGCGACTCCTCAAATGGACGACCGATTTTTTCGAAACTGCTGGGGTGCGGGTGCACGATACCTCTGCTAGAACGGACCGGCAACCGAGTCTTTTGGTGGCCCACACAATCGCTACCACAGAATGGCAAACGCCGGGCGCCAGACCCGAACGGGATCCTGATCCGTGATTGGCCCCCGCTGCCTAAAAAACTCTTGGTTCCAACGGCATGTGTGGTGATTCAAAATCCACCATCGTCGCCTGCCAAAAAACGTCTGCGAGGAGTCCTTGGGGTGCTCTCCCAAAGGCAGAGGAGTCATCGTTGATGGCGATGCCGAGTACTGGACGTCATAATTTTAGACGATGGTGGTGAGACTCTCCGGCGGTCTGTGCAGAGTGGCCGCGAACTGTTAGAATGCGGCACCCAACTTCGGTTTTCCGACAAGCGTTGGGTAATGGATCGATTATTTGGGGTTTCGGCACCGCACTGCGGCGTCGGCTCCACAATTACAGAGCGAGGTTGAGCGAACCGATGGCCACCGTTTTCGAGGTGTCTGCGGCCTCACGCAAGGCGGATCGTAGTCCGGCCGCGGAGACTGCTGTTTCCTCAGACAATGTCACAGATGTGCCCGTCGTTGTGATGGATCCGCAGGAACTCGACGAATGGATGGAGTCTGTCGATGACGTCATCCAACGACACGGAGCAGAAGCGTTTAGCCGACTCCTGACCCGCTTATATTCTCGCGCTCAGGCTCTCGGTGTTCCGGTTGTCCCATCCATCACCACCGCCTATATCAACACGATTCCTGCAGAAGCCGAACCGCTGTTTCCGGGTGATCGGGTCGTGGAACGAAGACTCCGAAGTATCATCCGTTGGAATGCCATGGCGATGGTCGTTCGGGCGTACCGCACCGGATCCGGCGTTGGGGGCCACATCTCGACGTTTGCCTCATCCGCCACACTGGTGGAAATGGGCTTCAACCACTTCTTCCATGCGCGGACAGCCAACCACACAGGGGACTTGATTTACTTCCAAGGGCACTCGTCTCCGGGAATGTATTCACGCGCGTTTGTCGAAGGCCGCTTGACCGAAGACAACCTCGTTCAATTTCGTCGCGAACTTCCGCGTGGAACGGGACTGTCTTCGTATCCTCATCCGTGGTTGATGCCCGATTTTTGGCAGTTTCCGACGGTCTCGATGGGGCTGGGTCCCATTTGTTCAATCTATCAGGCTCGGTTCCTGCGCTACTTGCAGCACCGCGGACTGCTCGACACTTCCAAATCGCACGTCTGGGCATTTTTGGGAGACGGGGAAATCGATGAGCCGGAATCGCTGGGAGCAATCACACTGGGTGCCAGAGAATCGCTCGATAATCTGACCTGGGTCGTGAACTGCAATCTGCAACGACTGGACGGACCGGTTCGCGGCAATGGCAAGATTATTCAAGAGCTGGAAGGGGTCTTCCGCGGAGCCGGCTGGAATGTGATCAAGATTGTTTGGGGAAGCGACTGGCAGCCGCTGTTCGATGCCGACAACAATGGCCTGCTGGTCCAGACTCTTGGCGAAGTGGTGGACGGTCAGTTTCAGAAATACAGCGTGGAGACGGGTGAGTACATTCGTCACGATTTTTTTGGTCGCCATCCCGATCTGTTAAAACTCGTGGAAAATCTGAGTGACGAACAGATCCGCAACCTCCGTCGTGGCGGGCACGATCCGATCAAGGTTTATGCGGCGTACAAGGTCGCCACTGAGCATAAGGGAGCTCCGACGGTGGTCTTGGCTCACACCGTCAAGGGATTTGGTTTGGGTGAAGCGGGCGAGGGGAAGAACACGGCACACCAAACGAAGAACATTGAAGAGCCACTGCTGCTTCAATTCCGCGATCGATTCAACTTACCGCTCAGCGACGAACAGGCAAAGTCGGCGGCGTTTTATCGGCCACCGGCGGACAGTCCCGAGATGAAATACCTCCATGAGCATCGACAGAAGCTCGGCGGCTATCTGCCCGTGCGGATCCCCACCACAGAACGACTGACGATTCCGAGCATCGGCGAGTTTCTCGAGGCCACAAGCGGCGCTGGAAAGGATTGGTCAACAACCCAAGTCCTCGGCGCGATCCTTCGCTGGTTGATGCGTGACAAGAACATCGGCAAGCGCATTGTTCCGATCATTCCTGACGAGGCCCAGACGTTCGGCATGCAGGCTCTGTTTGCCACCTTCGGCATCTATTCCAGCAAAGGACAACTGTACACACCCGTCGATGCCGGTCAGCCAATGTCCTATACCGAGTCGACGACGGGACAGATCCTCATGGAAGGGATCAACGAAGCGGGAGCGATGTCGTCATTCGTCGCCGTCGGCACGGCTTATGCCAACGTCGGGCTGAACATGATTCCCTTCTATGTTTACTACTCGATGTTCGGATTTCAGAGGGTGGGTGACCTAATCTGGCTCGCGGCAGATTCACGCTGCAAGGGCTTTCTGTGCGGAGGCACATCGGGACGGACGACGCTCAACGGTGAGGGTCTGCAGCATGAAGACGGTCATAGCCAATTGATGGCCAGTACCGTCCCGAACCTGTTGGCTTTTGATCCCGCGTATGGCTACGAGTTATCCGTAATCGTGCAGGATGGGCTGCGACGGATGTACGCAGACGGTGAGGACGTTTTTTACTACCTCTCTGTTTACAACGAATCCTATGTCATGCCCGACTCGATGCCGGTCGGCGTCGAACGGGGAATCGTGAAGGGACTGTATCCACTCAACCCCACCGTTCCCTCAGCGAAACGAGCGAAACGACCGCAGCTTCTTGGCAGTGGACCGCTGCTGAAAGAAGTCCTTCGCGCTCAGAAGCTGCTGGCAGAAAAGTACGGCATCGAATCCGATGTCTGGAGCGTGACCAGTTACAACGAACTGAAGAGAGAAGCTCAATCTATCGCTCGTTGGAATCGACTTCATCCCGAACAGAAGCAACAGACCAGCCACATCGAGGACTCATTCCGTGGCCTCCAAGGTCCGTTTATTTCCTCGAGTGACAATGTCCAGCTTGTCGCCGAACAGATTCGACCTTATGTTCCCGCTCACTATGTGGTTTGTGGGACGGATGGATTTGGGCGGAGCGAGTCACGCGAAGAGTTGCGACGTCACTTTGAAATCGATGCCGAGTCGGTGGCGTATACCACGCTGGTGGCGCTCGGCAGCGAAGGTCGTTTCGACGTCAAAAAATTGCCTCAAGCGTTAAAAGATCTGGGAATCGATCCCGAAAAAGTCGATCCGGCAACCGCCTGATTGATTATTCAGCCGGCGGACGTTGTCAGAGTGTTGCAGCCCATAAAGGCAAACAGAGAGACCGATTTTTCGGTCGTTAGTCCCGCGAAATCCATGAGCTGCAAGGCTAAAACTAAATCTAAGGTCTGATGGGCCAAGCCCCCTGTGAGAGAGTGACGATGACCATCGAATTCAAAGTCGATAACTTAGGTGATGGCGTGAAAAGTGCCGACGTGGCCGCGCTGCATGTTGCTGCCGGTGATGTGATTCAAGCCGGGCAAATCGTCGTGGAATTGGAGACGGACAAAGCCGTCATGGAAGTCCCCTGCCCCCATGCGGGAATGATCGGCAAGCTGCTGGTCAAAAAGGGGGACACCGTATTACCCGGTCAGGCAATTTTCGAGATGGAACCCACGACGGCCTCTGGCGGAAGTCTCAACGGAGGAACCCGGTCGAGTCCGGCGACGGCAGTGGCCAACGCCCCCTCCAAGGTGGTCACCGCCGTCCGCACGCTGCCTGCCGTGACCCGAGGATCGAGTTTGCCATTGCCGGCGGGCCCGGCCACAAGACGCCTCGCACGCGAACTGGGCCTGAATTTGGCCCACATTCCCGGAACAGGTTCTGGGGGACGGATCACTTTGGAAGACGTGGCACGTGCGCTGTCGACAACGGGGGTCGGAGGCGGCCGCGGTCTGATCGAACCGCCGTTGCCGGACTTCTCGCTCTATGGCCCGGTGGATCGTCTGGCCTTGACCAAACTGCAAAAGACGGCGGCAAACAATCTCTGCTTGGCTTGGCAAAACATTCCACACGTGACCGTGAATGATCAGGCGGATATCACCGAAACCGAAGCCGCCCGCAAGCATATCGTCGCGACGGCGATCAAGGGTTCGCCGAAGGTGACGATGACCGTCATCGCCCTCAAGGCACTCGTCGCCTGTCTCAAAGAGTTTCCTCAATTCAATGCCAGCTTTGACTCCGCAAAATCCGAAGTGATCCTAAAACGCTACTATCACATTGGCGTTGCCGTCGATACGCCGAACGGCCTCGTCGTGCCGGTGATTCGCAATGTGGATCAAAAAAACATCCTGCAATTGGCCGGCGAACTGTCTGAACTCGCGGCCAAGGCCCGAGATCGAAAGTTGCAAGTCAGCGAGATGCAGGGGGGCACGTTCACGATGACCAATCTCGGAGGTCTTGGATGTACCTCGTTCACACCGATCATCAACTTCCCGGAAGTCGCCATTCTCGGGATGTCCCGCAGCCAAAAACAACTCCACTTGGTGGACGGTGAAGTCACCGAACGTCTGATGCTTCCGTTGTCGCTCTCTTTTGATCACCGAGTCATCAATGGAGCCGATGCCGCTCGATTCACCACCAAACTCGTACAAATGCTCGGCGATGCCTTTCGCTTGTTGATCGAGTGCTGAACGGTTTCGACCCGCCAGCGATTCGGAATTGTCCGGCACGATTGGCACATCGATCACCCCCTTCAGCACACGGTCGCACGCCGGGAATCGCCCCTGAAACGTCCATTTTGTGATTTCTGTGTTTGCCAACAACTTTGAACTTCCCTGCGGGGGTTCTCGCGAGGCGACGACCGATCCTCTCTGAAGAAGCCGTCGTTTTGATCGATCTCCGCTCTGTTTTTGTTTTTTTGACACCCCTTGAATTTTTTGAGATGGAATGACATGGCAGACTCGAAGATCGAACTCTTGGTCCTTGGTGGTGGCCCCGGTGGCTATCCGGCGGCTTTTGAGGCAGCCGATCATGGGCTGAAGGTCCTGCTGGTTGATGAGGGCGCCCGACCGGGGGGTGTCTGTCTTAATCGGGGCTGCATTCCCTCCAAGGCACTGCTGCATCTCGCCAAGCTGATCAACGAATCGCACGACTCGGTCGAGTGTGGCCTGACGTTTGGCAAACCGAAGATCGACCTCGCCAAACTTCGTGATTTCAAGAACGGCGTGATCGGCAAACTGTCCGGCGGGATCAGCGAACTGTGTCGGGCCCGCGGAGTCACGTTGGTCAGCGCTCGAGGAACGTTTCTCGACTCACACACGATCGAGTTAAAACATCCGGACGGCCGAATCGAGACGATTGGCTTCGAAAAGGCGATCATCGCCACGGGCTCGTCACCGGCCATACCACCGCTATTTCAACTGGGCGACCCGCGCGTGATGGACTCCACCGGCGCCCTCGAACTCGCCGCCATCCCTGGCTCGCTGCTCGTCGTCGGTGGCGGTTACATCGGCCTTGAAATGGGAACTGTCTACGCCGCGTTGGGTTCGAAGGTGACCGTCGTGGAACTCACAAGTGGCCTTCTCCCCGGAGCCGATCGCGATCTGGTCAAACCACTCCAAAAACGGCTCGAAAAGCAGTTTGCAGCGCTCCATTTACAGACGAAGGTGGAGGCACTGAAGGCCACCAAGACCGGAATCGAAGCCACTCTGACCGGTGAGGGCGTGGCCCCCAAGCAGACGTTCGACCGGGTTCTGATTTCCATCGGACGTCGGCCGAACAGCCAAGGTCTGGGATTGGAAAAGACGGGCGTGACGGTGGACGAGAAGGGTTTCATCACGGTCGATGGGCAACGCCGCTCAACAGTGCCACATATTTTCGCCATTGGTGACATCGCGGGTGAACCGATGCTGGCCCACAAGGCCACGCGTGAGGCCAAGGTTGCCGTGGAAGCGATGATGGGCGGACATGCCGAATTCGACAACATCGCCATCCCAGCCGTCGTCTTCACCGATCCCGAAATCGCCTGGTGCGGGCTGATGGAGCACGAAGCCGCCGCCCGCAACATCGAAGTCAAAGTCGTCAAATTTCCGTGGACGGCTTCCGGCCGCGCAACAACTCTGGCTCGTAACGAAGGTTTGACAAAACTGATCATCGACCCCAAAACTGAACGTATCCTCGGTGTCGGATTGGTCGGAGTGAATGCCGGAGAAATGATTGCAGAGGCGACACTAGCCGTCGAAACGGCTGCTGTTGCTCGCGATCTGGCGGAGACCATTCACGCCCACCCGACTCTTAGTGAAACGCTGATGGAAGCCGCCGAGAGCGTCTTCGGACAAGCCACACATTCCTATCGTCCAAAACGCTGAATGTCTGTGGTTCGTCAACGACCCTGCCACGAAAGAGTGTTCCGACAGATCGACATTTTTTTGCAAAAGACTGCCGGAGATCGGCGAACTCCGATGGGATAAGTTTCGGAGAGGTGTGATGTTCTTCGGAGGCCTCCCCCGCCACGTCGAAATTCGCTTCAGACTCGATGCGGACACGGAGGGCCACTCCGGCTGATGAAATCCGGCCCGCGCGTTGACACGGGGGATCGCGCAACACCGGCAGCGTACGAACTCGGTCCTCACGCCGTCTGTGACGAGGAACCGATCGCTGGTCGAGACGCATTCTTGCTGTCGCCGAACGGGGGTCACCCGGATTTTGAGGCACGGCTGTTGGTGATCCCCTGATGGTGTTTCAGGCTCCTGTCCCTTGAATACTTGAGCTGCTGACCCGAGGATGCTCGAACTGTCGAGCTCCGCACGCCCCCTTTCTCTGTTCGAGGTCTTCACCTGTGAACCCACACACTGACCAACCCCGTTTTGCTGTGTTGATTGATGCCGACAACGCCCAAGCTTCGAGTATCGTGACTTTGCTGGGAGAAATCGCCAAGTATGGGGTGGCGAGTGTCAAACGCGCCTACGGCGATTGGACCACCTCGCGACTCAACAGTTGGAAGGGAATGCTGAACGAGAATGCCATTCAGCCCGTTCAGCAGTTCGGATACACAAGTGGCAAGAATTCGACCGATGCGGCGATGATCATCGATGCGATGGACCTACTATACGCCGGCCGTTTGCAGGGGTTTTGCCTCGTTTCGAGTGACAGCGACTTTACGCGTCTGGCGACGCGTCTGCGGGAATCCGGCATGACGGTAATGGGTTTCGGTGAGAAAAAAACGCCGAGGGCCTTCGTCGGAGCCTGCGACAAATTTGTCTACACGGAAATTCTGGCCACCGCAGATGACCCGACGGAGACCACCTCGACGGCGTCCGTTAGCAGGAAGTCGGGTAAAGAACTGCGCACCGATTCGACACTCGGAAAACTCCTCCGTGCCGCCGTCCTGTCCTCTGCCGACGAAGATGGTTGGTGCTACGTCGGACGGATTGGTAGCTACATTGCTAACCAAGCCCCCGACTTCGACCCGCGCAACTATGGCTACTCAAAACTCAGCCAATTGCTGGCCGCGACAGAGGTTTTTGAGACTCAATCGCGGGCCACGAAGTCAGGACAAGCCCAAAAATACATGCGGCCGATTCAGTCCAAACAGGCGGCCAAACCGCGGAGTTGATCTGAAGAATTGTGATCACACGCCCGATCCTCGCGGCCAGAGGCCTGGTCCTCATGCGCCCGGGGAGGCCCGCCGCTCGCAGTCGATTCCCAGAGATGCGGCTGTGACATCGCTCTCTCAGGCCGACGGATTTTCTACTCCGGATTGCCGGCGTGGCCACCAGCGGGGTGACGTCAGACAAACGACGACCACAACGAGATAGAACACCCACGCCACCCACGGGTAATTTCGAATTCCGTTCCACGAATCGGCCGGCCACTTGTTTTGGAACCAGAGTTGGACGCGATCGCGCAACCCGGGGGAAACCCAACCGGGAACCTCGCGAGCGTGCGACGTTTCGTAAACGCTCTCAATGGCTACACGATCGGCTGCCACTGAAACCGACTCGAGCAGTTGGTCTCGCTGTTGCGTTGTCATCTGGCCGACAAACGTGAGCCGCCCGTTGTCGTAATGCACGAACTCTCGCCACTCCGCTGGCAGGAGAGACGTATCCAGCGGCGACATGGCGACGTGGGTGGCCCGCCACTCGTGCGCCCAGTGATTGTTGAGACTGATGTGCTGCGAGCGAACGCAGTAGCTGGCCAACTCACGGTCACCAATCATCATTTCAGCCGACGTGAACGCCAGAATTCCGGCACCGACACAGACCAGCCACTGGAATCGATTCATTAGCCGAGCCACTAACTCGCTGCAAGTCATGATAATGGCGATGGAAACAAGCAACCCCATCAGTAACAGGAGAGGGTCGCCGTGACCGGCTCCCGCAACGGCCAACATGTTGTCGAGGCTCATGACAAAGTCGGCGAGAAAAATCATCTTCACCGCGGCAAACATGCTGTTGGCCGCTTTTTCCGCCGTCACTGCGGGCTCCGCTTCATTGACCAGCAACTTGCAGGCGATCCACGCCAGCATGATCCCGCCAACCAACCGCAATCCCGGAATCATCAGCAAAAATGACATCACGAGCGTAAAGAGGATTCGCAAAATGATCGCCACCGCACCGCCCCACAGGATGGCCCGGCGACGCTGATGCTCCGGTAGCCTGTGGGCGGCGAGTGCGATCACAACCGCGTTGTCTCCCGAGAGAACGATGTCGATAAGAATGATCTGCAGGACGGAAAGAACGTAAGTGAAAGTCATAACCCGTGAAAATCCTCAACAACTTGTAAAAAACTCGATTACCGCAGACCGATCATGATCCGCCTTTTCAACCCCTCGAACGCGGTGTATGGCATCCGCTAAAGGATTGCCGTCACCATCCGAGCGACATATTGGTTTCCACGGCGCGCTGAGCTTCGTGAAGGTCCGCCCCCGTATCCTGCATGTACAGACGGATGGCATGAACCTTATCGCCTTTGGCACGGCTGATACATTCACGGGCATTCTCACACGGTTCAAGCGGACCCTCGATTCCCAGCATTCTTTTCGAAATGACCCAAACATCACGGGGTCGCTTGGCCACTCGCTTGATTTGATCTTCCGGATAGTTCTCGTGAGCGACCGCCTCGGCTGCCGCCTGATCGCTGGCCCATGCGATGAGGATGTGCGCGTTTGTCTCGATCTCGTACAAAGCCATGGTTTTACCTCAATTTCTAGGAAGGACACCTTCTAGGAACGACACCATTGGACACAAACCTGAAATTCACCTTCCGCTGAAACGGGGGAGGGTGAGGCTCTGAGTGAGCCGCGTGCGCAAAGACCGACGAACGCTTTGACCGCTCTCAAATCCCTTTTTCTAACCGGCAATGACGTTACAACGTGTGATCGAGAAAAGCACCGACCAGTCACGATTCGGACCCGCACACAACGACTCCACGGCGAGTATACCAAAGGGACATCAAAAAGTGATCGGCGGCACGAGACCAATCAAAGCCACTCCCGATTTTAATCACCGAGTGGATGCCTCGCTTCCTCAACGAAATCGGCCGGGCTACAGTGAAAGCAAACTTCGAAGGACCGAGGGATCACCTGATGTCTCTCGGACGGCTGAATCCTAAAGGACACGTTCATGGTTTGGATCTGGGGATTCGGACTCTTGGCAGTTATCATATTTGTCGGTGCATTGTCTGCAATTCCTCTGGCGACACGTTGGAGACGGCTGGAAACTATTTCCGCCGTGAATCTCTTTCACCGGCAACGGAAAGTATTGCAGGCCCAGTTCCTCGACAGGGCACGGGCCTTGGGCAAGCCGCGCGGGCTACGGTGGATCGACTGCGACTGGATTGATGCGGTGACGTTTGCGCGCGATCGCAAGACGAATCTTCTGGCGGCGTTCGCTGGCATCAACATCCGGTTCGAAGCGATTGAGGGGGGCGATATGGAAGATGTCGAAGCCGTCAGCACAATTCGAGATGCCGTGGCGGTGTTTCACTTTCACGCGGGAACCTGGGGCACAGGTGGTAAGGCATTGTTTAACATGAATCCCGCAGAAGCCATCGACCGACTTGTTGAACAGTTTGAGCCGCTGACGGACACAAACACTCAGCGTACTCCTCGGAGTGAGAGTCTGCTAAAAACAGCGAAAGGGAGGCTCGATCGCCAATCCGGATGAGTTTCAACTGCGGAGAGTGATTGCGGCTGAGCGAAATCTTGACAATTCTTCTGGGCCTGTTTCAGCAGGCGGCGGATGTCGCGCCTGTCTAGCAGAAACGCGACATTTTCCAGATCCATTTGAGGAGTATTTTGTTCCATGACTATGGTTCATCGTCAATGTTGGAGCTTTCATTCGGCGGGTCGGATTGTGTTTGGTTCGGGCTCGGTCGCACGCCTGGCGGAGTTCCTGGATCCTTGGAAACCGACGCGGGTCCTGATTGTCACGGACAGAATGCTGGTTCAAGCGGGGGTCGTCGACCGAGTCGCAGCGCCACTTCTCGCGGCAGGATTGGACGTCAGCCGCTTCGAAGGGGGCCAGCCGGAGCCTTCCTGTGCCATTGCAGAGGCCGCGTTCTCGGCGGCCAAGACCCAACGCCCTGATGTGATTGTGGCCGTCGGTGGCGGCAGCAATATGGACGTGGCCAAGGTTGTGGCGGCAATGCTCACTCACGGAGGAAGCTATCGAGATTATTTTGGATATGGCAATATTCCGGGAGCGATTTTGCCTCTGGTCTGTGTGCCGACCACAGCCGGTACGGGCAGCGAAGTCTCTCATGCCGCAGTGCTGACCGATACCGCCAATCAGATGAAAGTCAGCATCCTGAGCCATTATCTGCGACCGGCCCTCGCCGTCGTGGATCCCCAACTGACGCTGACCTGCCCCCAACGACCGACGGCGGACAGCGGAATTGATGCCCTGACACATGCCATCGAAGCCATGACTGCGGCACACTTCCACGAACTCGAGATCGCTGCCGACGAGCCGTTTCCCTATGAAGGCAAACAACCGATTGGTGACTGTCTTGCCGAAAAGGCGATTGAACTCGTCGGACACCACTTAGTCACAACCGTTGCTGAGCCGACAAATCTTCCGGCCAGAGAGGGAATGGCACTCGCCGCAACACTGGCTGGCTTGGCATTCTCCAACAACGCCGTGGCGTTGGTCCATGCCTTGGAATATCCGGTGGGGGGAGCACTCCACTGCTCGCACGGGGCTGGCAATGGCCTGCTGCTGCCCCATGTCATGCGCTACAACTTAAAAACACGTTTGCCGGAATTTGCACGCATCGCGCGATTGCTGGGCGAAGACACACACGGGTTGTCGCTGGAACAGGCGGCCGGCCGGGCGGTGACTGCCGTCGAGAGATTGAGCGTCGCCATCGGCATTCCACAAAGGATTCGCGATCTCGGTGGAACAACCGAACAACTTCCCACCTTCGCCGCCAAATCGTTTGCGATCAAGCGTTTAATGGTGCTCAATCCCCGGCGCCCGACCGAGGCGGATCTCTTGGAGATTTTGCAGGCCGCGTATTAATCCAACCGGATTCTGAGTCGCCAGATTCATTTCGGTGGAGCCGGCAGTGCCTCATAACCGCTGCGGGGCGGACTGCGGCGTGGTGTATTCGCTGAAACGGGAATGGGTGAACTGGCCGAGGCCGGAAGCTGACGAACGACTTCCTCCGGCGACTGGGGGATTGGCGCCGGTTTGGCAGACGTTCCACCCGTCACTGCCGCCAAAATCACCGGCTGATACTTGGACCAAGAATTTTTCCAGTCCGAGCCGACATTCAACTGAATGGAAAGAACGCCCGTCTCCAACGTCCCGTCGGCAAAGTCCTCGAGCGAACCGGGGACTTGATGAATGTCCAACGGATGGATGTTAACCTCGTACAGGCGTTGCAGTTCCTTGGCCCTCTGTTTCGCCGCCGGATTGTAAGAGATCGTCGTTCGATTGCTGGTCGATTTCAGATGAATCACACATTGTGGCTGGAATGTCTTGAGCGTGTCGACGAGCGTTCGGGTCTCGGCTTCGGTCGCCGGTTTGGATCCTGAGGCGTTGCCGAGTTGGGGCCGATCACGACGACCGGGAAAGTTCCGATTAATGAGGATGCCGTGTGAGTTTTCCGAAACCTTTTTGGTCAATCCATCCGGATTGCCCGCGCGAAAAATTAAAAGTTCCTGCGTCTCGATCAAGATCGGACGTTCCGCCACTTGACCGGCCAGTTCGTCGATCCAGCGCACGGCAATCCGGTCCGCTCCATCAAGGCCGGCGACGATCACTGTTCGTGCACCCGGATTGCCCAAACGACGAATATGCATCGGACGTCCCTGCGTCGTCTTGCCGGCAATCGTCCAATCGGTCGTCGTCTCCGAAATGGCCGAAACCGCTCGTACCAAGGAGGACGGCGGCAAATCTTCGTTCTGCGTGGCGCGGTCGATGATTTCTGCCGGCATCGCTCGTTCGGCCCCTGTCGAAATTTGTTTTTGCTTGACGCTCTGGATCGTTGTCGCCTGTTGGACCACCAGAACCCTCTGGCTAGGATCGACGGCAGCGACGTGATCCGGAGTGCGACTGGCCATTGCCGCCCATGCGGGGGGATGGGACACGCTCCACAACTCACCGTCGTTTAAGGCCAACTCCAACGGCGGCCGCAAGGCCGTCGGTTGTGTTGCGGAGTCCCGCTCGAACGGGTGATTGACAAAGCGAAATCCCAGAGTGGCAACAACAAGAGTCACAGCGGCAATTAAATAACGCACGAAAGTCTCCAATCTCGACACGGGGAAGCGTCGTGTGGAAAAAATGAACAGCTCAGCAGTGCAACTCCCTTTGCCCAAGCACAATCCTTTAACCATTCAAAACCGGCCTCAGAATTCAATCTTCATCAATTCCCAGCCTGTATTTCATCTGATCGAACTGCCGCACGAAATCGTCGGTCGAGGAATGAACATGTTCCGCTTCGGTAATGAACTTGATGTCTTCGCAGCAGGGCAGACCGTAGTCGTCAAGAATGTCTTCGAAGTCGACCAGTTCGTGGCCGTATAAAATCAGCAACTTGTGTTCATCAAGCTGAATTTCGAGCGGGATGTTTGGGTTCAGGACGGCGATACCTGTACAGCCGTCATTCAACAGCAAATTTTCAAAATCATAGAGCGTGCTCTTAAGCACAGACAGGTCGATTTCTTCACGATACAGGTCGGTGTGACCACCGGGGCGTTGATGACTGGTCTCCAGCACCAAATCCACCGTCGGCCCCAAAGGCTCTAAGAGTTCAAAAAACAGGTCCATCAGTGTTTCGCGACTTGCCGACGCCATGATCACCGGAATCTTGATCTTCGATTCCCGATCTTGGTAGGCATCGTGCCGATAACCGGGCTGAGGCATGACCTGAACGTCATAGGACGGCCGAACGGCACCGGTCAGGTTAAAGCCTCCGTAACGCGCAATTTTCAAATGCGTTTCCAGCTGCTCTTCGCTGAGATTCGCAAAACTACTGGGACCGCGTCTTGGCTCGTCATCACGATACGTATTTTTACAAAACCGTTTCAAGAAGCCCATCTCTTTATATCTCCCCTTCCAGACGTGTCAGCCGACTTCGGCAATCCGTGAAACGCAGGCTTTCCGAACTTTGATTTTCCTTGGATGTGGCGAACAGCCCCTGTGTCGAGAGGTGGAAAGTCGGATAACTCTAGCACGAGTTTTTTGACTTTTATTGAAACGCTTGCCGGCACACGGGATTTCCAGACTCGGTCTCCTTATTCCGGCCATGCAGACAGGCTGTGTCATGTTTATCAATTAGAAAACAGTCGTCGCGCACGGCGGATAACAGGAACGGGCAAGCTCTGTCGCCGGTCCATCCTAAACGCAGCAGACGAGGAACCATCGCTTCAGGGAGGACTCTGCGGATTGGTGCGGCTCGGGCGCCGGACAGATCCTCGATGCAATCACTGCAAACCTCCTGGCTAGCAGATCTGGGCCTGATCCAGACGCCGAACCGGACAACGTCCCGCGTTGGCGATATGATCTCATGCACGCGCCATCCCATGCCGGATGAGTTCTAGAACACAGGGCCTGTTTTGAGGACCGTAGGAATGACTGACCCACAGGGAATCCGTGACGGTTTTGCCAGCCGCTTGATGCGGTCACGCCGAACGCTCTTGGCCGTCTCATTGTTAGTGGCAAGCCTCGGCGAATGCGTCGCGGCCGCAGACTCGAAACCGGCTGAGGCAGGGACTGCGGAGACGTGGCAGGTGATCCATCTCAGTGGGCAACGGATCGGCTATTCGTATTCGAAGACAGAGGCGATTCAAGAGAGCGAAACCCAAGTCCTGCGAACGGTCTCCGAATCCCACATGACGATCAAGCGTTTCGGCCAATCACTGGTGATCCAACAGACCATGGAAACCGTAGAAACCGAAGCTGGCGATCTGCTCCGTTTCCGATTTCAAACGGACAATCCCCCGGCCAGTACGAGTACCACCCACGGAACGGTTCACGGCTCGGAATTGCGATTGGCACAGACGGTCGATGGCCAGACGAAAAATTCCGTTCAAGTCTGGAGACCCGACGTGAAATCGCCCGGCTATCAGGAACGTGTGCTGCAGCGGTCACCCCTTCAGCCGGGTGACAGGCGATCGTTTGAAGCATTCGTCCCCGACTTTAGCCAAGTGGCCACGATTGTCCTCGTCGCGGTGGATTGGGAGAACACGCCTCTGTTACAGGGGCCGGAAAAAAAATTACTGACGGTGAAGATGACTCAATCGCTGCTGCCTGGCGTCGTCCTGATCGGCTCAGTCGATGAGCATGGCCAGACGCTGAAGACCTCAACCCGCATGCTGGGGACAACCCTAGAGACCTTTCAGGTCACCCGGGATCAGGCGTTGAAAGCCATTGAAGGCTCGGAACTCGATCTCGCGGTCAGCACGTTGATCAAGGTCCCACGGATTCGCCATCCTCAGCAAACGAAAAAAGTGGTTTACCGTGCGACCACTCTCGGCCAAAATCCTCTGGAAATACTCCCCACAGGCGAGACTCAAACGATTACCAAGACGGGGGCAGAGACGGCCGAACTGACGGTGATCTCCGTACCGATCCCCGCTCAGGCGACCATTGAACCGGTCGACGGGCGATTCACAGCCGCCTCACAGTACCTGCAGCGCGACGACGTCATCGTGCAACAACACGCCCAGAAGGGGGCGGGCGACGAGACCGATCCTGCACAGATCGCTCGTCGCATGGAGAGCTACGTCCACACAGCGTTGACCAAGAAAAACTTTTCGACGGCGATGGCCTCCGCCGGCGAAGTGGCCAGAACCTTAGAAGGAGACTGCACCGAACATGCGCTGCTGCTGGCCGCAATGCTCCGGGTCAAGGCGATTCCGTCGCGCGTGGCGGTGGGACTGGTCTACGTCGATTCGCTTTCCGCATTCGGCGGACATATGTGGACCGAAGCCTGTCTCAACGGCCACTGGATTCCTCTCGATGCCACACTCGGACGGGGAGGAACGGGGGCGACACATCTCAAATTGTCGGATTCCAGTTTTTCCGACGATGGAACGGCACCGATCGCCTGCTTCGCACCACTCATGTTGATCATCGGGCACCTGCAGCTGGAGATCCTGTCCGTGGAATAGCGTTGAGCCTGTCACGGATCGCCGACGGCTGCTCTGCCGTTGCACTTTTTACACATTTTGCAATGTGCAACAATTACAAAATACCGTTTCCGCTGGCCACAAAAAAAGGGCCTTTAATTGCACGCTGATCGTTAGGCTTTATTGAATAGCAACTTGCGTTATCACGCAACAATATTTCCACAGGAAACGGGAATTGGCACGAGTCGTGCTTATTCATTGGATTGTCAAACGAGCCAATACTCGAACGAACTCACGGGGCGGTCATTCGACACAAACCGAGATTCTTAATTTCCTGCCGGCCCGAGGGAGACGGGCCACGCTCCGCTCACAGCACACATCAACAATACCTTGCCCATTCAGGCCGGACCGTTCCCGCAACGATCCGGCCTCTCGCCTTCTTTGGATTGCAAAAAAGAGGGAGACGGGGGTCGATCGTGATTGGGGACAGGGGCCTCGATTGTGACCGTCATGGATCAAATGTGGTCCCATGGAGTATATTCCGAGGGTCCGGTGGTGGAGTCGACTTTGCCATCGTGACGCGTGACATCATGCCAGCGCCCGCACGGCGGACGTCGTTTGCGAAATAGAAACAACGCACACTCAGTCCGCCAGAAAACGTCTCCTCGAACACCGGCCTCCGTGGCATTGCAGATTCGAAATTCATTCCCGCAGAGCAAGGTAGATTCCATTGGCAGAGCCCATCCGTGATGACATCAAGATTCAGCGCAGAACGGCGGTGTTGGTCTCTGTTCCCGATCCTCATCGCCAACTCGGCCGGGAACATGCTCTCGACGAACTGCAGGGATTGGTCAAAACCGCGGGGGTCAAAGTCGTCGGAACCCTTGTGCAAAACCGCGAGCGACCTCATCCGGCCACCTGCCTCGGCAAGGGGAAGGTTGACGAATTAAGGGAGCTGGTCGATGCCACCGATGCCGAGTTGGTGATTTTTGACAACAACCTGACTCCGGCTCAGGGACGCAACCTGGAACAAGCGACGCAACGAATCATCGTTGACCGCAGCGAGTTGATCCTGGATATTTTTGCGACGCACGCGAGAACCCACGAATCGAAACTGCAGGTGGAACTGGCTCAACTTCAATATACGAGAACGCGTCTGAAACGGATGTGGACTCATCTGGAAAGAATCGAAGGCGGGATCGGAGCCAGTCGTGGACCGGGTGAGAAGCAGATCGAAACGGATCGGCGGTTGATTGATCATCGGATCACGGAGCTTCAGGAACGATTGAAAGATGTCGAACAGCGCCGAACTCGGATGGTTCGACAACGGGATTCGCATGCTCTCGTGTCTGTTGTAGGCTACACCAACGCGGGAAAAAGCACGTTAATGAATGCCCTGACGGGTGCGGATGTGTACGTGGCAGACCAACTCTTCGCCACCTTGGACACACGCACGAGAAAGTGGTCACTTCCCTCCTGTCGCAGCGTTCTTCTGAGCGATACCGTCGGATTCGTTCGCGATCTTCCCCACGAACTTGTGGCCTCGTTTAAATCGACGCTCGAGGAAGCGCGGCAGGCCCATTTGCTGCTCCATGTCGTGGATGCCTCCAACCCGGATGCGGAACAGCAGGCGGAAACGGTGGAACGGGTTCTGGCAGAAATCGGCATTGATCTCGGCAATTCGATTCTCGTGTTGAACAAAATGGATGCGGTGAAGGATCGAAGCCTCGTCGATGTTCTGCGTGCCAAGTATTCCTGCTCGGTCAGCGTCAGTGCCCGTGATCGCATCGGTTTGGATCAATTGGGCCACATGGTCTCTGAACGGCTATCCGGCGGGTTTGTGGAGGTCCTGATTGAGGCTGTCGTGGGGAATGGTAAATTGCTGGCCTTTCTGGCGGAACAGACATTGATCCGAGAATCGCGATACGATGAATCGTCGGCCTTTTTGACCTGCCGAGTCTCACCGTCACTGCTTTCACGATTGCATTCAGAACCCGGCATCTTAAAGATAGACCTGCTGTCGGGTGCGTCCAACGTGTTGTCCCCGCCAACATAACACCTCTGCTTTTTTCGCAGCGTTCTTTCCAGACAGTCCAACCACCGGCCCCCATTCCGATTCCGATCGCCTCCGCAAAACGCTACGGCGTCAACCGTCCTGAATAATGGAGTTCGGCTCCTTCCGTGTGTCGATTGCAATCCTCCATAGACAGCAAACAAATCAGTCAGGAACTCCGACGATGGCCGAAGATTATCTGAAAAAGTTGGTTCGCGATGGCGTGATCAGTGCCGATCAACTCACCGAGGCGATCGATCTTTCCTCCAGCTTGGGAACGACGGTTGATGACGCGTTGGTGAGATTGGGATACGTCTCGGCCGGTGAACTCGGCCAACTTCAGGCCGCGCAGTACGGCTACGAGTACGTCGATCTCGAAACGATGGAGATTCCCCAAAGCATCGTGTCCATGATTCCGGAGTCGGTGGCCAGAGAAAACCTTGTGATTCCCGTCGCGCTCGCCGAAGAACGTCTGCGGGTGGCCATGAGTAATGCGCTCGACTTAGACGTTATCGACAAGCTGCGGTTCATGGTCAATCGCGAAATCGACCCTGTGGTCGCTCCTAAAGAGGCCATTCAGTCCGCCATCAATCGCCTTTATGGGGGCTCGGAAACGCAATCGGTCGACTCGATGTTGATGGAATTCACGGAAACGGCGATCGACTTTACCGAGACCGAAGGTGCGGCGCAGTCCAAAGCGATGGAGGCAGAAGAAAAGGCGCCGGTGGTTCGCTTGATCAATCTGATCATCTCGGAAGCGTTCAACATGCGCGCCAGTGATATCCACATCGAACCGTTTGACGACCGAATCCGGGTGCGATACCGCATCGACGGCGTGTTGGTGGAGCGCGATAGCCCCCCCAAACGACTCCTCGCGGCCTTGACGTCGCGTATCAAAATTATGGCAGGGATGGACATTGCGGAAAAAAGACGCCCGCAGGATGGTCGTATCAAGACGCGCGTCGGTGGCAAAGATTTCGACATGCGCATCAGCATCCTGCCTTCCAGCCATGGTCAGTCGGTCGTGATGCGAATTCTCGACCGGGAAAATATTAAGGTCGGGATCCGAAATCTGGGATTCGGCGAAGACAATTACCGCCGCTTCCAAAACATTATCCGTCGGCCGAACGGCATCTTTCTGGTCACCGGACCGACCGGAAGCGGAAAAACCACCACCCTCTATAGCGCCCTCGGAGAACTGAATCGACCCGATCGAAAAATTATCACCGCCGAAGACCCGGTCGAATATGTCCTGCCAGGTATCAATCAGGTGGAAGTCAAACATGATATCGGACTCGACTTCGCTCGAATTATTCGGGCCATGCTGCGACAGGCTCCCAATGTGATCCTCGTCGGAGAAATTCGTGATTCCGAGACGGCAGAAATGGCAATCCAAGCTTCTCTTACTGGACACTTGGTTTTTAGCACACTACATACGAACGATGCGCCCGGTTCCATTACACGCCTGATTGACATGGGTGTTGAGCCATTTCTGGTGGCATCGAGCGTGATGGCGATCATGGCGCAGCGTCTGATTCGGGTCACCTGTTCAAAATGCAAAGAGACCTACATGCCTGACGCCAGCGAACTGGAGCATTTTGAAATTACCCAAGAGCAGATCGCGACAGCGGTCTTTAATCGAGGCAAAGGCTGTTCCAACTGTCAGCATACGGGTTATCGCGGGCGTGTGGCGGTGTTTGAGTTGATGGTCATGAATTCCACCTTGCGAGAAATGACTTTTAAGAGTGAGCCGACACAGAATCTACGTCGTCAGGCGCGTCTTTTCGGAATGAAAACACTCGTCGAAGATGCCTTAGGGAAAGCGTTGCTTGGAAAAACGACACTTCATGAGGTCTATAAGCTGGACAAAGGGGGGCACTGAAATGACACCCCGGACTAGATTATTGATCCAAAATGGATTAAACCCAAGAGATGCCGACAATCGTCCGGCCACAAAAAAACAGGTCATTTGACCCCGTCGAGAGCGGATCACAGACCCCTAAGGCATGAACCAGCGACAACAGACTTACGCGTCTGAATCTCTACGGAATCTGACATGGCGACACTCCAAATCGACAAAATGCTGGAGACCGTTGTTCGCGAAAAGGCGAGCGATCTGCATCTCGCCACGGGTCAACCCCCTGTCCTTCGACTCGGCGGACACCTCGTCCGGCTCGACACAAAGTCTCTCGAGCCGGAAGATACGGTTGGCTTGATGAAGAGCATCACACCCGAGCGGAACCAACAGGAGTTGCAGGAAGTTGGTGGAACCGACTTCGGATTTGCGTTTGGAGACAAAGGTCGGTTTCGCGTTTCCGTGTTCAAGCAGCGTGGGCACATTGGCATGGTGCTGCGCCGGATCCCGAACGAATTTCTGTCTTTTGAGCAATTGGGACTTCCTCCGGTCATTCGAGATTTATTGACGCGTCCGCGCGGACTGTTTCTGGTGACAGGACCGACTGGATCCGGCAAGACGACCAGCTTGGCCAGCATGATCAATTACCTCAACGATACCGTTGATCACCACATCATCACGCTGGAAGATCCGATTGAGTACTACCATCAGCACAAGAAATCGACGATCAATCAGCGTGAGATCGGTGTCGATGTCCCCGATTTTCCAGAAGCCTTGCGGCGGGCACTGCGGATGGATCCGGATGTGATTCTCGTTGGTGAAATGCGCGATCTAGCCACCATTTCTTCTGCCATTACGGCTGCGGAAACAGGACACGTCGTCTTCGGAACATTGCATACGACCGGAGCTCAAGGTACCGTTGATCGGATCATCGATGTCTTTCCAACGACTCAGCAAGAGCAAATTCGGACTCAATTGTCAGTCGCAATCATTGGAATCCTGTCGCAAACTCTCTTGCCCAGAAAACCCAAAGGGGTGGTTGCGGCGTATGAGATGCTTGTGGTGACTCCGGCGATCGCCAATCTGATTCGCGAAGCCAAAACCTATCGAATCAATTCTTCGATTCAAACCGGTCGCAAATTCGGGATGCAACTGCTCGACGACGCCCTGTTCAATCTGTGGAAAAATGAACTGTGTGACGAGGGCGATGTGGTCGTCAGATCCAATCAACCGGGGGAATTGAAAGCACGAATCGCCCGTGCCAAGAAAGGTCTGTTGGAAGACGAGACCGAAGAGGACGACGACGACTGAAATTTTCCGCAGCACACATGACCGGTCTCATCAACCACAGAATGTAGTATCGACATGGCGCAGAGACGGCTCGGACAGATTCTGGTTGACATTGGTTATCTCACCGAGGACCAATTGTGGGATATTCTGGAAGAGCAGAAACAAAACGCCGGTGAAATCATCGGTCAGGTGGCCCTCCGGATGGGGTTCGTCACCGAATCTCAAATCGCGGAGGCCTTAGCGGAGCAATGGGGTCTGCCCGTTGTGAATCTTGGGGAGACGACGATTGCTGCGAAGGTCTTAGAGCTCGTCCCGCAAACGATGGCCGATGTCTACAAGATCATGCCCATTTCACTGAAGGACAATGTCCTGATGGTGGCGATGGCCGATCCGCAGAACATCGCCGCACTCGACGATCTGCGGAATATGCTCGGACTGGAAGTCCGCGGTGCCGTCTCCAACCACCCGGATGTCGAGGCCGCCATCGCGCGCTACTATGCCGGTCGAGAAGACAGCATCGAAGACGTCATTAGTCAATTGGAGGAAGGTTACGACAGTAGCCGAGACAGTGAGCGGGGATACGACTTAGCCGCCGACATGGACGAGGCCCCCATTCGCAAGCTGCTGAATATGATTCTTTTGCTGGCGATTAAAGATCAAGCCAGCGACATCCACTTCGAACCGTTTGAAGACGAGTTCAAGGTCCGTGTGAAAGCGGACGGGATGCTCTATGAAATGATCCCACCGCCACGGCATCTGGCAAACGCCATTATCTCACGTATCAAGATCATGTCGGATCTGGACATTGCCGAGCGGCGATTGCCTCAGGACGGACGGATCGAACTGAATGTCGGTGGCCATTCCGTCGATCTCCGCGTCAGTGTTTTGCCCACTCTGTTTGGTGAAGCGGTCGTCATGCGCGTTCTTGACCGGACCGTGGTTCAGTTGGATCTGAACAAGATCGGCATGGACCCCAACACGCTCGTCAAATTCCGCTCGGTCCTCAAACGCCCCAACGGAATCGTTCTCGTGACCGGTCCGACCGGCAGTGGAAAAACCACCACTCTCTATTCCGCACTCAATGAATTGAATGACATTGAGACCAAGATCATCACCACCGAGGATCCGATTGAATACGAGATCGACGGGCTGATCCAAATCCCCGTCAATCCCGACATTCAGGTGACGTTTGCCACGGTGTTACGAGCCATTTTGCGACATGACCCCGACACCATCCTGATCGGAGAAATTCGCGATTTTGAGACAGCCGAAGTCGCGATTCAAAGTGCCTTAACAGGGCATCTCGTGTTTAGCACGCTGCATACCAACGATGCCCCCTCGGCCATCACCCGACTGCGCGACATGGGAATCGAACCGTTTTTGATCACCGCCACAGTCGAAGCCGTTCTGGCTCAACGACTGGTTCGCAAAATTTGCTCCGAATGCCGGACAGAATTCGAGCCGAGCGACGAACTGCTGATGGAACTGCAACTTCCCATTGCCCAATCACGGCTGTACAAATTCTATTATGGTCGTGGTTGCAAACGCTGTAACAACTCGGGTTACAAGGGTCGCTGCGGGATCTACGAGTTACTCGAAGTCAACGATGAAATACGCGATCTGATCACTTCCAGTGCCAGTGTCGATGACATTCGAAATTACGCCCGGGGCCAAGGGATGACAACCCTCCGCGAAGCCGGTCTGAAACTGATTTTTGATGGTGTCACCACCATCGACGAAGTGGTTCGTGAAACGATCATGGAGGATATCGACTGAAGAGACACGGGGCTCAGCAAACTTTAAAATCAACGCCAGAAGCAGGCCCCTGAAACAGATCGGGCACGTTCGACAAGAGTTTTTCGAGCGTCTCAAAACGACGAATGCACCGTTGACTGTCGGACGTTTTTCAGCAGCGTTTATGGATCGTCTAAAAAAACCGTGTATTATTTGCCGGCAGATTGGCAAGGTCATCGCCGGCCTGTGTGATGCGACAAGTCTCGTTGGATGCGGATCACTCGATCCCGTTCGTGTCTATGACTGGAGAATACGGCATGCCAACCTTTCAGTACGAAGCGATGGACAACACGGGTCTGGAGATCAAGGACTCCATCGAAGCCGGTTCCGAACAGGAGGCTCAATCGAAGATCCGCGAAAAAGGATTTTTCGTCACCAAGATCGTCGAAAAGGGTCAGGGTAAAAACACCAAGCAGGGTGGCAAAACCAAGGAAGCGGCGAAAACTCAGGCGGATATGAAGCGGAAAGCGGCGGCCGCCAAGCGGAAAAAAGGAGGCGGCTTCTCGATCGGTGGAGTCAGTGGCAAGAAGATCTGCACCTTCACCCGGCAGCTTTCCACTCTGCAAGATGCCGGACTACCGATCCTGCGCAGCCTGCGAATCCTCGAAGGTCAATGCCGACCGGGACCGCTGAAAAGCTCGCTGGTCGGAGTGGTTGAGGACATTGAGTCCGGAAGCACATTGTCCGAAGCGATGTCGAAGCAGCCGAAGGCCTTCGATAATCTGTACTGCAACATGGTCAAGGCGGGTGAAGCGGGTGGTGCACTGGAAGTCATTCTGCAGCGACTGGCCGAGTTCAAGGAACGGTCAGAAAGTCTGAAGCGTAAGGTGAAGGGGGCGATGATTTATCCCGGGGCCGTGATCACGGTTGCCACCTTGATCGTGGGCTTCATCATGGTCTACATCATTCCCAAGTTTAAAACCATTTTTGATGATTTCGGGACAGAACTACCGGCGATTACGGTCACGTTGATCGCGATCAGCGACTTTGTTTCGCGTTACTGGTATCTCGGTCCCGCACTTCCGTTCATCCTGTGGATCATGATCAAAATCATCAAGAAGAACAAAACCGGGGCCTATATCGTCGACTGGATTTCACTCCGGATTCCGTTACTGGGGATGATCATTCGCAAATCGATTGTCTCCAGAACCTGTCGAACGTTGGGGACACTGGTCGGCGCGGGGGTGCCGATCTTGGAAGCGTTGGCGATTACCCGAGACACTGCGGGGAACACGGTCTTTTACAATGCGTACGACCACATTATTGCCGCCATCCGTGAAGGTGAAACGATGGCTGTCCCGTTACGCGAAACGCGGACGGTGGATGAGATCGTCGTGAACATGGTCGACGTCGGAGAGGAAACCGGTGCGTTGGACACCATGTTGTATAAGGTCGCTGATGTTTATGACGAAGAAGTTGGAGTCCTCGTCGAAGGACTGGTGAACATGCTCGAGCCGATCATGGTGGTGGCTCTCGGTCTGATCGTAGGCTTCATCGTGATTGCTCTGTTCATGCCTTTGATCAAGTTGCTGAATGACCTGTCGTAGTTCCTCCGTCGTCTCTATCCCCTCAGCCACGCTGTCGTGGAATGAGGGGATGAGGCCGGACTTCCTTGCTGAGGATTCCTGATTCCCGTCAATTGTGTAAGGACTGAAATCATGCTGGCCAACCGCTCGCCCAAGACCTCGGGCCCCCGAGCTGGATTCACACTGATTGAACTGCTGGTCGTGATCGCCCTGATCGGCATTCTCGCCGGATTGCTGGTGCCCGCCGTCGGGAGTGTGATGAGGCGTGTGCGTATCACATCCGTCCGGACGGAAATTTCGCAACTCGAATCGGCCATCGCCCGATTCCGGGCCAATTACAACATGGACCCGCCAAGTAGCATTACACTTTATGAAGCTGTTGCAGGTTGGGATGGGGACGCGAACAGTAAGGCACTGGTGCGACAAATGTGGCCGCAGTTCAACTTCGCCACGCCGCGCGACATCAACGGCGACGGCGATACAGCTGACACGATCACTTTGAGTCAGGGTGAGTGTCTCGTCTTTTTTCTCGGCGGAATCAATGGCAACGCCGCAGGCAGCGCGTCTGCGGACAACAACATCCCGCTTCAAATTGGGGCCTGCACGGGGTTCTCCAAAGATCCGGCGAACCCGTTTGCTCGCGGTGGCAATCGCGAGGCGCCACTATTCGAATTTCTGCCTGCTCGTTTCACCGATCTAGCCGAGATACCTTCTTTCCCGAACGGAGACGGTTTTCCCGAGTACCGCGACCCGCTGCCTGCGCAAACGAAGCCGTACCTGTATTACAGCGGGTATGATGGAACGGGATATGTGGCGGGTGAATTCATTGGTGGTGGTTTGACTCAACATTATCGCACCGCCACTGGGGCGACGGCGCCAGCGTGGAAGGCAAACAGCTATCAGATCATCTCACCGGGTTATGATAAAGAATATGGCTCTGGTGGTCCGTATGTCGCTACCGGCAATGATCATTTGGCGACATTGCCTCCGACTGATCGACATCTTGAGTCCGACAACATCACTAACTTTTCGCAGGGCGAGTTGCAGCCGTGATGACATTTTACCGACGACGTCTTCGTCCGAATGTTCCTATCCGACCGTCATCGACAGGCAGGATGACCATGCGTCCATTGAAACACTCACATCGTGATGGGTTTACGCTGATCGAGATTTTAACGGTCATCGGCATCATGAGTTTGATGATGACCCTTTCCGTCGGCACCTATTTTGGATTCATCGCGAGTGCCAAAGAGGCCGCAACGAGGGCCACGATCCTGAAGGTCAATGGCCTGATTCAAGACCGTGTTCGCGCCTTCCGACAGTACGACTTCTCCGACGCGGCGATCCGACTGCGGGACGCTTGGAATATGAATCCAGCAAACTTAAGCGATCAGGTGATGACCCCCGAATTGGCGGAGGTCTTGTTGCGGAAGTCGCGATTTAAGCAGGCGTTTCCTCAATCGTTTACCGAGGCGGATCGAACCCGTCTCTTTCCATCAATTCCAACAGCAGGATGGACTTCAAGTTCACCAATTACTTTTACCCCCACCCCAACGGGGTACGACACGAAATACGAATGTGGAATCGTGTTGCATGCGCTGCTGACTCGTGGTGAGACGTTCGGTGCTCCGTCAGCGGCTGACGACGCATTCACCGGTTCCGAGGTTCGAATCGGACCCGAGACGAATAATCTTCCCTGCCTTGTCGATGCCTGGGGAGAACCGCTGCGTTTCTATCGCCGGCCAACGCGACTGATTCGCTGTGGCGAGCAGGACTTCGATGGCGACGACAGCAACAATGTCG
>Ga0114966_10000622_pt1 | contig 34007 bp, 28 predicted proteins | sample M_130207_XF_Meta_FD_87029 | JGI IMG/M metagenome (GOLD analysis project Ga0114966, IMG submission 87029) | Freshwater microbial communities from Lake Montjoie, Canada to study carbon cycling - M_130207_XF_MetaG | ecosystem: Environmental > Aquatic > Freshwater > Lake | place: Lake Montjoie... | reverse complement strand
CGAAGTAGAAGGTCGGGCTGTAGGTGAACTTGGCGCGCGCGCCGAGTCCGCCGGCACCGAGGCCGTCCTTGGTGATCATCGACCCAGTCTCCTTCGAGCTGTAGTTCAGCATGTTGATGCTGCCGAAGCCCGACGACGGGTACGAACCCCACGCGCGGTTGATGAAGTTTCCGACGTTGAAAATGTCCCACTGGAACTGGATGCGGTTGAGCTGCGAGTCATTGCCATTCTTCGCCAAGCCGAATAGCCCACCAAGGCGCTGGCGGAGCGAGAAGTTGAAGGTATGGTGGAACGGCTCGCTGCAGCTGTTGCGCTGCATGATCGTCCCAACCTGATCCTTCAGGCACTGGTTCGTATTGATGAATGTTTCCAGCGCGTCCTGCTGCTGCGCGATGGTCGTCGAGCCGTTCGTGACGAAGATAATCTGGTTCGAGTCGCGGACGTCCTTCGGCACGTAGATGGCGTCGTTGCCGATGCCGTCGCCGTTCATGTCGCCGCTGCTGCTTCCACCGTAGGTGTAGTGGAAACGCTGGCCGGACTCACCGATGTAGATGAGCGAGAGATCGGTGCCCGTCGGCTGGAAGGTGTACGTGCCGTTGAACACAATACGATGCGGGGTCTCGAACACCGAGTGGCCGAGCTCCTGCACGTTCTGCGCAACCGCGCCGTACGACTTGCCGTAGGTGTACTGCGAGCTCGTCGTGGACGAGGTCAAGCTCTGCACATCGCGGGCATCCGTGTGCGTGTAGAACAGCGAGGCCTCAAAGTCGTTCGCGTACCGGCGGGTGAGGCCGACCGTGTACTGCTGCGACCAATCCTTGGACGAGTTGCTGATCTCAAAAACCTGCGTGCGGCCGTAGCCGCCAGTCGAGGTCGCGGTGGCGGCGGTGTACGAGCCGCCGATCTTCACCACCTGCAACGGCGCCGGGCCGTACATCACGCGGCCATAGCGATCCACGCCCTGCACACCGCCGAGGGCGATGTTCTGGTAGAACAACTGGTTCAACCCACGCGAGTACATGTACTCGGCGGTAAAGATGTAGCCCGCGGCGAGTTCCTTGTCGAAGCCGAGGGTGTAACGCATCGTCTGCGGGAACTTCAGGTCCGGGCGCGCGAGGTTGACTTCGCCGCCAGCGGCGGCGGAGAGGGCAACGGAGCCGACCGGAGCAGAGGCACCGAGGCGGCACGAGGTCGGGGGCGTCGCAATCGAGCCCGCGTTGAACACCGGCGGGAGGTTGGTGCCGGTCGCCGCAGTGCCGTTGCAGGTCAGCTGGTTGAAGCCAGTCTGACCGGAGTTCTGGTACTCATTGGCCATCCATACGAAGGCCGGCTGGCCGGTGAAGACGCCAACGCCGCCACGCACCTGATTCTTGCCGTCGCCCGTCGCGTCCCAGTTGAAGCCGAGGCGCGGGGCATACTGCCAGTTGCCGGACGGCATCTTGCGGGTGTCGCGCCCGAGGGTGTCGAGCACGCCCTGGTTGAGCGGGATAGCCGTGTCAAAGAACGACGCGTCGGCGCGGAGGCCGAGCGAGATATTCAAGCGGTTTGTGGCCGCCCACTCGTCCTGCAGGTAGAACGAATGTGTGCGCTGCGTGAAGCGCACCGCGCCGTCCGTGCCGGACTGGGCCGGAACGCCCACGCGGTACTGCTGCGCGACGGACAAACCGGCGCACGAGGTGCAGGTGCCGGCGAGCGAGTCGAGCGAGTTGAAGGTCCAGTCACCGTACTTGTTCTGACCGAACAGGTTGCGGACCTTATACCACTGGTTCTGCGTGCCAACCGTGACGCGGTGATCAGCGCCGAGCGAGAACGTAAAGTTGTCGGTGATTTCCTTGACGTCCTGGTCGAGCTGGTTCGCCTGCGAGGAGCGCTCTGCGCCGGCGATGAGAGAGGTCGCCGTTAGGGACGAGCGGGCCGTCACCATCGGGCTCGACGCATCAATAAAGGTTACGCGGGCGTCGCGGATGTGCGTGACGCCGAGGTAAAGCTCGTTGTACGTGCCGTTGGAGAACGCCGACTTCAGCTGCGCGACGACGGCATTCTTGTCGGACTTGAAGGTGTAGCCGTTGTCGGTCAGCGCCATGTTGCCGCTGGTGCCGCGCGAGAAGACGTCCAGGTCGGCGTGGCCGTAGTTGTCACGGATCGTGAGCGTCGAGTTCCACGGGAGGCCCTGGAAGTCGAGACGGAAGAAGAGGTTGGTCAGCGGATTGGTGTTGCTGCGCTGACCTCCGTCACCGACGCCCTTATAGCCGAGCGTGCCAAGCAAGCTCTGGAGGCGCGTGATGTCGGTAGCGGGCGGCAGTCCCGTGTACGGGCCGCCGACGAACCAACCGCTGGCGGGCTGGTTCTGGGACTGAAACTCAGGGTTCAGGAAGAAGAACACCTTGTTCTTCACGATCGGACCGCTCAGCGTGAAGCCGTACTGCTTCTGCGAGAAGAAGCCAAGGTACGACTGCTTGCGCGTCAGCGACGAATCGCGGAGGTAGTAGTAGCTGCTGCCGTGGAACTGGTTCGACCCGCTCTTCGTCACGGCGTTCACGAGGATGCCGGAGAAGTTGCCGTAGCGCACGTCGTACGGGGAGAGCAGCACCTGATACGACTTCACCGCTTCGATGCCGATCGACTTACCGCCGGCCTGACCACCCGGCTGACCCGTCGATCCGAGACCGAAGAGATCCTTTTCGGTGGAGCCGTCGATCTGAATGTTGTTGTAGCGATTGTTGGCGCCGGCGCCCGAAAGACCCGGGCCGGAGCTCGACACCTGCGGCGCAAGCGTCACGAAGTCCGTGAACGTGCGGTTCAGCGTTGGGAGACGGTGGAGCGACGAATCGGTGATCGCCACGCCCACGCCCATCTTGTTGGGACTGATGATCGGGTCCGTCGTGACCATGACCTTGACGCTCGACAGCTGCGCGGCCTGCGCGACCAGCGTGAAGTCGGCACGGGTCGCGATGCCGAGTCCAACCGACTGGCTCGACTTCGTCATCGGCTGGTAGCCGATGCGCTTGGTGGTCACCGCGTAGCCGTCACCGACCTCGAGGCCGAGGACCGTGTAGCGGCCGTCAGAATTCGTGACAGTCGCGCGCGCGAGACCGTTGCTCGCGTTCGCAACTTGTACCTGCGCGCCGTCCACGGGCTTGCCCGTCGCGTCCGTTACGCGGCCGGCAATGGAGCCCGTGGTCACCTGCGCGCCTGCAGCGACTGCGAACAACCCAATCGCAGCGACTGCCGACAGCACCGTGCTCCACCGAAATTTCAACATGTGTTGGGGTCCTGATGTAAGGAATAGGGGGGGGGCTTTTACACCGTGTAAGATACCGCTCAATGACCCCCGGGGTCAACGCTCCCTGCGTAAACGACAGGTCACGAACCCGGGCGAATGCCTAAGGGAGGAGAGGGGGGGGGTACTTCCGGTTCGCCGATTTCCGCCCCACCGTCAGGTAGAACACCGGAATACCCGTGGCCACCAGCCCCAGCACCTGCAGGGTCGGCATGCGGCTATTCGCCTGTACCAGTGCGTTCCCGAGCAAATACAGCACCGACGCAATGAACAGCAGCGGGACGAAGGGGAACAACGGGACCCGGAATGTCGGGGCGTACCCCGGCCGGCCACGAAGCCGGAAGATCGCCGCCACCGCCAGCAGGTAAAAGGGCAGAAAGGCGGTCACGAAGGCATTGGCCAGCTGGTCGAACGACAAGAACAGCACATACACCGCCCCAAAACAGGCGGTCATCGTTATCGCCACATACGGTGTCCCGAACGTGGGGTGTACCTTGGCCACAGGCTTGAAGAACAGCCCATCCGCGGCCATCGCGAAGAACACGCGCGGGCTCGTAAACAGCACGGTGTTGAGGGTCCCGAAGGTCGAAATCATGACCGTCACACTCACAAACACCACACCGGCAGGGCCGATCACCAGCTGCGCGACATCAGCGGCCACCAACTTGGAGTGCCGCATGGTCTCGACCGGCAGCACCGCCAAGTAGGCGAGATTGGCCGCGAGGTAGATCACGAGCACGGCCAGCGTGCCCCCAATCAGCGCCCGCGGGATGTTCTTGCCAGGATCCTTCACCTCGCCCGCGTTGTAGGCGAGATCGGCCCAGCCGTCGAACGCCCAGAGCGTACTGACGAGCGCGAGCCCGAACATTGGGAGCGTGAAGCTCCCGACGGGCGCGAGCGGCGTGTAGTTGCCGCCGTGCGTCTGCGGGAGCCCAATGGCAAAGGCGACAATCACGATGAATAGCAGCCCGCCATACTTGGCCAGCACGGTAAAGTTGCTCACCGCCGAAGCAAAGCGGACGCCCACATAGTTGAAGCCGCCGGTCAGCAGGATGGCTCCCGCGGCCAGCCACTTCACATGCCGCGCATGCTCCGGCGCGGCAGGATCAATCCCGCTGACGCGGAATGCGTACTCGGAGAAGGTGATGGCAATGGCCCCGAGTGAGGCGGCGCGAACGATTACCACCTGCCCCCACCCAAAGAGGAACCCCGCCAGGCGGCCCCACCCCTCGCGGCAGAAGACGTAGACGCCCCCAGTCTGTGGGAAGGCCGTCCCGATCTCCGCCAGCGTGAGTGCCCCACACAATGCGAAAATCCCACCGGCGACCCACACCGCCATCATCGGCAGCGGTCCTGGGAGCTTATCAGCGATTCCCGCCGGTGAGCGGAAGATCCCGGAGCCGATCGTCGACCCGACCACGACCGCCATGGCGCTCCACAGCCCAAGCCGGCGCTGGAGCGATGAACCTTTTCCTGTTTCTGTCGCGTTTGGCATCGGGGGAACTTATCAGCATTGAATCCTGCCGTCCAACTGGCGAACTTTCCCTGCTGCCCTCCGACACCCCGTGCCCATGGCCACCCCGCTCGCCGACACCCTGTTCTGGATTGCCGCTCTCGCCATTCTCGTGGCGCAGGCGGTCATTCTGCGCTCGACCAAGCGCGGAATGGACGTCGCGGGGCCCGTGCGCTCGCCGGTCCTCGAGTGGATCTTCGCCGTTGGACCCGCACTCGGCCTGATTGTGCTGCTCTACTTCACGCGACTCGCCATGCATCCGGCCAACCTGCACGGATCAGGTGTGGTTCCCACCACGCTGGGGCCGCGCGCATGACCGAGACGGCCGAGCCCACAGCCATTCCACCAAGCGACCCCGCGCTCACGCCGCGCGTGCGCAACGTGACGCTCGCCCAAGACCTGATCACCCTCACCAAGCCGAAGATCATCTCGCTGCTCTTGGTCACGACGATCGCCCCGATGTTCGTCGCGGGGTCTCCGTCATGGATGAGTGTGCTCTGGGTCACGATCGGCGGCTATCTCATGGCCGGCGGCGCGAACGCGGTGAACATGTACCTCGACAGCGACATCGATGACGTCATGGTGCGCACGAAGCTGCGCCCTATTCCGAGCGGACGGATGTCACCGCGCGCGGTCATCGCCTTCGGCGTCCTGATCGCGACGGCCGCCACCTACGGACTGGCTCAGCTGGTCAACGTCCTCACCGCGACGCTCGCTCTCGCGGGTTTCTATTTCTACGTCTTCATCTACACGCGGTGGCTCAAGCGGTCGTCGCCGCACAACATCGTGATCGGTGGCGCGGCCGGTGCCTTCCCTCCCCTCGTGGGCTGGGCGGCCGTCACGGGCTCGCTCGACCTCGGCGCGTGGTATCTGTTCCTCATCATTTTCTATTGGACGCCGCCGCACTTCTGGGCGCTCGCTCTCAACAAGCAGCGCGACTACGGCAACGCGGGTGTCCCAATGGCGCCCCTCGTCTGGGGTGAGCGCGAGACGATCGAACAGATGCTCTGGTACAGCGTGTTGCTCGTTGCGCTCACCCTGCTCCCGGTGTGCTTCGGCGTGTTCGGGATGATCTACTTCGTGTGCGCCGCGATCCTCGGCGGGCTGCTGCTGCGCGGCGTCTGGAAGGTCTACATCGAGCGCAACAGCGGAAACTGGGTGCGCGCCTCGTGGTGGGTCTACAAGTACTCGCTGCTGTATCTCGCGCTGATATTCGTAGCGATGGTCATCGACCGCCACGTCGGGGGCTGAACGGCTCCTGAACTGGCGACGCTCAGCGCCCCGTCGATCCCACGCGCCACCGGTAGACGAGCGCACCAGCGACGAGCATTCCAGTCCCGATCAGCGACATGGACACGTGCGCCACGAACGCGCTCACCACTCCCGCCGCCGCGCACAGCACAAAAAAGCCGGGGAGCAACGGATAGCCGAGCACTTTGTATGGGCGCGGCAACTCCGGACGGCTCTTTCGTAGCGCAAAGACACTTGCCGCACCGAGCCCAAAGAAAATCCAGTCGGCAAAGACCACGCCGTCGAGCAGCGTTCCAATTTTCCCGCCGGTACCAAAGAGCAACACCAGCGACCACACGCCGATCATGACCAGCGCGATGTGCGGCGATCCAAACCGTGGATGCACACGCCCCGCAGCGGGCAGGAACGCACCGTCTGCACCGAGGGCAAAGAGCACCCGCGCGTTGGTCAGGAGTGCGACGTTCACAAAACCGAAAATCGAGAGCATCGCCGCAATCGTGATGGCGCGCGCGCCCCAGGCGCCCACGTAGTGTTGCGCAGTATCCGCGGCGACGGCAGTGCTGGCCGCGAGCCCGTCACGACCGAGCGCCTTCAGATACACGATGTTCGCGCCCAAATAAATCGCAATCACAATCGCGATGCCAATAGCGAGCGCCTTTGGGAGGGTGCGCGCGGGATCCTTAATCTCTCCCGCGACCATGTTGGTTTGCTGCCATCCGCCAATGGTGAATAGCACCGCGACAAAGGCGGCGGCAAACCCCTGCGCGATCGGCGGCGCCACTGGCGCATTCGCGACAACCGCCGGCGCCACGTCCCACGGGGCGAACATCCCCACCCCAATCAACGCGGACAGCGCTACAATCTTGGCGACCGTGAAAATATTGGCCGTCACGGTTCCGGGCTTCACGCCGATGTAGTTCGTCGCCGTGAACACCATAATCGTGATGGCTGCGACTCCCATGCGTCCACCAACGAGATCGGTCGCGATGAAACGGCCGAGGTAGTCGGCGAAACCGAGTGCAACGGCCGCGATTGCGCCGGTGGCGATCAGCAGCCAAGTCATCCAGCCGAGTAAGAACGCCGGGAGTTTCCCGAAGGCCTCGCGCACGTAGACATAGGCGCCGCCGGCCTCTGGCAGCATCGCGCCAAGCTCGGCGTAGGTGAGCGCGCCAGCGAGCGCCACAACACCACCCAAAGCCCATACACCCAGCACCCACGCGCCCGACGGGAGCGCGCGCGCTGTTTCGGCGGGCGTGAAGAAAATTCCGCTGCCAATAATCCCGCCGACGACCAGGAGTGCCGCCGAGAAGAGCCCCAGTTCGCGCCGAAGGGCTCCGCTCACAGAATGATGAGGTCGCGCTGCGGCTCCACCGGCGTGATGAGCGCGGCGTGTTCGTCGATGTAGCCGTTGACTTCGCTCCGCACCCCGAACTCACCCGGGAGGTACACCCCAGGTTCGATGGAGAAGCCGACGCCAGGGATCAGCAGTCGCTCCTCGCGTGTCTCGAGATTATCGAGGTTTGGGCCCGAGCCGTGGAGTGCGCGCACGTCGATTGAGTGTCCGGTACGATGCGTGAAATACTGACCGTAGCCGGCGGCGACAATGACCGTGCGTGCGGCATCGTCGGCCTCGGCGCCGCGAATATCCTGTCCGGCTGCGATGCGGTTTTGGATGAGCGTGATGGCCGCATCGCGCGCGTCGCGCACCGCAGTCCACACCGTGAGCAGCTTGGGTGACGGCGCCCCGATGCTCGCCATCCAGGTCTGATCGGCGTGGATGCCGTCGCGTTCCGTTGCCCACAGATCGATCAGCAGCACATCGCCGTCGCGCAACAGGCGCGGGGCGTCGGGTGACGGTTCATAGTGCGGATTGGCCGCGTTTTCACTCGCTGAGACATTGGGGCCGTGATCGGTGAAGAGCCCCGCGGCGGCGAACTCGCCTTGAATCCACTGCATGAGTTCGTGTTCGGCGATCGGGGTGCCGGCGCGCACGTGCGCGCCGGCGCGGGCCATCGCGCCCTTGGCGATGCGTGCGCACTGTTCGGCCGCGCGTTTATGTGAGGCGAGTTGCGCGTCGGTCCAGACCGCGAAGAAGCGCGAGACGAGATCGGCCGATGTGCGGACCGTGGCACCCGTGGCACGCACCATCTCGAGCACACCCGCGGGGACGCGATCCACCACGGGCACGGCGTCGCCCGGCGAGTACTCCATGAGGATGGTGCGACCGCCGACGAGCGATGCGACCTCCGCTTCGAGCGTGCGCCAAGAGCTGTACACGCGGCGCTCCCAGTGCGCGGGCCAGTGGGTCCAGGTGCCGGGCTCGATCGCGTGCTCGATAGCGACCGGTGTGCCCTGCGCCGGGATCCAGCCAAACACACGGCGCGAGGCGAGCCCTTCGAGCTGGAGCAGTGACTTCGCAATCGGGTTTAGTCCGCGGAAGTCGTACAACAGCCACCCATCCACTCCAGCGGCGACGAGGGATTGCTGAACGGCAGCGAGCGTCTCGGGCGTGATCATGGTGCGACTCAGTGAAGGGTGAAGCTATCGAATACCAATCGGACGCCACTCGGCGCGCCACTCGCAGGTCGACTCTTTGCGACTCGCGCAGCGGACATGCTCCACAGCGCCGACCCCGCCCACGAGCAGTTGCATGAGTTCGCGCAACGCGGCCTCATAGTAGGTGCATCCTCCCTGACGCGGAGCCGTATCGAGCGTGATCGGATCCCTGACTTCCAGCAGGATCGATGACCCGACCCGACGAATGCGTCCCGTGAAGTAGCGCAAACTCACGCGGCGCACGTGGCGCAGCGCGATGGGCCGCGCGAGGAGCGCGGGGCTTTTGCGCATGAAGCCGCGCGACAGGGGAGAAATTCGGCTATAGGCATGCCGCGCCAGAATACGTCCCGCTTCGCGAAACACCGCTTCCGCGTCGGGGCGGCGGCCGATGAGCGTCGCGAGTGCGCGCGCCTCGTCTACAGAGGGGCGCTGGTTGCGGCGGACGGCTTCTTGATAGCGCTTGACCTGCGCGAGCACGGTATCGCTCAACCCGAACCGCTTGTTGCGCAGTTCAGGCACGAACTCCGTGTCAAAGTCGCCGATCGGCACATCCACGGCGCGGACGGCGTCGAGGAGGCTCAGCGGCAGGAATGGGTCGACGGAGGCAGACATTGGGCGATGGCAGAGGTCGAGGGTGGGCCACGTGCAAGGTACGCACTCGCGCGGAGTCCGAACAGTTCACGGCGCTTGCGTTCGCTCGTCCCGCAGTCATTCTTATTGCCCTAGTGATTGATCTTCAGGAGTTGATTCCTCGCGGTCTCGCCGGAGCCGTGGCTGCCGGTGCCGTGACGGGTGTCGCGCGTCGTCGCGGGATGCTGTCCCCAGAAGGTCAGGGGATGGCCTTCACGATTGGCGTGCTCGCTGCCGCCGCAGGCTGGGCGTGGGCGCTCCTGCTGATTGCGTTCTTCGTCAGCTCCACCGGCTTGACGATCTGGCGCGCAGAGGACAAACGGCGCTGGACGATGAGCACCATGCCCCAGGTGAGCGGCCGGACAGCGCGGCAGGTCGCGGCGAATGGCGGCGTGTTCGCCCTGTTTTTGCTCCTGAATCTCCGGGGCGCGAGCCCTCGGTGGCAGCTGGCGGCGCTCGGCGCGCTTGCCGCCGCCAACGCGGACACGTGGGCGACCGAAATCGGTGTTCTGCTCGGCGGTATCCCCCGCTCGATCTTCACGTGGCAGCGGGTGGCGTTGGGGATGTCCGGCGGCATCACCGCGCTGGGAACACTCGCAGGCGTGGCCGGTGCGCTCTTTATTGCGGCGCTCGCCGCGTTGATGCTGCCGGCCCTCGACCCGCGGACCCTGCTGATCGTGATGCTTGCAGGAACGGTCGGTATGCTCAGCGATTCGATTGCCGGTGCCACCGTGCAAGCGCGGCGCTACTGCGACCGATGCCGCGAGTGGACCGAGCGCCGCGTCCACCCGTGTGGCTATCGCACGACGCATCGCCATGGCTTCACGTGGATGACGAACGACACCGTGAACGCCATCGGTGCGGTCATCGGCGCATGTACCGCGATCGCGCTGCACCGTTTGCTACGCGGGTGACCACGTTCCCCTTACGCGTCACGACGAAATGACGTCGACGGTACGGGCGGACGTCGTGGTCGTAGGCGGCGGCCCCGCGGGGGCGGCAACAGCGTGGGCCTTGGCTCGGAATGGCGTGGATGTCCTCGTGCTCGACCGCGCGCACGTGCCGCGGCCGACCGCCTGCGCCGATTATGTCAGTCCTCAGGCGACACGACTTCTCTCAGCAATGGGAGCGCTCGAGGCGATCGAGGGCGCTGGTGCAGCACCCGTTACTGGCATGACCATCCATAGTCCCTCAGGAGGGCGTGTCCACGGTCGCTTTGCATTGCGTGCCGTGACGGCGGGCGTTCGGACGGACGGGTTGGCACTTCAGCGCGAGCGACTCGATCCCATCCTGCTCGACCGTGCGCGGGCTGCCGGCGCGCGGGTCCGTACGGGAGTAGACGTCGGCGACCTAGTGCGCGACGCCACGGGGCGGGTGATCGGGGTGCGCGTCCACGATACCGACGGTGCGAAGCACAGGGAGGCGCAATCACTGCGTACGATTGAGGCGCGCATTGTCGTAGGCGCCGATGGTCGCGATTCGGTCGTCGCACAGCACCTCGGTATCTCACCGCGCGCGCCGCACGGGGCGCACGGGGCGCACGGGGCGCACGCGCGGCGAATAGCGTTCGTCGCGCACCAGCGCGGCGTGAAAGCGATGGGCGCATCGCGGGAGCTGTATTGCTTCGCTGACGGGTACTGTGAACTGATCAATGTTGGCGAGGGAATCACGAGCATCACCATTGTTGCTCCGGCCGCACTCGCCCTCCGCGGGTCGGCGGACCCCGAGGGGTTCGTCGCGCGATGGTTCGCGACGCACCCGCAGGTAGGGTCGCTCTGCGATGTGTCCGGGGCGGGTTCGATTGGGCGGGTTGCCGGTCCGTTCGCCGCGTGCGGGGCGCACGCCCGGCGCGCCTGGGCCCCGGGGGCGGCGCTCGTGGGTGATGCCGCGGATTCGTCCGCTCCCGTGATCGGCGCAGGCATCTACGCGGCACTCCGCGGCGGCGAGATTCTCGGACCGTATCTTTTTGAGGCGCTGCGGGCGCAGTCGCCGGCCCGAGCGGATCATGCGTTGGAGGCCTATGAGCGCAGCCGAGCACATGAGTTCGCCGCGCGGTGGCGGGTGGAGCGGCTCATCGGGGCGGCTTTGTCGGCTCCGGCACTAATGGATCGCTTGGCGCGTTCTCTCGAACAACGCCACGACCTCGCAGATTTACTGGTCGGTGCATTCGATGGTTTCGTTCCCGCGCGCGCGTTGTTGCGCCTCGGGGTGATCAGGCAACTGTTTGCACCGCCCGTGGGCGGCGGGGGGTCGCATGACGATTGATATGCCACAGTTTCGAACGCTCTTAGGACAGCTTGCGACCGGCGTGACGATCGTCACGCTGAGGGATAGCGCCGGCGTAGACCACGGAATGACGGTCAGCGCGTTCACCTCGCTCAGCTTGTCCCCGCCGCTGGTACTCGCGTGCATCGACCGCGACGCCACGCTCGCGCCAGCGCTTGCCACGGCGACCCACCTCGGGGTGAGCGTACTCGCTACCACGCAGCAGGAACTGTCGCAGCGCTTCGCGGAAAGCCGGGACGACCGATTTGCCGGCGTGGCGATTCGCCGAGGGAGTTCCGGCGTGGCACTCATCGAAGGAGCGCTGGCGCAGCTTGAGACGCGCATTATCGCGCAACACCCAGGCGGTGATCACACGATTGTGGTCTGCGAGGTGATTGGGGGGACCGTGGAGCCAGGTGATCCGTTGCTCTATCATCGTGGGGCGTACGCACGGCTCGCGATGTGACGCCGTTCTTCTCGTTTGCCCCCACGCCGTGGCGGGGGGTCGAGTTGCTGGACGACCCGTCGACCGACGCCGCGCTCTCGCTCCGTGCACTTGAGGATGTAGCCGCAGCCAATCGGTGGTTTGGCGGCACACGCGCGGTGCTCGCCGAACTGCGTCCGCTCCTGCGCGAGGCGAAAGCGCGCGATGAGTCCTTGCAACCGCTCAAACCGCTCAAACCGCTCACTCTGCTCGATCTGGGGAGTGGCGCTGGCGACGTGCTCGTGGCCGCGCGACAGCTCGCGACGCGGATGGGCGTGCGGCTCGACACCATTGGCCTCGAACGGACCTTCCCGCTTGCCCACGCTGGGCGTGGGGCCTGCGGCCTGTCGCTCGCCGCCGACGCCCTCACGCTCCCATTCGCCAACGGTGCGGTGGATATCGTGATGTGTTCGCAGGTGCTACACCACTTCGCCGAGGACGAGGCACGTCAGTTGCTCCGGGAGATGCACCGCGTGGCGCGGCGCGCCGTGATCATATCCGACCTTCGGCGCTCCTGGGGCGCGCTCGGTGGGGTCTGGCTTGGGTCGTTTCTGCTGGGCTTCCATCCGGTGAGCCGCCACGATGGCGTGGTCTCGGTGCGGCGTGGATTCCGTTCGGCCGAGCTCGCGTCGCTCGCCGAACGCGCCGTCGGGGTCCGGCCGGCCGTACACGACCGTCTCGGATTCCGCGTGACCACCCGCTGGAGCACAGTGCCGTAGGGCGCACGATGGGTAGTGCGCACCACGGACACGTTCGCTAAAATTGGACTATGACTGACTTCTCCGTCCTGCTGAACGAGAACCGCTCGTTTCCTCCGTCGCCGGCATTCGCCGCTGCGGCCCGCGTGAACTCCCCCGCGCTGCATGCGTCCGCCAGTGCCGACCCCGACGCGTTCTGGGCGGAGCACGCGCGGCAGCTCGACTGGATCACGCCATTCACGCGCGTGCTCGACTGGAGCCCGCCGCATGCCACCTGGTTCGCCGACGGCACACTGAACATCGCCGCCAACTGCGTCGATCGGCATGCGCTGGGCGACAAGCGGAATCAGGCCGCGATCATCTGGGAAGGAGAACCCGGCGACCGTCGCACGCTGACCTACTGGGACCTGTACCGCGACGTGCAGCAGTTCGCGAACGTCCTCAAAGCACTCGGCGTCCAGAAAGGAGACCGCGTCGGCATCTACCTGCCGCTTATTCCTGAAGCTGCCGTTGCGATGCTCGCCTGCGCGCGCATTGGTGCGATCCACTCGGTGGTGTTCGGCGGATTCTCGCCGGAATCGCTGCGCGATCGCATGAACGACGCCGAGGCGAAGGTGCTGATCACCGCCGACGGGGGCTACCGGCGCGGGCAGATTGTGCCACTCAAGCGCAACGTCGACACAGCGCTCGAAGAAGCGCCGTGCGTTCAGCATGTGATTGTGGTGCAACGCCGCAGCACCGGGCCGATCGGCGACGCAGCTGTCGACATGCAGGAAGGACGCGATCACTGGTATCACGAGCTCGCCCAACAGGTGAGTGCGTCATGCCCGGTAGAACCGATGAACGCCGAGGACGTGCTCTTCATTTTGTACACGTCCGGCACCACGGGGAAGCCGAAGGGGATCGTGCACACGACCGGCGGCTATCTCACCGGCGCCGCGGCCACCACCAAGCTCGTGTTCGACCTGAAACCGAACGACGTGTTCTGGTGCACCGCCGACGTGGGGTGGATCACGGGGCACACGTATCTCGTTTACGGACCGCTGGCCAACGGTGCCACATGCGTGATGTACGAAGGCGCACCCGACTGGCCTGCGCGCGATCGCTTTTGGAGCATTGTTGAGCGCCACGGCGTGACGATTCTCTACACCGCTCCGACGGCGATTCGGGCCTTCATGAAATGGGGTGACGAACATCCAGCGGCGCATGACCTGTCGACGCTCCGCCTGCTCGGCTCGGTCGGCGAACCTATCAACCCCGAAGCATGGATGTGGTATCGTGAGAAGATCGGCGGCAATCGCTGTCCGATTGTCGATACCTGGTGGCAGACGGAGACGGGGTCCATTGCGATTTCGCCGCTCCCTGGCGTCACGGCGACCAAGCCAGGAAGCGCCACCACACCGTTCCCTGGCTACTCCGCGGCCCTGCTCGATTCCACGGCGGTAGCCATTGACGTCGGTGGAGGACTGCTCGCGCTCACCCGTCCGTGGCCGTCGATGCTCCGCACGATTTGGAACGACGACCCGCGGTACGTGCAGACGTATTTCTCCAAGTGGGACGGACGTCCGGACCTCTACTTCCCCGGCGATGGCGCCAAGCGCGACGCCGACGGGTTCTATTGGATCCTCGGCCGCGTCGACGACGTGCTCAATGTCGCCGGCCATCGGATTGGGACCATGGAAGTCGAGAGTGCGCTCGTTGAACATCCTGCGGTGGCCGAAGCAGCGGTCGTCGGAAAAACGCATGAGCTCAAGGGGCAGGCGATTGCTGCCTTTGTCACCCTGCGCGATGGCTTCCAGACGTCGCCCGCGCTCCGAGATGAGCTCCGCGAGTTCGTGGCACGAAAAATCGGCGCGCTTGCACGCCCCGACGACATTATGTTCAGCGCCGACCTTCCGAAGACCCGCTCCGGCAAGATCATGCGGCGACTCCTTCGCGACATCGCCGAAGGGCGCGCACTCGGCGACACCACCACGCTCGCCGATCCCTCGGTCGTGGCCTCGCTCAAAGCACAGTACGAAGACCACGAGGGATGAGTCGGTCGACTCACCCCTCGCGCTGTGCTCGCAACTCGCCCTGTGCTCGCAACTCTCGCCACTCTCGCACGCTCAGCACGAACAGCACGACCACCAGCAGCGCGCTCACCACGCAATACCGGCAAATCGCGTGGATGCGCGCAATTTCAAGCCACGTGAGCCATCCGCTGAACAGCACGCCCCAGCCGCTCATGAGGGTCATGGCCACACTCAGGAGCCGCTGGGTCGCGACCCACTCAAACTCTGCGCAAATCGCCGCTGCACACATCGCGAGGTAGAACAGCGCGCCCCACGCGGCCACAGGCATGCCGAGGAAGTCGCCCCACTTGCTTAGCTGTACGGTTTCGCAGCCGCCGGTCCCGCAGGCGAGCGTGCCGATATACCCAAGCTTGTACAGCGTGAGGTAGCTGGCAAGAAAGAAGCCGACGAGCGACAGCGCGGCGATCGCCTGCCGCTTGTTCACTTCGCGGCGCCCTTCGTGGTCGGAGCGGTCGCCGGAGCGGTCGCCGGAGCCTTGGCAGAAGGCTGCGCCGCACCCTTAGCAGTCGCGGCAGTGGCGGCTGAGTCTACGTACGCCTTGAAGGTGTCGTAGGCGATAGCACCTGGCACCATTTTGTCGCCAATGATGAAGGTCGGGGTGCTCTGGATGTTGCGACGCAGCGCTTCGGCGCGGTTCCCCTTGATCCGGCCCAAGTGCTTGGCCTCGTCGACGCAGGATTGCCAGGTGGACACGTCGAGCCCGATTTCCTTGGCGTAGCCCTTCATCACCTTGACGGGGTCCTTGGTGGCCTGCGTGTTCCAGTCGTTCTGTCCCTCGAACAGGCGATCGTGCATCTCCCAGAACTTGCCCTGATCGTTGGCGCACGCGGCGGAGTTCGACGCGGCCCAGGTGTTGCGGTGCATGTCGAGCGGGAAATCGTAGTACGTGAAGGCGACTTGACCGGTGGCGATCAATCGTGCCCGGATGTCCGGCTCGGTGACGGTCGCGAACTGGCCACACGATGGGCATTCAAAGTCGCCGAATTCGATAATCTGCACAGGCGCATCGGCCTTACCAAAGAGGTACCCCTGGGCGGCACCGGCCGGCACGTTCGGGTCGACGGTGACAGCCTTGGAGCCCTTGCCGTTGGCCAGGTATGCAATCGCGGCAATGCCAATGACGGCGATAACAACGAGAATGCCGACAAAGTTGCCCGACGTGTTCGGCTTGACGGTCTGCTTGGCCACGGTGGTTCCTCAATGGGTACGGGACGTGGGAGGAAAATAGCGTCTTGGCGTATCACTGAACAGTCGGCGTCCCTCCCGCCTGGGCGAGACCCGAGCCAACGGAAATCTAAGATTCTGCGTAATTCGAGCGGGAGACGTGGTACTGTTTCGCAACTGCCCCCGGGGACGGCGCGACCTCGACATCGGCGAAACGCGATCCCCATAGGAATGAAGGCCCGGACCGCTTAGATTAGTGATGCTCCACTCAACCTTACACGCTATTCAATGAATCATAAGAAGCCCAGCAAGGCGCCCCGTCGGGTTTCGACGGAGCCCACTCCGTTCGAGCAGGCGCGGGACGAGCTATTCCAGCACATCATGCGGTGCGACGTTGTCGGATCCGTGCTGGACGAGCAGAAGATGTGGTTCGACGAGACGATGGCCTACATGGCGGAGCGCTATCACGAACTTGCCGCCGGCGAGCTGTCCGACCTCCGGACCCTTGGCGAGCGCTTCTCGCAGCCCGCCAAGTCGCAGCAGCAGGCTATCGCCTAAGTTCTGGCGGTTCGTAGCACTGACGGGAGAACGGGAGGCCTCCACACGGACGCCTCCCGTTTATGCATCGTGGATCGGCAGTGCCGTGACCCCCTACCGCCCGTTGACCCGCGCGCGGCGGAGGACGACACTCAGTCGCAGTCCGTCTCCGATTGACCCCTCCACCGCGCTGCGCCAGCGCCCGGTCGTCGGTCCTTCACGACCGACCACCAGCATCACGAACGGCTGCCACTCAGCGCCGTCGTGCACGGCCGTCAGTCCACCGCCCGCGTACCAGCCCACGCGTTGCTCGGCGAAGGGGTCGAAGAGGAATCGCGCGGTAAAATCGGCACGGGCGCTGGACGTCGTCGTCCCGTCACGTTGCCGTACGCCCACTGCTCCGTCGACGCCGACTCGGACGTAGTAGCCGGCCGGGACGTTCACTCCCGCGCCCAGCAGGAACCCGGTGCCACCATTGCTACCACGATCGCTGTGTCCGACATCCGCGCGCGCCTGCCACTGCCTTGTGGGATTGAAGGTGAAGTCCTGCGCCTCCCCCCAGGCAGGGAACAGCGCGAGGGAGACCAGCGCGCTGGAGACCAGCGCGCAGGCCACGGCGACGAAACGCACCGGAAGGCTCAGTGGCGCGCCCGCGCCTGGTAGAGCGCGGCCGTGTAATCGACAATCGCATACAGTGACACGACCCCCACGCAGATCAGGAGTGGCGTCATGAGCCGCGGCGCCACGTAAATCGCGGCGAGCGTTGCGACCTGGAACACCGTCACCAGCTTCCCCGCAGCACGGGATTGGAACGGCACGGCGCGGAGCCATGGAATCGACTTGGCGGTCAGAAAGCCAACCGCTGTCATGAAATCGCGCGAAATGAAGACCGCGTACTGCCATGTCTGCAGCGTCTGGTCAAAGAGTAAGCAGCAGACGACAGCGAACACGAAAAATCGATCCGCGATGGCATCGATGAGTGCCCCCCACTTCGTGACGGTGCCGCGCGTGCGTGCGATGTACCCATCGAGGAAATCCGTCGTTGCCGCCCCTGCGATCAGGAGGAGCCGCTGCTCGCGCCCCTCGAGCAGCACAAACAGCCCAGCCATCCCGAGTCGCGAAAGCGAAATCAGGTTCGGCAGGTTCGCCAATGGCTCGCGCGGTCGCATGCGGAATGGTAGCAGATGTACGCGGGCGCTTGCCAGCACCCGAGGACGTCCCTAGCTTCGCGGGAAGTGCGTTCACCCTTCGCCATCCTGCACGCCATGACTGATTTCATCGAACTCCTGCGTCCAATCGCGATTTTCCAAAATCTCGACGACGGCGAACTGGCCCAGTTTGCCGAGATCTGCAGAATACAGGAGTACCAGAGCGGGGAGGTGATTTTTCGTGAAGGCGAAGCGGGGAATCGGCTCTACCTGATTGTCGCCGGCGAAGTGCGGATCAGCCGCGACATCCCCGGGAGCGGGGAGGAAGCGCTCGCGGTACTCAAGGCCGGCACACTGTTCGGGGAGATGGCCGTGTTCGACCACAGCGAGCGGAGCACGGACGCATTCTCACATGGTGGGACTCAGGTGCTCACAATCTCGCGTACGGAATTCGACATGGTGCTCGATTTCGATCGCGACATTGCGCACAAGGTGCTGCGCGCCGTGGTGCAACTCCTGTCGTCCCGGCTGCGCTCGACGAACGATTCGCTCCGTTCGTTCCTCGCGATGAGCATTTTCTAGGCGTGGTCGCTCGCCCATGATCGAAGCGCACGGACCGCCACCGCTCACACACCGGACCGCCGATTTTCGGGGTGCGCCTGCGGCGTTCCTGCGGGACGGGAACGCGGTTGCTGGACTCTTGCTCTCCGCCGCGGGTGCAGCGGGACTCGCGACCTTCGAGCCGCCGCTGATCCGGACATTGCCGCGCGAAGGGATTGCGGTCGTAGTGCTCCTCGACCTCGGGCACATGAGCGTACACACGATCCCGGCCCGCGAGCTCCTCGTGCTCGATCTCCTTGTTCCGGCGGGGCGCGATCCACAAAAGGCGGTGGACGTTTTTGTCCGAAAGCTGGGCGTGACAGAATCACGCACGGCACGTCTCGACCGCGGCTAAGCCGCGCTACGCCGCGCTACAGCGTCCGCTCAGACGTGACGTCCAGCCCCGCGAATGACAGCGGTCACGCGACGCAAAGGGTCAAAATACCGACGCGCGCACGCCAGCAGATCTGATGCCGTTGCCGAGCGAATGCGGTCGTCGTACGCCGCAATCTCCTCGAGCGACCGACCAAAGAGCCAGGCATCGGCGAGATCACCGGCCACCGCGGCAGCGCTCTCACGGCGGATGGCCCAACTCCCGCGCAGATACGTCTTCGCTTGCTCGAGCTCCTTGGCCGTGACTGGCGACTCGCACAGCTTCGCGAACTCTGCCAGCAAGCCGCGTTCAGCCTGCTCCAGCTTCTCCGGCGACATCGCGATGTACGCCGCGAACGCGCCACCAGTTCGGCGGACAATCGGAGCCGCCATCACTGAGTACGCGAGCGACTGCCGATCGCGAAGCTCGTCGAAGAATCGTCCGCCCAGTCCGCTCGCCACCGATGCGATTAACGACGCCGCGGTCCGCGCGTCTTCGTCGCGAGCGGGACCCTCAAACAGAATCGCGAGTGCGCTTTGTGCCTTGTCGCGCGATTCCTCTCGCCGTGGCACCTGGTCGGGCCAGACGGCGCGCGTGCCCTTGGGGTCAGCCCCAATCCGCATGCGACCAAAGGCTCGCCCCGCAAGCGCGGCCGCATCGTCGGGGTCCATATCTGCCACGACAACCACAGCTCCCGACGATTCCAGCACATTCGCCCGATGGAAGCCCATCAGATCTTCGGGGGTCATGCGCGCGAGCGTCTCTTCGGTGCCGATCACCGACCGTCCGTACGGATGACCGGCCCAGGCCGATTCCTGCGCCAGGCGCATGGGCCAGCGGTACATGTCGTCGCGCATCGACGCGAGCGACGCCAACACGACCGCCCGCTCCGCCTCGAACGCCTCTACCAAGAACGACGGGCGCTGCACCACATCCCCAAGCAGTTCCGCAGCCTCGGCCATCTGGCGCACGGGCACCGACAGCGTGAACTGCAGCGCATCATGCGATGCCGACGACGAGAGGACGCCCCCCAGAAACTCGGCGTCTTCAGCCAATCGCTGTCTCCCGCGTCGTTCCGTGCCCGTGATCGCGGTACGCGCCACCATCGAGGCAAGCCCCGCCTGCGACGGGGCGTCGACGCTCGAACCGCCGCGTGCAAACCACCCCAGATATCCGATAGCGCCACTGCGACGCTGCACGAGCACTGGAATCCCCTCCGCCGTGCGATACACGCGAACTTCACCCTCGACGCGATCGAGCGTCACAGACCGTGAGGGCGACACCGGCATCGGTGCCCCCGGACGTGTTGCCGCGGCAAGCGGCGTTGGCCGCTCGGCGTCGAGTTGCTCACGCATCGTAGCCGCGTCACGCGCGAATACGGGAGCATGAGCCGGCCGATACGCAACGAGACCACCCTGTTCAGGGGTGAGGTAGCGCTGTGCGACTTCCGCAATCGTCGCAGCGTCCGTCGAGAGTAACGCGTCCAGATAGTCCCCCGCACGCGCCCAGCCGCCGAGCAGCTCCCATGACGCCAAGTGATTCGCCTGTCCTTCCATCGTCTCGAAGCGCCGTAGCCAGCGCGCTTCGAGCACGCGACGCGCCCGGTCCACTTCAGCGGCGGTCACTGCCCCTTCACGCACGCAGCGGATCTGATCCCACGCGGCGCACGCGGCCGACACCGCGAGCTCAGGACGCGCCGAGATGTGCAGCGTGAACACCCCCAGTTCGGTCGGGGTATAGTTCGCGCTGTTGACCGAGGAGGCGAGCCGCCGCTCGCGCACGCCGCGGTAGAGTCGTGACGCGCGACCACTCGAGAGCACGGCGCTGGCGAGATCGAGCGCTGGGGTGTCCGGATGCAACAGGGCCGGTGTACGCCAGCCGAATACCATCTCCGCCTGCGTGATGTCGCCAGACAGCTCACGGTAGCGAAACGCGGGCGCAGCCTCCGCGCGCTCCATAAGCTCCGCGTGCTCCGCGGGGCCCGGGGTCCGCACCACCGGCGCATCGGCTAGGCTCCCGTAGTGCTGTGTGACGAGCGCGAGCGCTGCCTCGGGGTCGATATCGCCGACGATAGAGAGTACCGTGTTCGACGGGCGATAGAAGTTGCGATAAAAGCGCTCGACCTGCTCCTGTTCGATTCTGCGCAGTCCAGCTTCGCGTCCGATGCGCCAGCGACGCATCCGATGCCGGTCGTGCAACAACTCGAACAGCGTCTCCGTGGCCAGTGCCGTCGGATTATCCTGCTTGCGCTTGGCTTCCTCGATGATCACCTCAAGCTCGCGCGCGAGCTCGCCGGCGTCGATCAGCGAGTTGGCATACGCATCGGCCTGCACCGCGAGGCCCGCCGCGAACCCGGTCGACGGGAGCACCGCGTAGTAGTGCGTGTGATCGTAGATCGTGCCGGCATTGAGATAGCCGCCATTCGCCTTCGTGACCCGCGCGATTTCGCCGACGCCGAGCGATGGCGTCCCCTTGAAGTACATATGCTCAAGGACGTGCGCGATTCCGACGATGTCGTCAGTCTCATCGAAGTAGCCCGCCTTCACGTAGGTAACGATCGCCACCACAGGCGCTGATCGGTCCTGACGGACCAGCACCCGCAGTCCGTTTGGGAGCACGTGACGGCGGACGCTCTCGGGAGGAATCGCAGTATCGAGCAGCGCCATGGACCCGTGAATCAGCTGATCAGGTGATCAGGGACCGACGGCGCAGGATCAGCGTCCCGAGCGCGAGGCATGCGAGGCCGTACCCTACCACATGCAGCACCGATCCGCTTCCTGTGGATTGCCCGGCGTACAACGCCGAGCGAGCCGCATCGAGTCGGTCCACGGGCGGGAGCGCTTTCACAATCGGAAGGAGCCACGAGGGGAGTGGACTCTCCGGCTGCATCGACGCCATGCTGCGCAGGATATTGGAGACCACCCATCCGAGGATCAACAGCGCGCCATCGAACCGCGTCACCGACGAGCACAGATAGCCGATCCCACCAACAAGGATCCAGGTGAGCGCAGCCGCTTCCATTGCGCCCACAACCGGAATCGTCGTGGTGAACAGCTGTAACAGCACCGCCAAGGCCCCGCCTAGGAGCACGAGCACTACGCCGTACACCGCCCACTGCTGCAGGTAATAGAACGGCACCACCACCGGCTTCGAGAACACGAAGCGCACGTGTCCGTGCTGTCGATCGGCACTGCTGATCGCGATCACCCCCAGAAAGGCGGCGAGCGGAAAGAACAGGTCCGACGCCTGCTTCAGCACTGCGCGAGCACTTGCGGCGCCCATCTCGGTCGACCAGTCGAGAGGCACGAGGCCACGCGAGGACATGTACACGGTCATCCCGCCGATGAAGAGTGCGAGGACCGCCGGCACCGAGGCTTTTTGCAACAAAAAGTCGCCGGCCTGATAGCGTGCGTAGCGTAGCATGCCTGAGCGAATCATGTCCCACCTCCAATGGCAGAACGGAAGGCTGTCTCGAGAGCACTTTCACGTGGGAACACCGCAGCAATCAGTGCGCCCCCTGCGATCGCCGTGGCGAGCCCTGCGTTGAGTGTTGGTAGATCCACCGCGCCGACGTCGACATCGCCACTCGTGGCGAGGGTCGCACCCGGGAACGCCGCCAGCACCGCGTCGTGGCCTGTCACCGCGCGGATACGATAAGCGACCGACGACATCGCGACGCCCGTCGTCCCACCGACCGTGACGACACGCTGGATCTGCCCACGGTCCACGATGGCAACGCGGTCGCAGATCCGTTCGAGTTCATCGAGATTGTGCGAGGCCACGACAATCACGCGATCCGGACGACGCATCGCCGCGACAATCTCGCGGAAGCGAGCCGTCCACACGGGATCAAGTCCGTGCGTGGGCTCATCGAACACGACGAGCCGCATATCGTCACGCAGGAGCGCCTGGGCGATGCCCACGCGCTGCAAATTCCCTTTTGACAGTGCCTTGAGGCGCTTCCGCCGATGCTCACCAATCGCGAGCGTCTCAATCACGCGGTCGACGGCGGCAGGAAGCGCAGCTGCTGGAACATCCGCGAGCGTGCCGAGACGATGCAACGCGTTCTCGACCGTCCAATGCATCGGGAGCGTCATGAGCTCGGGGACATACGCCACACCGTGCGCTTCGACGAACGCTCGAGGCTCCATCCCCTCCACCCGTAGCGTGCCCGAGGTTGGACGCAGAAACCCGAGTACCATCGCAAGCAGGGTGGTCTTCCCCGCCCCGTTTGGTCCGGCAATGCCGAGGACCTCCCCTGGGGCAATATCCAGTGAGATATCGTCCACCGCACGCACCGTGCGACCAAGGAGCGCGCGGTACTCGCACGTGACACTTCGGAAGGCGATCATGCGTGTGCTCCGCAACCTCGATGATGAATGTGTCCCACGATCAGCGCACGATCCGCAGCATGCCCGCGTCCGCACTGCCCCGAATGAACGCCTCGGCGTCCGAAGCCGAAATCAGCATGCCGGTCAGCGAGAACCCGCGCCGGGCCTCCGCCTGCATGAACTCCTCGACGCTCCGTCCCGGCTGCGCAGCCCCTTCGCGCATCTGCTCCACAATCTGCGCCCAGCTCCCTTCGTAGCGTCGGCCGTCGCGTCCGATCACGTCGTGCGCAACCTCGCCCCCCTGCTCCACGGCGAGCTCGGCGAGCAAGGTGCCAAAGAGTTCCAGCTGATGGCGCGCTTCGTCCTCAGCCCGTGTGTTGGCGGCCGCCTCGATCTCTCCGAGCATCACATCGATATCGTCGGGCGCCTCGTTCAGCTCGGCGAGTCGCTCGTCCCACGGGACGAGCAAGGCATCATCGTCGGCGAGACGCTGCGAGCTCTTCTTGAGTTCCATCAGGCGCCAGATGCCGAGCTCATCCCAATGGTCCTCCGGGAGCGTCTTCTCAAACTGATAGAGCGCGGCCTCGTAGTCGCCACGATCGTACAGCACATTGGCGAGATAGATGCGCGCCTCGACGTACTCCGGCTCCAGCGAGAGCGCACGCCGGAGCGTGGCAATCGCCGTCGTATCATGTCCCGATCGATGCTCGATATATCCACGCATCGCGACCGCCTCGGCATTGTCCGGCACCTGCAGCAGCGCAACATCCACAAAGCGCTCGGCGTCCTCCAGAAGACCGTCGCGAAAAAGCGCGCGCGTGACTTGGAGCATCAACTCAATGTCGTCCGAATACCCGAGCTCGAGAATCCGGTTGAACGTCTTGATCGAGGCCGCAATCTGACCGAAGCGTAGGAGTGTCTCGGCAAGCCCTGCGAGCGCATCTTCGTGATCAGGATCGAGGACGAGTGCTTCCTCAAAGCTGCGACGTGCCCACGCAAACTCGTCGCGGGCAAGGCGGGCGTAGCCGAGGCCAACGTGGAGCTCTACCGCTGTGGGGTAGAGCCCGAGACCTTCGCGCAGGGTGACGAGGGCATCATCGTAGTTGCCCTCGTTGTAGAGCTGGTGCGCGCGCTCGTCGTATTCCTCAGAACTCAGGAAGGAAGACGCCATATTTCGCCTGACCTCCAGCTCGGGTGTTCGTACGGAATCGTAACCGGTTGCGTTGATGAATCAAGAGCGCGCGAGCGCAAGTGCGAGCGCAAGTGCGAGCGCAATCTCCGCCGCCAGCGCGGCGTTGGCTTCGAGGAGCGCGAGGTTGGCGGTGAGTGACCGCCCGCCGGTCTCTCGCTCGACCGCGGCAAGCAGGAACGGCGTGACCGCGGCCCCACGAACGCCAGCGGCCCGTGCCGACTCCAAGGCGTGTGCCACCGCCGATTCCACTAGGTGGTGATCGAGCGCGGCCTCCGCGGGCGGTGGTTGCACCACGAGCACCGCCGAGGGACGTCCGAGCGCGCGCGCCGCGCGGTACGCCGCCGCGATCTGCGCGGCGGACTCGGCCACGGCCGGTACCTTGAGCCCCGTACGAGGCGTGAAGAACCCCGGGAACTCATCGGTGCGATAGCCAATAACCGTCACCCCGAGCGTTTCGAGACGCTCGAGGGTCGCGGGCAGGTCAAGAATCGACTTGGCCCCAGCGCAGACGGTGATGACAGGGGAGCGTCCGAGCTCGGACAGATCCGCTGACTCGTCGAAGGGCGCGTCGCGGTGCACCCCGCCGATGCCACCCGTCGCGAACACCGGGAGCCCCGCCGCCGTGCAGAGAGCAAGCGACGCGGCGACGGTTGTGGCGCCGTCGGCTCCGGTGGCTATGGCCCACGGCAGGTCGCGGGCGGAGACTTTGGTAATCCCAGTACGAGCGAGAAATCGCTCGAGATCCGCTCCCTCGAGCCCGATGGTCGGGATCCCGCGCACCAGGGCCGTTACTGCCGGGAGAGCCCCCCGTTCGCCGACGGCGCGCCGCATCCGCTGGTCGGCCTCGCGATTGGCGGGAATCGGCAGCCCCTGCGCGAGCACTGAGCTCTCGAGTGCAACAATCGGCTGCCGTTCTGCAAGGGCGCGCTGCACGTCAGGGTGCAGGCGCACACTGGCGGAGTGGACTGGAGAAGTTGTCACCTGCGCACGATAGTCAGTGCGCAGGTCGCCGACAACGCATCACGACGGGTCGTCGAACTCCTCAGCCTTGCGGGTCGCGACGAGCTCGCGCTCGCGGGCGTCCGGATCGAACACCGCCAGGAGTCGCACCGTCTCGCCGGGGTAGATATCGAAAGTCTTGCCACTGTCCCGCTTCACGACAATCTCGTGCCCGTCCTCGAACCGCAGCACCAGGTTCGGGTATTCGGTGTTGACATACTGTTTGCGGAGCTTCTGCGGTGCTTGAGGCATTGGCAAGGAGGACTGAAGGAATGCGAGAAGGTACGCCCCCGCGAGGACGCCGTCCAGTACAGACCTACGTGACCACCGGCTTGGAACCGGCAAAGCGCTGCCACGCCCGAGATTGGAGGATATCGTCGATTTCGTCCACGACGCGCGCTACCTCAGCGTCGGTTGTATAAAAATGCGGCGCGACGCGAATCCCAGCGCCCGGGCGATAGTCGATCACCACATCACGCTCGAGCAGCGCCTGCGCAACCTCAGCGCCGTGCGGCACATCGAACGCGACGGTGCCGCCCCGCCGTGCGGCGTCGCGCGGTGCATGCACGCGGTACCCGCGCGCATCGGCCATCGCGATGAGCATGGCGGTCTGGCGCATCGACTTCTCACGGATCGCGGCAAGTCCAGCGCGTGCAATCACACGTGGCCCCTCCGCATTGGCGAAGAACGCCGGAATCACCGGTGTGCCGCCGAGCCATCGGGCGGCCCCGCCGGCGTACTCCATCTCGTCGGCGAAAGCGAACGGTTGGGCGTGCGCCTGCCACCCTGTGAGTGCCGGCGCGAAGCGGGCGCTCGCGGTCGGCGCGGCATAAAGAAAGCAGCCGCCCGGGCCTCCGCAGAGCCACTTGAGCACGCCGCCCGTGAGGAAGTCGGCGCCGTTGGCTTGCACGTCCACCGGCATCACCCCGACAGAGTGATATGCATCCAAGGCAACGAGCGCGCCCATCCGATGCGCGTGCGCGGTGATCCGTGTGACGTCCATGACATATGCGGAGCGGAACAGGACATGCGAGATCGCGACCAGTGCGGTGCGCTCATCGATGGCCGCACATAACCGATCTTCATCGATAGACAACCCGTCGTCACTCGGCACCACGACCACGCGCGCGCCGAGCTTGGGTGCGAGTTCGTCGAACACATAGCGCACGCTCGGAAAATCGAGCGCCGTCATCACAATCGTGTCGCGGCCGTTCCGGAAATCGAGCGCCGAGAGGATCGCCGCCTGTGCCATGCTGACCGTCGGCACCATCGCGACCTCGCCCGGACCGGCCCCGATGAGCGGTGCGATTTCGTCGCCCAACGCGAGGGGCATCGACCACCATCCCTTGGCCCAGGCGCGCACACCATGCGTGGCCCACTGATCGGCGTATTCCGCCAACCGCTCGGGCACAGTGCGTGGCATCGCGCCCAGTGAGTTCGAGACCAGGTAGGTGCAACGCTCGAGAATCGGGAACTCGTCGCGGAAAGCGAGCAATGCGTCGTGAGAGGGCATGCGACATCAGTGAGGGGGATGATCGAAAAAGCTATCGCCGGGATCGTCTCCCCGCATCGTACCTTCTGGCGTCAGCTACTCGTCAATACAACAAGATACCGCGACACCTCCCCCGCGATTGCATCTACCCTGACCTCTTCTTTGCTCCCCGAGCGCATCTCCCTCGTCCTCGGCGGCGGTGGACTCAAGGGATTCGCCCATATCGGGGTCATTCGAGCGCTCGAAGAGCGCGGGATTCGACCCACACTGGTCGCGGGTACCAGCATCGGCGCGCTGATTGCCGCGGCGTATGCGGGAGGAATGTCGGTCGACGAGATGGAACGACGTGCGCTCGCGCTCAGCAGAGATGATCTCTTCCAGATTGACCATCTGCACATGATCACGAAGCGGATGCTCGCACCATCGCTCTACCTCGCGGGTCCGCTGGAAGCCCTTGTTGAAGCGATTGTCCCGGCGACCACCTTTCGGCGTCTCGAGACCGCACTCCTCGTCAACACCGTCGACTTGGAGCGCGGAACGCAGGTCGTCTGGGGACTGCCCGGGCTCCAGGACGTCCCGGTCGCCGATGCCGTCTATGCGTCGTGCGCGCTCCCGGGCTTCTTCCCCCCACGCGTCATCCAAGGGCGCACCTGCGTCGACGGCGGCGTGATGGAAAATCTCCCGCTCAGTATTGCCACGCAGGGGGTCGACGCGGTCATCGGCATCGACGTGGGCAGCACCAGCATTGCGCAGGCGCGTCGCATCAAAGACAAAGGGTTCGCCGCAATCTTCATGCGCTCAGCCCAAACGATGATGCATGCCCTGCAAACACTGCAAATCGCCGACTGGTCGGGCCCGCCCCTGATGCTGGTGCAGCCGGATGTCACGAACGTCGGACTGTTCACCTTCAACCACACTGCACGGCTCATTAAGGCCGGGCACAGCGCTGCGAGCGCCGCGCTCGATGAGATTGGCGATGCCCTCCGTTCATCTGGGGGCGTCTATCCCGTGCGCGAGGTCGAACTCTCGGTCGACCGTGCGCGTTGTATTGGCTGTCGTCTCTGTGCCTCGCTCGCCCCAGATGTCATGACGATGGACGACACAGGACACGCGGTGGTGATGGAGCCGCGCCTGACCTGGTCGAGGGCCGACGGTGCGTTCGTGCACCAATGCCCAACCGACGCGATCACCGCCGAGACCGTCCGGAATGGGGTGCGCCGCCCCACGATGAAGCGCCAAGTGCTTGACGATTGACCGAAAGTTCGCCACGGTAGTGTACCCTCTCAGACACCCGGAACTCTTCATGCGCATCCGTTCGCTTCCGATTGCCCTGTTCGTCCTTGCATCGCCGTTCGCCCTCACACTTTCGGCGCAGCAGCAACGCCCGATGAGTTTTATGGACGTACAGGAAATGCGCACGGCTGCCGCACCGGCGGTCAGTCCTGACGGCAAGTGGATGCTGTACACGCTGACGACGCCCGATTGGAAGGCGGCGAAACGTCAATCGGATCTCTATCTCGTCTCGATGAAAGACGGGCTCCCGTCCACACGGCAGCTGACCTTCACCAAGGACAAGGACGAGGGGCCGGGGCGGTGGGTGTCCGAAAGCGGCTTCGTCTTCTCGAGCAATCGTGACGCGGCCACAGGCGCAGCGGCGGCGGCCGCGGCGGCAGTCGCGGCAGCGCCCGCGGCCGGTGGTCGCGGTGGTGCCGCTGCAGGCGGCGGGAACCAGCTGTACGTCATGCGGACCGATGGCGGTGAAGCTCGGAAGCTCACCGACGTCGCGGGCGGTGTGGGTCAGTTCGCGGTCACGCGCGACAACAAGTGGCTCGTGTACGCCGCAGGACGCGCTGAGGCGACGCAACTGTGGGGCATCCCGGCGAACGCGCTGGAAACCCCCGCCGTGCAGCTCACCCGCGGCTCGACCCCGGTCCAGAACTGGCAGTTCTCCAAAGACGGCACCAAAATCTTCTACCTCTCGCCGGACACGGTCCAAGGCGACGAACGGCGGCGCACCGATGCGAAGTTCGGCGTGAAAATTCGCAACGCCGTCGAGCCGCGCGTGCACCTCTACGTGTTCGACTTCCTGAGTCGCAGCAGCAAGCGGCTCACGAACGACGTCAACTACAGCGTGACGGGCTTCACCATTTCTGACGACGCCAAATTTGTCGGGTTCAATGCCTCACGCGACGATCGGAACTGGCGCGGCACGCTCGAGGAACGCGACGCCGCCGACCTCTACCTCCTCGAAATCGCCAGCGGGAAGGTCGAGCGCCTCACCAACAACCTCGAGCTCCCCGAGGGCGCACTGAGTTTCTCGCCAGACGGCAAGTGGATTGCATACAGCACGCCCGACGACGGGAAGTTCATGCACCTCGAGAAGACCTACCTGCGGGCGCTGGCCGGTGGGCCGTGGCGCAAACTCGGCGCGGGCTACGACGGCCCCGTGACCCCAGGGTGGTGGAGCGACGACAGCAAGACCATCTACTCGCGCGAAGGAATCAAGGCCACCACGCAGGTCGTAGCCATCGATGTGGCAACTGGCAAGGTGAAGCCGGTAACGAGCGTGAAAGGAAGCGTGACGGTCGCGCGTGACGAAGTCAGCAACACACTCCTCGTCACCTACACTGACCCAAAGACGCCCAGCTCGCTCTACACCGTCCCGACGATCGAGCAGATCACCGATCGTGCCAAGTGGGTCCGGCTGACCGACGCCAATCCGCAGGTCGCGCAAGTCGCGCTCGGCGAGGAGTCGGAGATCACCTGGAAATCCAATGACGGTACCTCCGTCGGCGGCGTGCTGCTGAAACCCGTTGGCTACGTGCTCGGGCAGAAATATCCGCTCATCGTCTCGATCCATGGCGGACCAGCCGCCGCCGACGAACTGACCTTCAACGGTGGCTACGGCGCGCAGGTCTACGCCGGCGCCGGCTACATGGTCCTGATGCCGAACTATCGCGCCAGTACCAACTACGGCGACGCGTTCAAGACGGAAACCCAAGGCGACTACTTTACCAAGGGCTATCAGGACATCATGACTGGCGTCGATTACTTGATCGCCCAGGGCATGGTCGATGCGAACCAGATGGGCGTCCTCGGCTGGAGTGCCGGCGGCCACTACTCCAACTGGATCGAGACCCACACCACGCGCTTCAAGGCGATCTCCTCCGGCGCCGGCGTTGCGAACTGGGTCTCCATGTACGGCCAGTCCGACACGCAGCGCCTCCGCCAGTGGTATCTCGGCGACAAGATGTTCTTTGAAGGGAACGAGTACGAGAACTGGTGGAAGCAGTCGCCGATTGCCACAATCAAGAACGCCAAGACCCCGATGTTGATTCACGTCGTGGACGGCGATCCGCGCGTGCCGCGTCCGCAGAGCGAAGAAATGCACATGGCGCTCAAGCGGGTCGGCGTCCCCACCGAGTTCTTCGTGTACCCTGGCAACACCCACGGTATTCCCGAGGCGCGCGACCAGTACACCAAAGCCATGTCCGAGTTCGACTGGATGGAAAAGTGGGTGCGCGGCAAGCCCGTGTCGTTTGACTGGAAGGAACTGCTCAAGACGCTCGACGCACCGACACCGCGTATCCAGCCCTAAATTGGGGCGGCAACAGGAAGGGCGCCGGGGGCCGCGTGCTGGTAGCGGCTCCCGGCGCTGTTGTTAGATTTCCCTTCAGCCTAGGCGACGTGCACCGGCCACGTGTTCCATGCGTGCGCTCGGCAAACCGCGGCGCCTAGTGGCTCAGGCGATCATCCACGTCCGTGCCTACGTGCACCGGGCGACGATCATGAGATCGACATGACAACCAGTAATAGCTTCGGAAGCCGCGCATCACTCGCCGTGGACGGGAAGTCGTACGTCATCCACCGCTTGGACGCGCTCGCCAACCTCCCCGGCAACACCATCGCCCGGCTCCCCTTCTCGCTCAAGATTCTCCTCGAGAATCTGCTGCGGAACGAGGACGGCGGCTTTGTGAAAGCCGATGACATCACCACGATGGCCAGCTGGAACGTCAAGGCAACCATCGACAAGGAAATCGCGTTCCGCACCGCGCGCGTGCTACTCCAGGACTTTACCGGCGTCCCCTGCGTGGTGGATCTCGCCGCCATGCGCGACGCGCTCGCCGCGCTCGGTGGCGATGCCACCAAGATCAATCCGCTGCAGCCGGTCGACCTGGTCATCGACCACTCGGTCCAGGTCGACGAGTACGGCACCGATGCGGCGTTCATGATCAACACGAATCTCGAGTACGAGCGGAACGTCGAGCGCTATCAGTTCCTGCGCTGGGGCGGACTCGCCCTCAAGAACTTCCGCGCCGTCCCGCCGGGTACCGGCATCTGCCATCAGGTGAATCTCGAATACCTCGGGCAGGTGGTCTTCGTCAACCCAGAAAGTGGCGAGGCCTACTGCGACTCGCTCGTCGGCACCGACAGCCACACCACGATGATCAACGGCCTCGGCGTGCTCGGCTGGGGTGTCGGAGGCATTGAAGCCGAAGCGGCAATGCTCGGCCAGCCAGTGTCGATGCTGATTCCTGAGGTGGTGGGCTTCAAGTTGCATGGCAAGCTCCCCGCCGGTGCAACGGCCACGGACCTCGTGCTCACCTGCACCGAGATGCTCCGCAAGAAGAAGGTCGTGGGCAAGTTCGTCGAGTACTTCGGCGATGGACTCGCGGGGCTTTCGCTCGCCGATCGTGCGACGATTGCCAACATGGCTCCTGAGTACGGCGCCACGATGGGCTTCTTCCCCGTGGACGACGAAACGCTCAAGTATCTCCGCCTCTCGGGCCGCAGCGAACATCATGTGAAGCTCGTGGAAGCGTACACCAAGGCGCAGGGACTCTTCCGCGAACAGGGAATGCCGGATCCGATCTTCTCCGACACCCTCGAGCTCGATCTGTCGACCGTTGTCCCGTCGTTGGCTGGCCCCAAGCGTCCGCAGGACCGCATTGCACTGACTGGCGTGAAGGCGAACTACGAAGCCTCGCTCAAGGCGCACAACGAGACGATGGCGCAGACCGCCGCGAGCAAGGGACAGCCCGCGCCGGTCTCGACGCCGCAGCATCTGGCGCACCGCGACCGTGAGTTCGATCTGATCGACGGCGCCGTGGTGATTGCGGCCATCACGAGCTGCACCAACACCTCCAACCCGAGCGTCATGCTCGCGGCGGGGCTCGTGGCGCAGAAGGCGGTCGCGAAGGGACTCACTAGCAAGCCCTGGGTGAAGACCTCGCTGGCCCCAGGCTCCAAGGTCGCCAAGGATTACTTCGAGAAGGCCGGCGTTCAGTCCTCGCTCGACGCGCTGGGCTTCCAGATCGCGGGCTACGGCTGCACCACCTGCATCGGGAACTCGGGACCGCTCCCCGAAGTGATCAGCAAGGGAATCGACGACGGCAAGCTCACTGTCGCCGCGGTGCTCTCGGGCAACCGGAACTTCGAAGGACGCGTCAATCCGCAGACGCGCTTCAATTATCTCGCCTCGCCGCCGCTCGTCGTGGCCTACGCCCTCGCGGGACGTATGGACATCGACTTCGAGCTCGAAGCGATTGGCACCGGCACTGACGGGCAGCCCGTCTTCCTCCGCGACATCTGGCCGTCGTCCAAGGAAGTCGAGGACGTTGTGCTCAGCTCCGTAAAGCGCGAGTATTTCGAAAAGCAGTACGCCGACGTGTTCGGCGGTGACGAACAGTGGAAGGCGATCCCGGTCCCCACCGGCAGCCGCTACACGTGGGATGATAAATCCACTTACGTCAAGCACCCGCCGTACTTCGAAGGCATGACGATGACGCCCCCGGGCGTGCAGCAGATCGCCAACGCCCGCGTGCTCGGCATGTTCGCCGATTCGATCACCACCGACCATATCTCACCGGCGGGTTCGATCGCCGAGAAGTCGCCGGCCGGTGTGTGGCTCAAGTCGCTCGGCGTCGAGAAGAAGGACTTCAACTCGTACGGCGCGCGCCGCGGCAACCACGAAGTGATGATGCGCGGCACCTTCGCCAACATCCGCCTCAAGAACGAACTCACCCCCGGCATGGAAGGGTGGTGGACGCGCACGGCGGAAGGCGCCGAGCCGACCAGCTTCTTTGAGGCGAGCGAGTCGTACAAGAAGAGTGGCACGCCACTCGTGATTATTGCCGGTAAGGAATACGGCACCGGCTCCAGCCGCGACTGGGCCGCCAAGGGCACCATGCTGCTCGGCGTTCGTGCAGTCATCGCCGAAAGTTTTGAGCGGATCCATCGCTCGAACCTTGTGGGCATGGGGGTGATTCCGTGCGAGTTCACGAACGGGGAGACGCGGCAGTCGCTTGGCCTCACCGGTTTCGAGCACATCACGATTGAGGGGATGAGTGAGACCATGTCCCCGCGTGCGGCGCTCACCGTGCATGCGGTGGCACCGGACGGCACCAAGAAGTCGTTTGCGGTTCGGTCGCGCATCGACACGCCGGAAGAGTTGAACTACTTCCGGAACGGCGGCATCCTGCCGTACGTGTTGCGCAACTTGGCGCGCGCGTAACGCACGCCGCGCCGGACGCGAGACAGGTGGACCACACGGTCGTTATCACCAATCCCGCGTCCGGCCGCGGTCGAGGGGCGCGAATCCTCCCCTCCGTCCGCGCGGCATTTAGCGCTGTAGGCATCACCGATATTCGCACCACCCAACGCGCGGGCGACGAGGCAACCCTCGTCGCCCGCGCGCTCGATGACGGCGCCACCACGATCGTCGCGATTGGTGGTGATGGCACCTGGAGCAAATGCGCGACCGCGCTCGCACGCAGTGGAGTCGACGCACGAATTGCGTTTGTGCAGGGCGGCACCGGGAATGATTTCGCGAAAAATCTTCCCGCGCCATCGCGCGACCTGCACGCGATGGCGCGGCTGATCGCTGGGCCATGCACCGAGTGGCGCGTAGACATGGGCCGCGTCGAAAGCGGGCCACGTTCACATTGGTTCCTGAATGTTGCCGGGTTCGGATTCGACGTCGCCGTGCTCGAAGACACGCAACGCGGCAGTGCGCTTTCTGGGAACGCGGTGTATGTCGCCGCATCGCTCAAACACCTGCTGCGCTACCCCGGGTTCGAGCTGGTGAACGACGCGATTTCCTCAGAACGCCGGCATTCGATGATGACGGTCTTCTCCAATGGTCTCAACTTCGGCGGCGCCTTTCGTATTGCCCCGCAGGCCCTAGTCACCGACGGCGAACTCGACTGCGTACAGATCGGCGATATCCGCGGCCTCGCGCGCATTCCGCTCTTTGCGCGTGCTATCCGCGGGGCGCATCTCTCGCATCGGCAGGTACTCTCGCGGCGTGCATCGCGCTTTGCCCTGCACTTCTCGGCGCCACCCGCCTTCGAAGCTGACGGCGAGCTCTGCCATGCCGCCGAGTCGGAGGTGGTGGTCCACGCCGTGCGGGGGGCGTTG